>Ga0209369_1000267_pt1 | contig 100862 bp, 86 predicted proteins | sample EBPBio142010_DNA_FD_185865 | JGI IMG/M metagenome (GOLD analysis project Ga0209369, IMG submission 185865) | Wastewater treatment Type I Accumulibacter community from EBPR Bioreactor in Madison, WI, USA - Reactor 1_10/4/2010_ DNA (SPAdes)... | ecosystem: Engineered > Bioreactor > EBPR >...
CGTCCCCAGCCAGGCGCCGGTGCCGCTTCCACACCGTCTGCCACGGACCGAACTCCGCCGGCAGGTCACGCCAGGCGATCCCGGTGCGGTACCGGTAGATGATCCCCTCGACCACCTGCCGGTGATCACGAAAAGGCTTGCCCTGCTTGCCATCCGAAGACGGCATCAGCGGCGAGATCAGTTCCCACTGCGCGTCGGTCAACACCCGGGTTCGAGACATGAGCCCAACAATCACCGACGACCACGCTCAACTTATGGAGACACGCCCTAGCCCCCCACTAACCCGTTCGGGTGCAGGCGAGGACGTCGTCGCCAGCAGGGCCACCTTGAAGCACGATCTCCCGACCGCCAACCCGACGCGAGCGACCTTCCGCGGGCCAACCGTGAGCGTGACCCCTCTGGTCGGCCCATTGCCCAGCGCAGAGCCCAAGCGGCGCCTACGCTGCACGCATGGGGTGGTGGGATCGATTTCGCAGCAGCGCGCCCACGGAGGCAACAACTTCGGCGGCACCGGGCTGGTATGCCGAGCCCGACGGGGACTCTGGACGCTTCGTGGCTGCGGATGGTGGCATGCCGACTCTCCACCTGATCCGCTACCGAGACAGCCGCGGCGAGTCGGTCCTACGCCTCTGTGAGGACGCCACCGGCCTTCTGGTCGGCCCTACGGATCGCCGCCTCGCCCCGGCCGGCATCTATGTCTCAAATCTTCAGGGGGAGGCCTACCACAAGGCCGCATGCAAGGTCGGTGACTTCTCCCCCGGCGCCACGGTGAGGCTCAAGCGCGAGCCCGAGAACCCTCACGACCCCTTCGCCGTGGCTGTCACGGCCGACGAGGACGATGCCAAGGTCGCGGCCTACGTCAACAAGCAGAAGGCCCGCACGCTCTCCAAGTTGCTCGACTCGGGCGCCGTGCTGCGTGCCGTCTCACTCCGCGGCACTGGCCAGCGAACGCCCTGTCAGCAGATTGCGATCCTGGCGGCGCGCCCCGAAGTGGTCGCGCACCTGCTCTCCGTCCGGCCGCGTGGCCTTCCCAAGCCTGCGCACGAGCGATGACGGCACGCCGCCCGCGACGGTTCCGTAGAGAGTGAGTTCAGCCATGTCCGGCTGGCGCGAGCAGAGGGGCCTGTGGAGCACATGAGCAAGGAATCGCGTAGGGAGCGCCGGGGCCGAAGCCGTGCTCGCCGAGCGGCCCCCAAGCGTTCGATTCCGCATAGCAAACTGAATCTGGTTGTGGCCACCTCGCCTACCGCCGCGGAAGGCGGTCGGTTCTTGGCGCATGACCTCGAGCTTGTGCGCGCCAGTCTGTTGTACGCCGACTCCGTGGAGTTGCTCTCGCCTGCGGCTCTCATGGTGGGGGGCGTCGCAGCAGTGCACCACGCAGGCCCGGAAGCGTTGATCGAGGTACTGGGCAGCCTCGACGACGAGACCTTGGCGCGCTTTGGCGACGGAAATCCGCAGGAGTTGCGCGAGACCCTCAGGGCTTACCAGGCGCTGGCCTCCCTTCCACGGGCGGAGCGCAGGAAGCGACTTGGGCCCTTGCGCTCCGCGGAGGTGCAGCGGCTCTTCGCAGACTTCCGCAGCACCATGGCCGCCCCTGGCGGGCCCCGGGACATGATGGGCGAAGTGCTGGAGCAGGCTCAGGTGCCCGAGTTGGATGCTGCGCTAGCAGCCGGCGTCCTCACCCTCTCAACCGACTTCATGACCTTGGATGCGGATTCTGACACTCAGATCGAGGAGTACACCGCACGCCTCAAGGCGCTTCTCGCGCAGCCCAGCACGCACCTGCTTCTGGATGAACGCATGAGCGGGATCGCACAGTCGCTCATCGATGACGGACAGGTCACCCCGTCGGCCGCCACGATGACGCGCGTGGTCCGGTCCCGTGTCGGAACCGGACTCGTCGCTCAGCTGCCGGCGTTTCCGGGGGCCAGCATCGAGGCGATCCTCGAGACACGAGAGGAACTCTCGGCCCCCCTCGCGAGGTACCGAGGTGGCGTGAACCGTCTGAGCAAGACTGTCGAATCGGATCCGTTGAGCGCGGGGTTGAGCGCCGAAGTGGAGGACATGTGGCGAGACGAGGTCGTGCCTGCCGTCAACGATCTGCGAGCAGACCTCTCGGCCACCCGGCTCGGTCATGACGCGGCCGTGAACCTCGGCCGAGACTCGAAATCGATACTGGCCGGCGGGGCCTTCATCTTCGGCGTCGAGTCGTTCACTGATCACAGCACGCTTCTGGCCGCGGGCTTCTCCGCAGCGTCAGTCACAGGCAAAGCAGTGCTCGACGCCTACAAGGATCTCGCCGGACAGCGCAGACAGGCCAAGCGCCACGACCTGTTCTACTTGCTGGCCCTGGAGGAGCAACTCTGAGGGCGGCACCCACCATTGGCTGAGGGTGGCTCGAATCGCCGCGGGGCGGGGCAGCGGTAGTCACCGCAGGCCTTGGCCGCCTCTACGCCTCCTGAATGCCGTCGAGCCAGCGCCTGGTGACTTCATGGGCCTTGGCGACCTGCAGCGTGAGCTCGGCTCTCAGTGGCGACCCCTTGAGCACAGCCCGGCACAGTGGCAAGCGACCCTTGCTCGCGATGAAGTCGACCACGTCGATGACCTTCTCCGACATGCCCTTGGTCAGTTCCCCAACGCGCTGTCCATCGAGCCGCACCTCCACTGCGCGGTACGCCGTCGAGCGTGGCGTCTTCTGCACTTCGATGGCGTGCAGAGTCACCGCAAGATGGCGGTCCCGGTCGGACACGAAGCGTCCGAGCACGTCCATGTGCTGCTCTTCGCACGTCACTTGGATGGCGCCGCCGTGCGGCCATACCTGGTGAGGCTCCTCGGGCGGCTCGTTGAACGACTGGACGCCGTCGGGCGGCGGCAGGACCAGGGTGACGCTGCCCCGAACGTCGCCCTCCTCGTCGTACGCCCAAACGCGCGCTTCGACCTGCAGGTACTCGCCGCGCTCCGCCAGGTCGGCCAAGGCTGGGTAGTAGCTCGCCGCAGCGTCGCGCGGCAGGAAGCCGACATGCTCCCCCTGCACCCAGACAGCAACCGCGCTTTGGTCGTACGGGTTGCCGGGATCAGCGACGACTGCCGCAGGCAGTCCGTTCATCTCGGCCCCATAGTCACCGCGTGGCGGTCGGTTGCGCTGGAGCAGTGCACGAAAGGCTGCGTCGTAGTTCGACTCCCCCACCACGTTCTGCCATGAGTTGGCCTTGGCCCACGGCGCGACGGCGACGCCTGTTGGTGCCGCGGTGCGATAGACCGCCCGGCGGGCAGGCCTCACTCGTTGGGGCTCTGCTTGCCCGAAGGGAGCGGATGTCTCCGGTCGAGAGGTAGCGGCCTGCGCCGCCTGCTGGACCGGGTGGTAGTTGTCGGTCCAAGCCCGCCCGTCCCACCAACGGAGGTGCCCGGGACGGTCAGGTGCCGGGTGCCACGCGGCCGGCGAAGGGGCAGCGGCGTCCTTCGACCTGCTGAACAGACCCACCACGCACGCTCCCCTCGACCATCGACAGCTCAGATTAGCCTCGGCGGAACTGGCCGCGGGTTCGAACGCTCGACCCGAAGTACCCGACGACGCCTCTGCCTCGACACCCCACCTATTGATCCCATCGCGCCCTCCCGCGGCCGCAAGCCTTGCACGAGGGCGACACCTGCCATCCTTTCTGGCATGGCGAAATACATACTCCTGGATGGCGACGGCTACCGCATCGGAAAGTTCGAAGCGGACGACTTGTTGCAGGCGTTCGAGGCGGCGACTGGAACTCTTCGCTCAGGGAGGAAGGACCCGCATCGCTGGAGTCTGCTGCGAGAGACGGCCGGCAGCGTCACCTACATGGGCGGGGCCGGTCCGGATCCCAAGCGCAGCGAAGTGCGTCGCCCTACATAGAACTCCGCTGGCTCCCGCTCGCAGGTCGAGGCGCGGACGCTCGGTCTCTGCCTCGTGAGCCACCGTCGACCGATGTTTCCGAGAAAGTGTCCGTGCCAGCAACCAGTCATAACCAGCGCTGGCCAACGCCGGCCAATGAGTAACCGCAGGTCAACGGCTTGCGGCCAAGATCGGCCAACACAGGCAACTACGCACGACCAATACGAGATGTACTTCGACATCTGAGCAGGCCATCCTTCACCGGAACCGCGCTGCCCCTCACGGGGCAGCGCGGTTCCGGCGTTTCACGCATCGTGGGATGCCGTCCGCGCGCCCGCCGCTGGTGCCGCGCCCACGGCATCGCCCCTGCATTCCGGGGACGAACGCCTTCCCGGCCGGTAGCGTGCGGCTGCATGGGGAGCAACCCGCGCCGCCTGGACGGACTGCGCCCCGACGAGCGCGCCGCCGCCCTGCTCCTCGAGCACGTGACGGGCGGGACCGTTCGTGCCCACGACGTCGGCACCCGTCAGGGAGCCTACGACCTGCACCTGACGTACCCAAAAGGCCGAACAGCCGCCGTCGAGGTCACCACCGCGAACAGCCTGCCCGCAGACCCCTTCAGTTTGCTCGTCCTGCCGCACGTCGCGCGCCGACTGGTGAAGGTGGTCAGCGCCGGGGGTGTCGACGAGCGGCACCTCTTCATCGGCATCACCTCCGAACCGTCCGCGGAGGCCGAATGGCCCGCCCTCGCCGCTCAGGACGTCGCCCCCTACGACGACGTCCCCGAGGGACTCACCCGCCTGTGGATCGCGACCACCGGCCGGGCGCCAGGGCTTACGTCGTGGTCACGTCCGGACGGGTGGCAGCACCACACGAGGTGACGTCAAACTGCCACCCGAATGCTCTGGGGAAGACGCCCCAAAGAGTTGACATTGAGCGGATCCTTAGTCGTAACATTGAGTCATCAGCACTCAACCTTGGGCTGGCCGCCCAACGAGCAAGGAGGACACCATGGCCACCACCTTTGACCCCTTCCGCGACCTGGACCGCGTGCTCTCGGGCTCACTGCGAACTCCCGCGTCAGCCGCCATGCCGATGGACCTCTACCGGTCCGGCGACCACTTCGTCGCCCACATCGACCTGCCGGGGGTTGACCCGTCGACGATCGACGTCGATGTCGAGGAACGCACCCTCACCATCCGCGCCGAGCGGCGCGACACCACCGACGAAGACGTCCAGTGGCTCTCCCACGAGCGACCGACCGGCACCTTCGCACGCCAGCTCACGCTGGGCTACGGGGTGGCCCAGGACCGCATCGAGGCCGACTACTCCGACGGGGTGCTCACCCTGACGATTCCTGTCGCCGACGAGGCGAAGCCCCGCAAGATCTCGGTGAGCCACAAGGGAAGCCGCCAGGTCATCGAGGGCGAGGCGAGCGCCGCCCAGCCCGCGGATGCCTGATTCCGCGCCTGACCCCGGCTGACCTTCCCCATGAGAAGCTGTCGTGACGAGCACCGGCGACGCGGCGTCCACGTCTCGTGGGGAAGGTCGGGAAGGGGTGGGTCGGTGGGCGAGAATCGGTCGCATGACGAGTGAGCGCACCACCCTGATCGACCAGTTGCTGGATGCCGGGCGGCACCTCGTCACCCGCGGCCTCGTCCAGGCGAGCGGCGGCAACCTGTCGGTCCGCCTGCCGGGCACCGACCACTTCCTCGTCACCGGGTCGGGCACGTGGCTCGACCGCCTCACGGCTGACGACCTCGTCGAGCTGACCCTCCATGGCGAGCGCGTCGGTGGCGCCCAGCGGCCGTCGGTGGAGTGGAAGCTGCACCAGCGCACCTACGCCGTCCGCCCGGACGTGCAGGCCGTCATCCACCTGCACCCGCAGCACGTGCTGCTCGTCGACATGCTCGGCGCACCCATCCGGTTCACGACGTTGGACCACCAGTTCTACCTGGGCAGCGCCGGGCGGGTGCCGTTCCACCCCGCCGGTTCGCAAGAGATCGCGGATGCCGCCGCGGATGCCGCCCGTGACCACGACGCGGTCGTCATGGCGCACCACGGGTGCTCGACGCTCGGCGACACCGTGTCGATGGCACTGCGTCGGGCCCTGAACCTCGAGGAAGCCGCGGCGATGACCTACCGCCTGCTCATGGCCGGCGACGCGACCACGGACTTCCCGCAGGAGTGGAAGGGAAACATCATCAGCATCTGAGCACGATGGCGCTGCGCCGAGTCAGGACCCTCAGCAGATCAAGTCGCTCAGCGGGTCAGAGCCAGACTGGCCAGGGCCACCAGCCAGGAGACGAACGAACCGACGAGGAAGTACTCGGTGACCTCGTCGATGCCGACGGCATCCACCGTCGAGCTCTCGTCGCGCTTGGCCTGCAGCTCGGGGAAGCGGATCAGACCCTTCGCGGCGATGACAAGCCCGGCGGCCGTGAGCTGCCCGGCCAACCCGAGACCGATGATCAGCACCCGCTCCATCGGGCCGAGGAGCCGACCACCGCGCAACTGGTCCGAGGCTTGCGGCCCGCTCGGCAGCTCGGCCTGCTGCACCGGCCGCAGGGCACCGACGCTGACCAGGACGAGCCGGACGACGACGTTGGCGGTGGCGAGGTTCGCGAGCAGCAGGCCCGTCACGAGCAGCACCGCACCCGGGTCACTGTCGGCATCGAGCAGGGGCGGGTCGGCCCAGGCGAGCCACGACGCGAGCAGCCCACCGGCCGACGAGGCCCACCCCGACAGCGCGACGAGCGCGAAGACCACGGCACCGAGGACGGCCAGGGCCCGGCCGTGGCCCCGCCCCGTCGACAACGCCTGGGCGGACAGCACCGCCCACAGGGCGAGCGCCACCATCGACACCCCCAGCACGACGAGGTCGGTGGGAGCGGTGACCCCGGCCAAGGCGGCGAGACCCGCGATCACCGCCGCCCCGACAGCGGGTGACCACCGCGCCACTGCCGGCGGCGCTGCGGCCCGCACGAGGTCAGCCAGCCCGAGGCCGACGAGCCAGACGCCGAGCCAGCTCACGGCATCCGCCGCAGCAGGTCATGGGCCGCCAACACGGCCCCGAGGCCGTCAGCGCGCACGCGCTGGGAGACCGCCGACGGGCTGATGCCCTCGAGTGTCGCCAGGTCACCCTGGGTGGTGTGCGGTTGCATGAGCCCCCTCAGCAGTCGGATCGAACGCTCTGAGCACGAGCCAACCAGATGGTCCCGACAGAGCAGTGCCGCATTGACGGCGTCGACCGCGGTGTCGTCCTCGGACGGGGCGACCCGCAGGGCCGTGCGCACGTGCCGGGTAGCGGGTTTCGCCGCAGCCTCCTCTGCCGCCTCGACGGCAGAGCGGGCTGCCCACCAGCCCGGACCGTCCTCGATCCCCCGGTCCGGGTCGAGCGTGGTCACACTCCCCCGCCCGATCCCGACGCGGGTGTCGACGTCGGGCAACAGGGCCAGGCGCACGCGCAGACCGGCATCCAGCGCCTCGCCGAGCGTCGCGTACGACCCCTGGAACTCGTCGCCGACGGTGACCCGCAACCCCGTGAGGGACGGGACTGCGTCGTCGACCTGACGAAGTGCGGCCTCGACGGCACGGTGCAGGTCAGCGCGGTCGACGGAACCCCGAGAGCCGACGATGTCACCGATGAGGGTGCATCGTGAAGCATTGTTCTTCATTGAGTTCATATGAAGATCATACCTTCACATGAACGAAATGAAGCCCAGAACTACAGAGCAGGACCCTTCATGGGGCGATCGACCACAAGTCCTGCCCTGACCTCGGCTGGGCGACCCCACGCTCGGTCGCCACGGCATCCACCAGACGCGCGGGCGTGACATCGAACGCCGGGTTGAAGCCCCCGGAGCCCGCGGGCGCCACCCGGACCCCACCGATACTCGTGATCTCCTCCCCCGAACGCTCCTCGATCTCGATGCCGGAGCCGTCAGCCATCGACAGGTCGACGGTCGACCACGGCGCAGCGACCATGAAGGGGATGTCTGCGTCACGGCAGGCCAGCGCCACCCCGAGGGTGCCGATCTTGTTCGCGGCGTCCCCGTTCGCGGCGATGCGGTCGGCACCGACGACGGCGAAGTCGACCAGCCCCCGCAGGATCGTCGAGGCAGCGGCCCCGTCGACCTGGACTACGTGCGGGATGCCGTCCTGCTCCAGCTCGAAGGCCGTGAGCCGGGCCCCCTGCAGCAGGGGGCGCGTCTCGTCGGCGTAGACGAGCTCGATGCGGTCGCGGGCGTGCAGCTCGCGGATCACGCCGAGGGCGGTGCCCCAGGCCGACGTCGCGAGCGATCCCGTGTTGCAGTGCGTCAGCACCCGCAGCCGGGGGCGGTCGATCCGGGACAGCAGCCAGTCCGCCCCGAGCCGCGACAGCTCACGGTTGGCGGCCTCGTCCTCGGCGGCGAGCTGACGGGCCGCGGCCAACACGGCATCCCTGCCGTTGCCCATCAGCGGCCGCACCTGGTCGACCCCCCACGCGAGGTTGACGGCGGTGGGCCGCGCTTCGCGCACGCGGTCGACAGCGGCCTGCACCCGGGCCTCGTCCCAGCCCTCGCGGGCGCCCTCGTCCATCGCGACGACGACACCCATGGCACCGGCCACCCCGAGCGCCGGAGCGCCGCGCACCGCGAGCACGGCGATCGCCTCCACGAGGTCGTCCGTGGTGTCGGTGACCCGATCGACGACGGTCCCGGGCAGCAGGGTCTGGTCGATGAGCCGGACGGCACCGCGACCGTCGCGGCCCGCGGCGTCGTCCCAGGAGATGGCGATGAGCGTCATGGGCGCCAGCCTAGGGTGCCTACCGACCTGAGCCGGCACCAGTCGTCGGGGCCCAGCAGTCGGCGGAGCCCACCAGTGATCGGAGCCCAGCAGTCGTCAGAGCCAGCTGTTGCTGCGAGGTGCGCACCCCCCGTCGAGGGGCTAGCGTCCGACCATGAGCCCGCGACCCACCCTGCGCCAGACCTCGCCGAGCCCTCGCACGCGCCGGGCCCGCTCCGCCGGTGCCCTCACCCTGGCGCTCGCCATGATCCCGGCCGCCGCGTCCGCCGCCCACGGTGACGACCCGACCGTGCTGACGCCGATCGGCGGCGGGTACGTGACCTCGACCCTGGCCGGGTTCGCGGATGCCGCGGCGCTCGGTGCCAGCGGACCCACCGTCGACCTCGTCGTCGTCCCCGCGGCCTACGGCGACGGCGCCAAGGACCGGGCCGAGAACCTCCGCCTCGCGGCCGACCGAACTGCCCAGCTCGACGCTGCGTGCGACGCCGCCGTCGCGTCCTCGGGCAGCGGCTTCACCGGGTGCACCGCCACGCTCGCGGTGCTGCTGAACCGCGCCGACGCGCTCGATCCCGCCAACGCCGTCGCCCTGGCCGACCCCGGCACCGACGGCATCTATGTCCTCGGCGGCGACCAGGGGCTGGCCATGCAGGTGCTCGCCGACTCCCCGGCCGAAGCGGCCATCACCGCAGCCGTCGAGCGCGGAGCCGCCCTCGGCGGGACCAGCGCCGGTGCCGCCGTGGAGTCCCGCACGATGATCAACGGGTACCGCGGCTCGCTGGGGCCGGCTGACGGTCTCCAGCAGGGCTCGGCCCTCATCTGGTGGGGTGACGACGGGGACCTCGAACGCGGTCTCGACATCGGCTCGTCGAGGGCGATCTTCGACCAGCACTTCCATCAGCGCGGCCGTCTGGGCCGGAGCCTGTCGACGATCGCGACCGCCGGCGAGCGCCTCCGCACCAGCCCGGTCGGGGTGGGGGTCGACTACGCGACGGGGGTGCGGGTCACCGGTGACACCGTCCTGTCGGACGTCTTCGGCGACGGTGCCGTGACGATCATCGACGACCAGACCCTCGGCGGAACCCACTCCTGGGTGGGCAGTCCGGCGACCTTGTCGGCCCGCCGCGTGCTCACCCACCTGATGACCGAGGACACGACCTACGACCTGGCCTCGCGCGAGTTCACCCGCGCGGGCGAGGTGATCGCCCCTCCCCCGGCGAGCGCATGGCTCGCCCCGGCATCCCCGTCGACCGTCGAGGGGACGGTGTTCCTCGGTGGCGGGTCACTCGGCAGCCCGGTCATCGCCGACGTGGTCGCTGCGGCCCGGACGGTTGACGCGTCGAAGAAGGCCCGGCTCGTCGTCCTCGGAGGCGGTGCGTCGTCGAGCTCGCTGACGAGCGCCTACGCCCAGGCCGTGAAGAAGGCCGGGTGGGCCGGGCAGGTGAACGCGGTCGTCCACAACGGCAAGGGCTGGCCCGGCACGTCGCTCGCCGGCGCCACGGCCGTCGTCCTCGTCGGGGAGGACCCGGTGGCGCTCGCGTCGTCGATGGCCGACCCGGCGTTCCGGGCCACGGTCACCCAGGCGGTGCGCACCACCCCGGTGGTGCTCGCCGACGGCTCGATGACCGCCGTCCTCGGCGAGCGCTGGTCGGCCAAGGCCAGACCCACGTCGAACACCCTCGAGGCCGAGGGCGTCGCGGCGTACCGCGCCGACGACGCGGCGTGGCAGGACGGGCTCGCGCTGGTGCCCGCCACCGTGGTCCCCCACCTCACCGACGACTTCCGCTGGGGTCGGCTGTACGCGGGTGTCGCGGCGGCACCCGCGGACCTAGCCATCGGGGTGGCGTCCGGGTCGGCGGTGGTGCTGAGCCCTGCAGGCGCCTCGGTCTCGGGTGCGTCGGTCGTCGTGGCCGACGGGTCGGGGGCGTCGTCGTGGGTCAGCGCCAACGGCGCGTTCGGTGCGAGCGGGGTCGTCCTCGACGTCTTCGGGTCCGGTGACCAGCTCGCCCGCTGAACATGATGTGACCCGCGTCCTTGCGTGCCGGCGCGCACCGTGACACGGTCGAGGTGTGGAGCCCTTGGTTCCACGACGACGGACTTCCTCAGCCCGCCGCCGCGAAACACTCGCGATCGGAGGAAACCTGGATGAGCGCATCACGAGTTGTCGTCGGGGTCGACGGATCCCCCCTGTCCATGGCGGCAGTGTCCGCGGCCGCACAGATCGCGAGCGAGCGGGGGCTGCCCCTGCACGTGCTGCACGCGTTCGCCGTCGACCTCCCGATGCTGGGGTTCGGTGAGCTCACGAAGGACTCCGACGTCGTGTCCACCCACGCGTCCAGGCTCGTCGCCCAAGGGGTTGCCCGCGCCCACGCCATTGACCCCTCCCTCACGGTGACCACCGCCGTTCGCGACGGCTACGCGAGCCAGGCCCTCGTCGACGCCGCACGCACCGCAGCCCTCGTCGTCGTCGGCGCCATGGGGCACGGGCTGTTCAGCCGGGCCAGCGTCGGCGCCGTCGCGATGCAGGTCGTGACCCACGCCCGTTGCCCCGTCCTCGTCGTGGGCCACGAAGGCACCCCGCCGGCATCCGAGAGTGCTGCGGTCGTCGTCGGCGTCGACGGGTCCAAAGCCTCCCTGCGAGCCCTGTCCGCCGCGTTCGACGAGGCCGTCCGCCGCAGCGCTCCCCTGCGCGTCGTCCACGCCTGGGAGCCCAGCAGCGCCAGCGACCCCACGTTGTCCGGCGACTCGACGTGGAGCGACTACGCCGCCGACCTCGAGCGCACCCTCAGCTCAGCACTGTCCGCACAGCAGGCCTCCAACCCGCACGTCGAGGTCAGCTACGAGGTGGTCACGGGTGAGCCGGTTCAGACCCTGCTCGACCACGCGCGAGACGCCGGGCTGCTCGTCGTGGGCAGCCGTGGTTCGGGCGGCTTCCCCGGGCTGCACGTCGGGTCGACGGCGCTGCGCCTCATGGGCCGCAGCCCCTGCCCGGTGCTGTTCACCCGCTGAGGCGTGTTGTTCACCCGCTGAGGCGCCTGGTCGCGCCGAGCTGGTCGAGCACGAAAGCCCACTCCCACGCGATCTGTTCCCACGCGGCATACCGACCGCTGCGGCCACCGTGTCCGGCGGCGAGTTCGGTGCGCATCAGCACGGGCCGCTGCTCGAGGTCGTTGGTCGCGACCTCACGCAGCCGCGTGACCCACTTGGCCGGTTCGGTCACGTAGACGCGGGTGTCGTGCAGGCTCGACGTCGCGAGCACCGCCGGGTACCGGGCCGGGCGCACGTTCTCGTAGGGGGTGTAGGCCCGCATCGCGGCATAGACCTCGGGGTCGGTGAGCGGGTTGCCCCACTCCTCCCACTCCCCGATCGTCAGCGGCAGGTCGGGCTGGAGCATCGTCGTCAGCGCGTCGACGAACGGCACCGCGGCGTGCGCGACGCGGAAGGTCTCGGGCGCGAGGTTGAGCACGGCCCCGACGAGCAACCCACCGGCAGAGCCGCCCTCGAGCCCGACGCGCTCGGGGTCGATCCAACCGGTCGCCACGAGGTGGTCGACGCAGGCGAGGGTGTCGGTGAACGAGTTGGTCTTGGCGAGCAGCTTGCCCTCGTCGTACCAGCGGCGGCCGAGCTCGCCGCCCCCGCGGACGTGCGCCACGGCATACACGACACCGCGGTCGAGCAGGCTGAGACGGGCGACGGAGAAGTAGGGATCGGAGGAGATCTCGTACGCCCCGTACGCCGTGACGAGCCCCGGGTTGGTGCCGTCGGGCTCGACGCCCACGCGGTGCACCACCGAGACCGGCACGAGCGTGCCGTCGGATGCCGTTGCCCACTCGCGTCGTTCGGCGTAGTTCGCGGGGTCGAAGTCCCCGAGCACCGGCTGGCGTTTGAGGAGGGTGCGCTCCCCGGTGCGCAGGTCCACGTCGAGGACCGAGCGGGGCGTCACCCACGACTCGACGACGACCTGGACCGACGTCTGCCCGGGCTCGGGGTTGTCGCCGAGGCCGATCGAGTGCACGGGTGCGTCGACTGTGACGTCCCAGCCGGCGGCGTGCCCCGAGTCGCTCGAGGCGTCGCGGGGCAGCACCCGCAGGGCGGTCAGGCCACCGCTGCGCAGGGAGAGCACGGATGCCGTGTCGAAGGCGTCGACGGAGACGAACCGCTCGCCGTCGGTCGAGGTCAGGAGCGGAACCCACTGCTCGTGGCTCGTCGCGTCGATCGGCGCCCAGGCGAGGTCGGCGTCCGGGGTGTCGGTGTTGTGGACGATGAGCAGCCGGTCACCGGCCGGCTCGACGTCGTACTCGATGCCCTCGCGGCGGGGCGCGACGACGCGCCACTCCCCATCCGGGCCCGCCGAGTCCAGCAGGTGCACCTCGGACGTCGTCTTGGACCCCAGGCCCAGCATGAGCCAGCGCTCGTCGCGACTTGACCCGATGCCCATCCAGAACCGCTCGTCATCCTCCTGGTGCACGAGCACGTCGTCGGCCGGGTCACCGCCGACGCGGTGCCGCCACAGCTGGTGCGGGCGCCAGGCCTCGTCGAGACGCGTGTAGAACACGAAGGTGCCGTCCAGGCTCAGCTCGACGCCGTAGCCGATCCCCGTGACCGACCTGTCGAGCACCTCACCCGTCCCGATGTCGCGGATGACCAGGTCGAAACGCTCGTCGCCTGCGGTGTCGACCGCGAACGCGACGAGCCGGTGGTCGGCGCTGACGGTCATCGCCCCGAGGGAGAAGAACTCACTGTCGCCGGCCTCGACGTTGCCGTCGACGACGACCTGTTCGCCCGCCACGGCATCCGCCTCGGGGTCGGGGCGCTGGGCGGCATCGGTGAGGGGGACGCGCACGTGCGAGGCGTACTGCCGGCCCGCGACGGTGCGCGAGAAGTACCACCACGGGCCGCTCGCGACCGGCACGGACAGGTCGGTCTCCTTGACGCGCGACCGGATCTCCTCGAAGAGCTCACCGCGCAGGCCCTCCAGGTGGGTCGTGCGAGCGTCGGCGTAGGCGTTCTCGGCCTCGAGGTGGGCGAGCAGTGCGGGGTCCTCGAGGTCGGCCATCCAGGCGTAGGGGTCCTCGAACGAGTCGCCGTGGTGCTCGCGGACGTGCGGTCGACGCGGCGGGACCGGTGGGGTGGTGCTGGGCATGGCGTCACCCTATGCCGGGCCACCACGCGGCAAGGGCCGCACCCCGGTCGGGAGTGCGGCCCTCACTGCTGTGCTCAGGGACCGGTCGGTCACAGGCCGGCGACGCGGTCTCCCGGAGCCGTCAGGCCCGGGTGGGCCCTGAAGTAGTCCACGAGGTTCTTCAGGTCCTCGGGACCACCCGTGAGGTTGGTGCCCTGGGTGAAGACGCTGAACCCGTCACCGCCCTGCGCGAGGAAGCTCAGCGTGCCCACGCGGTAGGTCTGGTCCATGCTCAGCGGCACACCGTTGAGGCGCATGTCGCTGACCTTGGAGCCGGCGGCGTTACCCGCCGTCCAGGTGTAGGTGAAGCCCTCGGAGACGTTGATCGACAGCGTGCTCGCGACACCGGCGCCACTGACACGGTACTGCTGCTCCAGGACCGCCTTGATCTGGGCCCCGGTCATCGTGATGGTGTTGAGCAGGTTGCCGAACGGAGCAACGGCGTAGGCCTCGGCGTAGGTGATGTTGCCGACACCCTCACCGGCGACCGGCGCCATCGGGAGTGAGGCGCGCACGCCCCCGACGTTCATGAACGCGATCTGCGCTCCGCCGTTGTCCCCCGAGGTTCCCCAGAGGATCGCGTCGGCGACGAGGTTGCCCATGGGGGTCTCGATGGCGCGGTTCGAGCGGGGGTCGGAGTGACCGATGATGTCCTCGACGTGGGTGCCGACGACCTGCGCGCCGAGCTCTCCGCTGAGGGCCTTCCACTTCGCGATGACCTCGGTCTGCACGGGGTCCTTGGCCGTGCGGGTCACGAGGTGGTTCATCGACGTGGTGCGGCGACGGTCGACCTCACCGCTGCGCCTGTTGATGACGAGGTTGGTCTCGGTGACGACCCGGCCGTAGTCGGCAGCCGACGTCACGGTGCGTGGGTTGCCGGCCGGGTCGGGAATGGAGCAGACGTAGGGGTTGTGAGTGTGCCCGGTGACGATGTGGTCGATCTCGGGGCTGAACTGGGTCGCCATCGTCGCGATCGGCTCGGAGATGCCGACACAGCTGTTGTAGGTGCCGGCGTTGGCGCCGCCCTCGTGCATGAGCACGACGATCGCCTTGACGCCCTGCTTCTTCAACTTCTTGGCGGCGGAGTTGGCCGTCTCGACCTCGTCCTTGAACGTGACCGACGAGATGCCACCGGGGCTGACGAGGAGGTCGGTGCCCTCGAGCGTCATGCCGATGAAGCCGACCTTGGTGCCGGAGATCTCCTTGACCCACGTGCCGGGCAGGAACGTCCTGCCGTTGCTCTTCTTGATGACGTTCGCGGCCAGCCACGGGAAGTCGGCACCGGCGTAGGGCTCGTCGGGGAAGTAACACCCGTCGACAGGGTGGCAGCCGCCGTTCTGCATGCGCAGCAGCTCGTCGGTGCCCTCGTCGAACTCGTGGTTTCCGACGCTGCTGACATCCAGGCCCATGGCGTTCAGGCTCTCGACCGACGGCTCGTCGTGGAACAGGCCGGACAGGAAGGGGGACCCACCGATGAGGTCACCGGCAGCCACGGTAAGGCTCTTGCTGTCGCCGACCTTCGCGCGCAGCTCGGTGAGCTTGGTGGACAGGTACTCGGCACCACCGACAGGAGTGGCCGACGGGTCGTGAATCGCCGAGAGCGGGCCATCCGTGGCCTCGATGTGACCGTGGTAGTCGTTGAACGACAGGACCTGCACGCTCGTGAGGTTGGGGTTGCCCTTGGTGGCGGGCTTCTTGCCCGGCCCGGCAAAGGCGGGTGTGCCCGCGACGAGGGCTGCGATCGCGGTTGCCGCGATCCCGGCGCCGAGGACGCGCCGCTGAGTGCTGCTCATGTGAGATCTCCTTGTGGTGGTCGACCGGGCCCCACCCTAGGGGGGCACCGCGGGTGGCGCGCCGGAAAGACACACCGAACTTCCGGCATCCTCGTGGGCGCTACCTGCCAGTAGCCCGCCGTCCACCGGCGCGTCACCCAGACCACGGATCAGGCGAGGCAGCGGGGCCCGAGCAGCACCTTGAGGTCACCGAACAAGGCCTCCGTGGCCTCGACCCGGAACGCCGGGTCCAGCCGGATCTCGACGGCGCGGCCGGGCTTGACCAGCCGCAGGTGCACCTCCGTGGTGCCAGGGTGGTTGGTCAGCACGCTCTTGAGCTCCTCGACCCGCTCGGTCGTTGCCCTGGCGGTCTCCATCGTCACGACGACGGGCCCGCGCGGCCCCTCGCTGACGTCGGGCAGGGTCAGTTCCTGCGCGTAGATGGAGACACTGTCGTCACGCCGGTTGATCTTGCCGCGCACCACGGCCACGGTGTCCTGGCGCAGCATCGGGCCGACGGTCATGTAGGCGCTGGGGAAGAACAGGCACTCGATCGACCCCGCGAGGTCCTCGACGGTCGCGATCGCCCACAGGTCACCCTTCTTGGTGCGCTTGACCTGCAGGCCGGTGATCAGGCCGGCGATGGTGACCATCGAGCCCTCCGGCCGACCGGCCTCGTCACCGGTCAGGGCCGCGATCTGGGTGTCGGCGTGCTGGCTCAGCACGTGCTCGACCCCGAACAGCGGGTGGTCGGAGACGTAGAGGCCCAACATCTCGCGCTCGAAGGACAGCAGCGCCGACTTGTCCCACTCGACGGCGGGCACGCTGGCGAGCCCCATGAGGTCACCGCCGCTGTCGCCACCGGAGTCGTCACCGAACGAGCCGAACAGACTGTCCTGGCCGATCGCCTCCTGGCGCTTGACCGCGACGAACGCGTCGACGTACTCCTCGTGGACCTGCAGCAACCCCATCCGGGGCTCGCCGAGGCCGTCGAACGCGCCGCCCTTGATGAGCGACTCGATGGTCCGCTTGTTGCACACCACCGCCGGCACCTTGGACATGAAGTCCCGGAAGGAGGTGAAGGGCCCCTTCTCCGCTCGTGCCGCGATGATCGCCTCGACGACGTTGTGGCCGACGTTGCGGATCGCCTGCAGGCCGAAGCGGATGTCGGCGCCCACCGCCGCGAACTGCCCCAAGGAGTCGTTGACGTCGGGGGGCAGCACCTTGATGCCCATGTGGCGGCACTCACCGAGGTAGAGGGCCGACTTGTCCTTGTCGTCGCCGACCGAAGTGAGCAGGGCCGCCATGTACTCGGCGGGGTAGTTCGCCTTGAGGTACGCGGTCCAGTACGAGACCAGGCCGTAGGCGGCGGTGTGGGCCTTGTTGAAGGCGTAGTCGGAGAAGGGGACGAGCACACCCCACAGGGCCGCGATCGACGCCTCGTTGAAGCCCTTGGCCTTCATGCCCTCGGAGAAGGGCACGTACTCGGCGTCGAGCACCTCCTTCTTCTTCTTGCCCATCGCTCGCCGGAGCAGGTCGGCGTTGCCGAGGGAGTAGCCCGCGAGCTTCTGCGCGATCTCCATGACCTGCTCCTGGTAGATCACCAGGCCGTAGGTCGTGCCGAGGATCGGCTCGAGCGCGGACACCATCTCGGGCTGGAGCTTGCCCTCGAGCTGGGGGTCGAGCGGGATGAGCGCCTGCTTGCCGTTCTTGCGCAGGGCGAAGTTGGTGTGGGCGTTCACACCCATCGGCCCGGGGCGGTAGAGCGCGAGCGCCGCCGAGATGTCCTCGAAGTTGTCCGGCTGCATGAGCTTGAGCAGGGTGCGCATGCCGCCGCCGTCGAGCTGGAACACCCCGAGGGTGTCCCCGCGGGCCAGCAGGTCGAAGGTGGCGCGGTCGGTCATGTCCTTGGACAGCGCGTCGAGGTCGATCTCCTCGCCACGGTTGGACTGCACGTTGGCGATGGCGTCGTCGAGGATGGTGAGGTTGCGCAGGCCGAGGAAGTCCATCTTGACCAGGCCGAGAGACTCACAGCTCGGGTAGTCGAACTGGGTGATGACCTGCCCGTCCTGAAGGCGGCGCATGATCGGGATGACGTCGATGAGCGGCTCGCTGCTCATGATGACGCCGGCCGCGTGCACTCCCCACTGGCGCTTGAGGCCCTCGAGGCCCTTGGCGGTCTCGACGACCTCCTGCAGGTGCGGCTCGCCGGCGACGAGGTCGCGGAACTCCTTGCCCTCGCCGTAGCGGTCGTGGGTCTCGTCGTACATCTTCGACAGGGGCACGCCCTTACCCATGATGTCCGGGGGCATCGCCTTGGTCAGCTGCTCGCCGACCGCGAAGGGGTGGCCCATCACCCGGGCGGCGTCCTTGACGGCCTGCTTGGCCTTGATCGTGCCGTACGTGACGATCTGCGCGACCCGCTCGCTGCCGTACTTCTCGGTGACGTAGCGGATCACCTCACCGCGCCGGCGCTCGTCGAAATCGACGTCGAAGTCGGGCAGCGAGGGGCGCTCGGGGTTGAGGAACCGCTCGAAGATCAGGCCGTGGGGCACCGGGTCGAGGTCGGTGATCTTCATCGCGTACGCACACATCGACCCCGCACCCGAGCCACGACCCGGGCCGACCCGGATGCCGTTGTTCTTGGCCCAGGTGATGAAGTCGGCGACGACCAGGAAGTAGCCGCAGTTGTGCACCGCGACGCCCTCGGCGACGTAGGTGTGGTCACCGGACACCGTGAGGTTGAACACCGTCCCCGAGTACGCCTCCCGAGACACCGCTCGCACCCGAACCCACCATCGACCGTCCACGCAACGGGCGTTGTAGGGCTGCTTCTGCGACTGCGGCACCCACAGCACCTTGTAGGACCGTTGACTGGGAGAGCGCTGCAGCGTGCACCACTGACCGAGTGACAACAGGATGGACCGCAGCTGCCGCGCCAGGACGTCGTTGACGGTGGTCACCATCCACTTGCCGCGAGCGTCGACATGACCGTCACCCTCGTGCCAGCCCCTCACGAATGCCCGCAGCCCTTCGTCCGGGGTCGAGAGCACCCATTCGGGGACGCGCTTGTTGCGGACCCCTGAGCCGAAGAGCCTCGTCAGCACGAGCGCCAACGGGTGGTTCGTCAGCATGACGACGACCCCGTGATGCCCCGGCACGGACGGCGAGGCTTTCGAATACACGCGCGCGGTGCCGAGGTCGAGGTCGTCGATGACGCGGCAGAGTCGCTGCACGGCGGGCTCGTCCTCGTGCAGCGTCCACCCGATCTGTCCCGGGTTGACGCCTCCCTCCGGGTCGTAGAGATGCCCCTCCGCAACCCACAACCCGAACAACCACAGCAGATCCGTGGACCACTCCAGTTTCGAGGGCAGGGTGCCGACGTTCGGGCGGGCCGCACGCTTGAGACCTGCCCCCATGCGGTGGACTCGACCGTCCGGCGACTGTCCGATGGTCCACCCAGCAGCCTCCATCAGGGCCACGACGTCGAGGTCCTGGTAGACCGCGCGCTCTGGCTGAGGCAGGAGCACCTCGTCGCCGGGCCGCACGTCCTTGGCCTCCACCCACCCGCGGTGAGCCACCAGGAAGGGGTGCTCGGCAGTGGCCTTGAGCGGAAAGGCCTGACCGTACGGGTGGATGACGTGCAGGTCCTCCGACACCGAACGTGTCAGGACCTTCTCGACGATCGCGTTGCGTCCGCGCAGGGCGTGGGTGTCGACCGAGGTCACGACGTCGCCCTCCACGACATCGCTGATCGCCTTCCACCCACCATCACCCATGAGAACCGGTGTCTCGGGCGGGAAGCAGTACCCCTTGGAGACGATGACGTCCGTCTCGAACTCAGCCTGCTTCTGGGCGTAGTCGGGGATGCCGGCGGGGAAGCGTTCGTGCAGCCCGCGCTGCACCTCCTTGACGAACCAGCTCGCCTCGTCCTCCCCCGGCGGGCACGGGAACTGGGGCATGTAGCGCCCCTCGTCGACCGTGAACGAGATGTCACACATCTCGGCGATCAGCAGCGTGTTGTCGCAGGCCTCGGGCAGCTCACGCCACGTGTGGCGCATCTCGGCCGGGCTCTTGAGGTAGAAGTCGTCGGCGTCGAACTTGAACCGGTTCGGGTCCATCATCGTCGATCCCGACTGCACGCACAGCAGGGCCGAGTGGGCCTTGGCGTCCTCGGGGCTCGTGTAGTGCAGGTCGTTCGTCGCCACCAGGGGCAGACCGAGCTCACGGGCCAGCCGCAGGAGGTCCTTCTGCACGCGGCGCTCGATGTCGAGGCCGTGATCCATCAGCTCACAGAAGAAGTTCTCGGCCCCGAACAGGTCACGCAGGTCGGATGCCGCCTGCTTGGCCTGGTCGTACTGGCCCAGTCGCAGCCGCGTCTGGACCTCACCGGACGGGCAGCCGGTGGTCGCGATGAGGCCCTTGCCGTACTGGTCGAGCAGTTCGCGGTCGATGCGCGGCCACTTCGCCCAGACCTGGTCCAGCGAGGCCTGCGAGTCCATCCGGAACAGGTTGTGCAGCCCGACGTTGTCCCTGGCCAGCAGGGTCATGTGCGTGTACGCGCCCGACCCCGAGACGTCGTCGCCGGGGCGGGAGCGCTCGTCGCCCCACTTGACGCGGGTCTTGTCCGTGCGGTGGGTGCCGGGAGTGACGTACGCCTCCACCCCGATGATCGGCTTGACGCCCGTGCCCTGGGCCTTCTTCCAGAACTCGTAGGCCCCGAAGAGGTACCCGTGGTCGGTCGTGGCGAGTGCCGGCATCCCCATCTCGGCGGCACGCTCGAAGAGGTCACCGATGCGCGCCGCACCGTCGAGCATCGAGTACTCGGTGTGGACGTGCAGGTGGACGAAGGAATCGTTCGCGGAGGACATCGCCGACCATCCTAGGTCGCCGGGGCGACACCCCTTCGGCGTGTCGTCGACCGTGTCGACGCAGCGCTCAGAGCGCGTCGAGGGCGCCCTGCAGATCAGCGGGATAGCTGCTCGTGAAGGTGACCCACTCCCCCGATCCGGGGTGCTCGAAGCCGAGCCCGACCGCGTGCAGCCACTGCCGTTGCAGGCCGAGCCGCTGCGCGAGGGTGGGGTCCGCACCGTAGGTCAGGTCACCGACGCAGGGGTGGCGCACGGCCGCCATGTGCACGCGGATCTGGTGCGTGCGCCCGGTCTCGAGCTTGATCTCGAGCAGCGAGGCATAGCGGAACGCCTCGAGCAGCTCGTAGTGGGTGACCGCGTGCTTGCCCGAGTCCATGACCGCGAACTTGTAGTCGTGGCCGGGGTGGCGCCCGATGGGTGCGTCGATGGTGCCCTCGAGCGGGTCAGGAAGGCCCTGGACGAGCGTGTGGTACGTCTTGTCGACCCGGCGCTCCTTGAACGCGCGCTTGAGCACCGAGTACCCGCGCTCGCTCTTGCACACGACCATCAGGCCCGACGTGCCGACGTCGAGCCGGGACACGATCCCCTGGCGCTCGCTGGCCCCGCTCGTGGAGATGCGGTACCCGGCGGCCTTCAGCCCGGCCAGGACGTTCGGCCCGCTCCAGCCGACACTGGGGTGGGCCGCCACGCCCACGGGCTTGTCGACGACCACGATGTCGTCGTCGTCGTGGATGACGGTCATGCCGGGAACGGGTTCGGCGACGACCTCGAGGGTCGGGCTGACCGGGGATGCCGGGAGCGTCACCTCCAGGACGTCGCCGGCGCTCACCCGGTGGCTCTTGCCCACGCTGGCGGTGTTGACGACGACGCCCCCCTCGGCGGCGAGGTCGGCCGCCCGGGTGCGGGAGAGGCCGAAGAGCCGCGCGATGGCGGCGTCGACCCGTTCGCCTTCGAGGCCGTCGGGAACGAGGACGGTACGGGCATCAGTCATGAGCGTGCTCCGGGTGGTGGGGTGGGCCGGAGACGGGAGTGCCCCGATAGGCCAGGACCATGATGACGCCGGCACCCACGACGATCGCGATGTCCGCGACGTTGCCGATGAACCACCCGAAGTAGTCGATGAAGTCGACGACGTGCCCCCGACCGGGGCCGGGCTCCCGGAAGAAACGGTCCCCGAGGTTGCCCAGGGCGCCGCCGAGGAGCAGCCCGAGCGCGACCGCCCAGGCCCTCGTGCCGACCTTGCGCGCGGCGACGAGGACCCAGCCGAGGATCGCCAGCGACACGATCGTGAGGATCCACGTGGCGCCGTCGCCGATCGAGAAGGCCGCCCCGGGGTTGCGGATGAGGTTCAGCGAGATCAACGACCCGATGAGGTCGATCTTCTCCCCCGGCGTCAGCGTGTTCAGGGCCCACACCTTGGTGCCCTGGTCGACGACGAGGACCGCGAGGGCAAGCCCCAGCACAAGGGTCGTCAACCGTCGCTGACGCCCCGGCGGAACCGGGGGCGGCGTGGACGGGGCGGGGTGACTCGAGGTCAGCGGCGTTCCTGCTTCTTCTTGCATGGCATGCACAGGGTCGCACGAGGAGCGGCCTGGAGCCTAAGTTTGCCGATCGGGTCGCCGCACGACTCGCAGATTCCGTACGTCCCTCCGTCGAACCGCTCGAGGGCGTGCTCACTCTGCTCGAGCATCAAGCGGGCGTTGTTGGCCAGCGAGATCTCCTGCTCGCGCTCGTAGGTCTTCGCCCCGGCATCCGCCTGGTCGTCGCCGGCGCCGTCACCGGAGTCACGCATGAGGTCGACGAGGTCGCTCTCGGCCTCCAGGAGCTCGCTGCGCAGCTGGGCGATCTCCTGCTCGAGTTCGCCGCGCAGGTCACGAAGCTCCTTGGCGGTCCACGGCGACTCGTCCTCGCGCACGGCCAAGGTCCGGCTGGACGTGGCCTTCTTCGCCGTCGGCGTCTTCCTGGCAACCATGCGTACCCACTTCCTGAGGGTCGGCGGGCCGTGGTCGACCGTCGACAGTGGGGTGAGGATACGGCGTGAGGGGCCTTGCCTCAACGACAAAACGCCGGCGTGGACGACGAGGTCGCTCACACAACGAGGGAAGGGCCCGGCCGATGGCCGGACCCTTCCCTCGTGCGTGCGTCAGCCCTGGTGCTCGGGCTGCGGCTCGGCAGCCGCGCCCTCGTGCTGCTCGGCGTCGCCGGACTCCTCGTCGGAGTGTTCGACACCGGTGTTCTTCAGGTCCGCCAGCTGCCCCTGGATGTAGGCGTGCAGGCGCGAGCGGTAGTCGCGCTCGAAGCCACTCAGCTCCTCGATCTTGCGCTCGAGCAGACCACGCTCGCGACCGAGTTCCTCGAGGATCCCGGCCTTCTTCTGCTGGGCCTCGGCCACCATGCCCGTGGAACGCTCGCGCCCCTCGGTGAGCAGTTCGTCACGCTGGGCGGTGGCGGTCGCGATCATCTCGTCACGCTGGGCCGTCGCGGTCGCGATCATCTCGTCACGCTGGGCCGTCGCGGTGGAGATGAGCTCGTCCTTCGTGCTCGTACCGGTGGCGATCATCTCGTCGTGCTGCGCCTGACCGGTGCTGATGAGCTCGTCGTGCTTGGCCTGCGCCGTGCTGATGAGCTCGTCGTGGCGGGCCTGACCGGTGCTGATGAGTTCGTCGTGGCGGGACTGCGCCGTGCCGATGAGCTCGTCGTGGCGGGCCTGACCGGTGCTGACCAGCTCGTCGTGACGGCGCTGGCCCTCGGTGACCAGCTCCTCGTGACGGGCCTCACCAGCAGCCACGTGCTCGTCGTGCAGGCGCTGGGCGAGGGCGATGACACCGGCGGCGCTGGCGCCACCACCGGCACCGGCCAGGGCGACGGCACCCACGGCACCGTCACCGTCACCGCGCTGGGCCGCTGCGGCGGCGCGCTGCTCGGCCTCCTCGGCGCGGGCAGTCGCCTCGGCGATGCGGGCCCGGGCGTCCTGCTCGACCTCGTCGATGCGGGCGCGCAGAGCCGCCACCTGGTCGTTGTCCTCGGCGGCAGCCGCGTCCTGGCGGGCAGCGGCCTCCTGGCGGGCGGCGGCGTCCTGCTCGCGCTCGGCCTGCACGGCGGCGAGGTCGTTACGGCTGGCCTCGAGCTCACCCTCGAGCTGCGCGACCTTGGTCTCGAGCTCGGTGGCGCGCTCCTGAAGGGCTGCGTTGGCGGCCTCCAGCTCGTCGGCACGCGCGGTGGCCTCGGCGGCCTGGGCCTCGAGCTCGCCACCCCGGTGCTGGAGCTGGGCGAGCTGACCCTGCAGCTCGGCGTTGCGGGCCTCGGTGTCGCCGGACTTGCCCTCGTACTCGCCCAGGCGTGCCGTGAGGTCGCTGCGGGTGCTCTCGAGCTCGGAGACACGGGCGGCGAGCGTGGCGTTCTTCGAGCGCAGCTCGTCGAGGTCCCCGGCGGAGGTGTCCGGGTCCTGGCGGGCCGCGACCGGTGCCAACCCGTTGCCCTCGCGGACGGCGTTGAGCTCGCCGCGCAGGTCGTCAGACTCCTTGGTCATCCGACGCATCTCGGCGACGATGTCGTCGAGGAAGTCGTCGACCTCCCGCTCGTCGTACCCACGACGGAACTGGGTCTGGGTGAACGTCTTGTTGAGAACGTCCTCGGGCGTGAGAGCCATGGTCAACTCCTGTGGTGGGGCATCGGTGTCGAGTCCCGCTCCCGGCATCCACGCGCAGCGCGACACCGTGTAGGGACCGGTCTCGCCAGACTACGCGATCAACGGGGCCAACCGTCATCCCAGACGGCGAGCGGACCTTGCCCTCACAGCAGGATCATGAGTAGGTACACCACGAAGAAGAGCACCATGAACGACAGGTCGAGGTTGACGGCTCCGAGGCGCAGCGGGGGGATGACCTTGCGCAGGGCCCGCAGCGGCGGCTCTGTGAGGGTGTAGATCGGCTCGGCGACGAGCAACGCGGCACCACGGGGACGCCAGTCGCGGGCGAAGATCCTGATCCAGTCGAAGACGACCCGCCCGAGCAGCACGAGGAAGTACAGGAAGACGACAAAGCCCAGGACCTCACGCACCGCGTTCATGGCAGGAGTGTGACTGACGAGGAGGTGATTTCCCGAAACGTTCGCGTCAGCTCTGGTTGAACACTCCGCGACCGGACGCGGCGATCGGCCCTTCCTCGGCATTGACCTCGACGGTCTCGGGCGAGAGCAGGAACACCTTGGACGTCACCCGCTCGATCGATCCGCGCAGGCCGAACACGAGACCGGCGGCGAAGTCGACGAGGCGCTTGGCGTCGGCGTCGCTCATGTCCGTGAGGTTCATGATCACCGGGATGCCGTCGCGGAAGTTCTCGCCGACGGTCTTGGCCTCGTTGTAGGTGCGCGGGTGGATCGTCGTGATGCGGGAGAGCCCGCCCACCTCCGGGCTGCTCACCACGTGCGCCACCGAGTGACGAGTGGGCAGGTGGGTGACCTCGGCACTTCGACGCTCGGCGCGCTCGGGGGCGGCGTGGTCCTCGACCGGGTCGACGTGGTCGTCGTACATCTCGTCGTAGTCGTCGTCGTAGCGACCCTGGTCCTCGGCGAGGCCCAGGTAGACCATCGTCTTGCGCAGCGCGCCTGCCATTGAGTGCTCCTTGGTCGTCGGCCCCGCCTGATCGGCACCGTCCATCGCGACTGAAGTTACCGGTGTGACAGCCGAGATCCGAGGATTGCCGATCCGACACGCAGGTGTGTCGCGCCGTGTGCCACGGCGGCCTCGAGATCACCGCTCATGCCGGCGGAGATCCACGTGGCGTCCGGGTGAGAGGCTCGGATGCCGTCGCTCACCTCCCGCAGGCGGGCGAAGGCGGGGTGCGGGTCAGCCCCGAGCGGGGCGACCGCCATCACGCCGCGAAGGCGCAACGAGGTCGAGCCGGCGACGGTGTCCGCGAGCGCCTCGACCTGGTCGACGGGCACTCCTCCCCGACCCTCGCCGTCGGCCAACGCCACCTGAACCGTCACGTCCAGGACCCGGCCCACCGCGCTGGCTCCCCGGTCCAGGGCGCGCACCACCTTGGCCCGGTCGACCGACTGCACGACATCGGCGTACCGCGCGACCGACGCCGCCTTGTTGCTCTGCAGCTGGCCGATGAAGTGGACGCGCAGACCACTGCGATGTGCCACTGACTCCAGCTTCGCGGAGGCCTCCTGGTCGCGGTTCTCCCCGATGTCGGTGACGCCGAGACCGGCCAGCAGGTCGACGTCCGACGCCGGGAAGAACTTCGTGACGACGACCAGGGTCAGCTCGTCGGTGCGGCCGGCGTCGTGGCGGGCCCGCTCGATGCGGTCGTGGACAGCGCTCAGGTTCAGCTCGAGCTCTCGGCGTCGCTGCTCCAGGTCGGGAAGGGTGCCCGGACCGGCGGGATCGATCGGGCGCGGGGGTTCAGGCGTGATCACGGGTGACTCCGCGCGACGACTCCGGCGAAGCGGCCGGTGCTTGCGTCCCGGCGGTACGAGTAGAGATCCGGGCGCTCCCTGGTGCAGCCGGGCACCCAGCGCACCGTGACGCCGGCCTCCCGCAACTGCGTCACCACACCAGCTGCCACGTCGACGGCCGGTGTCCCCGACCACGACACGGTCGCCGCCACGGGCACCACGGCGGCGATGTCCGAACGCATCCCCTCGGGCACCTCGTAGCACCGTCCACACACGGAGGGCCCGACGACGGCGTCGATCGTGTCGGCGCCGAGGTCGCGCATCGCCGCGACGGCTGCCGGAACCACACCAGCCACCAGGCCGGGTCGCCCGGCGTGCACGGCCGCCACCACCCCCTCTCCGGCCAACAGCACGGGGACGCAGTCGGCGACGAGCACGGCCAGTGCCAGGTCAGGTGACGCGGTCACGAGGGCGTCGCAGGTCGGGGCGACTTCCGGGACGCTCTCGATGACGGCCACCCCGGCACCGTGGCACTGGTCCATGTACGCCACCGGCCGACCCAGGCGCTCGGCCAGTGCGTCGCGGTTGCGGCTCACCGCCTCGGGGTCGTCGCCGACGTGACCGCCGAGGTTCAGCCCGGCATACGCCCCTGTGCTCACGCCCGACGAGCGATCCGTGACAGCACGGACGACGCCGCTGCGGTCCTCATGCCAGGCGAACACGCTCCCACCTTAGGCGCGCGGGCCGCAGACGTCAGAAGCGGGCCGGTGTGAACCGACCCGCTTCTCACGTGCAGTGCTGCGCGGAGACCTACTTGAGGAAGTCAGGCACGTCGAGATCGTCGTTCTCGTCGAAGGTCACCGTGCGCGGCGGCGCCTGCACGGGCTGCGCCGGGCGGACCGGCTCGACCGGAGCCTGGGCGTGCTCGGTCATGACGGCACCCTCCTGCGGGGCGGTCTCGACCGGGGCTGCGGGCTGACGCTGCGCGGCGGGCGCTGCCACCGGCGCCGCGGCCGCGGGCGCGGACCGTCCCTGCACCGAGCCGAGCGCCCGGTCGTCGGCGCGCCGCACCGGAGCCCCGCCATCGAACCCGGCAGCGATGACCGTGACGCGCACCTCGTCGCCGAGGGCGTCGTCGATGACGGCACCGAAGATGATGTTGGCCTCGGGGTGGGCGGCCTCCTGCACCAGTCGCGCCGCCTCGTTGATCTCGAACAGACCGAGGTCGCTGCCACCCTGGATGGAGAGCAGGACACCGTGGGCGCCGTCGATGCTCGCCTCGAGCAGTGGGCTGGAGATGGCGAGCTCGGCAGCCTGGACGGCACGGTCCTCACCGCGGGCCGAGCCGATGCCCATGAGCGCTGAGCCGGCCCCCTGCATCACCGACTTGACGTCGGCGAAGTCGAGGTTGATCAGACCCGGCGTCGTGATGAGGTCGGTGATGCCCTGCACACCGGACAGGAGCACCTGGTCGGCGCTGCGGAACGCATCGAGCATCGACACCCCGCGATCGCTGATGGACAGCAGGCGGTCGTTCGGGATGACGATGAGGGTGTCGACCTCTTCGCGCAGCTGGGCGATGCCGGTCTCGGCCTGGTTGGCGCGGCGGCGACCCTCGAAGGTGAAGGGGCGCGTGACGACGCCGATGGTCAGGGCACCGAGACCGCGAGCGATGCGGGCCACGACGGGTGCGCCACCCGTACCCGTGCCGCCGCCCTCGCCGGCGGTGACGAAGACCATGTCGGCCCCGCGGAGGACCTCCTCGATCTCCTCCGCGTGGTCCTCCGCAGCCTTCTTGCCGACCTCGGGGTCAGCACCGGCGCCGAGCCCGCGGGTCAGCTCCCGGCCGACGTCGAGCTTGACGTCCGCGTCGCTCATGAGAAGCGCCTGGGCGTCGGTGTTCACGGCGATGAACTCGACCCCCTTGAGGCCGACCTCGATCATCCGGTTGATGGCGTTGACACCACCGCCGCCGATGCCGACGACCTTGATGACGGCGAGGTAGTTCTGGGGTGCTGCCACGATGCGGGCCTTCCACTGGGTCTGAACTCGGGTTCGTTGATCGAAAAACTCTCAACGTGAGGTTGACAGTCACACTTTGGTGCGGCTCTATGGCATGACGCTAGGTCGGTCCCCGACGTCAGGCAAAGACGCCGCGGGCGTGTCGCGACATCCCCTGGGGAAATCCTCCCACGCGAGGACTCAGGGGCCACATCAGCCCCACCAGTCACACGAGTAACTCCACCTCAGCGGGTCACCGGGGTCTCGGGCGCGCTCACGTCGATGACCTTGGCCTTGGTGGGCAGCAGCGCGGTGAGGATCGCCACCTTGCGCTCGGAGTCCGCTCCACTGCCCCACACCACGGTGCGCTTGCCGAGGGTGAAGGTCACCAGGTTGGCACTGCTCACGGTGATGCCGGACACCTGGCTCGAGAGGTCGGAGGGCAAGGCGTTCAGCAGCGCGAGCGCCGATTGCAGGGCCTCCCGAGTGGCACCCTTCGCCCCCACCGCCTTCACCACGGGAACCCCCTTCGGGGCCGCCTTGACGACACCGAAGGAGACCCCTTCGGCATCCACAACCTCAAGCTGACCTTGAGGGTTCCTCACGACGATGGCAGGAGTTCGCAGGACGATGTCGACCGCGAGCGTGCTCGGCCAGGCTCGGCGCACCGACACCTCGGCCCCGGTGATCCGCTCACGAACCCGGGCGGCCGCGGCATCGGTGTCCACGCGTGCCAACGGGGTGCCGATCGGGACGTCGACGAGTTCGGCGACGGCGCTGGCTTCGGCGCCGGTCGCTCCAGAGACCTCGACCTTCGAGACGCCGAGGATGCTGCTCCACCCCAGCACCCAGACGAGCACGGCCACGACGGTGACGGCCACCAGAACCGCGAACGCGCGCCGCCACGGGCGGCGCCGGTTGGCGAGCTCACGCTCTCGGAACCGCGCGGCGGAGGAGGATGCCGCGGCTCCCGACGGGTACTCGGTGCGCAGACTCATCGGGCCCCTCCGTCGCTGGTCGTGCTGCTGTCGGTCGACGTGGCACTCGCGGCGCGTGACAGGGCCTGCACCAGGAGTGGCGCCAGCCCGGTGACGTCCCCGGCCCCGACGACGAGGACGAGGTCCCCGGGCCGGGCGCTGCGCGCGACCGCCGCCACGGCATCCTCGCGACCAGGGCCGACGAGCACGCTCCGCTCCCCCTGCAGCTCGCGCAACGGGTCCCCGATGAGGGCCGAGCTGATCCCGTCGACGGGGGCCTCGCGCGCGCCGTAGACGTCAAGCAGCACCACGTGGTCGGCGGGAGCCAGCGCGTGGGCGAACTCGACGGCGAAGTCCCGCGTGCGGGAGTACAGGTGCGGCTGGAAGATCACGTGCAGCGCCCCGGATCCTGCGCGGCGCACGAGGTCTGCCCCGGTGCTGACCACCGCCGCCACCTTCGGTGCGTTGTGGGCGTAGTCGTCGACGACCGTGACGCCACCCGCCTCACCACGGACCTCGAAGCGACGGCGGGCGCCCGAGAAGCTCGCGAGGCCGGCCAGCACGGCATCCGGCTGCGCGCCCACTCCGTGCACCGCGGCGAGGTAGGCGGCGCAGGCGTCCATCACGTTGTGCGGTCCCGGGACGAGGAGGACCAGGGAGTGCTCGACCCCGTCGAGCACGAAACGCGAGTGCGTCCCGAGACCATCGGGCTCGGTGGAGAGCACCCGCAGGTCGGCCCCCGGCTCGTAGCCGTAGGTCACGACGGCCCCACCGCATGAGCGCACCGCCTGCGCGAGGCGGCGCGACCCGGGGTCGTCGAAGCAGGCGACGACGAGGCCGTCGGCGGGCACCGTGGCGACGAACGCGGCGTACGCCTCCTCGACCCGCTCGGCGGTGCCGTAGAAGTCGAGGTGGTCCGGCTGGACGTTGGTCACGACAGCGACGTCCGGGCGGTAGGCGAGGAAGGAGCCGTCGCTCTCGTCGGCCTCGACGACGAACACCGAGCCGACACCGATCGCGGCGTTGGTGGCGAGCTGGGCGATCTCGGCCCCGCAGGCGTAGGACGGGCGCTCACCCGCGGCGTCGAGCGCGACGACGAGCATCGAGGTCGTCGTCGTCTTGCCGTTCGCCCCGGCGACCGCGACCCGTCGCGAGCCGGCCATCAACGACGCCAGGGCCTGCGAGCGGTGCAGCACCCGAAGCTCCGCCGCGCGCGCCGCAGCGAGCTCGACGTTGTCCTCCCGGATCGCCGACGACACGACGACGGTGTCGACCCCGGCCAGGTGTGCGGCGTCGTGGCCGAGGTGGACGCGTGCCCCGAGGTCGCGCAGCGCCTGCAGGGCTGGCCCGTCGGCGGCATCGGACCCGCTGACGCCCACCCCACGGGCGAGGAGCAGGCGGGCCACCGCGGACATCCCGGCACCGCCGATCGCGATGAGGTGCACGCGGCCGAGGTCCTCGAGCGGTGTGGCCGGCGCCGTGACGTCGAACCTCATGTCGGGCAGGGTCATCGGGCGCGCCCCGCCGCCGTGCTGGCCCCGGCAGCAGCGGCCACGACGAGGTCGGCGAGCAGCTCGTCGCCGCCGCGCTCCCCCACCGAGGCCGACCCAGAGGCCATGACACCCAGTCGCTGGTCGTCGAGCGCGAGCGGGCGCACGACGTCGTCGACCCAGGCCGCGGTGACCGCGGAGTCCTCGACGAGCAGGCCCCCGCCAGCAGCGATGACGCTCGCCGCGTTCAGCCGCTGTTCCCCGTTGCCGATGGGCAGGGGCACGTAGATCGCGGGCAGGCCGACCGCCGTCAGCTCACACACGGTGTTCGCGCCGGAGCGGGCGACCACGAGGTCGGCCGCGGCGTAGGCGAGGTCCATGCGGTCGCAGTACGGGACGACGACGTACGGCGCGCCGGTGACGCCCTCGGGCACGAAGTCCTTGCCGGTGCCCGCGACGTGCAGCACCTGAACCCCGGCGGCGGACAGGCGTGCCGCCGCGGCGGCGAAGGCGTCGTTGAGACGCTGCGCACCGAGCGACCCACCGGTGACGAGCACGGTCGGGGCGTCGCTCAGACCGAAGTGGGCCCTGGCCTGCTCGCGCAGGGCACCCCGGTCCAGGGTCGCGATCTCGCGCCGCAACGGCATCCCGGTGACGGTGGCCCTCCGCAGCGGGGTGTCCGGGAAGGTCACGCCCACCGCGGATGCGATCCGGGCGCCGAGGCGGTTCGCGATGCCCGGGCGGGCGTTCTGCTCGTGGACGACGATGGGGATGCCGTGCCGTCGCGCCGCGAGGTAGGCCGGCGTCGAGACGTAGCCGCCGAAGCCGACGACGACCTGGGCCGACGTGCTCGCGATGGCGTCCTCGGCGGCGCGAACGGCTCGACGCAGGTTGCCGGGCAGCCGCAGCAGGTCACCCGAGGGCCGACGGGGCAGGGGCACCTTGGGGACCTCGAGCATCGGGTAGCCGCGTTCGGGGACCAGCCGGGCCTCGAGCCCGGCCGCGGTGCCGAGGGCCGTGATCGCGATGTCGGGGTCGCGGCGGCGCAGGCAGTCAGCCAGGGCGAGCAGCGGGGAGACGTGACCGGCCGTGCCTCCCCCGGCGAGCAGGACCGACGTCACGGTGGTGGCGCTCACGAGCGGGCCCGGCGCCGGCGGCCCACTCCGGGAAGGACGGCAAGGGTTCGTCGGATCGCCGAGGGGCGTGCCGACAACGCGTCTGCGCAGCCGGGCTCGGCTCGGGCGAAGGAGAGCAGGATGCCGAGGGCGAACATCGTCGTGATGAGCGCCGAGCCACCGGAGGAGACCAGCGGCAGGGGCACCCCGATGACGGGCAGCAGGTTGATGACGGCGCCGATGTTGATGACCGCCTGGATGATGATCCACGTCATGATCCCGGCCGTGGCGACGCGCACGAAGAAGTCGTCGGTGCGCGTGACGAGCCGGTAGCAGGCAAGCGCCAGCGCCGCGAACAGGGCCAGCACCCCGAGCGAGCCGGGCAGGCCGAGCTCTTCACCGATGATCGCGAAGATGAAGTCGTTGTGCGGCTCGGACAGCAGCCCCCACTTCTCGCGGCTCTGCCCGAGGCCGACGCCGAGCCACCCGCCGTCAGCGAGTGCGTAACGACCGTGGATCGGCTGGCGCGCGGTGCCGAACTCGTCGGTGTCGCGCCCCAGCCAGACATCGAACCGACTGAGCCGGTTGGCGCTGCTCAGCACGAACCAGAGCACGCCACCGATGAACGGCACCCCGGCGAAGGCGAACCAGCGCAGCGGAACCCCAGCGGCGAAGAGCACGCCGGCGACGATCGCCCCGAGGATGAGGACGGTGCCGAGGTCGTGCCCGAGAGCCACGGCCCCGACCCCGACGGCCACGATGGGGACGAGGTAGGGCACGACGATGTGCGCGAAGGAGTGCAGGTGCTGGCGCTTCTTGGACAGCACGACGGCGCCGGTCAGCACCAGGCCCAGTTTGATGATCTCCGAGGGCTGCACGGTGATCGGGCCGACCTTGAGCCAGTTCTGGTTGCCGTTGACGGCGGTACCGGTGAACAGCACCAGCACCTGCAGGGCCACGCCGACGAACACGATCGGGAACGCCAACGCCTTCCAGGAGCGCATCGGCAACCTCGAGGCGACGGTGAGCGCGACGGCACCGATCGTGGCGAAGACGGCCTGGCTGATGAAGATCGAGTAGGCCGAAGCGCCCTTGGTTTCCTGGATGCTGTCGATCGCCGAGGCCGAGAGCACCATGATGAGGCCGAAGACCACGAGGGCGGCGGTCACCCCGACGAGCAGGTAGTAGGTCGTCACCGGGGACTCGAACCGCCCCCACCAGCCACGGTGCGTCGTCGTCCCGGCATCCGCACCGGCGCTGCGAGCGCGGGCCGGTGCGCTCGTGCTGCTCACGGCTACTCCCCCGCGGCGAGCCGGTCGACCGCGCCGACGAAGGCGTCACCGCGAGCGCCGTAGTCCGTGAACATGTCCATCGACGCGGCAGCGGGCGCGAGGAGCACGACGTCTCCTACCCGTGCGAGCGCGCGGGCCTGCTTCACCACCTCGTCCATGGCACCAGTGTCGGTGCGGTCGATGTCGACGACGGGGACATCCGGCGCGTGTCGGGCCAGTGCCTGTGCAATGGCTGCCCGGTCCTGACCGATGAGCACGACGGCGCGAAGGTGCCCGGCCGCCGCGGCGACGAGGTCGTCGACGGCGGCACCCTTGAGCAGGCCCCCGGCCACCCAGACGACGTGCTCGTAGGCGGTGAGGCTGGCGCGGGCCGCGTGCGGGTTGGTGGCCTTGGAGTCGTCGACGAACCGGATGCCGTCGATCGTCGCGGCTTCGGCGATGCGATGGGGTTCGGGCACGAACGCGCGCAGCCCGGCTCGCACCGCACCGGCAGGCACGCCGTGGGCTCGGGCCAGGGCGGCTGCGGCGAGGGCGTTCGCGACGAGGTGCGGGGCCGGCGGTGGGCCGCCGTTCGCGAGGTCGTCGAGGGTGGCGAGCTCGGCGGCCGCGGTGCGGCGCTGCTCGACGAAGGCCCGGTCGGCGAGGACGTCGCCGACGAGCCCGACCTCCGAGACCGCGGGCAGGTCGAGGGTGAAGCCGACGGCGCGACACCCCTCCTGGACGTCGGCCTCCTCGACGAGTCGGCGGGTGCGCTCGTCCTGCACGTTGTAGATGCAGGCGACCTCGGTGTTGGCGTAGACCTTGCCCTTGGCCAGGGCGTACTCCTCGAGGGACCCGTGCCAGTCGACGTGGTCGGGGGCGACGTTGAGGCACACCGACGCCTGCGGTGCCAGGGAGTGCGACCAGTGCAGCTGGAAGCTCGAGAGCTCGACGGCGATGACGTCGAACGGGTCGGGGTGGACCACGGCCTCGAGGATCGGGGTGCCGACGTTGCCGGCACTACATGCCCGCAGCCCCGCCGCCCGCAGGATCGAGGTGAGCATCTGCACCGTGGTCGTCTTGCCGTTGGTGCCGGTCACGGCGAGCCACGGGGCGCCCCCGTGCTCCGGCCTCATCCGCCAGGCGAGCTCGACCTCTCCCCAGACGGGGATCCCCGCCGCAGCGGCGGCCGCGAGCAGCGGCTGGTCGGGCCGCCACCCCGGGGAGGTGACGACGAGGTCGACCGGGGTGTCCGGCATCCGAGCGACGGCATCCGGGCCGAAGGCGAGGCGCGCGCCGAGGATGTCGAGGATGTTTGCCCGCTCGGCGAGGATGCCGTCGGGGTGGGCACCGTCGACGACGAGCACGTCGGCGCCGCGTTCGAGCAGGGCGTCCGCGGCCGCGAAACCGCTGACCCCGAGCCCGGTGACGACGACGCGCAGGCCTGCCCAGTTCGCGTCGCGGTGGGTCAGGGTGGCGAGCCGCTCGCTCATCCGGCGCCCACGACCCACTCTGCGTAGAACAACCCGAGCCCGAGCGCGACGAAGAGGCCGGCGATGATCCAGAACCGGATCACGATCGTGACTTCTGCCCAGCCGAGGAGTTCGAAGTGGTGTTGCAGCGGTGCCATGCGGAACACCCGTTTACCGGTGGTCTTGAAGCTGGCGACCTGGATGATGACCGAGAGCGTGATGGTGACGAACAGGCCGCCGAGGATGACGATGAGCAGCTCGGTGCGGGTGAGGATCGCGAGCCCGGCCAGCCCACCGCCGAGGGCCAGCGACCCGGTGTCGCCCATGAAGATCTTGGCGGGTGAGGCGTTCCACCACAGGAAACCGAAGCAGGCGCCCATGCCGCAGGCCGCGACGATGGCCAGGTCGTGGGGGTCACGCACCTCGTAGCACTTGGTGCCCGGGTTCCACTGGCAGTTCTGGTTGAACTGCCAGATGCCGATGAGCACGTAGGCCGCGAACACCATGACCGACGCCCCGGTGGCGAGGCCGTCGAGCCCGTCGGTGAGGTTCACGCCGTTCGACGTGCCCGCGACGATGATGTTGGCCCAGATGACGAAGAGGATGACGCCGACCAGGGCTCCACTGAACGCGAGGTCGAGCCCGGTGTCGCGCACGAAGGAGATCGACGTGGAGGCCGGGGTGCGGAACGCGTCGTTGGGGAACTGCAGCGCGAGGATGGCGAAGATGACGGCGACGAGGGTCTGGCCGGCGAGCTTCTCACCCGAGCGCAAGCCGAGGCTGCGCTGCTTGGAGATCTTGATGAAGTCGTCGAGGAAGCCGATGAAGCCCAGCCCGGTCATCAGGAACAGGACGAGCAGGCCGCTGACGCTGGGGCTCTGACCGGTGACCAGGTGGGCCACGGCGTAGGCGATGAGCGAGGCGAGCACGATGACGGCCCCACCCATGGTGGGGGTGCCGCGCTTGGTGTGGTGCGAGGTGGGCCCGTCGTCGCGGATGAACTGGCCGTAGCCCTTGCGCACGAGGAAGCGGATGAACAGCGGGGTGCCGAGCAGCGAGATGACGAGCGACACGACGCCGGCGATGAGCACAGCCCTCACGTCAGCTCCTCCTCGTCCTGCGCCATCCGGTCACCGAGCAACCGTAGTCCCGCGTCGCGGCTGGACTTGAACAACACCACGTCTCCGGGCGCGAGCTCGGCCCGCAGCAGCCGCTGCGCGGCCTCGGCGTGGGGCACCTCGCGCACCCTCGTGGTCGTTGCGTCCGGCAGGTTGGCACCCCCAGCACCCGAGGTGCCGGACGTAGCGGCTCGGGCGCCGGCCGCCAGGGATGCCGCGGCGGCGCCGACGACGAGCAGCTCACCGATGCCGTGGGCGACGACGTCGGCACCGACCTCGGCGTGCAGTGAGTCCGACTCCGGCCCGAGCTCGAGCATCGTGCCGAGGACGGCCCAGGTGCGCCGGCCCTGCCCCATCCTGGCGAGGGCACCGAGGGCGGCGTGCATGGAGTCCGGGTTGGCGTTGTAGGCGTCGTTGACCAGGGTGACCCCGTCGCGGCGTTCGATGACCTCCATGCGCCACCGGCTCACCGGTCGGGCTGCCTCGAGGGCGACCACGACGTCGTCGAGGGGCAGTCCCAGCTCGGTCGCGACGGCGATCACGGACAGGGCGTTGCCGACGTGGTGGCGTCCGACCAGCCCCAGGTGGATCGCGCGGGTACCGGCCGGGGTGTGCACCGTGAACGCGGCCCGGCCCCCGTCGTCGAGGACGACGTCGGTGGCCCGCACCTGCGCGTCGTCAGCCTCGCCGACGAGGCAGACCCGGGCGGGCGTCACCTCGGCCATGGCCCGCACTGCGGGGTCGTCGGCGTTGAGCACGGCGAGGCCGTGAGCCGGCAGGGCCGCGACGAGCTCGGACTTCGCGGTGGCGATCGCTGCTCGTGAGCCGAACTCCCCGACGTGCGCGGTGCCGACGTTGAGCACGACCCCGATGCGCGGCGGCGCCATCGTCGTCAGGTACGTGATGTGGCCGATCCCGCGGGCCCCCATCTCGACGACGAGGAAGCGGGTGTCGGCAGCGACGCGGCACACGGTCAGCGGCACGCCGACCTCGGAGTTGTACGACCCGACAGGGGCGACCGTGGGACCGACGGTCGCGAGGACGCTGCCGAGGAGGTCCTTCGTGCTCGTCTTGCCGGACGAGCCGGTGATGCCGACGACCTCGAGGTCGGGAAGGCGACGCACGACCTCGAGGGAGAGCGCGGCGAAGGCGTCCTGGGTGTCGGCGACGACGACGGACGGGACGCCGTCGACGGCCCGCGTGACGAGAGCCGCGACGGCACCGCGCGCCACGGCATCCGGGATGAAGTCGTGGCCGTCGGCCTGCTCACCGACGCGTGCGACGTAGAGGCCGCCGGGGCCTGCCTCGCGCGAGTCGGTGACGACCGGCCCGTCGATCACGAGCGTGTCGACGTCGACGTCAGCGGGTGCGACGAGCACGCCGCTGACGGCCTGGGCGACCTCGCGCAGGGTGAGGGCGATCATCGGGTGGCGCTCGATGCTGCGAGGTCGAGCGCGTGGGCGAGCTCGGCCCGGTCGTCGAAGGGGTGCACGACCCCGGCGATCTCCTGACCGGTCTCGTGGCCCTTGCCGACGACGGCGACCGTTGCCGCACCGCCCTCGGACCACACCGCCGCGACCGCCTCGCGGATCGCCTCCCGACGGTCGCCGATCGCGAGCACCCGGATGCCGTGTCGCCCGCCGGCACGCGCCGCCTCGACCCCCCCGAGAAGGGCTGTGCGGATCGACGAAGGGTCCTCGGAGCGCGGGTTGTCGTCGGTGACGACCACGAGGTCGGCCACCTCGGCAGCCGCTTCACCCATGGCATGGCGCTTGTCGCGGTCGCGGTCTCCCCCGGCTCCGGTGACGACGACGAGGGTGCCCGGGGTGCTCGGGCGCAGCGCGTGGAGGGCGGCGCGGATGGCCTCGGGGGTGTGGGCGTAGTCGACGAGCGCGCGCGGCGAACCCTGCGGGCCGGTGACCGCCTCCATCCGGCCGGGGACGTGCGGATCGGTGAGCACTGCGGCGCCGACCGCGTCGACGTCCTCACCGAGCAGGATGAGCGCGGCGGCGGCCATGGCGGTGTTCGTGACGTTGAAGTCACCCGGAAGTCTCGACCTCAGGTGGAGGTCCACCCCGGGGCCGGTCAGGTGGAACGCGGCCGGGTCGGCGGCGTCGACGGTGATCAGCCAGTCCGCGGACCCCGCTCCCCCTGTACCCGCGGCGGGCGCTGCGTCCGCTGAGCCCTCGGTGGCCTCCTGGCCGGCATGGAGGGTGGCGATCGTCTGGACGGGGACCGTGGCCTCGCTCGCCAGCCGGCGACCCCACGCGTCGTCCACGCAGACCAGGGCACGCCGGGACCTCTGCGGCGTGAACAGCGACGCCTTGGCGGCGAAGTAGTCCTCCATGCCGTGGTGGAAGTCGAGGTGGTCCTGACTGAGGTTGGTGAACAGCGCGACGTCGTAGACGACCCCGTCGACCCGGTGCTGCGCCAGGGCGTGGCTGGAGACCTCCATGACGCAGGTGCTCAGGCCGCGCTGCGCCATCACCGCGAGGATGCCGTGCAGCTCGGGGGCCTCGGGGGTGGTGCGCACGCTGTCGATCCGCTCGTCACCGATGCGGGTCTCGACTGTGCCGATGAGACCGGTGGCTGCTCCCAGGGCCGTCAGGGCGGAGTGCACGAGGTAGGCCGTGGTCGTCTTGCCGTTGGTGCCCGTGATGCCGAGCATGCGCAGCGTCAGGTCCGTGGTGCCGTAGATCTCGGCCGACACCTCGCCGAGCACGGCACGGGGTGAGTCGACGACGAGCACCGGCAGGTCGACGCCGGCGGCCGAGACCCGGCTGGCCCCGTCGGAGTCGGTGAGCACGGCCGCGGCGCCCAGGGCCGCAGCGGACTCGACGAAGTCGGCACCGTGGGCCCGTGCGCCCGGCAGGGCGGCGTACAAGTCGCCGCCGACAACGGCCCGGGAGTCGAGGGTGACACCAGTGACACTGACGTCGGGAAGGTCAGCCGCGCGCGCTCCCAGCAGATCAGCCAGGGTCCTGATGGAGGTGCTGCGCAGCGGTGTCGGTCGAGGTACGGCCACGTCGCAGCACCCTACCCGGCGCTGCGCTTGCGGCCGTCGCGCAGCAGGGTCGGGTCGGCCTGCGCCTCCTCCGGGGACACCTTGACGGTGATCTTGGGCGGTTTGGCACCCGTCGGCGGGATCTTCAGCTCCTGCAGCGCGTAGGTGGCGACGTCCTTGAACACGGGGCCGGCGACCGGGCCACCGAAGAACGGCTGGATGGGCTTGTGCACGATGACCGCGACGACGATCTGCGGGTCGTCGGCCGGGGCGTACCCGATGAAGCTCGCGGTGCGCCCGCTGTACCGCTTCGCGGCCGCGTCGTAGTAGTCGGCCGTCCCCGTCTTGCCGGCCACGCGGTAGCCCGGGATCATCGCCTCCTGGGCCGTGCCTTCGCCGCTGACGACTCCTTCGAGCATCTTGCTGACGTCGCTCGCGGTCTGCTCGGAGACGACCCGCGTCGAGGTCGATGCGGGTGCCGGTGTCACCGTGCCGTCCGCGGCGGTGAGGCTCTCGACGAGTCGCGGTGCGACCCGCACGCCGCCGTTGGCGATGGTCTGGAACACCGAGGCGGCCTGGATCGCCGTGACCGACAACCCCTGTCCGAAGGCAACCGTCTTGGTCTGCGTCCCGCTCCACTGCTCCGAAGGGGCGAGCAGGCCCGCTGACTCCCCGGGGAAGCCGGTGCCCGAACGCTTGCCCACGCCGAACTTGCGGAAGTAGGTCTCGAGGGTCTTCGGCGTCATGGTCTCGCTGACGAGGACCGTGCCGATGTTGCTGGACTCGGCGAGGGTTCCGGCGACCGTGCGGTACAGGGTGGGGTGGTCGTGGCTGTCCTTGAAGGAGGCGTCAAAGCGATTGAGCCGGTTGGGGATGACGACCGGCGTCGACGGCGTGACCGTGCCCTCCTCGAGGGCCGCGGCGACGGTCATGATCTTCGAGGTCGACCCCGGCTCGAACACGTCGGAGAAGGCGACGTTGCCGAGCTTGGCACCCTTCTTCCCGACATCGGTGTTCGGGTTGAACGTGGGGTAGGACGCGACGCTGAGGAGGTTGCCGTTCTTGGCGTTCATGACGACGACGGTGCCCGACTTCGCCCCGACGTCCTTGATCCGCTGCGCCAGCGAGTTCTGGGCGTACCACTGCAGGCTCGAGCTGATGGTCAGGTGCACGTCGTTGCCGTCGACCGCGGGGGTGAGCGACCTCTCCCCCACGGGGATGATGGTGCCGTCTCGTCCCTGCTCGAAGGTCTGCTTGCCCGGGGTGCCCTGCAGGTGCTTCTTGACCATGAGCTCGACGCCGCCGCCGGGTTCGCCGTCTGCCGTGACGTACCCGACGAGCGCCGCCGTGGTCGTGCCCTGCGGGTAGGTGCGCTCGGACCGGGTCTCGCGGCGGTCCCGGTAGATGCCGGGGATGCCGAGGTCGGCGATGGCGTTCCACGTCACCGGGGTGACGTCCTTGCTGAGGATGACGTAGCGGTTGATCCCGGTGAGCTTCGGCACGAGTTGGGCCACGGTGGTGCCGAGGAGGGGCGCCAGCCCCGCGGCGGCTTCCTGGACGGCCTGCGCCGACCGCTCCGGGCTGCACGTGTTCTTCTTCGTGCGGTACGTGCACACCGCCTGCTGGTCGGCAACGACCACCTCTCGCACCGCGCTGGCAGCGAGGACGGTGCCGTCGGCGGCAAGGATCTGGCCGCGCATGGCGGGGATGACCTGCGTGCCGGCGCGCTTGCTCCGGGCCTCCTCGGCCACGGCGTGGGCGTCGAAGCCCTGGATCCTGATGAGCTGGGCACCGAAGACACTGAGCACGAACAGGCTCGCCACCGTCAGTGCGCGCATCCGCCGGCGCGGGTTCGCCGGAGCGGTGACGGGGCGCGGCGGGGCACTGCTCACGGGCGGCTTCCGGCGAGGTGCCGACGACCGGGGCTGCGCGGGTCGGGGCTGAGCAGGTCGTGGCGCGGACGACCGGGGAGCAGCGGGGCGTGCTGCCGTGCGTCGGGGAGCCGGAGTGCCGCCGGGTCGCCCGGGCCCTGAGGGCGGTGGCGTCCTGCGCTGGGTCACGGGCTCTCCGTCGTGGTCGGCGTGGGTGTCGCCTGGCTGGTCGTGGGGGTGGCTGCCGAAGCGGTGGGCTTCGGCGCATCGGGGGCAGTGGTCGTGGTGGCCGCCGGAGCAGGCCTGCGCGCCGGGGTGCTGGAGGTGACCGAGGTCTCGGTGACCACGCTAAACGTGGTGTCGGCCTCGGCCTTCTGCGCCACGCCGAGCACGGCCCCGTCGGACAACCGGAGGAAGGCGGGCGTGGGGGCCTTGACCATCCCGAGCTCCCGGGCCCGTTGGGCGAGCGGGCCGGGACCGGAGACCGCGTCGAGGGAGTGGCGCAGCTGGTCCTGGGTGTCGGTGAGCTCATCGGAACGGTGCTGGAGGTCGCGCAGCGTGTAGGACCCCTTGGCCATCGCCGTGTTGAGCATCAGCACACCGACGAAGCCCCCGAGCAGCAGCAGCACGCACAGCGCCAGGAACGCACCGTTGCCACGGATCTCCGGCGGCGCCACCACCTTGAGCTGGCGAGGGGTCGCCGCCGTGGTCCGCCGGGCAGCAGTGCGCGGGAGAGGCCTGGCCGGTGCGAGCTGGCTCATGCGGGGGCTCCGTTCGAGGAGGTCAGTCGTTCGGCTGCGCGCAGGCGGGCCGAGGCGGATCGGGGGTTGTCGTGCTGTTCCTGCTCGTCCGGGACCTCGGCCCCGCGGGTCAGCAGTCGTAGATAGGCGGCGAGCTCGGGCAGTTCGACGGGCATCCCGGCCGGGGTGCGGCTCGTGGCGCCGCGGGCAAACGCCTGCTTGGTGATGCGGTCCTCCAGCGAGTGGTAGGACAGCACCGCGATCCGCCCGCCCGGAGCAAGAACGTCGATCGCGGCGTCGATCGCGCGCCCCCACACCGAGAGCTCCGCGTTCACCTCGATGCGCAGGGCCTGGAACGTCCGCTTGGCCGGGTGTCCGCCGCTGCGCTGCGAGGCGGCTGGGATCGCCGCCCGCAACACGTCGACGAGACGGGCCGAGGTGGTGAACGGCTCCTTCTCCCGCTCGCGCAGGACCGCAGAGGCGATGCGGCCGGCGAAGCGCTCCTCGCCGTAGGTCTTCAGGATCCTGGCGAGGTCTCCGTGGGAGTAGGTGTTGAGCACCTCGGCGGCCGTGATGCCCGACGACTGGTCCATCCGCATGTCCAGGGGCGCGTCGTGCCGGTAGGCGAAACCCCGGTCGGGTTCGTCGAGCTGGAGGGAGGAGACCCCGAGGTCGAACAGGATGCCGTGGGCCACGCCGTCGGTGTGCGCCTCGACGACGTCGGCGATCTCGTCGTAGACCGCGTGGACGCCGAGGAAGCGGTCACCGAAGCGGGCCAGCCGCTCCCCCGCCAGGGCCAGGGCCTGCTCGTCACGGTCGACACCGATGACTCGAGCCGACGGGCAGCGGTCGAGGAGCGCCTCGGCGTGGCCTCCCATGCCCAAGGTGGCGTCGACGCAGACCGCCCCCTCGACGGACAGAGCCGGCTCGAGGAGGTCCACGATGCGGTCCCGCAGCACCGGAACGTGCCGCTGTGCGGCATCTCCTGGGCTGGTCATCGTGATCCTTCGTCGTCGATCGGTGTGCGGTGGGGGAGCGATGTGGTGGTGCGAGGTGGTGGTGTGCGGTGGTGCGGGGTGGTGGTGCCGGTCGACCCGGCTACTGGTCCCCATCCGATCCGGGCCCGGCGCGGGGGAAGTCGCGTCGGGAGCGGGTCGGCTGGAGGCCGGCGGTCGGGTCGGTGCGGGCGAGCCGTCAGAGTCCGGGGACCACCTCCTCGGTCTCGACCGAGTAGCTGGAGTACGCGGGCATGACCTCGTCGAGGTAGGAGTCCCAACGGGCGGTGTCCCAGACCTCGAGCCGGTTGCCGTTGCCGATGACCGTGCACTCGCGCTCCAGCCCGGCGTAGGCGCGCAGCGGCGCCGGAATCGTGACGCGGCCCTGGCGGTCGGGGGTGTCGGAGTGCGCTCGCGCGCGGAACACGCGAACGAGGTCACGCACGTTCTTCGACGAGCTGGGCGCCGCGGCCATCTGCGCGGAGATGCGGTGGAACTCGGCGGTGGGGAAGACGTAGAGGCAGTTCTCCTGCCCCGTGGTGATGACCAGACCCTCCGAGAGGTCCGCACGGTAGCGGGCAGGGAGGAAGAGCCGCCCCTTGTCGTCGAGTCGGGGCGTGTGGGTGCCCAAGAACTCCTGCACTGGCGCCACCTCCTCGACCCTTCACTGCGCCCCCGGATCCACCGGTTTCCCCCACATTACTCCACCAAGGCTCCACAAGGCACCGAAATTCGGCTCTGGATGTGCACTGCTTCGACATCTGCCCAGTTCAGATGGGGTGGTGGAAAGTGGAGGACTTTTGGTGGCGGATCCCCGCGCCGACGACATCGGCGACTCGTGGGGCAAGATCGAGGGCACCCGGAGCACCAACTGATCGTTGGCAACACCACCGACGACGAAGGGATCACCGTGAGCGAACTGGACGACCACCGACGAACCTCGACCGATTCGGATGCGCCGGCACCGGCGCGGGGAGCCTCCCTCGACACGGTCCTGCAGGTGTCGGCGTCGCTGGCGGCCGCCATGAACGCCGTCATCGAGGGCAAGCAGTCCGTGGTCCGGACCGCCATCACCGTGCTGCTCGCCGAGGGCCACCTTCTCGTCGAGGACGTCCCCGGCGTGGGCAAGACCCTGCTCGCGAAGACCCTCGCCCGCACCATCGACTGCCGGGTGAGCAGGGTGCAGTTCACCCCCGACCTGCTCCCCAGCGACATCACCGGGGTCTCGGTCTTCAACCAGGACGTTCGTGACTTCGAGTTCCGGCCCGGCGCGATCTTCGCCAACGTCGTCGTCGGCGACGAGATCAACCGCGCCTCGCCCAAGACCCAGAGCGCACTCCTGGAGTCCATGGAGGAGGGCCAGGTCACCGTCGACGGCACGACCTACGCGCTCCCGCGGCCCTTCATCGTCATGGCCACCCAGAACCCCATCGAGATGGAGGGCACCTACCCCCTCCCCGAGGCGCAACGCGACCGCTTCATGGCACGGATCTCGATGGGGTACCCCTCGGCCCGGGCCGAGCTCGACATGCTCGACCTCCATGGCGGGGCCTCCCCCCTCGACGCGCTCCAGCCGGTCACCGATGCCGCCACCGTCTCAGCGATGGTGCGGGCCGTGCGCGAGGTGCACACCTCCCCCTCCGTGCGCCAGTACATCGTCGAGCTCACCCACGCGACCCGCTCGAGCAGCGCCCTGCGCCTCGGCGCCTCGCCCCGCGCGACGATCCACCTGCTGCGCGCGTCACGGGCCCACGCCGCCCTGGCCGGGCGTGACCACGTCCTGCCCGACGACGTCCAGCAGGTTGCCGTCCCGGTGCTGGCCCATCGGCTCATCCCCACCGGTGAGACCCAGATGGCCCACCGCAGCACCGCCGACGTCGTCCAGGACCTGCTCCAGCGAGTCCGGGTCCCCTCCCCGACCCGCTGAGGACCACGGTGCTCCCGCTGCGACGCTCCCTGACCACCCGCGGTGCGTCCTTCGTCGGCGCAGCCGTGGTGCTGCTCGCCTGCGGCATCCTGCTCGGGCAACCCGACGTGACCCGCATCGGGGTGTTGCTGCTCGCCATGACGGCCATGGGTCTGGTTCTCGTGCGCCGTCACGGGTTGCGCCTGCAGGTCGTGCGGACCGCCGTCCCCAGCCGCATCGCCATCGACGAGCGTGCCGTGGTGACGGTGCGCGTGCGCAACGGCGAGTCCACGGCATCCCCCGTCGTCATGGCCGAGGAGTCGATCGACTACGCCCTCGGCGACCGGCCTCGGTTCCTGCTGCGCTCCTTGCGGCCCGGTGAGACCCAGGAGGTGCAGTACACCGTGCGCTCCCACAGTCGGGGGGTGCACCGCATCGGTCCCCTCGGCGTGCGAGTTCGGGACCCGTTCGGCCTGACCCTGCGCACCGCAGCCCTGAGCGGAGACGCCGAGGTCGTCGTGCTCCCCCGCGTGCTGCCCCTGCCCGGGGCACGCTCGCTCGGCAGCGGCATCGGCTCCGAGGGCTCGGTGCCCCACATGGTCGCCCTGCACGGAGAGGACGACCAGACCGTTCGCGAGTACCGCGACGGCGACGACCTGCGCCGCATCCACTGGCCAGCCAGCGCCCGCACCGGTGAGCTCATGGTGCGCCAGGAGGACCGACCGGCCAAGCGGCGAGCCGTCGTCATCCTCGACTCACGCTCAACCGCGCACGCGGGGTCGGGCCGAGCCAGCTCGCTCGAGTGGTGCGTCACGATGGCCGCCTCGGTCACTGCGCACGTCGTCGGGGCCGGGTATGCCGTCCACCTCCTCACCGCCGATGCCGGGTCCGACACCGGGGTCCGGCACGACGACTCCCACGAGGAAGGGCTCGAGACCCTGGCTCGCGTCACCCTGCAGTCACCGGAGAGCCTGCGTGCGGTGCTGCACGCCGCGAGCGTGCTGACCTCGCAGGGAGGTCTGGTCGTCTTCATCGGCGGCCCGATCGACGACGTCGACGGACGATCTCTCGCGGCCCTGCGGCAACCGGGTTCCACCGGCGCGGCGATCGTCATCGACCCGGCATCCTTCGATGGCCACCCGCGGCGCGGCGGGGGCGACGACGTCGCCTCCGCGTCAGCGTCCGTCGCGGCGCTGCACTCCAACGGGTGGCTGGCCACCGTCGTCGACGCGCAGACCACCGCGTCGCTCGCATGGGGTGCCGTCGTCGGCGCCCAGAGCGTGGGAACCCGGTGAACCGGGCCCGGCCCATCGAGGCCCTGCTCGCGGTGCTGGCCACGATCGCCGTCACCATCCCGGTGACCACGCTGTTCACCCCGAACACGTGGATGCGCCCGAGCCTGGTCCTCGTCGCCGTCGTGGCCGTCACCGGCGCGGGGTTGCGCACGCTGACAAGCCAGCGCCCCCTCGTGGTGCTCGGCCAGGGCACGGCACTGGTCTACGCCGCCGCACTTCTTCACGGTCGTGGGCACCTGTGGGCAGATCTGGTCCCCACGCCCGAGACGGGCAGGGCCTTCGGGATCCTGCTCACCCAGGCAGGCGAGACCGTGACGATCTCAGCGGCTCCGGCACCCTCGAACCGCGGCACGATCCTCGCGATCAGCCTGCTCGTCGGCCTGACGGCACTTGCGGTCGACGCCATCGGTGTGACCTATCGCAGTCCGGCGCTGGCCGGCATCCCCTTGCTCGCGGCCTTCCTCGGTTCGGCAACCAACTCCGGCGACGGGCTGGCGTCCTGGTACGTCATCCCCACCGCCCTCTGCTGGCTCGCGCTCATGGGCCGGCAGTCGGTGGGGTCGCTGCGGGCGTGGGGCACCCCAGCGCCGCGCGCGGCCGGGCGGGCCGGCGCGGACCCGAGCACCTCATTCGCGACCACTGGCCGCATCGTCGGCGTCGCTGCCCTGGCCGCTGCCGTGGTGGTGCCGACCCTCATCCCCCACCTGCCGACGACGTTCATCGCCGACGGCCTCGGGCAGAGCAGCAACGGCCGTGGTGGGGGTGGATCGAGCATCCAGCTGTCGTCGACGGTCGACATCGCCCGTGACCTCGAGAGCCGGTCGGACAACCCGGTGCTGCGCTACCGCTCGTCCTCGCCGGACCTGCAACCACTTCGGGTGGGAGTGCTCGACGACTACCGCAGGGGCCAGTGGGAGACCCGCCAGGAGTTCTCGTTCGTCCCGATCGACGGTCAGATCCCGCCGCCCGTCGCAGGGCCCGAGGTGCCGCGTCGCGTCGAACGCATCGAGGTCAGCGACAACGCCGTGGGGGCGCCGCAGGTGGCCCTTCCCGCCGGCACCATCTCGACCTCGCTGCCGGACGGCACGTGGAACGTCACCGTCGCCGGGGTCGTCCAGGCCACCGCAGCCGCTGACTCCTACACCGCAGAGTTCATCGAGCTCGACCCCGAGCCAGCCCAGTTCGCCACCGATGCCGATGCTTCGCAGCTCGGCGTCGATCCCTCGACCCTCGCGCTGGACCGCCGGTCCGAGGACGAGGTGCGGGCGCTGCTCGCCGAACTGACCGACGACGGCGACTCCGCCCTCGAGGTTGCCCGGACCGTGCAGGCCTACCTGCGCAGCTCGCAGTTCACCTACTCCCTTGAACTCGCCGAGGACGACGGCACGCTCCCCGCCGACCCACTGCTGCGCTTCCTCGAGACCCGCCGCGGGTACTGCGTGCAGTTCAGCACCGCGATGATCATGCTGACCCGCGCCGCCGGCATCCCGTCACGCATGGCGGTGGGCTTCCTCCCCGGAGTCCCGGACGGTGACGACCGGGTGGTGCGGGTCAGCGATGCCCACGCGTGGCCCGAGCTGTACTTTCCCCAGCTCGGCTGGGTTCGCTTCGAGCCGACTCCCGCGACGCAGAGCAACGCGGCCCCCGACTACAGCCTCCAGCCTTCTGACCCCGGTGCCGAGGCCAGCCCCACGCCGAGCGCCACCACCCCCACGGCATCCGCAGCGCCCTCGGCGGCTCCGACGCGTGACCTCACCGACAACGGCGGGATGGGCGCCGCAGACAGCGGTGGCTTCTCCCCCGTTCGGTTCGTCGCCGATCACGCCCTGACGCTGCTCGGCATCCTGCTCGTCGTCCTGGCCGTCTCGGCGGTTCCGTTCGGGGCGTGGCTCAGCCGGCGACGGGCCGCGCGAGCCGCCCGCGACGATGCCGAACGGGTCGAGGCCCAGTGGCAGTCCCTGCTTCTGCGGCTCCAGGACATCGGGTACGTGCCGCCTGACGGGACGACCCCGAGGCAGGCGTCACGCCAGATCACCAAGGCCGCCTACCTCACCCCGGACGAGAACCAAGCTCTGGGCCGCGTCGTCGCCACGGTTGAGCTGGCCCGCTATGCCCGCCCCGGCACCGAGCTCAACGACGTCGCCGACGACGCACAGACCGTGTGGCGCGGGGCGCTGGGTCGCCGCCGACGGGTCGACAAGCTGCGAGCCCTGCTGCTGCCAGCCGAGGGGCGCGGCCTGTGGCGCAGCGTCCTGCGGTTCGGACGGCCTGCTCCGCCGGACAGGGACACCCACGACGATTAGCCTGCGGTCTCAACGCAGTCGAACCCCGGACGCACGCACCTGCGGGCGGTATCACCTCGACCCCGCACACGGCGACGGCCCCGCCATCGCTCGGATGGTGGGGCCGTCGTGGTGTCGCGACAGGGACGACCTCAGTCGAGGTAGTCGCGCAGCGCCTGGCTACGGCTCGGGTGGCGCAGCTTGCTCATCGTCTTGGATTCGATCTGGCGAATCCGCTCGCGGGTCACGCCGTAGACCTTGCCGATCTCGTCGAGCGTCTTGGGCTGGCCGTCGGTCAGCCCGAAGCGCATCGACACGACCCCGGCCTCGCGCTCGGAGAGCGTGTCCAGCACCGAGTGCAGCTGCTCCTGCAGGAGCGTGAAGCTCACGGCGTCGGCAGGCACGACCGCCTCGGAGTCCTCGATGAGGTCTCCGAACTCGCTGTCGCCGTCCTCGCCGAGCGGGGTGTGCAAGGAGATCGGCTCGCGGCCGTACTTCTGGACCTCGACGACCTTCTCGGGGGTCATGTCGAGTTCCTTGGCCAGCTCCTCCGGGGTGGGCTCGCGCCCCAGGTCCTGGAGCATCTGCCGCTGCACACGGGCCAGCTTGTTGATGACCTCGACCATGTGCACCGGGATGCGGATCGTGCGGGCCTGGTCGGCCATCGCACGGGTGATGGCCTGACGGATCCACCACGTCGCGTACGTCGAGAACTTGTAGCCCTTGGTGTAGTCGAACTTCTCGACCGCACGGATGAGGCCGAGGTTGCCCTCCTGGATGAGGTCGAGGAAGAGCATGCCGCGCCCGGTGTAGCGCTTGGCCAGCGACACCACGAGGCGAAGGTTGGCCTCGAGGAGGTGGTTCTTGGCCTTCTTGCCGTCCTGGGCGATCCACCAGAGCTCACGCTTGAGCTTCATGTCGATCTTCTCGCCGGAGTTCAGCTTCTCCTCGGCGAACAGGCCGGCCTCGATGCGCTTGGCCAGCTCGACCTCCTGCTCGGCGTTGAGCAGGGCGACCTTGCCGATCTGCTTGAGGTAGTCCTTGACGGGGTCCGCGGTGGCCCCGGCCGTGACGACCTGCTGAACGGGTGCGTCGTCCTCGTCGTCGTCGCGCAGGACGAAGCCGCTGGTCTCGGTCTCCGGCTCGGCAGGCTTCTTGACCTCGTCGTCGTCCTCGTCGTCCTCGAGCTCGTCGACGGCCTCGGCAGCCGCTTCGGTCTCGGCGGCAGCGGCCTTCTTCGCGGCAGCACTGCGACGGGGAACGGTGGTCTTCGCCGGAGCGTCGGAGCCGGCCGCTGCAGCAGCGGCCTTGCGGGTGGTGGTGGCCCGGGCGGCGCGCGGCGCGGCGGTCTTGGCCGCGGCAGTCGAGGATGCCGTCGTCTTGGCTGCGGCGGTCTTCGTCGCCGCAGCCTTCGTCGCGGTTGCCTTGGTCGCGGTTGCCTTGGTCGCAGCGGCCTTGGCAGGTGCAGCCTTGGTCGCAGCCGCCTTCGCCGGTGCAGCCTTGGTCGCAGCCGCCTTCGCGGGTGCCTTCTTGGTCGCAGCCGCCTTCGCCGGTGCAGCCTTGGTCGCAGCCGCCTTCTTGGCCGTCGACGCCGACGCTGCAGCCTTCTTGGTCGTGCGTGCCGTGGCAGCAGCCACGCCGATGTGGGCTGGGTCCATGACGACCTCGATGCCGTGCTCGCCGAGCGCGCTCAGGACAACACGTCCACGCTTGGGCTTGACCTCGGCGCTCTGCATGGCGTGGGCAACCTGTTCACCGGTCACCGACCCCGTGGCCGCCCCGATGCGAATCAGTGTCTGCAAGGCCTCGTGAGAGAACTCCGGGGGAAGTGCGCCGAGCTCGGGGGATGTGTTGGACACAGGCGACACCAACAACCTTTCGTCGCGGAAAACCGGGATCCGGGCGCGCAGAGCAACGCCGGGGCCGGCTGAGGGGGAGGTCCTGTGCGACACCGTTTCGTCCGGCCGAGGTGGCTGGGCCGGGGGTGTGGCCAGGTGCGCTCTTCCATTATAAAACGCGCTTCCCCATTCCGGCACATCGCACCGGGTGTCACCGGTGGCGATCGACGTGCTGGAGAGCGGGGACAGAGCAGGCGAACCGGCTGTGATCAGGCCTTGACGGCAAGCACCGCACAGGGTGCGTCGAGCAGGATCCGCTGGGCGTTGGAGCCCAGGATCAGCTTCCCGACCGGGGTGCGGCGCCGCAGGCCGATGACGATGAGGTCGGCGTCGGTGTCGTTGGCGACGGCGATGAGGTCCTCGGCGGGCTCGTTTCCGCGCACGAGCTGTCGAACCTCGAGCTCGAGGCCGTCGCCACGCAGCTCGTCGGTGACGCGCTGGAGCTCAACTTCTGCCGTCTGGCTCGTGTCGTCGTCGTAATCCCGACCGCCACGGTTGGAGTTGATGACGACGAGCTTGGACTGGCGCAACCTCGCCTCCTCGACCGCTCGGGAGAGGGCTGCCCGCCCTTCCTTGGTCGGTACGAACCCGACGACGATGGTCACGATTTTCCTCCTGTGGGGCGGGACGGCAATGTCTCGTGAGCGACGTTACCGCAGTTGGGGAGCCCTCAGGCAGCGCCGAGCGCGCGGGCGATGACTGCTCCGACCTGGTCGGTCTCGATGAGGAAGCCGTCGTGGCCGTACCGCGACTCGATCACGGACAACTCGCTGCCCGTCCTGGCCGCGACCATCTGCTCCGACAAGCGCAGGGGGTACAGGCGATCAGTGCTCACCCCGGCCACGTGCAGTGCGCCCCGGTAGGCCTGGAGCGCGCTGGCCACTCCCCCGCGGCCTCGCCCGATGTCATGGCTGTTCATCGCCTCGGTGAGCACCACGTAGCTGTTGGGGTCGAAGCGCCGGGTGAGCTTGGCCGCATGGTGGTCCAGGTAGCTCTCGACGTCGTAGCGGCCCCCACCCCCGAGAGGGTCCTCACCCGCCCTGGGCGACCGACCGAACCGCTCGTCGAGCTCACCCTCGTGGCGGTAGGTGGTGTGGGCGATCCGCCGGGCGATGCCCATCCCGGTGACCGGCCAGTCCTCGTACTCGTAGTAGTCGCCGCCCCGGTACGCAGGATCGGAGCGGATGGCGAGCAGCTGCGGCTGGCACCAGGCCACCTGGTCGGCCGTGGCGTACGGCGTCGACGCGAGCACGAGCGTGCGCTCCACCCGCGCGCCGTGGCCCGTGGCCCACTCCAGGGCACGCATCCCGCCCATCGACCCGCCGAGCACCCCGTGCCACCGCTCGATCCCGAGCGCATCGGCCAGGGCCACCTCCGCGGCCACCTGGTCGCGGATCGTGATGAAGGGGAACCGGCCTCCCCACGGCCGACCGTCAGGGCCTGCGGATGCCGGCCCCGTCGTCCCCTGGCACCCCCCGAGCACGTTGCTCGCCACGACGAACAGCTCATTGGTGTCCAGCGGCGCCCCCGGCCCGATCAGGCCCGGCCACCAGCCGGGTGACGGGTGCCCGGGGCCGACCTCACCCACGACGTGGCTGTCACCGGTGAGTGCATGCTCGACGAGCACCGCATTGTCTCCCGAGGGAGAGAGGGTCCCCCAGGACTCGTACGCCACGGTGACGTCCGGCAGGACCCCGCCGCGCTCGAGCGACAGGTCCCCCACGGCCGCGAACAACCGGTCCCCGACGGGGTCGCCTGCTCGCCAGACCGCCGAGGTGGACCTCGTGGGGGTGGCTGTCATGACAGGTACTCCTCGACCATCGCGCTTGCCGCACCGGGACGGGTGGGGCCGGGTCATCACCCGGGGCACCCCACCGCGAGGAGGGTTGCCGCCCAGCAAACCGGGGTTTGGCACTGGGACTCATGACCGGCCTCCATGCTAAACCGCCTCTGACCTGCGTGGCCCGGTGCGTCCGAGGGCCGGTCAGCCTGCGCGTCCCAACCTGCCGTCGCCGTCCTGCGTCACCCCCTCCGTCGAGGGGACAGGGGGAAATCGGATGCCGGCGTCGATGAGTTTCGCGAGAAGCGCAGCCAGACGGTAGTCGGGGGCGAGGTGTCGCGCCCGCTCGATCGCCGCGCGCGCGATCGTGCCGTCGCCACTGGCCCAGGCCACGTGGGCGACGACGGTGCAGAGGGCCGCCGCCTCCTGCGCTGCCTCGTCCGGCAGTGAGCGGCACAGCGCGACCAGCCGACGCAGCACCTCGTCACTCCCCTCGCCCGGTTCGCCGTCGAAGCCCATGCCACCCCACGAGGGCATCGTCGACTCCAGCATCAGCACCGCACTGGGCTGGAGGTCGGCCAGGGGCAGCACTCCGGGAGCCAGCCACGCGATGACGGCATCGCGCCAGGCGATGTCGCGCAACCCGAGCGCGAGATCGGCGACGACAGTCGGCGGCGGGTGCTGCGCACCACCATCGCGGCTGAGCCCGTCGCGGCCACCACCGTCGCGGGCACCCCCCTCGGTCCGCGGTGGGCGCAGGAGCTCGGCCCACGCGCGCGCCGAGCGACGACGCAACCGGCGCCGCGGCATCCCCTCGCGTGCCCCGATCGCGGCGGCCACTCCGGTGCTGACGACGGGGTCTTCCTGGACCAGGGCGTCGACTGCGCGGCGCGAGAGCAGCGGGGCGCGCCCTCGTGCGACGTACTCGGCCACGCCCACCACATCGGCCGGGTCCGGGAGGGCGACTCCCTCTGCAGGACAGCAGTCCTGGGCACAGCGCGGGGAGTAGCGCCGTCCGTCCCTGACGACCATGACGTCGAGCACCTCGACACCCGCCTGCTCGAGGTGTTCGGCGACCGCGAGCGAGATGGGGACGCTCTCGTCGGCCCGGTCCTCGAACGAAACGACGACGGCCGCACTGGCGCCGTCGCGGACCAGGGGGCCGGTGAGCCAGGTGGCGACCTCGGCCTCACGACCGGGTGGTGGGATGTCGACCCGGGCGACGAGCCCGAGGAGACGGCCACGGATGGAGACGACCACGACGCTGTCGCGCGGGTGGTAGCCCAGGTGGTAGGGCAGGACCGACACGATGTCGCCCGGCCCTCGAAGGGTGATGTCTGGAGTCATGACGACACCCTCCCCGCACGCCGGGGAGGGTGTCAGGTCACGGATGCTGGCCTGTGGACAACGGGCCGTCAGAGCGTCGCTGTGGACAACGCCCCGCGCCACGATGTGGGCGTTGGTGCCACCCACGCGATCAGGAGACCGCCTCGGCCAGGAGGGACCAAGCTCAGCGGATGACGTCGCCGCGCACGGTGTGCGACGACGAGGGGGTGCCGCCCATGAACGCGTGGCCCGAGGTGGCGGCGTAGGCCGGCGAGACCTGCGCGAGCTCCCACGCCAGGAACGCCTCGGTCTCCTCGACGAACTGCGTGGCCAGCCACGCCATGACGAGCGCGTCGTCCGCGAGCCCGGCGAGCATGACGAACTCGGGGATGAGGTCGAGCGGCGACACGATGTAGGCGAGGGCGGCGACCATGAGGGCGAGTCGGCCCTTGCTGATCCCGGTGTACTCCCCCGTGATCGCGGCCCGCACGAGTCGGGGGAAGGCCCCGGCACGCTCACCGAGCGAGGGGCCGCCGGGACGCACCGCGACGCGGACGGCCTGGTAGACGGCGGCGATGGCCGCGAAGCGCTTGGGTGATGCCATGGGTTCCTCCTGGGGTCAAGCCGGTCACGCGTGGGCGTGGGTGGACCACGGTGCCGTTGTGCTCAACGAAGGACGAACGGCGGGTGATTCCCGTTCCCGGACCGGACGTGACGCACGCCTCGCCCTTCAGGCCGCCCTTCAGGCGAACCTCAGGCGAACCTCAGCGCTCGATGGCCGGGGCCACCCGCGGGAACTGGTCCTTGGCGTTGCGGGCGAACCGGCTGAGCATGTACGCGTCGAGGCCGCCACCCACGACGCCGCCGACGACGGGCACGAGGCGACCCAGCCGCGCGAAGGACTTGGTGCCGACCTGGGCGAGCAGCCGGAAGCCGATGCCCTTCTGCACCACCATGAGCACCGGCCCGGGAAGGCGCTGCACGGCCAGGTTGGACAGCGTCCCGCCCGGCACGACGACGTTGGCCTTGCGCAGCAGGTCGTCGGCGTCGGCACCGACGAGGGTGAGGAGCACGGCGGTACGGATCTGCTCCGAGGACAGGTCGTAGCCGCGCACCTTGGCGATCGAGGCCGTCATGCGGGTGGCCAGCAGGTAGAACGCGAGCAGGTTCACCGGCAGCGCCAGCGGGAGGGTGACGAATCCACCGACGCTGGTCACGAAGCCGGTGCCGGCGCCCTTGGTGACGTGGCTGCGCACGATCGCATCGACCGCCGCCTCGACGTCGCCGCCGCTCTCCCGCAGCGCCGCGTCGGCCTCGTGGGCGGCCGAGTCGAACCAGCCCTTGCCGTCGACCCCGAGGTCGAGGATGTTCTGGACGAACTTGGTGGACTGGCGGTCCAGGACCCCTTGGTCCGCGGTGCCGTCCTGAGCCTGCTCGAGCGCGCTCCTGACGTCCTTGACCGCATCACTCGTACGGTCCCCACCCTTGCCGGGAAGTGCCACGTCGTCCTCCTCGAAACTCCCCGGCGCTGCCCGTGCGGCGCGCTGGCATCGACTGTCCATCCTGCCACGCGGATGTGCGCCACCGGCCGGGACTGACGCACCCTCCGCCTACGCTGGCGAGATGATCCCCGGAGCCGTCGCGGCCCTCGCCGTGACCCCTCGCGGAGCGGGCCGACGGTATGCGGCCCTCGTCCACGACGGCGGGTGCGACGTCATTGCCCTGGAGCAGGCCGCGGATGCCGTCCGCTCCCTCGACGCTCGCCGGTCGCCCCGGTGGGTCTGGTGGGCCGCCTCGGATGCCGCGGCACCGCTGGTGGAGGCCGGCATCCCTCTCGCGCGGGCCTGGGACGTCGCCGAGGCGCACCGGCTCCTGCACGGCGGGTGGAGCGCGACCGCGGGCGTGTGCTGGGCGGCCGCGCACGGCATCCCCACCGACACCGCCCCAGCACCGCCAACCGGTGACCTCTTCGAGTTCGCCTCCGAGGCCGCGCCGCTCGCTGCCGACGCCCTGGTCGACGGTGCCGGCCACCTGCGCGGCGACCACGAGAGCTGGCTGCGCGACCCGGCCCACCTCGAGGCCTGGGCCCGCGCCGCCCTGGAGACCGCACACCGGCAACACGATGCTGCGGCAGCGACCTCGGTGCGCCTGCCCTCGACGGTGTACTCGGAGTCGGCGGCCGCGCTGCTCTGCCTGGAGCTGCAGCGCGACGGGCTGCCCATCGACCGCGAGACCACGGAAGCGTTGATCGCGGGCGCCGCCGGACCGCGGCCGACCACCGACGCCGACGAGGCGGCATCCCGGCGGGTTCGTGACGCGCAGGTCCTGCGGCTCGCCCCCGGACGCGAGTCCACGGACCTGCGCAACCCGGCCCAGGTGCGTGAGCTGCTCGCCGCGGTCGGCGTCGACGTGCCGAACACGCGCAAGTGGGTGCTCGAGCCCTACCGCTCGGTCAACCCCCTCGTCGAGGCGCTGCTGACGTGGCGGCGTGACGAGCGGATCGCCACGACCTACGGGTACCGCTGGCTCGACGCCCACGTCGGCGCCGACGACCGCCTGCGCGGGCGCTGGACGGCGTGCGACGGCGCGGCCGGGCGGATGACGGCCGAGAACGGGTTGCACAACCTGCCGGCGGCCCTGCGGCCGGGCGTCGCAGCCCACCCGGGGCACGTGTTCGTGCGTGCGGACCTCGGCCAGATCGAGCCGCGGGTGCTCGCCGTGGTGAGCGGGGATGCCGTGTTCGCGGCGGCCACGCAGGCCGACGACCTCTACGCCCCGGTGGCCCAGCGCCTCGGGGTCGAGCGACCGGTCGCCAAGATTGCCGTCCTCGCCGCGATGTACGGCCAGCGCAGCGGGGCCGCTGGTGAGGCGCTCAAGGGGCTGGAGCGGGCCTACCCCGTCGCGATGGGGCTGCTGGATCGGGCGTACGCCGCGGGGGTGCGCGGTGCCCCGCTGCGCACGTACGGCGGGCGGCTCATCCCGACGGGCAGCGTGCTGACCGGGGCCGGGGTCGGGGCTGATCCGGCGCTGGACGCCGCCCGGGGACGGTTCGCGCGCAACGCGATCATCCAGGGCGCGGCGGCCGAGCTGTTCAAGGCCTGGGGCGCGACCGTGCGGGCGACCACCCGCGAGCTCGGGGCGCAGGTCGTGCTCTGCCTGCACGACGAGCTGCTCGTCCACGCACCGCTCGAGCACGCCGGCGAGGTCTCGGCGCGCGTCGACCGAGCGTTGCAGGACGCGTCACGCCGCTGGGCTGGCGGGGCGCCGGTGCGGTTCGTCGCGGACACCTCGGTGATCCACCGGTGGTCCGAGGCCAAGGACTGACGTCCCTTCCCCCGGCCAGATGGTCTACCGGATGACCCGATGAACCCCAAACCGCCCGACAAGAGCTGTCGCGGGACGTGAGGGTTTGTCGGGTGGAGCGTGGCCGTCAGGCGGTGTCGTCGTCCGCGACGTGGCGCAGGAAGTTCTCGAAGTCGGCGCCGAGCTCGTCGGCCGACGGCAGCTGCGAGGCCTCGGTGGCGAGCAGGCTGGGCCGCTCCTTGCCCTCGAGGTAGGTGTCGTACTGCTGCTCCAGCGCGCTGACGACCGCGCGGGCGTCATCGTTGCCCTCGACCTCAGCAGCGATGGCCTGCTGGTTGCTGCGGGCACGCAGCACGAGGTCGTCGTTGGGCAGGTTCAGACCGGTCACGTCGACCACGGCGTTCAGCGCGGCGAGCGCCCCCTCGGCCCACTCGGCACCGGCGAGGTAGTGCGGCACGTGGATCGCGAAGCCCACCGCCTGGTGGCCTGATTCGCCGAGCCGCATCTCGAGCAGGGCCCCGATGGAGCCTGGAACCTGGACGCGGCCGAACGGCGAGATGCTGTCACCGATCAGCGAGGTGTCGGTCGCGTGGGCCGTCATGCCGACGGGTCGGGTGTGGGGAACCGCCATGGGGATGCCGTGGGTGTGCACCACGAGCGTGATCCCCAGGCGCACGACGAGCTCGCGGACCGCCTCGATGACGCGCTCCCACTGGTAGTCGGGCTCGGGCCCGGTCAGCAGGTAGTACGTCTGCCCGTCACGGTCGGTCAGGCGGTGCAGCAGCATCGTCGGGTCGTCGTACTCGACCCACCGGTTGGTGTCGAACACCATCGCTGGGCGGCGGCCGCGGTAGTCGAGCAGCTGGTCGACGTCGAAGGACGCGACGACCTCGGGGTCACCGGTCTCGAGGAGGTGACCACCGAGGACGGACTGGATCTGGCCGGCGTCGACGAACGCCCCGAGGGTGACGACGAGCACGCCGGGCCGGGGCACGGTGAGGTCGGCGTCGGTCTCGAAACGATAGAGCGCAGAGGGGTTCAGCACGGCACGGCCTTTCGCGGGTGGAGCGTTCCTGCTGTGGGCAACGTCCACGCGCCCCCGCAGGATTCCCGCGGTCGGCCGTCAGCGGTCGATGGCGGCGATCGCCGCGCGGACGCGTTTCTCGGACACCGGGCGCGGTGTGCCGAGGGCCTGCGCGAACAGCGACACCCGCAGCTCCTCGATCTGCCAGCCGATGTCCACCACGTCGGCGGCACCGCGCCGCACCGGCGGCAGCGACTCGAGCAGGTCGGCATAGGCCGCCTCGACCCCGTCGATCTGGGCCTGCAGCACCCCTTCACGGGCATTGGTCGCCGCCCGCTCGAGCCGATGCTGAGCCGCGCGCAGGTACCGCTGCACGTCGCGCAGCCGGGCAACCCCCGTCGCGGCGACGAAGCCCGGTCGCACGAGGCTGTCGAGCTGGGCACGCACGTCGGCCCTCGTGGCCGCGGTCCGCGCCGAGGCTGCGCCGCGTTCGAGGGTCGCCAGCGTGGCGCGGACCTGAGCGGCCAGGGCGAGTACCGGCTCCACGGCCTCGACGACGACGAGCACCCGGGTGGCGGCGTGGGTGCGCACGGCTGACAGGGCTGCCTCATAGGCCGCCTGCGTGCGCACCTCGCCGGGCACGTGCTCGGCGACGATGTCGTCGACGGCCGCATCGAGGCAGTCCTGGAGCAGTGCGGGCACGGAGCCGTGCGGGTTGTCGGCGAGCGCCAGCTTCTGGGCATTGCTCAACCGGGCGAGCACCCGCTTCCACGGAGCGGTCGTGCCGAGCAGCAGCAACCGGCGAACCCCGGCCCGGTGCGCTGCCCGCGCGGCACCGGCATCCGGCAACACCCGCAGCGCGACGCTCGTCCCCTCGTCGACCAGCGCCGGGAACCCCTGCACGGTCAGCCCGCCGGAGCGCCCCTCGAAGGTCGCGGGCACGTCGCCGACCGACCACGTCGTGAGGCCGGTTCGCTCCAGCGACGCGCCGGCACGGGCCATGCCGGCGCGCACCGCTCCCCCGGCCTGCTCGCGCAGGGCGTCCAGGTCCTTGCCCCGGGCGACGACCCGGCGGCCGGGGCCCTCGATGCTGAACGTGATCCGCAGGTGGTCGGGGACCCGCTCGACGTCCCACTCATCCGGGGAGATGCGGATGCCGGTGCGCGCGTGGAGCACTCGCGCGAGTTCCGCGGTGAGCGGCCCCCGCGACGGGTCGGCCTCGGCGAGCGCGGCGGCTGCGTGGTCGGGGGTGGGCGCGAAGTGGCGGCGGGTGGCCTTGGGCAGTGACTTCAGCAGGGCGACGGCGAGGTCGTCGCGCAGCCCGGGCACCTGCCAGTCGAACCCGTCGGAGGTCACCCGGTTGAGCACGGCGACCGGCACGTGGACGGTGACGCCATCGGCATCCGCCCCGGGCGAGAACTGGTAGGTGACGTCGAGCTCGACGTCACCCTGGCGCCAGGTGCGCGGGTAGTCGGCCGCGGAGACCTGCTCACCTGAGTCTGCGGTGAGGATCTCCTCGGTGAGGGTCAGCAGGTCCGGGCGGCGCCGGCGCTCCCCGCGCCACCAGCGGTCGAAGTGCCGCTCGCTGACGACGTCGGGTGGGATCCGGCTGTCGTAGAACGCGTTCAGCACCTCGTCGTCGACGACGATGTCGCGGCGCCGGGCCCGTTCCTCGAGCTCGGCGACCCGGGCGAGGGTGGCGAGGTTGCGCTTCCAGAAGTCGTGCTGGGGGTCCCAGTCCCCCTCGACGAGCGCCGACCAGATGAAGATCTCGCGGGCGGCCTCGGGGTCGATACGGGCGTACTGGATGGTGCGGTCGGTGACCAGCGGAACCCCGAACAGGGTGACCCGCTCGGTCGCGACCGCCGCACCGGCCCGACGGCTCCAGCGTGGCTCGCTGACGGTGCGGGTGACGACGTGGGCGCCGGCCTCCTCGGCCCACTCCGGCTCGATGGCGGCGTTGACCCGCGCCCAGAGCCGGCTCGTCTCGACGAGCTCGGCGCTCATGACGACGTCGGGCTGCTTACGGAACAGGCCCGACCCCGGGCTGATGCCGAACCGGGCGCCACGTGCCCCGACATACTCGCGCTTGGCCTGGTCGCGCACCCCGACGTGCGAGAGCAGCCCGGCGAGCAGCGCCTTGTGGATGGTGTCCCAGTCGGGCTCTGCGTCCGGTGCCGAGGTCGCGACGTCGGGGTCGATGCGCACCGAGCGGCAGGCCGCCCGCAGCTGGGAGTGCAGGTCCTGCCACTCACGGATGCGCAGGTAGTGCAGGTACTCGGCCTTGCAGGTGCGTCGAAATGCGCTGTGCGACAGCGCCTTCTGCTGATCCTTGAGGTAGCGCCAGAGGGTGTGCAGGGCCTCGAAGTCGGAGCGCTCGCTCTTGAACCGGGCATGCGACTGGTCAGCCTGGGCCTGCTTGTCGACGGGGCGCTCACGCGGGTCCTGGATCGACAGGGCCGAGACGATGACGAGCACCTCGCGGGTGCATCCTAACTTGCCCGCCTCGATGACCATGCGCGCCAGCCGCGGGTCGAGCGGGAGTCGCGCCAGGGTGCGACCGGATGCCGTGAGTCTTCGTCCGCGGCCGCGGTGCCGGCCGCGCTGCTGCTCACCCTTCGCGTCACCGATGGCGAACGCACCGAGTTCTTCGAGGAGCCGGACCCCGTCGGCGATCTGTCGGGGGTCGGGTGGGTCGACGAACGGGAAGCGGGCGACATCACCCAGGCCCAGGGCGGTCATCTGGAGGATGACCGAGGCCAACGAGGTGCGCTGGATCTCGGGCTCGGTGAACTCGGGGCGGGCCTCGAAGTCCTCCTCGGAGTACAGCCGGATGCACACGCCGGGGGCGATGCGGCCGCACCGACCGGTGCGCTGCGCGGCACTGGCCTGGCTGACCGGCTCGATCGGCAGGCGCTGCACCTTGGTGCGCTGGCTGTACCGCGAGATGCGGGCGGTGCCGGTGTCGACGACGTACCCGATGCCGGGCACGGTCAGCGAGGTCTCCGCGACGTTCGTCGCCAGGATGATCCGCCGCCCGCTGCCCCGGTGGAAGACGCGGTGCTGCTCGGCGGCCGAGAGCCGGGCGAACAGCGGCAGCACCTCGGTGTTCGGCAGCTTCAGGGCGTTCAGGGCATCGGCGGCGTCGCGGATCTCGCGCTCGCCGGAGAAGAAGGCGAGGATGTCGGTCGCCTCGGGGCTCGGCGGGGTCTCGGTCCACAGTTCCTCGACGGCCTCGACGACGCCGGTCACCTGGTCGCGCTCGGCGACGACGTGGCGGCCCTCGGGGTGCAGCTCGACCAGCGGCCGGTAGCGCACCTCGACGGGGTGGGTCCGCCCGGACACCTCGATGACCGGCACCTCGCGCACCTCGCGGCCGTGCTCGTCGGTCGCGAAGTGCACGGCGAAGCGCACCGGGTCGATCGTGGCCGAGGTGACGATGACCCGCAGCTCGGGTCGGCGCGGCAGCAGCTGCTTGAGGTACCCGAGGATGAAGTCGATGTTCAGGCTTCGCTCGTGGGCCTCGTCGATGATGATCGTGTCGTACCGGCGCAGGTCGCGGTCGCGCTGCATCTCGGCGAGCAGGATGCCGTCGGTCATCACCTTGACCCGGGTCGCGTCGCTGCTGTGGTCGGTGAACCGCACCTGGTAGCCGATGAGGTCGCCGAGCTCGACGCCCATCTCCTCGGCGATGCGTTCGGCCACCGAGCGGGCGGCGATCCGCCGTGGCTGGGTGTGCCCGATCTGGCCGGTCGCCCCGAGGCCCAGTTCGAGGCACATCTTCGGCAGCTGGGTCGTCTTGCCGGAGCCGGTCTCCCCGGCGATGACGACCACCTGGTGGTCGCGGATCCCCGCGAGGATGTCGTCGCGACGCTCGACGACCGGCAGGTGCTCGGGGTAGCGCAGCTCAGCAGGATCCACCGCCCCCGGTGCAGAGACGTCGACGTGCTGGGCAGGCATCCCACCAGCCTAATTCGCCTCCTGCCTCCCCCGTGCCGTGGCGCCCCGCATCGCGAGGTGATGCGCAACCATGGGGCGATGACGGCATCCGAGAACCCAGCAACCGACGGCGGCTCACTCGTGGACCGCACGAACTATGAGGGCGCCACCTTCGAGCGCGCGAACTTCAAGGGCGCGACCATCCGCTTCTCCGACGTCAGCGGGATGACGATGCGCAGCGTGGACGTCGGCGGGCTCGACATCGACAGCCACGACCTGGCCTTCGGCTTCCTGTTCGTCAACGGGGTCGACGTCGTGCCGTTGGTCGAGGCCGAGCTCAACCGGCAGTTCCCCGGCCGGGAGCTGCAGAAGGCCACCACCCCGCACGGCCTGCGCGAGGGCTGGGTCGCCGTCCAGGCAGCCTGGCAGCACACGGTCGGCGACACCCCGGCCCCGCTCGTCGACGCCCACGTCCCGGACGAGTGGTCACTCGCCCAGACCCTGCGCCACCTCGTCCTGGCCACGGATGCCTGGCTGCGCAGCGCGATCCTCCAGGTGCCTGAGCCCTTCCACGAGATCGGCCAGCTGTTCACCGGTGCCGAGGCCATGGGGGTCGATGTCTCCGCCTTCCGCGACGACGTGCCCTTCGACGAGGTGCTGCACGTGCGCGCCGAGCGCCAGCGGATGGTGACCGCGTTCCTCGACGACGTCACCCAGGAGACCTTGGTCGAGCCGCGCAACGACCCCTGGGGAGACGAGGACTGGCACCCGAGCGTCGGCGACTGCGTCCGGGTCATCCTCGAGGAGGAGTGGGCCCACCTGCGCTACATCCGGCGGGACCTGGCCCTGCTGACCCAGCAGTCCTGACGCCCGGAGGGGCCATGTGGGAACGCAAGAGCTTCGTTGAGCTCTGGGATTTCGTCGTGTTCGCCATGTCGATGCCGGTTGTCCTTCTGATGGGCCTTTCCCTCCCCGCCGACTGGGATCACCACACCGGACACTCTCAGCCCGGCACCGCGACGGTCACGTCGGTCGAGCCGACTCGAGGAGGCAGCCACATCACCGTGGACGTGCGAAGCGCCTCCGGGGAACTCCTCGCCAGCGGCCACGAGGTCAACGGAGACGCGCCCCACCGACTGGGCGCCACCTTCGACATCTCCTACGCCACCCCGGACGGGATCGGGACGACGCAGGTCTACACCGCCGGACACGACCCCTTCCGCACCAACGCCACCATCTTCGCGGTGGTCCTCTCGGTGTGGCTGGCCGCCACCGCCTCGATAGCTGCCCGGACTCGTCGGCTCGCCGGACGGACCAGGACGCGGCGGCGGGGCCCCTCCCACTACTCCGCGGGCCGCGGCTACGTCGTCGACTGAGCGCGGTGCGGCTCCTCGTGGGGCACCACCGTGGGGAGCACCTTGGGTGCGACCTTCACCCCCAGGTCGAGGGTCGTCCCGGCGGCATACATCTTCTGAGCTGCAGGACCGTTGGCGCTGGCCCGCCGCCACCCGTCGAGGAACACCTGGTCCGCCTTGGCCTGCGCTGTCGTGCGCACCCGGGCGACCACCTGCTCGCGCGACAACTTCCAGACCGAGGTGGTGCGCACCGGGCGAGGTGTGACCCCGATGAACCTGGTCGGGGTGGCGCGATCATCCGCCTGGACACGGAACCGTGCCCGGATGGCGTCGCGCTTGGCCCTCGCCTGCACCGTCACCCCGACTGCAAGCCGCTGCTGGGTCGTGAGCCTGCGCGTGCGCGTGAAGACCGACCCGGATGCCGACTTCGTGGCCCCCGCGGTTCCCGCGCTCTTGAGCGCCCCGGCCACATTGCCCGCGGCCGCGATCGCGACCGTGGTCCCGAGCTCGGACCACGCCCCCTCCCCGTACCCCACGAGCAACGTCGTGTCGGCAGCCACACTCAGGACATCACCGGCAGCGCCGACCGGACGCAGGTACGGGACCACCGTCGCCACCGTGCCCACCGCCGCCAGGTCGCGACCGACCGTCTGGCTCCCGGCCACCAGCCGGTAGAGCGCCGAGTCGGTCACGGCATCCTGCGTCAGTGCTCGCACCGAGGCCGAGCACCGAGCATCCACCGCACGGAACCGCTCCATGGCTGCGGCATGTCGGGCCCGGGCACGCTCCCTGATGCGCACCTGGTCACGCTGGAGGATGCGCACCGCCACGACGTCGGGCGAGGTCTCGTCCGCGCCGGCACTGATCAGGGCGTACGCCCGGTCCTCCAGCAACGCGTACGTGCCCTGAGCCTCGGAGTCGTCACGGATCGCCCCCTCGACGACCCGTTGCGCCTCCTCCATGGCATCGGCGATCTCGCGCAACGGCACCGCAGCGCCGCCGAGCCGCCGCGCCACGGCATCCAACAGCGGCGGCGCCTCAGCAAGCCTGGCCCCGAACGCCTCACCCGCTGAACTCACCCACGTCGCGCCACCCTTCAGCGCCACGAGCACGGTGGTGACGTCACCGACACGACGCGACGACGCGGTCAGCCGGTCGGCGAGGTCGCGCACGCCGCTCGGGCAGCCCGACAACGGTTCCAGGATCACGACTGGGCACCGCCGAACAGTCGCGTGACCCCGGCCTCGGTGTCGACGTACACGGTGCCGGCGGACACCGCCGCCTCCCCGAGCGACCCGAGCGCCCTCCCGAGCGCGATCCGCTGCCGGCGCCACCCCCCGAGCAGCTCCTCGACGGCAGGGCCGCACTCCCCCGGCCCGAGCACCATGCGCTCGAGCGACGGGTCCTGCATCAGCAGGAAGTCGGCGCCCACCTCGGTGAGCGACACCCCCAGCTCGGCCACCTGTGCCCCGTCAACCCGGATGATCGTCATGGCCACCACGGTAGGCGGCCATGACGATCAGCCCGGAAAGTTATCCACAGGCAGGCGAGGGGCGCGCCTGCGCGCGGTCCCGCCTACTCGGCGGCCGTGGCGGAAGCCCCGCCAGCAGCGGCGGCGAACCCGGCATCCAGGTCGGCGAGGATGTCCGCGATCGACTCCAGCCCGACCGCGAGGCGCACCAACCCGGGCGTGACGCCAGCGGCGAGGCGGTCCTCGTCGCCACCCTGGCTGTGGGTCGTGGATGCCGGGTGGATCGCGAGCGAGCGCACGTCACCGATGTTGGCGACGTGGCTGTGCAGCGTCAGCCCCTCGACGAAGCGCTGCCCCGCCTCGAGACCACCGGCGATCTCGAACGCGAGCACCGCACCGGCACCCTTGGGTGCGTACTTGTCGGCCAGCGCCTTGCTCGGGCTGCCGTCGAGCGAGGCCCAGCGCACCGACTCCACCTGAGGGTGGGCGGCCAGGTGGGCCGCCACCGCGCGAGCGTTCTCGATGTGCCGCTCGACGCGCAGGCTGAGCGTCTCGATGCCCTGCGAGATGAGGAAGGCGTTGAACGGCGAGATCGCCGACCCGAGGTCGCGCAGCAGCTGCACGCGCGCCTTGAGGATGTACGCGAGGTTGGCACCGAGTGCGCCACCGACGCCGAGATCACGGGCGAACACCAGCCCGTGGTAGCTCTCGTCAGGCGTGTTGTAGTTGGGGAAGCGCTCCGGGTTCTGGCCGTAGTCGAAGGTGCCACCGTCGACGATGACACCGGCGATCGAGGTGCCGTGACCGCCGAGGTACTTCGTGGCGGAGTGGATGACGACGTCGGCGCCCCACTCCAGCGGGCGGATGAGGTAGGGCGTCGCGATGGTGTTGTCGACGACGAGCGGCACACCGGCCTCGTGGGCGACCCCGGCGACCCCGGCGATGTCGAGCACCTCGGCCTTGGGGTTGGCGATCGTCTCGGCGAAGAACGCCTTGGTGTTGGGACGCACGGCGTCGCGCCAGGCCTGCAGGTCGGCCTGGTCCTCGACGAAGGTCACGTCGATGCCGAGCTTCTTGAAGGTGTACTTCAGCAGGTTCACCGTGCCGCCGTAGAGCGCCGAGCTGGCGACGATGTGGTCACCGGCCTCGGCGATGTTGAGCAGGCCGAGCGTGGTCGCCGCCTGACCCGAGGAGACGAGGAGTGCCCCGACACCACCCTCGAGCGCGGCGATCCGCTGCTCCACGGCATCCTGCGTCGGGTTCATGATTCGGGTGTAGATGTTCCCGAACTCCTTGAGCGCGAACAGGTTTGCCGCGTGGGTGGTGTCGTTGAAGACGTAGGACGTCGTCTGGTAGATCGGCAGGGCCCGGGCACCGGTGGTGGGGTCGGGCGCCTGACCGGCGTGGATCTGCGTGGTCTCGAAACCCCACTGGGACGGGTCGGTCATGGCATTGCCTCTTTCGAACGAGCGCTTGCGAGTCGGCGGGCGCCGATCGCCAGGTCTTCACCCGGGGCACCCCACCGCGGGTGGAGGGTTGCCGGCCAGCGAGCCGGGGCTTGTCGCTGGCACTCATGACCTGCCGGGACTATACGACGGCATCCGGATGCCGGTCACGCGGCCCCCGCGTCCATCTCACCTCGCGAACGGGGCAGGATGGCTCCATGACCCTTCAGGCAGACGAGTACCAGGCCGCTCCCGGACGTTACGAGGCGGGGATGCCGTACCGCCGCGTCGACCGCTCGGGGCTGGACCTCCCGGCGATCTCGCTCGGGCTGTGGCACAACTTCGGCGACGACGTGCCGCTGGAGCGCCAGCAGGCCACGCTGCGCCGAGCCTTCGACCGGGGCGTCACGCACGTCGACCTCGCGAACAACTACGGCCCGCCCTACGGCAGCGCCGAGCGCAACTTCGGGACGATCTTCGCCCGCGACTTCTCCCGCTACCGCGACGAGCTGATCATCAGCTCCAAGGCGGGCTACGACATGTGGCCCGGCCCCTACGGCCAGGGCGGCGGCTCGCGCAAGTACGTCATCGCGTCGTGCGAGCAGTCGCTCAAGCGCATGGGCCTGGACTACGTCGACATCTTCTACAGCCACCGTTTCGACGAGACGACTCCCCTCGAGGAGACCATGGGTGCGCTGGACTCGCTCGTGCGCTCTGGGAAGGCGCTCTACGTCGGCATCTCGTCGTACTCGGGTGAGCGCACCCGCGAGGCCGCGGCGATCCTGCGGGAGATGGGCACCCCGCTGCTCATCCACCAGCCGTCGTACTCGATGCTCAACCGCTGGATCGAGCGGGCCCCCGGCTCTGCCGGGGCGGACCTGCTCGACGCGGCCGACGAGGTCGGCGCCGGGGTGATCGCGTTCTCGCCGCTCGCTCAGGGGATGCTGACGAACAAGTACCTGAGCGGCATCCCCGAGGGTTCGCGCGCGGCCCAGGGCAAGTCGCTCGACCCGGAGCTGCTCACCGAGGAGTCGCTGCGCCACGTGCGGGCGCTCAACGACATGGCGCAGTCGCGCGGGCAGTCGCTCGCCCAGATGGCGCTGGCCTGGGCGTTGCGCGACCCGCGGGTCACCTCGGTGCTCATCGGTGCGTCGTCGGTCGAGCAGCTCGACGACAGCCTGGATGCCGTCGGCAACCTGGACTTCACCGCCGACGAGCTCGCGCAGATCGACCAGCACGCGGTCGAGGCCGGCATCAACCTGTGGAAGACCTCGAGCGACAAGTGAGTTGAGCAGACCATGACCAACGACACCCAGACCACCAACACCGAGACCACCGACACCTACATCCCCAGCCCGTCGGACTGGGTCCGCGAGCAGGTCGAGACCATCGAGGCGACCGGGGACACCCGCTCGGTCGACATCATGGGCCTGCCCGTCGTCCTGCTGACGATGCGCGGCAAGAAGACCGGTGCGCTGCGCAAGGTTCCCCTCATGCGGGTGGAGCACGACGGGGTGTACGCCGCGGTGGCGAGCAAGGGCGGCGCTCCCGAGCACCCGCAGTGGTACGCGAACCTGCTGGCCAACCCGACCCTGACGCTCATGGACGGCACGGCCTCGTGGGATGCCGTCGCGCGCGAGATCACGGGCGAGGAGCGCGAGCTGTGGTGGAAACGCTGCGTCCAGGCGTTCCCGAACTACGCGGAGTACCAGACCAACACCGACCGGACCATCCCGGTGCTGCTGCTGGAGCCGGTGTCAGCGGGCTGAGCTCACGCAGGAACAGCGCGGTCGACCCGGCGGAACCACCAGAGGCCGAGCACGGGCAGCACGAGCGGGACGAACCCGTAGCCCTGACCGAAGTGTGACCACACGGTCTTGTCGGGGAAGGCGTCGGGCACGAGGAAGGACGCCGTCCCGACGACGAGCACGCCGACGAGCTCGACCGCGCAGGCGATGACTCCGACGCGCACCCACCGTCCGCCCCGGGCGAGGCACCAGGTGGCGAGCACGTAGACGGCCGCCGCGAGCGCCGAGAGCGTGTAGGCGAGCGGCGCCGCCCCGAAGTCGGTCGTGATCTGGAGGATCGAGCGGCCGGTGGCGGCCAGGGCGAGCACGCCGTAGACGGTCACGAGGATGACGCCGGGCCCACCCAGTGCCCGGCGGTACCCTCGGGGCTGGCCCGGGGCGTCGCCTCGAGGCTGGCCGGGGTCACGTTCAGGCATTGAGGTTCCAGATCTGCTGCAGCCGCACGGTCATGACCGCGACGGCGAACGCGCCAACGGCCAGGGACCCCATGGCCCAGACCGTCTTCTCCTTGATCGTCAGCAACACGGTGCTGATCGGGATGACGGGCAGCGACACCAGGTAGGCCACGAACGTCGCACGGTCCGTGGAGTCCTCGATCTCCCCGAGCCCGACGAGCCCGAGCACGAGCTGGACGATCAGGCCGATCTCCAGCAGGGCCGCGAGCAACAGCACCCGGTCGTCGATGAGCCGGTCCCGTACGGCGTAGAAGCCCGAGACGACGAGCAGCACGGCCGCCAGGCCCACGACGGCATACGTCAGCGGCGCGATCACGTGTGTCAGCCTACCCGCGGGTATGGTCCCCACATGACCAGTGCACAGCTCGGCGACGTGACCATCGAGTTCGAGATCGACGGCCCCGACGACGGCATCCCGATGCTCCTCGTCATGGGGCTGGGCGCCCAGCTCGTCGCGTGGCCGACCCCGATCATCGACGGCCTCGTCGAGAACGGCTTCCGGGTCATCCGGATGGACAACCGCGACATCGGCCTGTCCACGAAGACCCAGGGTCCGGCCCCGACGCGGGCAGACCTGCTCAAGGCCTTCGCCCACCGTCGCTACGCCCAGTCCGACTACCTCCTGGCCGACATGGCCGGCGACGCGGTCGCGCTGCTCGACCACCTCGACATCGAGGCCGCCCACGTGGTCGGTGTGTCCATGGGCGGGATGATCGCCCAGCAGCTGACCATCGACCACCCGACGCGCGTGCTCAGCCTGTGCTCGATCATGTCGAACACCGGCTCGCGCCTGCACGGGACGGTGGCTCCCAAGCTGCTGCCGACCATGGCGATGACCATGACCACCCCGCGCTCGACCGACCCGGACGAGGCCGAGCGCCTCGGTGTCGAGAGCTTCCGCCTCATCGCCGGGCCGCACTACGACGCCGACGAGATGGCCGTCATGGTTCGCCGGGCCATCGACCGGGACATCAACCCGCTCGGCACCGCTCGCCAGCTGCTCGCGATCCAGGCCAGCCCCGACCGCACCCCCGGGCTGCGCACGATCACCGTGCCGACCGTGGTCATCCACGGCCTGCTCGACCAGCTCGTCCTGCCGAGCGGTGGTATCGCGACGGCCCGGGCGATCCCGGGCTCACGCCTGGTGATGTTCCCCGACATGGCCCACGACCTGCCGGGTCCGCGCCGCGCCGAGATCGTCGACGAGATCGTCCGCAACGCCGCCCGCGCGAAGGTCAGCACCTCGTCGTGAGTGCGGAAGTGGTCGCCAGGGCGACCACTTCCGCACTCACGGCGCGGGTCTCGGGGTCCGCGTCGCGACTCTAGGGGCGCTCGAGGGCGTCCGCGACGGCATCCACGAGCATGCCGACCTCGTCAGCCGTGATGACCAGCGGCGGGGCGATGCGGATGGTGGACCCGTGGGTGTCCTTGGCGAGCACTCCGCGCCGCATGAGGCGCTCGGAGACCTCACGGCCACTCGGACCGCCGGGCTCGATGTCCAGCCCGGCCCACAACCCACGAACCCGGATGCCGGAGAGCCCGTTTCCGTGTCCCGTGCGCACGAGCGGGGTGAGGAGTTCGGTGAGCAGGCCGCCGAGCTCGGTGGCCCGTGCCTGGAACTCCCCCTCGGTGAGCATGGTGACGACCTCGTGGCCGATCGCGGCTGCGAGCGGGTTGCCGCCGAAGGTCGAGCCGTGCGACCCGGGGGTGATGACCTCGAGGATCTCGCGGTTGGTCGCGATGGCCGAGACCGGGTAGAGCCCACCGCCGAGGGCCTTGCCCATCACGTAGATGTCGGGAACGACCTCCTCGTGGTCACACGCGAAGGTGCGCCCGGTGCGGGCCAGCCCCGACTGGATCTCGTCGGCGACCATGAGCACGCCGGCCTCGTCGCAGATCTGGCGCACGGCCCGCAGGTACCCCTCGGGCGGGATGACGACGCCGCCCTCGCCCTGGATCGGCTCGAGGAGCACCGCCACGGTGAACTCGTCGACCGCCTGGCGCAGCGACTCGACGTCGCCGTAGGTGACCGTGCGGAAGCCCGGGGTGTAGGGCCCGTACTCGTCGCGGGCGACCTTGTCGTCGGAGAAGCTGATGATGGTCGTCGTGCGGCCGTGGAAGTTGCCCTCCATGACGATGATGTTGGCCTGGTCCTCGGGCACCCCCTTGACGCGGTACCCCCAGCGACGGCTGACCTTCAGGGCGGTCTCGACGGCCTCGGCGCCGGTGTTCATCGGCAGGACCATGTCCTTGCCGGTCAGCTCGGCCAGGGCCTGCGAGAACGGGCCGAGCTGGTCGTTGTGGAAGGCCCGGCTCGTGAGGGTGAGCCGCGAGAGCTGGTCGTGGGCGCGCGCCAGCAGCCGCGGGTGCCCGTGGCCGAAGTTCAGCGCCGAGTACCCGGCGAGGCAGTCGAGGTACCGCCTGCCGTCGACATCGGTCACCCAGGCACCCTCCCCGTGGGAGAGCACCACCGGCAACGGGTGGTAGTTGTGCGCGGCGTACCGCTCCACCTGGGCAATGTGTGCGGCGGTCTGGGCGCTGCCCACGTGGCTGGTGCTGCTGTCTGACGTCATCGTCGCCTCCTCGCTGGTGAGCGTAGCGAGCGGCGAGGCCCACCGCGCGGTCGGGGCGGACGGCATCCGGTCGTGGTGGGCTCGGTCGAGCCGCGCCTCGCTCAGGGGGCGCCGGGTCAGCTCGAGTTCGGGGCGAGGACGAGGTAGCCCTGCGCGACGAGGATGATGATGAGCGCGCCGATCTTGTCGGCGGACAGCATGGTGCCGAAGTGCACCCGGTCGACGATGACGATGCCGACCTGCAGCAGCACGATCCAGCCCATCGTCACGACCGCGAGCTCGGCGTACTGCAGCGACGAGGCGTAGAACCAGAACAGGGCGACCGAGGCGATCGTGCCGAAGGCGATGGCGGCGATGCTCTGCTTCTCCGCCCACTCCTTCGCGGCGATCGCGCCGAGCAGGTCGAGTCCGGCGAGGACGGCCATCGCCACGCTGGCGACGACGGGCACCGGCCACGACGCCGGGAACTTCATGAGCGGGATGACGTCGAGCGCAGCCATGGCAGACCTCCGGGGCACAGTCACGCCTGTGCGTGACCTCAACACCAAGGAGGCCTCACGCCGCCCGGTGATACACCCGGCCGAGGATCCAGCTGTCAGGTCATTCAGCCGTCGAGCCATTCGGCCAGGTGAGGCCTTCAGCCGCCGGGCCAATCTGCCGTCGAGCCATTCAGCCAGGTCAGACCCTGTCCGCGGCCAACCCTGCATCGGCGCAGATCCTTCCTCCGGTCGCAGATCCTTACTCCAGCGGTGCGTCCATGCAGCACACCCCGACCGAGAACCACCAAGGACAGGACGTGGCCCGCGGCTGGCCCAGTCCTCCAAGTGATTCAGCCGCCAGGTGATCAGCCGTCAGACGATCCAGCCGCCCGGTGATACACCCGTCAGGCCAGCCACATCTCGCCGACGCGGTCGGCGATGCGCTGGCCGTGGGCCCGAGCCGTCTCGAAGGTGTCGGCGCCGCGGCTGAAGTCGAGTGGGTTCGCACCCATCGCCCACAGGTCGCGGGCGTCGGGAACGACGAGGTGGGTACGGGATGCCGGTCGCAGCGAGCGGAGCTGGCGGGCCGGCAGGTCGCGCAGGTGCGAGGCCACGGGGTAGGGCGACAGCGCGAGCACGCGACGGTGCCCGACGGCCAGGTCGGCGTTCGCCACCGTGCGCAGGCCGCCGTCGACGTAGCGCCGGCCACCGACCTCGACGGCCGGGAACACCCCGGGCACGGCGCAGCTCGCGGCAACGGCTCGTTCGAGCGGGACACCGCTCGAGTTGTCGAACACGACCGAGGTTCCGGTGCGCGCGTCGACAGCCGTGATGAACAGGCGCTTGTCCGGCCACTCCTTGCCGACGAGTCCGAGACCGATGGCCTTCAGCCACTCCTCCTCGGTGGTCGTGCGGGCGGCGAGGGCCGCCTGGCCGACCAGGGCGCGGCCACGCTTCTTGTCCAGCGACATCTGGGCGCGCAGGTACCTCGAGGCGTCGGCCGGCCCGAGGCGACCGATCACGGCGATCTGGGCACCCTCGCGGATCCGGGCGAAGGCGAGCGACTCCTGGGTGCCGACCCGCAGGTGGGCGGCGACCATGGACCCGGCTGAGGTGCCGATCATCGTGTCGGCCTCGCGGACGTCGACACCGCCGTCGCGCAGCCCCATGATGACGCCGGCCTCCCACGCGATGCCGGTCGCTCCACCGCCGGCGAGCACGAACGCCCGCTCGTTGTCGGTGGTCGGCGGCTGCCAGCCGGCGAACTCGTCGCCGCCGTCAGTGGTGGCGCTCACGGCGACGCTCCCCCGCGGTGCGTCCCCGTCCCCGGACACGCCCGAGGCGGGACCGATGCCCCCACCCGGGGTCTGTTCGAGGGCCAGTTGCTGCACCTGTGGCGCGATGTTACTCACGGGTACATTTTGCCACGCCACCGGTGTCAGGCGCACGTCCGCACGAGGTGAGAGTGCTCACGCCGAGTTGGCCTGCCCTCGCCGGTTTCGAGGCGAGCCCACGACGCAAGCGCACCGGGCGCATCACACCGAGCGCATCACACGGGGCCCTGTAGACACACGCAGCACATCACGCGGAGCCCGTCACACCGAGCGGGCTGCCGTCGCCGGCTCGAGGCGGACCAGCTCGAGGGGCAGGCTCACGAGCTCGTCACCGACCCGCACCTGGCAGCGCAGCGTGCCCACGTGCTCGACGTCGCCGGAACGCCCACCCCACGGCCCGGACAGCACGTGCACCACGTCACCGAGGTGGACCGGCGGGCGTCGCGTGGCGGTCGGCCGCACGGTCTCAGCAAGCGCGGCCAGCTGCTCGGCGTACGACGGGGGCAGCGGCACCCGGCGGCCTCGGTACGTCCAGGTGAACAGGTGCTGGGGGTCGAACCGCGTCGAACACTGCCCGCAGGACATCAACCGGGTCGGGCCTCGGTGGCGAGACTTCTCGTGACCCGCCGGGCAGCGCCCGACCCAGTCCTTGGGCACGCGAGGGGCCTCGGGCGAGACGTACTGCCGCCCGCTGGACCCGATCTCGCGAGCCTTGGCCTGCCACACGGCATCATGACCGTGCCGGGGCCCGACGAGGGCGTGGGCGATCTCGTGCAGGATCGTGTCGAGCACCTCGCTCTCGTCGTGCAGCGTGGTCAACGGGCCGCTGATACCGATCTCGCGCCGGGAGTAGCGGCACACCCCGGCCCGGGTCTTGGCGCGGTCGGCGACGATCGTCCAGTCGTCGAGGCCGTGTTCGCGCAGCAGGCGGCGACCCGTGGCCAGTGCCCTGGTGATCTCCATCAGCCCTCCTCTCGCGACCGGTCGTTCCCTGCGGTGTTCCCTACAGCGTCCCTGCGTGGCCCGTGCCCTGATGTGCTGTGCTGTGCTGTGCCCCCGACCCTAGGACGAGGCACTGACAGCCCCTCGCCACGACGCGCGCCCACGCCCGGCCACCGCTGCGCTGCACACTGATCTGTGGGGGCTGCGCGCTCACGCCCACAGGTGCAGACTGTCCACCGTGCACGTGCCCACGCCGACCCTGCCCATCGGCCTTCGCCTGCTGCGCAACTACTCCGGTCGCCACCTCCCCCAGGACGTCCTGGCCGGGCTGCTCGTCGCGGCCCTCGCCGTCCCACAGGCCCTCGGGTACGCCGTCGTCGCAGGGGTTCCGGTGCAGGTCGGGCTCTACACCCTGCCGCCGGCACTGCTCGCCTACGCCCTGTTCGGCTCCTCGAGGCTGCTGTTCGTCGGACCGGTCTCCACGGTCTCGGTGCTCTCGGGCTCGATCGTCGGCGCTCTCTCCGCCGGGGACCGGGCACTGGCCATCACCCTCACGGCCACCCTCGCGCTCACCGCCGGGGCCGTGCTCGTCGCCGTGGGCTTGCTCCGGCTGGGATGGGTGGCCCAGTTCCTCAGCGAGCCCATCGTCACCGGTTTCGTCGCCGGCCTCGTCGTGCTCATCGTCATCGGTGAGATCCCCGCCCTGGCGGGAGTGAGCGCCCCGAGCGGCGGCATCTTCCAGCGCATCGACGAGACGGTGCGCAACCTCGGTGACTTCCACGGCGTCACCCTCGCCGTCGGCGCGAGTGCGCTCGGCGTGCTGTTCGTGGGGTCGCGGCTGCTGCCCAGGGCACCCTGGTCGCTCATCGTGCTCGCCGGCGGGATCGCCGTGTCGACCACCGCCGATCTGGCCTCACGAGGCGTACGCGTCGTCGGTGAGGTGCCCACGGGCCTGCCCCTGCCCTCGATGCCCGTGGTCGACGTGCAGCTGTGGAGCGGCATCATCACCGGCGGCATCGCCATCGCTGCCGTCGGCATCGCCGAAGGGCTGGCTGCGGTTCGCACGTTCGCCCCGACCGGAGCCATCGACCCCGAGAGCGACAACCGGGAGTTCGTCGGGCACGGGGCGGCCAACCTGGCCTCCGGCATCTTCGGTGGCATGGGGGTCGGCGGGTCCCTGTCGAAGACGGCGGCCAACGCCCGCGCCGGTGCCTTCACCCAGGTCAGTGGCGTCGCCGCAGCCGTCATCGTCCTGCTCTTCGTCGCCTTCGCCGCCGCGCTGCTCTCCGACCTGCCCCGGGCCGTGTTGTCAGCCATCGTCATCCACGCCGTTTGGGGCCTGGTCAGCCCGTCGACCTTCCGCCGCTACGCCGCGGTGCGCCGCAACGACTTCGTTGCTGCCGTCGTCGCCTTCGGCGGGGTGCTGTTCCTCGGCCCGCTCAACGGTCTGCTCCTTGCGATCGCCCAGTCGCTGCTCGGGCTGGTCTACCGCTCGATGCAGGTGGGCGTCGACGAGATGGGCCGGGTCGAGGGCGAGAAGGCGGCCTGGGGCTCGGTCGGAAACGACTCCAGCCGCCGCACCTACCGCGGGGTCACCGTGTTGCGGCCCGACGGGCCGCTCTTCTGGGCCAACGCGACCTCCGTCGTCGGCCACATCGAGATGGCCACCCGGGCCCGCCAACCGCTCTACGCCGTCGTGCTCGATCTCGAGGCCACCAACCAGATGGACACGACGACCGCCGAGCGGCTCGACGGCCTGCTCACCCGGCTGCGTGCCGAGGGCACCGACCTCTACCTCGTGCGGGTGTTCGGCAACGTGCGTGACGTGCTCTCCAAGTCCGGTTTCCTGGACACCCTCGGCCCCGACCACGTGTGGCACTCGATCGCGGCCGGGGTCAAGGCGGCCCGGGCAGCCCGCGCTGCCGGGATCGACCCGGCCAACCCCTTCCCGACCCCGGACGAGGTCGACCCCCTCGACGAGCCCGATGAGCTCGACGAGGGGGCCGGTGAGCAGATCGCCTCGAAAGGCGAGCGCCCCTGATCCCTCCCGGCGGATGCCGTCCGCTGACGGCATCCGCCGCCCACCACCCGAAGGTGGTGGGACCCGTCAGGGGTAGGAGCCGACGTAGGCCGGCTGACCGGACCTCGTCGCATCCACCTGGTCACCCACGCCGTTGACGACGTGGCGGATGGTGCCCGCGTCGAGGTTGACCGTGAGCAGGTGCGTCATCTTCACGCCCGGGGTGTTCGGCACCTCGAAGCCGTTCTCGGTGACGATGCTCGGGTCGTTGCGGTTGAACACGTAGGACCCGCCACCCCACAGCTGGTGTGACTTCACCGTGGCGCCGACCTTGTAGCCGGGGTAGCCCAGGGTGCCGTCGGCCTGGGTCCAGTCGGCCTGGCTCGGCGGGTCGTAGGGCAGCTCGTTCTGGTAGAGCACCACCCGTCCGCGCTCGCCGTTCCAGATGGTGTTGTGCTCCTGGTAGTGCTCGACGAACAGGCCGGTCGCCGTGACGTCGTCACCGTTGACGATGAGCCCGTTGCGGCCGGTGTTGGTCGCCCAGCGCTGCGAGTCGCCCTCGTTGGGGCCGGTGAAACCCTCGACGCCGTGGTCGGCGCGCCACACCCAGGTGTGGTCGACGAGCACGTTGTCGGCGTCGATCTGCAGCGACACGTCGGCCTTGCCGATGTGCGGTCCACCGACGCGGAAGTACACGTCGCTGAGCGTCACCGGGTTGGCCAGGGTCGAACCCTGAGCCGGGTTGCGGGGCCGGTCGGCGCCGACCTGCATGAGGACCTTCGAGTTCTTCAGCCCGGCGTCGATGGTGACCCCGGCGACGACGATGCCGGCCCGGTCCCACACCGTGATCGGGGTGGCGCCGTTCACGGCGGTCAGCGTCGCGTGGCCCATGCCGAGCACGACCGTGCCGGGGCGCTTGATGTCGATGCTGCGGTTGATGTCGTAGACACCGGGGGTGAGCAGCAGGTTCTTGCCACGAGCGAGCTGGCTGTTGATCGACTGCACCGAGTCACCGGGCTTGGCGATGTGGAACTCGGAGAGGTCCAGGGTGCGACCGGCCGTCAGGCCGTCGCCCCACGTGGTGCCGCGGGTCTCGGCCGCGGCGGCGGGGACCCGCACCTTCCAGGCGCCGCTGTCGTCCATCCACAGCCACGGCTTCTCGCGGCTGAGGGGGGTGGTCTCCAGCGTCGTGGAGGGCTCGGCCGGGAAGTTCGCGTCGCTCGGGGCACCCTCGACGCCCGCGAACACCTGGTTCCACACGCCGTTGCTCCAGCCGCCGACCTCGCTGTTGCGGGTCAGCCACTGCTGCTGCGAGCCGTTGATGACGAAGGCGGCCTTGGAGTCGGCGATGAAGCCGCCGCTCGCGAACTGCGGGCCCGCGCTGCAGTAGTCCATCAGCGAGAGGTTGCCGCCGGTGACCTCGACCCGTCGCAGGGAGACCGCCTGGCTGACGGCCCAGAAGTTCGCCGTCTGCCAGCATCCGTCCTGACCGGCGCCGTTGACGTTGATCGTGAGGTTGGACAGCGTGCGCCAGAAGTTGTTCAGCGCCACGCAGTAGCTCGTGCCACCGTCGCGAATGCACCGGTTGAACGACTCGACCTTGCCGTTGATGACGACGTCGCCCGGGTCGGCGCCCAGGCCCGCGACCTCGGTGGTGTATCCCACACGGATCTGCAGGGGGTCCTCGGCCGTGCCGTAGGTGCCGGGCTTGAAGAACAGGCTCCAGCGGTTGGTGCCCATCTCGTCGTCGACCTGCTCGGCATGGATGTCGTTGACGACCTTCTCGATGTCGCTCACGGGCATGCTCGGGTCGAACACGATGACGTTGTCACCGAACGGGGTCTGGGTCGCTGCTGCAGGCAGGGCCGCGACGACGGAGGACAGGGACGCCACGGATGCCGTGGATGCTGCGGGTGCCGCACTGGTGGCCGCCGCAGCGGTGGCAGTGCTGACTGCTGCGGCGAGCGTCAGGGCGCCGACGGCGACGACGGATGCCGTGGCGCGCGTTCGCCGTCGGGCTCCGTCGGTGAGCCACGCGGGTCGGGGGTCTGGACTCTTCATGGGCAGGCCTCTCCTCAGCGCGCCCCCTCGCCGATGAGAGAGCGCTCTCTCCCCAGAGAACCACACCCGGTCCACGCTGACAACCGTTGCGAGCGGAGCAGTTTCAGGGTTGGACAAGGCCGACGGCTCACCAGGGGCCTCGGCGCCACCGGGCAGAGGCCCGGGTGCCGCAAGGGCCACACCGCCAGATGCAGCCGCGGCGCCCGCGTGCGGCGCCCGCGTGCGGCGCCCGCGTGCGTCGGCCGCGCCCTCGTCAGCCCCGCTGGGCCACGATCTCGTCGGCGTGTGCGACGACCCAACCGAACAGCGGCAGCAGGTGCGCGACGAGCTCGTCGCCCCGCGGTGTCAGGCTGTAGTCGACCCGGGGCGGGATGACGGGCTGTGCGTCGCGGTGCACGAAACCGTCGGCCTCGAGCGTGCGCAGAGTCTGAGCGAGCATCTTCTCGCTGATGCCCTCGGCCCGGCGGCGCAGCTCGCTCCACCGCTGCGGCCCGTCGGCGAGCGCGACGAGCACGAGGATGCCCCACTTGCTCGTCACGTGGTCGAGGACGACCCTGCTGGGACAGGCTGCCGGGAACACCTCGTGGGCGACCGGCATCCGTCGCCCGTCCACGGCGCCCGATCCGCTGACCTGCTGGGTTACCTGCACGTGCGTACCTTACGTGAAAGTGCGTACTAACCATCGGGAAGTACTTGCCTCCTCCGCCGGTTGGACCGCACGACCACCCGCGCACCACCTGCGCACCACCCGTGAAAGAGGACCACCCATGACCATCGTCGTCACCGGAGCCACCGGCCAGCTCGGCCGCCTCGTCGTCGAGTCCCTCCTGCGCCGCGGGGCCTCCCCCACCGACGTCGTCGCCACGGGGCGCGACGAGGCCCGTCTCGCCGAGCTCGCCACCTCGGGGGTGCGCACCACCGTCACCGACTACGCGGATGCCGCGTCGCTGGCAGCCGCGTTCCAGGGTGCCGACCGCGTGCTTCTCATCTCAGGCTCCGAGGTCGGGCAGCGCCTGCCGCAGCACACCGCCGTCGTGGAGGCGGCGAAGGCTGCCGGCGTCGGGCAGCTGCTCTACACGAGCATCTCCCACGCCGACACCGCGCAGATGGCCTTGGCCACCGAGCACCGCGAGACCGAGCGCGTCATCCGCGAGTCCGGCATCCCGTTCACCTTCCTGCGCAACAGCTGGTACCTCGAGAACTACCTCTCGCAGGTGCCCACCTACCTCGAGCACGGCGTCATCGGGGCCACTCGGGGCGGGCGGATCAGCGCCGCCACGCGCGCCGACTACGCCGATGCCGCCGCTGCCGCGCTGCTCGCCGACGACTCGGCCGGTCAGGTCCTCGAGCTCGGCGGGCCGTCGTTCACCCTCGCGGAGCTCGCCGCCACCGTGGCCTCGGTCTCGGGGCGGGAGGTGACCGCCACCGAGGTGTCCGCCGAGGAGCTCACCGCGATCCTCGTCGGGGCCGGCCTGCCGCAGGGCTACGCGCAGGTGCTCGCGAGCGCCGACGAGGGCATCAGCCGCGGCGAGCTGGAGGTGAGCACCGGCGACCTCGAGCGGCTCATCGGTCGCCCGCCGACGACGCTGCGCGAGGCGATCGAGCAGACCCTCGCACCCTGACGCCGCGAGGTGTCGAACGGACCTTCGCGGCCTGACGCCCGACGCCGACGGCCCGGCACCACGTGGAGGGTGTGCCGGGCCGTCGGGGGCCGTACCGAGGGAGGTCGCTCAGGCGACGCGACCCTTCGGGGCGTTCGCGGCCGTCAGCGCGGGGTCGCGCTCGACGACCTCGCCCAGGACGTCGTCGATCCTCGCGAGGAGCTCGGGCTCGAGCTTCACGCCCGCGGCCTTCACGTTCTCGGCGACCTGCTCGGGGCGCGAGGCCCCCACGAGCGCGGCAGCGACGTTCTCGTTCTGGAGCACCCAGGCGACGGCGAGCTGGGCCATCGTCAGTCCGGCCTCGTCGGCGACGGGCTTGAGGGCCTGCACGCGGGTGAGGACGTCGTCGTTCATGAAGCGCTTGATCATGTCGGCACCGCCCTTCTCGTCGGCAGCCCGCGAACCCTGCGGCGGGGCCTGCCCCGGCACGTACTTGCCGGTCAGCACACCCTGCGCGATGGGGCTCCACACGATCTGGCTGATGCCGAGCTCCTCGCTCGTGGGCACCACCTCACCCTCGATGACCCGCCACAGCATCGAGTACTGCGGCTGGCTCGAGATGAGCTGGACGTTGAGCTCCTTGGCCAGCGCGTGCCCGGCCCGGATCTGCTCGGCGGTCCACTCGCTGACGCCGATGTAGAGGGCCTTGCCCTGGCGCACGACGTCGGCGAAGGCCGTCATCGTCTCCTCGAGCGGGGTCTCGGTGTCGTATCGGTGGGCCTGGTAGAGGTCGACGTAGTCGGTCTGCAGGCGGGTCAGCGAGCCGTTGATCGACTCCATGATGTGCTTGCGCGACAACCCGGTGTCGTTCTTGCCGCCGGGGCCGGTGGGCCAGTAGACCTTGGTGAAGATCTCCAGGCTCTCGCGCCGCTCGCCCTTGAGGGCCTCGCCGAGCACGCTCTCGGCCTTGGTGTTGGCGTAGACGTCGGCGGTGTCGAAGGTGCTGATGCCGTGGTCGAGTGCAGCGCGCACGCACTGCGTGGCGATGTCGTTCTCGACCTGCGAGCCGTGGGTGAGCCAGTTGCCGTAGGTGATCTCGGAGATCTTCAGGCCGCTGTTGCCGAGGTGACGGAACTTCATCAGGCCTTGCTGCCCTTGAGTCGGTCGTACCCGAGGGTCACGATGATCGCGCCGATGATGGAGCCGATGATGCCGCTCGGCCGCAGGTTGAACCCGTCACCCGCGAGCAGGCTGGCAAGCAGCCCACCGACGAACGAGCCCGCGATGCCGGTGCCGAAGGCGAGCGGCCAGTTGATGCCGGACCCGCCGCGTCCGAGGATGAGCTGGGCGGCCGCGCCGACGAGCATGCCGAAGAGAATGATTCCGATGAAGAGCATGGGCCGAGCCTAGCCCCGCCCCGGGAGCATCCGACCCGCCAGCCCCGAGACGACCGACCGGGCCCCGGCCATGACGGCACCGACTCCCCCGTTCGTCGTGCCCGAGCCCCCGGCCCACGCCGGGTCGCCGGGCATCGGGCCGAGGGGGTCGCGCTCCTCCGGCGGCAGGGTCAGGTCCGGTTCGCGCAGCGCCCGGGCGAACGACTCGTCGACGCCGACGAGCTCGTAGCCCTCGGGGAGCAGGTCGTAGGTCCAGTCGACGTCGTGGCAGACCATGTCGTGGTGCAGGCTCTCCACGAGCGCGGGCACCGTCGATCCGGGGACGTCGGTGATGGCTCCGGCGAGCACGGCGACGACGTCGGTCGGCAGTCCCGGCACCGTGACCTGGGGGCGGGTGAGCCCGGCGATGCGGGCGTAGCGGTCCAGAAGCTGCGTGTACGGCATCCGTTCCGGGCCACCGACATCGTACGAGCGCGATTCGCTCTCCACCGCCAGCGCACCCGAGAGCGCCTCGACGACGTCGACGACCGCGATCGGTTGGACGCGGCTGTCCATCCACGCCGGCACCGTGTGCACCGGCATCCGCTCGCTGATCTGGCGGACCACCTCGAAGCTCGTCGACCCGGACCCCGTGACGATCGCGGCGCGCAGGGTGAGCACGCGGATGCCGGCCGTCGCACCGGTGAGGATGCGCTCGACCTCCAGGCGCGAGGTGATGTGTTCGGACAGCTCGTTCTCGGGAACGTCCGGAACCAGGCCGCTGAGGTAGACGAGCAGCTCGACCCCCGCTGCGGCGACGGCCCAGGCCATGTTCTCCGCCGAGATCCGGTCGGTCGTCGTGAAGTCCTCACCCTTGAGGGCGTGGATCAGGTAGTAGACGGCGTCCATGCCCTCGACGGCCGCCTCGACGGTGGCGGAGTCCAGGACGTCCATCCGCACGAGCTCGACGTCGTCGGCCCACCAGGACGTGCGGGCCCGCTCGAGGTTGGTCACGGCCGCCCTCACGTGGTGGCCGTCGCGCAGGAGGCGCGGGATGAGGCGACTGCCGATGTAGCCGGTGGCTCCGGTGACCAGAACCCGCCGGGGCTCGGGGGTGGCGACCTCGGGGGTCGAGGCCGCGTGGGTCGATGCCGCGTGGGTCGATGCCGCGGAGTCCGGTGTGATCACTGCCACAACCTAGGCCGACGGAGGGCAACCTTCGGAAAACCTTCTACAGCGGATGGATGCCGTCGCACGGGTCAGACCGACAGGGGCAGCCGGGCCCGCACCCGTCCCCCGGTGTCGCCCGGGCCGACCTCGATCGACCCGCCGATCTCGGCCGCGCGCTCGCGCATGCTCGACATCCCGACGCCGGCCTCCCAGCGGCCCCGCCTCGGCGCTCCCCGGTCGTGGACCTCGACGGTGAGCGCGCCGGCATCCACCGACAGCGCTGCGGTGACGGTGTCGCTGCCGCTGTGGCGGGCCGCGTTCGTCAGGGCCTCGACGACGATGCGGTAGGCGGCGACCTCCACGGCAGCGGTGAGGGGCGGCAGCGTCGGCGGGGCCTGGACGGTGAGTCGCAGCGGCGCCCCCTCTGGCGTGCGCAGCGCGAGCGCCTGCTGTCTGATGGCGCTGACCAGTCCCAGTTCGTCGAGCGCCGGCGGGCGCATGGCATAGACGAGGCCGCGGATCTCGTCGATGGCCGTGCTCGTCTCGGCGCGCACCTGCGCGAGCAGCGCTTCGGCGGCGTCGGGGTCGGCGCGCACGCTGTTGCGGGCGGCGTCAGCGGTGAAGGCGATCCCGGACAGGCGCGGGCCGAGCCCGTCGTGCAGGTCGCGGCGCAGGCGGCGGCGCTCCTCCTCGATCGCCGTGACCGACTGCTCCCGCGACTCCTGCAAGGCCGCGGCCAGGGCAGCCGAACGGGCGGTGAGGGCGAGCAGCGGGGCCACGAGGGCCAGCACGTTGCGGTCGTCGCCGGAGAGCGAGGGCTCTCCGGGGCGAAGGCCCACCTCGAGCTCACCGACGACGTCCGCCCCGAGGGTGAGCGCGATGGTCGTCGTGCTCGTCGCCGAGCGCCCCGACGAGGCGACGCTCTCCCCCGAGACGCGCAGCACGGCATACGGCAGGTCGAGGGCCTCGCGCACGGCGCGCAGGGCCAGCACCGGATCCCCGACGTCGCTTCCGGCGACGCTGCCCGCGACGTGGGTGGCGGCGTCGAGCGGGTCGGCGCGCAGGCCGAACAACAGCTCGTCGACGACGCCGCGCAGGGCGGTGCGCAGGGCGGGCAGGGGCAACGTGGCGAGGGCACCGGCGACGGCGAGCTCGGCGACCGCGGCGGGGCGGCCAAGGATGACCTCGAGCAGCGAGGCCAGCAGGGTGAACAGGGCGATGTAGCCGATCAGCGCCGCGGCGACGACGACGAGCTGCACGACGACCACGCGCACGTCGACGACGTCGGGCCGGGTCGCGCCGACGAGCATCGCCGGGCCGAGGAGTGCCACCGTCAAGATCGCCACCACGGCCCCGGCGGGCGTCTGCGTGAGGAACCCGACGACCAGACCGATCAGTGCGGCACCGGTGCCGACGACCGCCAGCCACGCGAGCGCCGACCGCGTGCTGCTGTGGGCTCGCTCGAGGCGCCACCACGTGTGCGCGACGAGAACCGACCCGAGCACGACGCCGGTGGCATCGAGCACGGGCTGCGACTGCGGCTGGAGCGTGGCGAGGATGCCGGCGCCCACCACCGTGGTGAGGGCGACGGCATCCACGGGGTGCCTCCACTGCAACGCGGGGTAGGCCGTGACCGCGAGCGGCATGGCGAGCGCCCAGCTGGCGACGAGGAGGAACCGGGTGAGCCCCGGGGCACCGGTCGTCTGCGTGGTCACCGCCTGCGTGGTCATCGCCTGCGTGATCGTCGCGGCGAGCGTGCCCGCGCCGGCCACCGTGAGGGCCACAGCGGAGACCGTCGCCCGACTGAGCAGGGCCATCGCGAGCCCGCTCGCGGCCCAGACGAGCCCGAGCACGGCCACCGCCAGCGCGACGGACGTCGAGCTCACTGCCCGCTCCCCTGGCCCAGGCCCTCCTCGCGGGCCCTGATCATCGCGGCCGCGCGGTCGGCGACCTCGAGCTTGGCGAAGATGCTCGTCAGGTGGTTGCTCACCGTCTTGGGCGAGACGTACAGGGCCTGGGCGATGGCGGCCGTGCGCCGACCCGAGGCGAGCAGGTCGAGCACCTCCCGTTCGCGGGTCGTGAGCTCGGGGAAGGGTTCCGGAGCGGGCTGGGCGTCCGGGGGTTGGTGGGGCGCGCCGGCCGTGAAGTACGCGAGCACCCGGCTGGCGACACCCGGGCCGAAGACGAGCTGGCCGGCCACGACCCCGCGCACGGCGCTGACGATCTCGTCCTGGCTGGCGCCCTTGAGCAGGTAGCCGCGGGCGCCGGCCTGCATGGCCGTGAAGACGGTGGCGTCGTCGTCGTGCATGGTCAGCACGAGCACCGCGGTGTCCGGGACGCTCGTGCGGATCCGCCGGGTGGCCTCGATGCCGTCGCCACCCGGCATCCGCACGTCCATGAGGACGACGTCGGGGCGCAGCAGCTGCACCTCGCGCACCGCGGACTCACCGTCGTCGGCCTCGCCCACGACCTCGAGGCCATCGAGGGTGCCGATGAGCGCGCGCAGCCCTCCCCGCACGACGGGGTGGTCGTCGACGACGACGATGCGCAGCGCGGTCACCTCACCATGATGGCGGCGACGGACCCGTCCTGACCCGGGAACTCCTGCCTACGCGCAGTCCCCATCGGCGGGACTGTGCAGGAACATGACCGAGACGTGAGTGGGACGACCCGGGAAGGTGAACGGGCACGGCATCCCTGTCGGTCGGGAACGGTCGCGGCGCACGCTCAAATCCTCGCCAACCAGCACCCGAGGAGTCACCATGAACACCATGACCACCGCCCCGTCACCGACCCGGGGCGCCACCCGCTCGAAGGTGGGGCTCGCCCTCGCCGGGCTGCTCAGCCTCAGCAACATCTTCAGCGCCTTCGGCGACACAGCCCCCGAGGGCGAGGTCGGACCGCCGGCCGTCGTGCTGTGGGCCGGCACGGTGCTCGGCATCGTCGGGCTCGTTGCCGTGGTCATCGCCTGGCGCACCGGAAACCGCGGGGCGCTGCGTGTCGCCGCCGGGGCCATCATCATCACGGCGCTCACCGCGGTGCCGGCGTTCTTCGTCGACGTGCCAGCCTGGCTCAAGGCCGCCGCGGCGGTCGGGGTGCTGCTCACGATCGCGGCCGTCGTGCTGATGTTCTCCACGCAGCGCGGCCACGCCACGGTGACGGACTGAGGTCGAGTGCCGTGATCGCCGTCATCACCATCGCGCTCTGCCTGCCACTCGGATGGTTCGCCCGTTCGCGGCTCGTCGCCAACACCACGTATGCCGTGGCGTACCTGTGGGCGTTCGTCTTCCAGACGCTCTACCTCCTGCTCGACAGCTCGGCCTTCCGTCCGGGCGAGTTCCCCCTCTCCTACGGCGTTACGACCATGGGGGTCTTCGCCGTCGGGTTCGGGCTCATCGCCCTGGCCCACGAGGCGCGTACGCGCTCCGAGGCCAGGAGGTCGGCCAGACGGGCGACACCACGTCCGGAGGCGCGGGCCGTCGCCTGACCGCCCAGGGCCCGCCAAAGGCAGACACCCGGTGCCCTCCCACGCTGTTACCGTGGGAGGGCACTGCCCTGCACCACCTGAGCCAACCCCGTACCGGCTCTGAACCACCCCTGCACCGCCTAAGGCGCCCTGCACCACCTCTGCACCGCCGCTGAACCACCCCTGCACCACTGCTGCACCGGCGCTCGACCGACGGGTCCCCCGCTGTACCGACCCGAAGGAAGCCACCCCATGGCGATCATCTCCTGCCCCAGTTGCCTCTCGGACAACGACATCCACCTGGGCGCTGACGCCGCCGACGGCACCCGCACCTTCCGCTGCGGCGAGTGCGAGCACACCTGGGGTGCGAGCGTTGCCCCCACGCGGTCCACCTCGGACCGCTCCCCGTTCGAGATGGCCAGGGGCCGGTTCGCGACCGCGTCGATGCTCAGCCCCGAGCGGGCGGCCCGCGTCGTGCGGCTCAAGCGCCAGTTCCTCAAGAACGAGCCACTGCCGACCCCCGAGGTCGACGAGCACCGGGCCCGCTTCCAGCACCTGTTCTCCGCCGAGGTCCTGGCAACCTGCGACCCGCAGGACCTCAAGGACTTCGCCACGAGCTCGATCGGTGGCGAGACGGGCACCGCGTCGATCTACAGCCGGGCGTGGAACAAGCTCGGAGCCGACGAGGCCGCCGAGCGCACCCGCGAGTCGATCGACTACCTCCTGCGCGGGCCTGACGACATCCCCCTCGAGGACCGCCTCACCCACCTCATCGAGGAGGACGTGGACACGGCGATGCCCGGCTTCAAGGAGCCGTTGCTCACCAAGGTTCTGTGCGTCGTGTACCCCGAGCGCTTCTTGCCGCTGTTCACCTACACCGCCGAGGGCACCGGCAAGCGCGAGATCACCGAGTCCGTGTTCGGCCTCCACCTGCCTGCCAAGCACGACGCGACCGCCATGCAGATCGGCCGGCTCGCGGTCTGGTCCAACGACCTGCTGCTCGAGCTCGTCGGTGACGGGTTCACCGACACGCGCCACGCCGCGGCGTTCCTGCTGTGGGCCAAGGACCGCGCGGGCGCACGCCCGCTCACCTCGGTGCGCTGACCCGGGCCTGAGGCGGGGTCAGCGGTCGGCGCGCAGGATCGGCGGTGACAGCACGACCAACGGGCCGGCGCGGTAGACGCGCGCCGGCCGGCCGCGGCCTCCCTCGCGCCGGTCGCCCGTCGGCGTGAGGAAACCCGCCACACCCGTCACCTTGCGGTGGAAGTTCGCGCGGTCCAGGGCCACCCCCCACACCGCCTCGTACACCGCGTGCAGGTCGGCGATCGTGAACGTCTCACCACACAGGGCCGCCGCATAGCCGGTGTACTCGAGCTTCGCCCGGGCACGCTCCACACCGTCGGCGAGGATCCGGTGGTGGTCGAACGCGAGACCGGATGCCGTGCGCGTGACCTCCGCGACCGGCATCCACACCGCCTCTGCGGCGTCCGAGCCTGCGGTGGGCTCGGGAAGGTCCGACCCGAGGGCGAGCCAGGCGATCGAGACGACCCGCGAGCGCGGATCCCGCTGCGGCGCACCGTAGGTCGCGAGCTGCTCGAGGATGACATCACCCCGACCGACCCCGGCCTCCTCGGCGAGCTCGCGGTACGCGGCATCCTCGAGGTCCTCGTCGACGTGGACGAAGCCGCCCGGCAGGGCCAGCGCACCGGCATACGGCTCCTCGCCGCGGCGCACGAGGAGCACGTGCAGCTCGCCCGAGCGCACGCTGAGCACGACGAGGTCGCAGGTCACGAAGAACGGCGGGTACTCACTGGTGTAGGCCACGGGCCCATCTTAGGGTCATTATGACAATTAGAGCCCGTGGCGTGGGCGCAGTTGACGGTTGTCGTCTGGCTGTTGCCGGGTGCGTCGCGCCTGGGGAGACGAGCTGGCGCTCGTGTGGTCGGGTGAGGACATCCGCTCCAGCGCGTACGCGTGGTGGGACGGCATCCGGTTCACCCTGTGATCTCGAGCCGTCGGGTGCGTCAACCGCATCGAATTCAATGACGGTGATCACGTTTGTGTGAAGCGGAGCGTAAGTCGCGGACATCTTTCCGTTGATCCGTATATCGTTCGGGCTGCCGCATTCCATCCCCAGCGCACTAGGAGTCTTCAGACATGCCGGACCAGAACACGCCAGCAGGGTGGTACCCGACACCGGACGGGCAGCAGCGGTACTGGGATGGCTCACAGTGGACAAACAACGTGGCACCGCAGGCGCCTCAGGCTGTAAGCCCTCCATCAGCAAAGAGGGGCGGCCCACTGAAGTGGGTCCTCTTGGGCCTTGGCCTCTTCTTGGTTCTGGGCATTGGATCTTGTATCGCCCTCGTTGCGACGGCTGGCAACGAGGTATCTCAGTCACTCGAAAGCGTCGCAAACGAGCTTGAGTCCGCTGCCCCGACGGCCGAGCCCGGCGAGACCGAGGAGGCCCCGGCCGGAAGCGATAATTCCGGCGACGAGAACAACCCGGTGGAGATTGAAGAGGGGAAGGCGTTTGACGTGCGCGGCTTCTCGTATGCGGCCGGCTGGAAGGTGACTGGCAGTGATTTCGGAATGGAGGTCGAAGAGCTGAAAGTCACGAACAACCGCGACGACAAGGACTCGGCACTCGTCGATATCCGATTCTGGAAGGGCACCGAGGTCCTCGCATCCGTGAACTGCACATCTGAACCGATCCTTACGGGTACAACTGTCACGTTGAACTGCTTCAGTGCAGACAAGAAGCCCAGCGGCTTCGACAAGATCACGATCAGCGACATGTTCTGATCGATCTCAACGCGACTTGGACCCGCGTCAAGTGGGCGGTCCGGCCATCAAGTGACCCCCAGCCGTCGGGCGACGGCGGGGCCGCCCATCTCGAGGATGACGTCCCGCGGGCCGACGACGACGAGCTTGTCGGTGGCCCGGGACAGGCCGACGTAGAGCCGCTCGCGGGCACGCTCGCGCGGGGTGCGCTCGTTGACGCAGAGCACGACGACCTTGCGCTCCAGCCCCTTGCAGCCCAGGACGTGACCGTAGAAGACGCAGTCCTTGTCCCAGAAGGTGCGCCAGTAGCCGAGCTGACCCTCGGACTCCTGGAGTGAGACCTGTTCGGGGTGGCGGGCGCCGGTGGTGAGCAGGGCGACGTCCTCCGGGCGCCAGCCGTCCTCGAGCAGCGGGTCGATCTGGTCGTCGGCGGCGTCGAGGGCATCGTCAGCGCTGGCTTCGACGTAGGTGACCTCGGGCCCTTCTCCCCCGCGCGCGTACATGCGCATCGGCGCGAGCGGCAGGAAGGTCTCGGTGATCTGGCGGGTGTTGCGCAGGTTGTGGTCGAGCACGAGTGGCACCAGCGGGACCGGGGGCCGGCCGAAGCGCGCGAAGACGCGCTGGTTTTCGTCGCTGTAGACGTAGACGCCGCCGTCGAGCTCGTCGCGCAGGCAGCGCATGATCGGCGTCCACCAGCCGTCGGCGAAGTCCTGACCCTCGTCGACGACGACGGCATCGAACCGCTTGCCGTCAGGCAGGTCCCCGGCCCGCTCCGCCATCTGCGCCGGCAGCCGGTTCTCCCAGAAGTCGGTGTCGTCACGCCCGCCGAACTCGCTCACCCCGAGATAGGCGGCGAGGTCCTCGAAGGTGCCCACGAGGGCGGGGCGGTGCCGGCGGTCGACGGTGTCCATGTAGCGCTTGAACCAGCTCGCCAGACCCACCGAGTAGCACAGGAGCGCGACCCGCTGCGCGGGCTGGCCGTGTCGGCCGTGGGTGAGCTCCTTGGCCTGGGTGAGGGCCAGGACCGTCTTGCCGCTGCCGGCGCCGCCGCGCACGTCGACGCGGTGGATCAGCCGGGTCACGCCCAGGATCGTCGCCTGTTCGATCGTCAGCCGGTCGGCGCGTGACTCGCGCTCGTCGGCCTCGGCGAGCAAGGTGCGCTGGGGCAGGTTGCGGCCCTTGAGGATCTCGACGATGAGGTCGCAGTCGTCGTGAGTGGGCACGCGGTGCCCGCTCTCCTGCCGGGACGCGATGTCGTGCAGGCGGCCGGCGAGGTCGGGCTGGTCACCTCGGCCGCTGATCATCCAGCGCGGACAGTCGGGGGTGGCGAAGTCGTCGGCGAGGTCGGTGTACGGGGCGGCGATGGCGTGGCCGAACCGCACCCTCGTGCGACTGCTCGCCTTCCACCGCGGGTCGCGCTCGACGTAGGCGCGCAGGGCGTACTTGCCGTCGCGCCCCTGGTCGACGGGGTGCACCACGCGGCGGCCCTTGCCGTGGCCGACGACCCACTCACCCTCCTCCATCCGCAGGTCTCCGCCCTTGACCTCGACGACGACGATGCCGACGTCCGGCATGAGCACGATGACGTCCAGCTCGTGGTCCTTCTTGGCGTCGGTGAGGCGCACGTTGGCGAGCAGCGTCCAGTCGGACGCGCCGTCGGCCTTCAGGCGCGTCCACACCTCGCGCTCGGACTCGGTCGCGAACTGAGGGTCATCGGGGATGCCGTGGGCGCTCACGGTGCCATCGTGGCAGCGACCACCGACAGGCCTGGGGGAACGGAACGCAGATCCCCCTCAGGTGGTGACCCAGCGGCCCCTACCTGGTGGCGAGGAGGACGTCAGGGTGCTGACAGGGCGGACGCTAGTTGGTGACAAGGCGGGACTTCGCCTCGGCCACGGTCAACGTCACCGGGGTGCCGGTCAGGTCGACCTCGCCCGGGATGTCGAACCATTCGCTGCCGCCGACCCGGAACTGCCCGGTGTAGACGATGTCGGCACGAACCTCATGGCTGCCAGCGCTGGAGTAGGTCGCTCGGACATCGCCGTTCGGGTACGGGCCCCCCATCGACGTCGTCGGGCCGAGTGTCTGGTCGCCCAGGTGGTAGGTGATGGACTTCAGCACGGGGCGCACCTCGACCCGGTGTCCCAGCATCCGCGCAGGATCCACCTCGTCGATCTCGCCGGGGCCATACCCGCTCTCGGGGAACCTCGCCTCGAAGAACGTCGGCAGGTTCACCAGGGTCAGGTCACCCTCGGGCTGGATGTTCACCGTCGGCACCGTGAAGTCGGTGTCGTGGAACGCCTCCCGGATCATCGCCATCGTCAACGTGTTCCTCGCCCCCGGCACCAACGCTGGGAAACACGTGAACCCAACTGAAGCCCACCGCCCAGCGGCACCAGGCATCGGCTGACGGTTGCGTTCCAGTTCCCGCCGGAAGATCGCCACCGCCGGCCCGTCGCCATTCACACCGCTCTGACACATGACCACGGCACGCAGGCACATGCTGTCCGACCCAGGCCGATCAGGATGCCCACCACACACCGACACGGAGTCGTACTCAAACCACGGCCCAGTATCCGCCTGAACGAGTGCCTGCTCGGACCAGCCACGAAGTGAGTCTGCGCTCACCAAGTTGACGCTTGACCCGGCGGCCGTCTCGTTTCCAAAGAACGTATCTCCCCCCGTGCTTGAGCCGGGAGCATCTGCGGTCGGCAGAACGACGAACGCTAGAGACACGAGCGAGGCCGCGATCAAGAGATCCGCTCCATCTCTCGCATCCACCAACGACCACCGGACCACGCGAGCACGACATAGCGCTCGCCAACTTGGCGCTTGACCGACGTCACCGCAGTTCCCGATTGGTCGACGATGCGCGATGCCTTCTGCTCGAACGTCGCCGCCAAGTACTGCTGGCCACTCGGAGCACCAACTATCGGCTCGATACCCCTGACTTCAACGGGCTGGGATGCATAACGCTGCCCGTCTGCGACAAATCCGAGAGTCGATTCCTCGCTCTTCTGGCAGAACTGGCATTCCGGATCACTGAGTGACTCGATGAGGCCAGCTCGAGGTTCGGTCCACGCAATGTTGAACTGGTCGAAGAAGAACTTGGCGTATGCGATTGCGCCGGCTTCGGTCTGTTCCCTGGCCGCTGCGGGGATCTCCGGCCCCGAGGCAGTCACCGACGGCGACGGCGATGGCGTCACCGAGACAGAAGCACTTGATGACGGAGACCCGGAACTGACGCTCGGGCTCGGGTCAGGCTCCGACCCTCCCGTGCACCCAGCCAACGCACCACCACCCACCACGACGGCACCCGCCACGACGAAGGCCGCGAACGGCATCCGGCGACGCGACGCGCCACCACGGGCCCACGGCATCCGAACACGTCCGACACGAAGCTCAGCCACGAAACGTCCTTCCCCGGCCGCCCCCGATGTCGACCCGCTGCCCCAACGGTAGCGATCAGGACAGATCTCGCCACCCGAGGAACGCAACCTGTGGATAACCGACGAACGCCCCCTCAGGCAGGTGCCAGGTCGACAGCCAATCGTCCACGCAGAGATCGCCCCAGGGACGACCCCACGAGCAGCCCGAGGGCGATCGCGATGGCGACGCCGAGCACGCTGAGTGCGACGTCCGTGGCCGACTGGCGCCCAGCAGCCAGCTCCATGACACCCACCAGCCCCAGACTCCCGGGCACGAGCAGCCAGAACGCCGGCAGGAACAACACGAGCCGCGCCAGTTGCGGCCGCCGCATCTCCACCACACTCGCACCCAGGCTTGCCGCGATCGCCCCGAGGAAACCGCCCAGGGCCACCGACCCCAGCGCCTGCCCAGCCACCTGCGCGCTGAACGCCAGCGCGAGCACGAGCACCACCCACCCCTGCATCCGCAGTGGCACACCCTCCATCAGGCAGATGCTGAGCCCCATCAGCAGCAGCCCCACCACGGCTCCGCCCCAACCGATCTCGTCAACCCGGATGTTCGCCAGATCTGACGTCGGCACCCTCAGCAGGGTCGTCGCCATGAGCAGCCCGAGCGCGAACAGGCCCAGCTGCACCAACCCGTACGTCAGTCGCGCCGACCCTGCCTGCATGTGCCCGGCGGCCAGCTCGGACATCCCGTTGACGACGAGCGCCCCGGGCAGCAGCACCGCCAGCGGCGGCAGCACCGTGCGCAGCGAACCCTCGAGCAGCCCGGCATTGGCCGCACCGAACACCACGAGCGAGACGAGGAACGCCGCCAGCGTCGGCAGCAGCGCCGTGACGACCTGGTACCGACCGGCCAGCTGCACCAACCCGTAGACGATCACGGCCCCGACACCGGCCGCGGCGACGTTGGCCCACCCGGGTTGCAGGATCAGCGCGATCCCGACCGCGAGCACCGGCCACGCCAGCGCCACCACCCACCACGGGTGCCCGACCGGGCGCCGGGTCGCAGCCGTCAGCTGGTCACGCGCCTGCTCCGGCTCGAGCTCACCGCGCACCAATTGGTAGCGGATCCGCCGTACGCTCGCCGCCTGGTGCAGCTGCAAACCCCGCGGCGCCGACCGGTTCGTCGACGCGCCGCCCTCGGTCAGTGTCACCTGCAGACCGGTCGGCCCGACCGCGAGCTGCACGTCCGGATAGCCGAGCACTCCCCCGAGCTCGACGAGCTCCTCCTCGATCTCCTGCACCGGCTGGCCAGCCGCGATCATCGCCGTACCGAGCTGGGCGAGCAGGGCGCGCGTCCGCCGCTCGTGAGCCTCATCGCCCGTGGTCACGCGTGCGCTGCCTGGTGTCGTCGCATGCGCGCCATCATTCCCCGTGATGCGCGGCTGCCGCGCAGGTTCGGGTCTGGCGCAGACGTCAGCCCAGCGGGTGGACGCCCCTGAGACAAACGTGGGATGCCGTCCGCACCGTCAGCGCCCCGCCTCACCTCGTGCATGGCCCGCGGCCCTGGGTCACAGGCTCCCGCGGGCCAACCCGATCAACCGGTCGAGGATGCGCCCACCATCGGTACGCAACCCGTTGTGGTGGTACTCGTCCGTGACCCATCGGCGCATCCCGGGCAACAGGTCCGCGGTCGCCTGCGAGTACCCGACGTCGACGAACGCGTCATTGACGTAGATGGCCGCCGCACACGGCACATCCACCGCCGACAGCACCTCCGCGTCGAACAACCGCGGCCACTCGTGCCCGGCCAGCACGTCCGCCACCTGCGCATACGGCACCAGCTCCGGGTGGTCCTCGAAGTGCCACGGGAACAGGTGCTCGGCGGTGAGCAGGGTCGAGTCACCGACGAAGTCATCGGGCGCCACCCGCTGAGCAGACCAGTCGGTGACTCCCCCGTCGGCGTAGCTCGACTCGTGGAGCACGGCATACAGCGGGGCCCGCCCGTTGAACGGCAAGAGCCCGGCAAGGTCGTGCCCGAACGCCGGCGAGCGCGGGTCCCGCTCGAGCAGGTAGTGGATCTCCTCGGACCCGCCGTCCGCCCCGAGCCGGCCACCGATCGAGCGCAGCAGCCGACTCGACACCGGCGCACCACCGGGCAGGAGCACCTCCCCCGCGTCACACAGCGCCATCGCCCGCCGCAACAGTTCCTCGTCGCCCGGGAAGCGCCGGTGGTGCTCGGCGTTCAGCCGCCTCACGATGCCGTACGTCGTCGCGTAGATGTCGTCGACGGGCAACCCCACCGGCGGCAGACCCCCGGTGAAGAACGCCTCGCGCAGCGACCCGGGGAACGCGCTCAGGTAGTGCAGCGTGCAGAACCCACCGAACGACTGCCCCAGCACGCTCCACTGCGCCACCCCCAGGTGCTCGCGGAAGCACTCGGCGTCACGCACGATCGCGTCGGCGCGGAAGTGGGTGAGGTACCGCGCCTCGGATGCCGCGTCGCTGGCCCCCGCACCCGCCACTCCATGCGCTGTGCCACCCGCATCGCCCGCGGCATCCACTCCACCCGTGCCACGCACCCCAACGCCGTACGGCGTGGACCGCCCGGTGCCGCGCTGGTCGAGCATCAGCACCCGGTAGTCACGCAGCGCCCGCGCCAGCCACGGCGGCGACCCGGGCCGGTTCGTGGGCCTCGGCGCCTCCTGCCCCGGCCCACCTTGGAGGAACACCAGGAACGGCCGATCCAGCCCGTCGGGCGCCGCGACCTCGCGTGCGAAGACCTCGATGCTCCCGGCATCCGGTCTGTCGTGGTCGAGGGGCACAGTGAGTACGTGGTCGGTCAGCACCAGCCCGGGGATGCGCAGCGACGTCGTCATGAGCGCAGGCTAGTGGCGCCAGGCACAGCGCTGCTGAGTGCAATGCCCGCCCTCCGTACCGTGAGCCCGGCTGGCTCCACCACTCAAAGCCAACAACGAGAACGCCGCTCCCTCCGGCTCGTCAGGCAGACGTGCAGCCATGGCGGTGCTGCCGATGATCAGGCCGGCAACCCGTGCTCGTCATGGAGGTCGTGCGCAGCGACCGCCTCCCGGTCGCTGTCAACGAGCCGAGCATCGACGGCCGCCAGCAGGTCCCACACGCGACGCTGCGCTTCAGCGTCGGCCCCGCGCTCGCTCTTGATGTTGGTCCCCGTGTCGGGGTCGTTCAAGATGCCCTGCAGCACCTTGCTGACGTCGAATCGTGGCGATCGAAACGCGGCCATGGTTACTCCTCACGCGAGGTGTCGCACGTTTCGACTGTGCACCGCACACCATTCGTCGCTCAAGGTCCGACTGCCTGGCTCGAACCGGCTGAAGGTCCAGTCGACAACGCACGAACCCTCACCGCGATCGAAGACAGGGTGCCGACGTTCGAGAGCCTCCGCAGGTATGGCTGTGACCCCGCCCGGGATGGGCGGGGTGCGGGGCGGGGTCACGCTGGTTCTCGCGCGGACTGGACCGCGAGCAGTCGGTCGTAGGAGCCGACCGTGAGGTCCCACTCCAGGTGGTCCCCGGCATCCCCGGTCACAACTGTCCCGGCATACCGACGCTGGTGCACGATCGTGTGGTGCCGCTCGCACAACAAGCCACCATTCGACAGATCCGTCGGCCCACCATCGGCCCAGTGCACGAGGTGGTGCGCATCGGTCCACTGGGCGGGCATGTCACACCCCGGATAGGTGCAGTGCCGGTCACGCAGCCAGAGCCGTTTGATCTGCGCCGCGGTGAACAACCGCACGTCCCTGCCGAGGTCGATCACCGCGCCGGCGGCGCCCAACACGGTCGGGATGATCGTCGCATCGCAGGCCAGGCGGCGCACTGTCTCGGGGGCGAGCAGGGTGCCGGCCTCCGGCCCGCCCACGGTCAAACCGGCCCCTCGCAGCCCGTCCTTCAACGTCTCGAGGTCAACGGTCACGAACAGCTGGCACTTGGTGTTGCGAGGGCCCTGCTCCCCTCGCTCCACGGCCCGCCGCACGAGGTCGATCAGCGCCTCGCCGCGACGGCGGTCGCTCGAGCGCAGGTCACGCTCGTCATCGGTCGGCCTCGGCGCCGACAGCGGACCCAGCGCCGCCTCCAGCACCGCTCGCCCTTCCGGGTCAAGGGTCATCCGGTACTCAGCCATGCCCATCTCGTCGATGCGGGGCTGCCCCACCGACACGAAGCGCTTCGCGGCATCCTGTTCCTTCTGCAGCTCGCCGTCCCGGCCGTACTCGGCCAGCAACCTCGGCCGCACCATACGGCACCCCCGCGGCCCGTGCTGGACGGCCATCTCGATCAGCCCGTCGACGACGGTGGCCTCGACCCCGTCCGCCAGCAGGGGCGCGAGCTTGTCCGCCTCGGACGCCACCACCGCGGCACTGGACACGGGAAGCTCACCCGACAGCACGGCATCCTTGACCGCCTCCCGCCCCGGGACGGAGAAGACCTTCGCCACGGCCACGATCTGCGCCGACCCACCGCTGCGGGTGCTGGGAGCGTGCCGCCGCACCCACTGCACCGGCGTCAGGGCCGCTGCCCCAGAGCCCGTCTCACCACGGCTGATCGCCTCGGCAGTGACCACCGCACGGGCCGCCTCCCCCGCGACCACCAAGGAGTCGACCGCCCCCATCACCTGCTCGAGCTCGGCCGACCCGGCACGCCACAACTCCCCCTCGATGCCGCGGCACGCCTCAACACCGGCGGCGATCCGCGCCAGCCGTTCGTCGAGTTCGAGCCCCCTTGCCATACCTCAAATCGTACGTGCGTCCACCGACGTTGACACTGGTAGGGCTCCGTCCGGGGGTGTGGCTCTTCCTCTGACTGGCCGCCCGCGGTGCCTTCCGCTTGATCTGTCCACTCCCGGCGGAGCGCGTTGTCGAGGTGGCCCCGACCGGGCGGCATGACCTCATAGGAGCCTGGCCTAGAGGTCCCATCAACGTCTTGTCTGCCCGCCCGGTCCGCGCTGCCGCTCCCCGTTGAAGTGGAAGGGCAAACCCCCTCATGACAAGCACCCTGCCGGTTGTCGCCGGCGCTGACACACATTCACAGACCCATCACGTCGCGGTGCTGGACGCTGCCACCCCCGGGGCTCTCCTCGCGGATCGCCAGTTCCCGGCCACCACGGCCGGGTATCGAGCGATCCTGGCGTTCATGGCCCCGCTCGGGCACCTGAGCCGGTTCGGGGTCGAGGGCACGAACTCCTACGTCGCCGGGCTGTCCCGATTCCTGCGCTACGCCGGTCACGACGTGCGGGAGGTGATCCCGCCCCAACCGGGCTGCGCGACGGCTGCGGGGTAAGTCCGACCCGCTGGACGCGATCACCGCGGCCCGGGTCGCCCTGTCCGACGATGACCGCCCGACCCCGAAGTCCAGCGACGGACCCGTGGAGTCGATCCGGGTGCTGGCGATGGTGCGCGACACCGGATCACCGGCAAACCAGCCTTCGCCGCGCTCACCGGAGTCAGCCCGATCCCGGCGTCCAGCGGCAAGACCAACCGGCACCGGCTCAACCGCGGCGGCGACCGCCGAGCGAACAACGCGATCCACACCATCGCCCTGGTCCGGATGACGATGGACCCCCGCACCAAGGCCTACATCGCGAAGAAGACCGCCGAGGGCAAACCCAAACGCGAAGCGATTCGCTGCCTCAAACGCCACATCGCCAACGAGGTCCTCGCCCTGCTGACCAACCCACCAACCGTCCCCGACGTCAGCGACCTGCGACCAGCACGACAAGCCCGTGGCCTATCCCTCCAGACCGTCGCCGACCACTTCGGCATCTGGCCCATGCACATCTCCACCGTCGAACGCGGCAAACCCGCGACGACGACTTCACCCGCCGCTACCGCGAATGGCTCAACGCCGCTTGACAACCCATAGGAGCATCACGGCCCCGAAGTTTTCCGCAGGGCCACCGAGCAGTGATCACCGCGGCTGCTCGACGATGGGCCAGACCAACTGCCAACACACGTCACCGAGCGGGTACCGTGCCTGAGTGACCAACCCCGACATCCGCGAGAGATTCGCCCGCTACCTGGCCGAACAGTCGAACCGCGGTCTGGGCAGCATCCCCCTCGCCCCGACCAGGGCCCTCGCACCGATCAGCCGCGGGCTGATGGCCGGCGCGACGAACCTGCTCACCAAGGCGCTGCGAGCGCTCGAAGCCGACGATGAAGCCCGCGCACGACAGTTCGTCGAGCGAGCCGCCGCGTTGCCCTACGACGACCACGAGGAGCGTCACCCCGGCGTCGCCATGGCTCAACAGGAGCTGTTCACAGAGATCGTCGACATCCTTGAGGACTGCGAGGACCACTGGGTCGCGGCCGTCGCTGACGTCTTCGCCGCCGCGCAGGAGCAGGCCAGGTTCGCCCTGCGCGACGTCCTGAACGACATCCTCCAGGACTTCAGCCTGACCGACGACGAGCAGCGTCGCGTCCGGCACCTCATTCGCGACATCCCTCAGCGGGCGGAGCTGTGTGACCTCGACCTCGACCTCCAGGCCCGGGCGTCGGCGATCTTCGAGATCCTTGAGGCCGTGATCATCTTCCGAGATGGTCTCGACGAGATCCACGCACTGGAGGACGACGAGGAGTAACGACGCCGGATGCCGGCCACACGGCATCCGGTGTGATCTCCCGTCCCAGCCGCTTTCGAGGCAGAGCGAAGGGGTGGGTGGACGTCACCGTCCACCCACCCTTCGCACCACGTCAGGTCAGATCACTCGCTGACGCGGTCGTGGTCATGGTCGTGACCGTGGTCAGCGCCACCCAGCGGGCCGGCGAACGTGTGCTCCGGGCCAGCCGGCGCCGGGACGCTGAAGTTCCCGGGCACCTTCGCCCCACGCACACCGTTGACGCCCTCGGTGGAGGCGGCGTACGTGAAGACCGAGTAGGCCACGGCATCCGCGTTGACCTCCAACGCGTGAGCGTCGTAGTTGTCGATCGTGTCGCAGGCGAGGTGGTAGCACGGGTCGAACTGCGCGCCCGTGGTGCCGCCCCAGAGGGCCTGCTGCTGAGCCGTCTTGCGCTCCTCGGCGCCGGTGAACAGGCCACCGGAGGGGATGCCGTTGTCGATGAACGCGGCGTAGTCGGAGCGACCGCTGAACGCCGAGTCGTCGTAGGGCTCGCCACGCAGGGTGTAGAACGACTCGAAGGTCTTCTCGATGTCGATCGAGCCGTCCGGAACCGCGACCGGCGCCGCGAAGCTCGACTCGTTGGCGTCGTAGACCCCGAAGTAGTAGTTCGGCGAGCCGATCATGTCGAAGTTGAGGTAGAGCGCGATCTGGTCGAGCTCCTCCGGCGTGCGCTGACCGACCCATTCGGTCGAGCCGATGAGGCCGAGCTCCTCGGCACCCCACCACGCGAACCGCACGGTGTTCTGGGGCGTGGACTTGGCCATCTGCTGCGCGACCTCGAGCAGGGCGGCCGAACCGCTGCCGTTGTCGTTGATGCCCGGGCCCGCCGGCACGGAGTCGAGGTGGGCACCGGCCATGACCACATTGTCATTGGTCTTGCCGGCGAGCTCACCGATGACGTTGAACGACTCGGCGTCGTAGAAGTCGACCTTGACCTGTGCCGTGGCACCCGGCGCAGCGAGCGCCTCGCCAGCGGCGAAGGTCGTGCCGACGACGGGGATGTCCAGCGTCAGCGGTGCGAGGGTCGGGTTCAGCGGGCCGAACCGGTCGCCAGCGCTGGGGTCACCCTGGTTGAACAGCACGACGGCCTCGGCGCCGGCGTTCTGCGCGTTCTGGGCCTTGATCGAGAACGAGCAGGTGCCACGCTGAAGCAGCGCGATGTCGTTCGAGCCGGAGAAGTCCAGACCGGCGAAGTCGGCGGCCTCGCAGCCGCTGCTGTTCGCCCGGTTGCCGGTGAGGTTGATGTCGACGGGGATCACGCTGCCCGTGACGTCTCCCTCGCCCGTCCCGACTGCGTCGAGGGCGATGTAGTCCGCGGCGACCGGGGTGAGCTGCTTGAGGATGACGTCGGCCGCGTCGTAGGTGAACGGCACGACGTCAGCCGACCACCCGGCATCCTCGAGCGTCTTGACGACGTAGTCGACACTGGCCTGGTAGCCCGAGGTCTGGTCGGCGCGGTTGCCGCCGTTGGCGTCGGCGATCGCCTGCAGCTTCTCCATGTGCTCGACGACACCGTCGAGCCGCACGCACTCCAACAGCTTCTGGTAGGTGTTGTTGGTGCGGTTGTCGCAGCCGTTCTGGGCCGGTGCGGCACCCGAGGACGGTGCGACGACCAGGGCCGCGCCCAGCAGGACGCCGAACACCCCTGCCGTTCCCACCGTGCGCTTCATGCGCGGACTTGTCATCAGGACTCCTATGTCACTGGCTACGAGGAGGGCGTCGTCATGCAGACACCCTGGCCGGTGACCGTAACTGCCGATCGGCCCGATTTGGCCGGTACGTGCACACCAATTGACGTGGGCTCTCACCGGGCGTCGTCGTGGCACTCGCCGCAAACCCTCGGATGCCGTCCGCGTCGTTCGCGTCCTCTCTCACCGTGGTCCGTGATGCCACCCGCGTCAGTCAGGGCCTGGCACGACGGGCACGTGCGGCGAACCCGTCCAGGGCGGTGATCACCTCGTCGGATCGCCAGACGACATCACGCTTGCGCTCGCGGCCGTGCTCGTTCGTGCAGGTGAGGATGCCGGCCCCACACAGGTGCCGCAGTGCACGGTCGGCTGCGGGTTGGGAGGCGCCGGTGCGCTCCTGCACCAGCCGGGAGGTCACTGCCGGTTGGGCGAGCAGGATCGGCAAGATCCGCCACGCCACCGAGTCTCTGCGCACGGTGAGATCGAGGCGCCAGCGTTCGACGATGCCCCTCAGGTCCTCAGCCAGGACCCGGCTGTTGCCGATGGCGGCGAAGGTCGCCTCGCTGAACCGTTCCACGATCGGGTCAGGGTCGCCGGCGCGGTAGGCGGTCAGCGCAGAGAAGTAGGCGTCGGTGTCGGTGAGCAGACCCGCCGAGATGGGCACGGTGGAGCGGGTGGTTGTCCGGCTGTGCCTCAGCATGGCGTGCACCAGGGCACGGCCGGTGCGACCGTTGCCGTCGACGAACGGGTGGATGGTCTCGAACTGGGCGTGGGCGACCGCGATGTGGGCGATGAGGGGCACGTCGGTGCGGCCGATGAACGCACACAGATCTTGGATGCCGGCCTGGATTCGTTCGTGGTGGGGCGGGATGAACTGCGCCCCGTGCGGGCAGGCCCCGGAGCCGCCGATCCAGACCGGCTCGTTGCGGAAGGCTCCCGGGTCAGCCGACGGCTGGTCATGCATGAGTGCCGAGTGGATCGCCAGGATCGCTGCGGGCGTCACCCGGCCTGCCTCGGCGACAGCGCGCTGCATCGCCGCGACGTTCGCGACGACGAGCTCGGCGTTCGAGCCGTACCTGGCGAGCCCGGTCTCGGCGAGCGCCAGAGCCCGCGAACCAACAGTGATGTTCTCGATCTGCGACGACGCTGCGGATTCGGTGCGCAACAGCACCGAGGCCAAGGGTGCGAACCCTTCACTGCCCTCGAACGTCCCCGAGAGTTCCGCATCGAATCGGGTCGCCTCGGCGCGGGCGTCCTCGGCGGCGGCGGTCACCGCGTCGTCGAAGGTCAGGCGCATCGCGGCGATCGACGGTGGGACAGCAGCCTGATATGACGTTCCCTTGCGGGCGGCCCTTACCCGGTCGGGAGCGGATGCCGCTCACTCGCCTGCGTCGCGATCCTCACCGCGTACTGCTTACCCCCGTTACCTCCAATCCGCGCCAACGGCGCGCGCCCACCCAAGGCGCACATTGCGCAGTGCCTGCTCGGCGGTCACGGTCAGCCTTGCCTGCCCGCTCAACGACGCCAGCCAACTCTGCTGGGTGGGTGCTGCCACGAACATGGAAGCCTGCGGGGGTCGCCCGGTCGGCCCGTAGCGCGTGAACAACTCGGCGGCCTGTGCGGTGAGCGCATTGATCTGGTTCAGCGCCCAGAGGTCGTACAGGTCCCTCGGAGCACTGCGGTCACTCCACGCTGCGACCTTCCATCCTGAAAAGGCCGGCAAAGTCGGCACGGTGAGGATGGCCGGGGGAGCATCGGAGTAGCGCTGGTGGAGGCCAACCTGCTCCACAGGCCATGCCGGGTAGTGCGCGCCACGCAGCAACTGCACCTGCAATTGAACCCCGGCCGCGGACATGACCGCCGCGTCGGTGTCACGGTCGGTGAAGGATCGGATCCACACCGTGCGTCCGTGGGTGCGCAGAAGGGCTCGCTCCACAGCGCGAACAAGCTTGGGGAGCACGACACCGCGTGTCGTCGTCGCAATGAGGTCGATGTCTTCAGACCCGGATCCGCGAGTAGGCGTCGGGGTGTCATAGCGAAAAGGTGCCTTCTGGGTTGGAACGATGGGGATTACGACATCTCCTACCGGTCCAGTGAAAGGCACCTTTTCGGTGGCAACGATACGTG
>Ga0209369_1000268_pt1 | contig 100369 bp, 99 predicted proteins | sample EBPBio142010_DNA_FD_185865 | JGI IMG/M metagenome (GOLD analysis project Ga0209369, IMG submission 185865) | Wastewater treatment Type I Accumulibacter community from EBPR Bioreactor in Madison, WI, USA - Reactor 1_10/4/2010_ DNA (SPAdes)... | ecosystem: Engineered > Bioreactor > EBPR >...
TTCAGCCTCATGAAGCAGTGGCGCGGACTCGCGACACGCTACGACAAACTCGCGGTCACGTACCGTGCAGGGGTCGTGATCGCAGCGATCCTGACCTGGCTACGCATATAGGAGACACGCCCTAGAGGTAATACGTCGGGCACCGCGGAAAGGCAGAAAGGAAGCGGGTTCTCGTTCGTTGATTGCTGACCTCGCGAATCATCCATGAGCGCGACTTACCTTCGCGTTCAGCACGCGCGTCGATCGCAGCGATCTTCTCAATAGTGAACCGCAGTGCGGCTACCTGAGAGGGTTCGGAACCACTGCCAGGACGGCCTCGGCCACGCTTCTTCAATGCCGCCACCTCATAACCAGCCTCGGCCTTGGCAGCCCAGGCGTCGACCTGCTCCGCGGCAGTAGATACCCCCATTGATCGTCTCGTGCTTGCTCATTGCACTAATGCAAAACGAAAATATTCACTGGGCGACGACTCAATCAGGATCACGCAGTGTCCAGGGATGAGATGCACGGACGCTAATCGACGTTCAACTCGGCAAATTCAAGTACTTAGTTCTCACCATCGCTTAGGCACCCCCGCCAGCAGCCCGCCGAATCTGCCCAGCGATCACGCGCTCGGTCTCGGGCGTCAGTGAGATGAGTGCGTACGAGGTCGGCCAGAGATCCCCCTCGTCGAGCTGCGCAGCCTCTTCGAAACCGAGCGTGGCGTATCGTGTCGTGAATTTTGCCGCGGCCTTGAAGAACACCACAACCTTGCCGTTCTCGTCGCAGTAGGCCGGAAACCCGTACCACGTCTTCGGCATGAGGTGCGGGGCGACCTCGCCGACGATGCGGTGAATGCCCTGCGCAAGCACCTGGTCGTCTGCGGGCATCTCGGCAATCGCTTCTTGGATCGCCTGCTCCCCCGCGGCACGGTTCTTGCCCGCCTTCTCTTGCGCCCGCAGCTCGGCTGCGCGCTGCTTTACCGCCGCGCGCTCTTCTACAGACAGTCCGCTCGTTTTCTCAGCCATTGTTAAGTCCTTTCGTTGTTTTGGCACCACTGGTCTCGACAAGCTCGACCGGCGGGACCAGTTCGACGGTCTCGACCAGTTCGACGGTCTCGACCAGTTCGACGGTCTCGACCAGTTCGACGGTCTCGACCAGCGCGACGGTCTCGACAAGCTCGACCAGCGGTGTCACTACGTCAACGATAAGGCGCGAGGCTCACACAAACTTCTTGATTCGTGATCGATTGATTCAATGCTCGACAACGCTTACCAGTACTTAGCCCGCAGCAGTGAGCACGTCGAGCACCCGGCGAGTCTGCGCAAAGAGCACAAACGGAAAGTTCTTCACCGCCGCGAGCTGCTGCAGCTGCACTGGAAGCTCGCCAATGATCTGGTTCAAGTGAGCAACCAAGTTGGTCGCGACATAGCCGGCGAAGTCTGCGAGCGCCCCCTGCGGCAACTGGGCATCCAGTTCGAGAGCACGCAGAGTTTCGGCCGAGTAGTCGCCCAGGGCTCGTGCGCCGTGCACCGCAAACGCAAGCTCGACCCCATCGAAAGCGCGATAGTCCCTGGCTCTCACCGCTGAATCTGGTTGAAACGGAAGCATGCTGTTCAGGTCATAGAACGGGGCAAGCGCGGATCCCTCGGCAAAGTGTGCGAGCGAGTAGTTCTTCGAGTGGCCATCGTTATGCCCGACAATCCAAGCAAAGATCAAGCACTCCGCAAACCTCAGCTTCGCTTCGTAGCGAGCCGACGGTGACAGGTTTCGGTCGAACACACCGAAGATGTCGAGATAGCTCGGCCCATTGTCTTGCTCGTATTTGTTGAGCGACGCAGTGCCAGTGGCCTGCGCGAGATCCTCTTGATGCAATCGAACAATTGCCGAGTCGGTGCGCCGCCGGTCAAACCGTTCAACGATCAGCACGTGCTCACCGTCAAAGAAGCCGATCTCGGTGTGGGCAGCAAATATGCCGAGTGACCGAGCAAGCTGCATCGTAATGTGTTCGGTCACATCTGAGCCGGCGAACCCGTTGACACCAGGCTTGAAGATGTGGGTCGAAGGATGGTCACCGGTCGGTTCGAACCATTGACCCTCATGCAACGCGAGCGCAAACTTGCCCTGCGCCCCGCCAAGCGAGAATGCATGCTCTGCCCGATTTCGCGCAAGCCACTGCGAGTCGTCAGCCCTGATCTGCCGAATACGGTCGCCAATTTCGAGCTCACTGAGCGCGGCGAGATTCGAATCTCGAGAAGGCCGACTCCCTGACCGATAGAACTCAAGCGCACCCGCAACATCTGCCCCATACACTGCCAACAGATCAAACGGCTGTTCGCTCGTGAGGCCCGCCTCCTGGGCCCACTTGCGTTTTACATCGGGGCGATCGGGCAGCAAGTTCTCGAGAAACCTATTCACCACTTCACCCGAGTGACCGCGCGGCACGACCGGCAGCTGCACCGAAATGGGCACCGCCTCAGGCCTTGCCACGTAGTGCGGCAAGTACTCAAGTTGCAACACCCGGCCCCGTCGGGCAACGGTCGCAACGCGCTCGCCGTAGAGGTAAACGTCTAACTCATTCGCCATTGCGAGTCTCGCCTGATCGAACCAGAGACGAATCTTCATCACCCAGCGCCGAGACCCCCAGCGTCGGCTCAAGCGACTCGACAACAGAGCGCAGCTGGTCAATCAAGCGATCACCGGCCACCTGCTCGCGACTGGCTAAGCTTGGGGCAGCGCCAGGCCACGATGTTGCTCCTTCGGGCAAGAAGCGCGCTCCCCCGCGAGAAACACCAGACACGTCAGGCATAGACTCGGCGGGCTCATCAGCAGCAGACGGCAACTCGGCGCTCAACGCGATGCCGAGCAGGTCGAAAAGCCTGAGGTACGTGTCGAACGCTCCGCCGCCGTTCGCCTGTTCGATGCGCGCAAGTGACTGTCGGGTTATGCCGATGGCCTGCGCCGCCTCGAGCTGCGTGAGGCCGAGAGCGAGGCGACGCGACTTGATCGCACGCGCAGCATCGGCAGGTGCGTGTATCTGCATGACGGCCCCTCAAACTCAAAAGTGCTATATTTGCAACATTGCTTGACTGTTACAAATATAGCACCCGAGGACGATGTTGCAAATATGCAACATCCCGCCGCTTGAAACGCTACTTCGAAGCAGCCTCGAAGCGCTGCGCCACGTCATTCCAGTTCACGACGTTCCAGAACGCCTTCACGTAGTCGGCGCGCACGTTCTGGTAGTCGAGGTAGTAGGCGTGCTCCCACACGTCGAGCTGCAGCAGCGGGGTCACTCCGAGCGGCGCGTTGCCCTGCTGGTCGAAGAGCTGAAAGATCACCGGGCGCGCGCCCAGCTGATCCCACGCGAGCACCGACCAGCCCGAGCCCTGCACGCCCATCGCGGCGGCCTCGAAGTGTGCGCGAAACTTCTCGATCGACCCGAAGTTCGCCCCGAGCGCCTCGGCCAGGGCACCCTCGGGCTCGCCGCCGCCGTTCGGCGACATGTTCTGCCAGAAGACGCTGTGGTTGATGTGGCCGCCGAGGTTGAAGGCGAGGTCTTTCTCGAGCTTGTTCACGTTTGCGAGGTTGCCGCTCTCGCGCGCCTCGGCCAGCTGCTCGAGCGCGTTATTCGCGCCGGTCACGTAGGCCTGGTGGTGCTTCGAGTGGTGCAGCTCCATGATGCGCCCCGAAATGTGCGGCGCGAGCGCGCTGTAGTCGTAAGGCAGATCGGGCAGCGTGTAAACAGACATTTGGTGGTCCTTTCGATACAGCATTGACGAGGATCAGCCGCCCTGGCAGGCGATCGATCCCCCACTGCTTCTCACTCTAGAACCTCAACTATGCTTGAGGTCAACCGTGAACGAACGGAGCCGCTATGCCCGCAGCGAACGAATCGACAGCCCGCCCCGAAGAGCTGTTGAGCGTTGGCGAGATGAGCCGCCGCACCGGCGTGCCCGTCTCGGCACTGCACTATTACGAGCGCCTCGACCTGATCGCCTCGCAACGCACCGCGGGCAACCAGCGCCGTTACCCTCGCTACATGCTGCGCCGCGTCGCGCTCATCTCGGTGGCGAAGCGGCTCGGCATTCCGCTCGACGACGTAAAGACGGCGTTCGCCGACGTGCCGCTCACGACCGCCCCGACGCACGCCGACTGGCAGCGCGCCTCGCGCACCTGGAAGAAAGCGCTCGAAGCTCGCCGCCGCGGCATCGAGCAGCTCGAGCAAGAACTCACCGGCTGCATCGGCTGCGGCTGCCTCTCGATGAAGGCCTGCGCGCTGCTCAACCCAGACGACACACTCGGCGGCGAGGGCGCGGGCGCGCGGCGCCTGCCGGTCTAGGGGCCGCCGAGCGATGACCTCCCGAGCACCGAACGCGACGCCCGTCAGAAAGGCGCTGTGGTGGGCCGAGGATTACCTCTACGCCGGCTGGCGGCAGCTTCGCTCGGCCTTCTCGCGGCGCCGGGCGGGTGCGTTCGCGAGCGGGCACCGCTCGCCGATCCTCGTCGTGCCCGGAGTCTACGAACCCTGGCGCTTCATGCTGCCGCTCATTCGCGAGCTGCACGAACTGGGCCACCCCGTGCACGTGGTCGAGCCGCTGCGAAACAACCGCATCCCGGTGCCGTCTGGGGCGCGACTCGTGCACGACTACATTGCGGCGCGCGAGCTGCGCGACGTCGTGATCGTCGCGCACAGCAAGGGCGGGTTGATCGGCAAGCACATCATGAGTTTCGGTGATGCAGAGCAGAGGATCCGCACCATGGTCGCCATCGCGACGCCGTTCGGCGGCTCGCGCTATGCCTCGCTGCTCTTAGGCCGAACGCTGCGTGCGTTTCGCCCGAACGACGCGACGCTGCTGCAGCTCGCGGCCGCCCGCGACCCGAACGCCCGTATCGTGTCGGTCTACCCTGCGTTCGACCCGCATATTCCCGGAGGCAGCGAGCTCGACGGTGCGGTGAATGTTCGCGTCGAGACCGGGGGCCACTTTCGCATTTTCGCTCACCCGCGCACGCGCGAGGTCGTGCGCGAGGTCGCCTCCGGGGCGGCAACGTCGTCCGCGGCTCGGTGACCCCGCGTACCGTTTGTCTGCGCAGTTCTCACTGAACGTCGGCGGTGCCGGGTAGTGTGATTGCAAGGCAGAACAGAACCCTGTTGAGTCTCAAAGAATGTCGGCCAGTGAGCAGTATTGGTGATGAAGAGAGTGGGCCATCTCAGCGAAAGGCGATGCCCATGAATAACGTCGAACTCTACGAATCCTCCGACGGCAAGATCTCGATTGAAGTCCGCGCCGACGGAGATACCGTGTGGCTGACATTGGATCAGATGGCCTCAATGTTTGGGCGAGACAAGTCGACAATTTCGAGGCATCTGAACAAACTGTTTCTCGAGGAGGAGCTGTTTCGGGATGCAGTTGTTGCAAATTTTGCAACAACTGCGCCAGACGGCAAAACCTATAATGTTACTCACTTCAACTTAGACGTGATCATCTCAGTCGGCTACCGAGTCAAGTCGGTAGAAGGAGTGCGCTTCCGGCGCTGGGCAACCGACGTGTTGCGCCAATACTTGATCACCGGCGCCGCGATCAACGAGAAACGGCTGACTGAGCTCGGACAGGTTGTATCTATCCTGTCGCGCTCGGCCGACCAGCTCGCATCGGGCATTGCCGAGGTCGTGAGCACCTATCTGCCTGGCCTCGTGCTGCTACGCGATTACGACGAAGGCGCCGTAGAGATCACGCCAAAAGCAATCCCATCCTGGGAATTGACGCTTGCCGAGGCACGAGAGATCATTGCCGCGGTCGCTGCTGAGTTTCCCGAAGATACGCTGGCTGGGCGAGAACGTGGCGAAGCACTGGAAGCGATCGTCGCCGCGGTCTATCAAGGCTTCGGCGGGCAAGACGTATACCCCACCGCCGAAGAGAAGGCCGCGCACCTGCTCTACTTCATGATCAAGGACCACCCGCTCGCTGATGGCAACAAACGCAGCGCGGCTGCACTGTTCGTGTCATTTCTTGCCAGAAATAATCTGCTCAATGACGCTTCCGGCTCACCAAAGCTCTCGAACAACGCGCTCGCCGCGATCGCACTGCTTGTCGCTTCGAGCGACCCGAAGGAGAAGGAACTGATGATCGCTCTCATTATTCGCATGGTTGAATCTGACTAGTCAGGCACCAGCGGCTGGCAGAAGCTTCAGACCAGGCAACTGGTGCAAAACTTGCAACAGTTCAACCGAAGTGTCCGCGAAATCTCTCGAAATCCGCTACCGCTCGTCTACTCTGCCACCCTCAACGTGCCAGTGCCGATCGAGGCGCACCTGCTCGAGCATGCGCCGGTCGTGGGTGACGAGCAGCAGCGCGCCTTCGTAGCTTTCGAGGGCCTGTTCGAGCTGCTCGATGGCGGGCAGGTCGAGGTGGTTCGTGGGCTCGTCGAGCACCAGCACATTGACGCCCTGCGCCTGCAGCAGGGCCATGCCGGCGCGAGTGCGCTCCCCCGGTGAGAGCTCGCTGCCGGGCCGCAGCACGTGGTCTACCTTTAGCCCGAACTTCGCGAGCAGCGTGCGCACCTCGGCGCTCGCCATCTCGGGCATCTGCCGTTCGAAGGCCTCGGCGAGCGGCACGTTGTCTGCGAAGAGCGAGCGGGCCTGGTCGATCTCGCCGATCGCGACCGAGGTGCCGAGACTTGCCGTACCCGAATCGGGCGCACGGCGCCCGAGCAGCGTGCGCAGCAGCGTCGACTTGCCCGCACCGTTCGGCCCGGTGATGCCCACGCGATCCCCCGCGTTCAACTGCAGCGAAAGAGGCCCGAGCACGAAGTCGCTCTGCACCACCCGCGCCTCGCTCAGCGTCGCTACGACCGAACTCGACCTTGGCGCCGCACCGATCGTGAACTCGAGCTGCCACTCTTTGCGCGGCTCTTCGACCTCTTCGAGCCGGCGAATGCGGCTCTCCATCTGGCGCACCTTCTGCGCCTGCTTCTCGCTCGACTCCATCGACGCGCGGCGCTTGATCTTGTCGTTGTCGGGCGCCTTGCTCATCGCGTTGCGCGTGCCCTGGCTCGACCACTCGCGCTGCGTGCGGGCGCGCGCCACGAGGTCGGCCTTCTTGCGGGCGAACTCGTCGTAGTCGTCGCGCTTGTGCTGGCGCGCGATGGCCCGCTCTTCGAGATACGAGTCGTATCCGCCGCCGTAGATGTGGTTGCTGTGCTGCGCGAGGTCGAGCTCGAGCACGCGGGTGACGCAGCGCGACAGAAACTCGCGGTCGTGGCTCACGAGCACGACGCCGCCTCGCAGCCCCTGCACGAAGCGCTCGAGGCGTTCGAGACCGTCGAGGTCGAGGTCGTTGGTCGGCTCGTCGAGCAGGGCGATGTCGAACCGCGAGAGCAGCAGCGCCGCGAGGCCAACGCGGGCCGCTTGGCCTCCCGAGAGCGAGGTCATCAGCGAGCTAGCCGAGACCTCGCCGCTCGCATCGGACTTGGTGGTGTCGAGGCCCAGCTCGGCGAGCACCGCGGGCAGCCGGTCTTCGAGGTCGGCTGCCCCGCTCGCGAGCCAGCGCTCGAGCGCTGCGGCGTACACGTCGTTCGGGTCGGGAGCGCCAGGCGGGGCCGGCTCGCCGAGCGCCGCGGCCGCGGCATCCATCTCTTCGGTCGCCCGCGCACAGCCAGTACGGCGCGCGATGTACTCGGCGACCGTCTCGCCCTCGACCCGCTCGTGCTCCTGCGGCAGCCAGCCCACGAAGGCGTCGGCGGGCGCCAGGTGAATCTCGCCCTCCTGGGGCGCCAGGTCACCCGCGAGAATGCGCAGCAGCGTCGACTTGCCTGCCCCATTCACCCCAACGACGCCCACAACATCACCCGGGGCGACGGTGAGATCGAGCCCTTCGAAAAGCGTACGATGGGCGTGGCCGCCGGCGATCCCTTGCGCCACGAGCGTTGCAGTCATGCCACTAGCCTATTGAAGCCCGCAGTGCGACGACGGCAGGCCGCACCGGACTCGCAGCACGCTAGCCCATCGTCACCGCGACCATGATCGCGAGTGTGCCGAGCGCAATCAAGAGGCCACACCCGCAGCCGATGCCCATGATCGCCCCGTAGCCCGTGCGCGAGACGCTTGCGCCCGATGAGCGCATTGCGGCAAGAATCTCGTGCCCACCGGCAGCCGCAAACGCGTCGGCGGCTCGCCCCTGGTTCGCAAAACGAGCAAAGTGCGTCCAGGCTCTGAGCGTGTCGAGGTCGAGCATGCTCGCGGCGAGACCCGCCGCGGTGAGTGCGTTCGCGCGAGCGACCGAGGCCTGATCTGCGAGCAACGGGTAAGTGCGACCGCCGGCGACGAGCGTGATGCGATGCGTCGCAGAACTCACCCTGACCTGCGCGGCCGGCAGGCTAAACGCCTGCGCCCACCCTGTGGGGGTCAGGATCCACAGTGTCACCATGCCCTGGTCGAGCACCGCCTGCGCCGGGTGCCACTGGCCCGTCGCAGTATCGCCGTACGCGGCAAAGAAAGTGGCCCGTGGCCAAGCATGTTGAAAGCTCACCTTATTTACACTAAGCACCGCCCCGCACCGGTCAACGCGAAGCAGGTGGGCAGTAGATGTTGTCTCGCGACGGCTGAGGCAACGTTTTCTGCCCAGTTGCTTAAGGCCCAAGCAGAACGGCGCGGGGCGAGGCCGAGTGATCAAGCAATAGCGGTGGATCGACCGGCCGGGCGCGGGCCTCCCCCTAATTGAGTCCGCGCCCGCCGGAAGTTCAGTCTTCGGTGCGAAACCCCGCCGCCTTATGGGTGCCGTCGCAGAAGGGCTTAATCGCCGAGAGCCCGCATCGGCAGAGCGCCACCGTGCGGCGGCGGCGCTCGATGCGCTCGCCATCCGAAGTCAGCAGTTCGACGTTACCGCGAAGCAGTAGCGGCCCGTCGGGGTACGGCGTGATGCTCGGTGCCTCGTCGCTCACAGCGGGTACCCCTCGCGCAGCGACGACACTCCTCGTTCGAAGCTCGAGAGCAAGTGCTCTGCCACCCAGCCGTCGACTGTGAGACACGCAGCCGCCCCGAACATGATGTCGGGCAACAGGCCCGGCCGATCCTCGGCGAGAGAACCGGCGAGATCGCGACCCGCGATTTGCTCGTGCACCGCGTCTGCCTCGACGTGCTCGTCGAAATAATCGGTCACGTCGTCGCCGTAACCAAGCCTGCGAAACCCATCTCCGTACATGCGGTTCGGAATCGACGAGGTCATCTCGAAGGCCGCAAGGTGCCCCACGATCGCGCCGAGCAGCCGCCGGTTGAGCCCGAGCATCGACATCATGTTCTGCGACGCCAGCGTGACGGCCGGCACGGCGTTCACATACGCGCCGTAGGTGGCGTCGAGACCAGCGCCACGCATCGTCTTCGCGAACACCTCTGCGTGCACCCGATCGGGGCGCCCACCGCCGTACTCGTCAGACTGAATCTCCACGAGCGCGGCCTTGGGCCTACCCGTGAGTCGCGGTATCGCCCACGAGTGCGGGTCGGCCTCGCGCAGCGTGTAGATCGAGCGCTGCACCAAGAACTCGAGCGCCTGCTGCCCGGTCGCGCGTTTTGCGAGGTAGCGCGAGAGACTCGGGCCGCCATCCTCAGCAGTGAGCGCAAACAGAGCGCGGGCCACGTCGTCGACCGTCGGCTCGGGCAGATCAGGCAGCGGTACCCGCTCACGCAGCTCCTGCTCGAAGGCGCGCTCGATCGTGCGACGCGCTTCGATCAGATCGGGGTTCCACTCCTGTGTCGGGTCGAGCGTCTCGAGTGACCCGTACGACGAGGCGTAGAGCACGAAGAGTGCCAGCTGGAGGTCGTCGTCGTGCGTCACGTTGACGGCCCGTTCGACTGCGTTGCTCGCGAGCGCACTGAGCCCCTCCGCATCACGGCCACCCGTGAGCGCCCGCAGCACCGCCTCGCTGAGTGGGCCGCGGGCTTGCACGTGTGTGTCGCTTCGCACGCTGAGTGAGAGCTCGGTGAGCGGTTGCGCTGGCATGGGACCTCCGATCGACGTTCTGCCAATCCTTTCGGTTCGACCACGCCCCGACCAGCCCCTTGACCAGCCGACCGAGCCTGCGCTAGGTGGGCCTTTCGGCACCTGGCGTCTCGGCGGGCACCGCAATCCTGCGATGCATACCAACCGCGCCCTCGGTCGTGAAACCGAGCGATTCGTAGACCCCGACGGCGGCGTCGCTCGCGAAGAGACCGACGAAGAGCTCGGTGCCGGGGCCGGGTTGCAGGAGCTCTAAGAGCCGCTCGACCATCGCGGTCGCGATGCCATCATCGTTGCACGCCGGGTGCACCATCACGTCTTGCACGTAGGCGTATTGCAGCCCGTCGCCCACGGCGCGCGCGGCCCCGATCACTCGCCCGGATGCCTCGACGCAGACCACGCCCGCGACCGATGCGGCGAGCGCGTCGGCGCGCAGGCGATCGTCGAAGTGCGACTCCCAACCGACTGACCGAGCCAGCTCGGCATGTTCTTCTGGCGTTGCCACCCGGTCCAACATCTCATAGTCCACCTGCGAAACTCCTTCTCTCCATTTCGGTTCTAACCGAGATTGCGCGCACCCGCACCGGGGTTGCGTCTGCCGCGATCTCGGGTAGCCTGACCCGCCGCCCGCTAAGATCGACAGCTATGGCTATCGGCTCGACGATCCTCGTATTCACCGTGCAACTCGCCGACGTCGACCGCGGGGTCTACGAAGACCTGACGCTGCGCGTCGCCCGCCACCCCTCAGAAACCGACGCGTTCATGCTCACGCGAATTCTCGCGTACTGCCTGGAGTATCGCGAGGGCATCGAGTTCGGCGGCGGGGTTTCGACGGCCTACGAGCCGGCGGTGCTCGCAAAGGATCTCACCGGCAAGATCACCGCGTGGATCGAAGTCGGCTCCCCCGACGCCGCCCGCGTGCACTTCGGTTCGAAGCTCGCCGACTACACGGCGGTCTACACCCACCGCGACCCGCAGAAGGTGCTCGCTTCGTGGGAGGGCAAGACGATTCACCGCGCCGATCAGGTGGTGTTGCGCAGCCTCGACCCGAAGTTCATCGACGGGGCGACTCGTGCGATCGAGCGACGCAACACACTGTCGGTCTCGGTGACCGAGGGCGAGCTCTACTTCGAGCTCAACGGCACCTCATTGGTGACGACCGTGCGGTCGCATGACGTCACCTGAAGCAGCGCTGGCGGCTGCGTGGCAGGCGAGTACGCGCTGAACGCATGGGTGTGAGCGCCAGGTTCATTCAGAAAGGTCGACGGGGCTGAACTCAGCCTCGCCCCCGCGGCTGAACACGCCGATCATTCCTGCCGGCACTTCGCTCCAGGTGTGGCGGCTCCAGTGCAGTTCGAGCGGTTCAGAGACGACCAGCTGCGCGTCATCGGGCAGCACCTCTTCGGTGCCGTCAGTCGTGCGCAGCATCGTTGGTCCCGCCGAGTGGTACAGCGAGGGCGCGTTCGCGACGAAACCGGGCGACGCATCGGGGCTCACCCAACGCAGCACCACCAAGCGGTCGCCGTCTGACGCACACATGGTCGCGCGAAACGGGTCGGCGATCCCACGCTCTCGCCGGGCGCACTCGATGCGGCTCACCATGCGATTCATCGCGGCCACGGGGTATTCGGCGAGCCCGTACGTCAACGCAAGATAGAAGCAGACTTCAGAATCAGCATTGCCGAGGATCGACGGATAGAGCGCGGGGTCGACCTCGAGGGTCAGTTCGCGCTTGAGCGCGCTGAAGGCCGGCACCTCGCCGTTGTGCTGAAACATCCAGCCGCCGTGAACGAAGGGGTGGCAGTTCTGCTCAGAGATCGTGCCGCCGGGCGCGGCCCTCACGTGCGCGAGAAAGCAGCCCGACTCGATCTGTGCGGCGAGGTGGCGCAGATTCTGGCTGTCCCAGGCGGGTTCGATCTGGCGGTACTGGCCGAGCGTGCCCCCGCGGCCCTTCCACGCCACCCCGAAGCCATCGCCGTTCGTCGGAAACGCGCTGCCCCGAAACTGCGACGCGAGCGGGTCACCGGGCAGATAGAGGTCGCGTGCGAGCAGGCTCTGATCGATGAGCGAGTGGTTTGGCCTCACGAGCACGTCTTCGAGCGCGAGCGGAGATCCGAGATACGCGAGCCAACGACACATGATGCCGCGTTCCGGTTGCCCTGCTGCTGTGGCTTCAGCCTACGCCGATTCGCTACGCATCGCTCTTGAGTGGCAGTGAACGGTCGCTCACAAAGTGGTGCTCGGTGCCGTCGATAGGGTCTACGAAGTCGAGTTCGCTCGCGAGCAGCTGCAACGGGATGGTGAAGTCATCGATCGCGACGTCGCGTTCGACTGGATAGAGCGGATCGCCGACGATCGGAATGCCGAGCTTCCATAGGTGCATTCGCAGTTGATGCGTCTTTCCTGTCAGCGGCGTGAGACGATAGCTCGCGAGCCGCGGCACATCGGCGAGCGGCACGCCCGATGGGTCAAGCGGAGCGAACATGGTCGGCGCCACGGCAGTCGGCAGCTCGGCCTCGAGTTCGACGATCGAGGCCGAGTTCGGCTCGCGACCCTCGATCTCTTCGGCGCACATCACCCCGTGCTGCTTCGCCAAGTGGCTTCGCACCGTAATCGGTTCGGCGAGATCCTCGCGAAGGGCCGCGATCGCCCGATAGCGCTTCTCATACCCGCCGTGCATGAACATCGACTGGTACGCGCCACGCCAACGCTTCTCGGTCGCGAGCAAGAGCAGCCCCGACGTCACTCGATCGAGGCGGTGCATGGGGGTGAGCTCTGGCAGTCCAAGCTCCTCGCGCATGCGCACCACGACGCTCTCGGTGATGTGCCGCCCGCGTGGAATCGATGACAAGAACGGTGGTTTATCGACCACAAGGATGCGCTCGTCGCGGTAGAGCACGTGCACCTTGCCGGGCACCGGCACTTCTTCTCGAAGGTCACGATGAAACCACACGAAGGTATGCGGCAGGTACCCGTCGCCAGCCAGCACCGGCGCACCATCTTGATAGACGAATCGCGCCTCCGCGATCCCACGATCTACATCGAGGTTGCCCTTGAGCCGAAACTCGAGCCAGTCGCGCATCGTCGCCCACGGAGCAGGGTGTTCACGGTTTACATCTTCGGTGCGCATCCACGCGGCATCGAGGCCGCCGCGCTGGGGCAACGGAGACTTGGGAGGCACCAGACGATGGTACCGCGAGTCTCCCTCGGCTGCCCCGCGCGACGGCGACGGACGCCGACGCTGACGCCGCCAGTTCAGGCATGCCCCGCGCACGGCACCGCCTAGCGCGGTAGCAGATCAACCGGAGTACTCGGCGCATGCCTGCGCGCCGCGCCCGCAATAGACTGCGTGACGCAGCCCAGGCCGCCCGTGCACCGACAGGAGAATCCCATGCGCGCTCGCCGATCAGACCGGTTTCAGGCCCCGGCGATCACGCCGCTCGACCTGCATTCGCTTGAGTCAAGCGATCTCGCAGGGCTGCTCGGCGGCAAGCACCACGAGGGCTTGCGATTCGAGGGCATCGATGTTTCAGGCGATGATCTCACGGGCATCACGTTCACCGAGTGCGAGCTCGACGGGTTGACCGCGCACGACACCCAGTTGCAGGGTGCGCGCTTCGTTGACACGAGGATCACGCAACTCGTCGCACCGAAGCTTCGGGCGCGGCGCCTGACGTGGAAGGGCGTCGAGCTCTCCTCGTCGCGGCTCGGCGCAGTAGAGGCCTACGACTCGGAACTCAGCCAGGTGAGCTTCGATGGGTCGAAACTGGGGTGGCTCAATCTGCGCGCATCGAAGTTGCAAGACGTCGTGTTTCGAAGCTGCCGCATCGATGAGCTCGATCTGAGCGATGCCGCTCTCACCCGCGTCTCGTTCGAAGATTGCACAGTCGAAACGATCACGCTGAACGGCACCCGTGCGCAGCATCTCGATCTTCGCGGGCTCGAGTTCTCGCGCATCGAGGGTTTCGAGGGCATGCGAGGATCGCGAGTGACCGAGCGGCAAGCGATCGAACTGCTCGATGTCTTCGCGGCGCACCTCGGCATCGAGATCGCGGGCTGACCGACCGCAACGCCGCGAGGTATGCCAAGCCTTGCCTTGCTTGTGCACCGTGCGGCGAAGGGTCATCATTGCACTATGAGCAACGAATCATCCGAGATCGAAGCGGCGATCAACCACCTCCACGAGGCACACAACGACGAGCGGCTCGGCCAGCGACTGAACTGGCTGCGCGCGGGGGTCCTCGGCGCAAACGATGGCATCGTCTCGGTCGCGGGTGTCGTCGTCGGCGTCGCGGCCGCGACTCCCGGCAACGTCGCCGCCATCGCAACCGCCGGAATCGCCGCGCTCGTCGCGGGCGCGTTCTCGATGGCCGGCGGCGAGTACGTCTCGGTCAGCACTCAACGAGACACCGAGAAGGCGATGGTCGAGAAAGAGATTCGCGAGCTCAAAGAGCAGCCTGCGGCAGAGCTCGCCGAACTGACCGGCCTGTATCGCCGGCGCGGCCTCTCTGCGGGTCTCGCGCGCCAGGTGGCAGAAGAACTCACCGCGCACGATGCTCTCGCCGCGCACGCCGAGGTCGAACTGGGTATTGACCCCGATGAGCTGACAAACCCCTGGCACGCCGCACTCTCATCGTTCGTCGCATTCACGATCGGTGCGCTGATCCCGCTCGCAATGATCTTGCTGCCGATCGGCGCCCCTGTGATCGTTGCCGCAGTCTCGGTAGTGATCGGGCTCTTCTTAACCGGGTTGATCAGCGCAAAACTCGGCAAGGCACCCATCTGGCCCGCAATTCTGCGCAACGTACTCATGGGCTCTGCCACGATGGCGGCGACGTACCTGATCGGTTTGCTATTCGGCGTCGCAATTTCGTAGGTTTTGCACGGCCGCCACTCTTCGCCCATGCTCTTTCCAGCCCTGCTCTACGCCGAAGACGACGCTGAGATCGCCGAGATGACGATTGAGGTGCTCTCAGAGCACTACTCGGTCGATCATGTCGTTGATGGGAACGCGGCTCTCGAACGAGCCCTGCATCGTCATTATGCGGTCATGGTGCTTGACCGGCGTCTGCCCGGCAAAGACGGTATTGAGCTGGTGCAGGCGATCCGTACCGCCCGCATCACGACTCCGATTCTGCTGTTGACCGCACTCGGAGCCGTCGATGACCGAGTCGAGGGGCTCGACGCGGGCGCCAACGACTACCTTGTGAAGCCGTTTGCCTATGAAGAACTGCTCGCCCGGCTGCGCGCGCTGCAACGCACGACTGCAGACGAAGGTCGGCGCCGAGCGATCGGAGCATGGGTGCTGACACCGGCGTCGCAGGCGCTGTATTCGTCGTCTGGAGCACGGATCGCACTCACCGAGACCGAAACCGCGCTACTCGACACGCTCGCGGCAAGCCCAGAGCACATCTTCACTCGCGAAGAGCTCTTGGATGCGGTATTCCGGTCGGTCACGGGGCCAATCGGGCCTGGATCAGTCGAAACCTATGTGCACTATGTGCGTCGAAAGGCCGGGGCAGCGATCATCGAGACCATTCGCGGCCGCGGCTACCGACTGGGGAGCCCGCAGTGAGCAATTCGAAACGCTCGATTCTCGCCAATCGAGACGAGGCGAGGGTCAGCTCGTCGTCACGGCGAATCGGTCTGCTCGTTGGATTGTGCTCGGCGATAGTTATCGGCGCCAGCATCACAGTGCTCGCTGTCGTCATTATTTCGAGTGCCCGCCCTGAACGAGGCCCCCTCCCTCAGCCTGCAGACCCGGACCACGTCGTAGTCGACGTCGATGAACTTCTTCCCTGGTTGCTCGGGGTCGGGATCGCAGCGGTGCTCCTGCTCGGGCTTACAGCTTGGCTAGCGGCAAGAAGCTCGGTTCGGCCACTCGCCGAAGCCCTACGCCTGCAGCGCAGCTTCGTCGCAGACGCGAGCCACGAATTGCGCACTCCGCTCACCGCACTTGCCAGTCGAATTCAGATTCTCGAACGCCGACTCGCGCGCGGCGAACCAACAGAGGACGTCATCGCGAAACTGCGCGGCGATACCGACGCGATGAGCGAGACTCTCTCTGAACTGCTTACCTCCGCTGCAACGCAGGTCGGGCATGGCCCAGATCAACACGACGGTGAATCGAGCGACCCCGAACTCGGCTATGCGGCAGCCGTTGATCGTCTCACCCCACTCGCAGAGACACGTCAGATTCATCTCGAGAGCGTCACGCAGCACGCGCCTGGCACGAAGGTGGCACTCAGCCAAAATTTGGTCGCGCGAGCATGCATTGTGCTCATCGACAACGCGATGAACTACAGTCCGCCCGGCGGCACAATTACGACAAGATATTCGGTGACCGCAGATCGGGTCGAAATCAGGGTCGAGGATCAGGGCCCCGGGATCCCCGCCCAAGAGCAAAGCCGCATCTTCGAGCGATTCGCGCGCGGTGCAGAAATCGGCAATCGCCAGGGTTTCGGGCTAGGGCTTTCGCTTGCCAAAGAACTCGCCGAGCGGGGAGGCGGCGCCCTGGTGATCGAACGCAGCTCACCGCAGGGAAGCGTCTTTCTGCTTCGGCTGCCAAGGATCGAGTAGGGCGTCTCCGATTTCGACGCCCGCTGCCCAACGACGGCTGCCCCCATCGGGCCCAACAATCAACCCGCTCGTGTGCGGGGCATCGGCGATCCAACTCAGATCATCGGCTCCGGCGATAGCCGCTGCAGTCGCCCAGGTGTCGGCATCGCGCAACCTAGGGGCGATCACGGTGGCGCTGAGCGTGCCCGACACCGGCTCACCCGTGTCGGGGTTGTAGAGATGCATTCCTCGCTCCGCAGTTCCCGACGTCGCGACCGCACCGTCACGCAACTCAATAGTTGCCATGAGCTCGCCTGCGCGCACCGGGTTCGCGACTCCTATGTTCCACACCCAATCCGCAGAGACGGCAGTCGCGAGCTGCATGTCTCCCCCAGCGTTGATTCCTATTGCAAGCATGCCCGGCTCTTCGAGCAGCCCCGCGAGGTGATCCTCGAAAGCTTGCTCGACAGCCCACCCCTTCACATACCCGGTCGGGTCGAACCAGCCCCGCCACTCCGCCGAGAACAGGCCGCCGGTTGCGGCCGCTGCAGAGGCACAAGCCAGGCGAACCTCTGAGATTCGAGAGTCCGCATCGGCCAGTAGAAGCGTTCCGTCGCGCAAGCGGCAGATGTCGGAGTCTGCCCGATAGGTAGAGAACACCCGCTCGATCTCTGAGAGCTGGTCAAACACGGCTCGGGCATCGGTATCGACCCGCGCCTCGATTCCCCGCTCCGGATCCGCGATGATCGCATGCACGCTGACCACGGTGCCCATGAGCTGGGCCATCCGCACGACCCTGCTCGGTTGCCGGCTCATGCTCGCGCCTGGTCGAGCGCGCTCTGCAGCGAATCCAAGTACCCGTTCATCGTGTAGGTAGCCCCAGACACCATGTCGATATGCGCAGACTGGGCCTGCACGGTCTCGCTAATGAGCTGCGGCACCGCCTGCGCATTAATCCGTTGCTCTCTGCCGCCGCCCTGCGGGTACTGGGGCAGCTGCACGTCGCTGATCCTGCCATCCGACACAGTGATCGCGACCTGCACTGCTCCGTAGCGCGTCGATACGGCGGTACCCGTGTAACTACCGTCACGCAGAAACGTCGCCGTTCTCATCGTCGCTTCGGGAGCTGTCTCGCTCGCCTGCTTCGGTGTGGGCGATGCTGAATCGCCACTCGAAAGTCGCGTCGCGCTCGAACTATTGGCACTGGCATCGCGCTCGCTGCTGACGACGGCTGCGGTCGCGCTCGCGTCATGCAGGGAGAAATAGTAGCTCCCGGCAAGCACGAGAGCACTCAGCGTGCTGAGCACCCCGTAAAACACCCTTCTCATGATCTTGCTCCTTCTGCTCTCTCTGTGGTGAAAAATTCGGAATGAATGCGGCTGCGATGCACCCCGGCGCGTAGCAGGTCGGCGCGCACGGCGGCCACCCACTGGGCGGGCCCGCACAGGTACACATCGCAATTCAGCAGCGCTCGGCCCGTGTGTGCGAGCTCGGGCGCGAGATGCTGCAACATTTCCGTGCCTTGCCATTCGCTGTACTGCGCCGGAAGCCAGGCGGGGCCGTGAGCCGCGCGGCGACCGTCAAGTGCGTAGTGCACCAGGCCCCGTTCAGAGACGAGCCGACCGATCGTCTCCCGCAACATCAGCTCGTCGGCTGTGCGCTCCCTGGTCACGAGCACCGCCTCCCCCGCTTCGAAGCTCGTTTCTTCGAGTATCGCGACGAGCGGGGCAACCCCGGCCCCAGCTGCGAGCATGAGCAGACCAGGAGCGCTTCGCGCTGCAGCCGTGAGGTGCCCGTATGGCCCTTCGAGCAACACTCTGGTACCCGGGCGCAATCGAGCGAGACGCTCGGTTCCGTCGCCAACGATGCGGGCCGAAATCTGCATGCCGTCAGATACGGGTGCGGCAGAGAGCGAGAACGGGTGCCCTCTGCTCCACCCCGGACCGTCGAGAAAGCGCCACACGAAGTGCTGCCCGGCCTGCGCCCCGAGGCGGTCGAGATGGCGCCCCCGCATTCGCACCGTGACCCCGCGCGTTCCCTCTGCCACGACATCGACCACTCGCAGCGCGTGCCGATGCGAGCGATAGTACGGCAGAGCGACACGAAAGATCAGCACGCACCCCGCGGCGACCGCCCAGAGCGCCCACCAATAGCCGGCCGAAATTGGGTTCGAAACGAAGTCGTTTCCTGTGAGCAGCATGTGCGGAACCGCAAGGCCAACGCCCAGATATGCGTAGAGGTGCAGCAGATGCCATGACTCGTAACGCAACCGCCGGCGCGCGCTGCGCGCGGAAGTCGCCATCACCAGCACCAAAAGCGCGACGCCGATGCCAGCGAAGAAGACGCCCGGGTAGTTCCAGAGCAGATCCCAAGCCTCCGCAATAACGGTCACACCGTCTTGCAGCGCGTAGGCGAGCGCGACCAACCCGATGTGGGCAAGCAGCAAAGAAAACGACCAGATGCCCGTAAGCCGATGCATCCGAGTGATTCCAGAGCGCCCGAAGCCGCGCTCAAAGACGGGCACGCGCGCCATCAGCAGCACCTGCAAGAGCAGCAGGTTCGCCGAGACAAGACCCGTGATTCGGGAGAGGCTTGCCAGACTCTCTGCGTCGAGGCCCAGCAGCGACTGCACACCCCCGCCACCGACCCAGAGCATCGCGACTACAAGGCAGCTCACCCACACGATTGTGGTTGCACCTAGCTGCCAAGCCGACGTAACCAGTCTCCGGGAGCCGGCTCGTATCGTCGTCGACATATGCCTGGCGCCGCTCTGAATTGCGTGAGTTGAAGTCATGGCATCATCTTGCAAAGACGAGCCTCAGACGCTTCTAAGAATTGCGCTCACACCGGATCCTCACGGCCTGTTCACAACGAACGTTCAGACTGCAGCGTTGCTCATTCAGCCCAATCGCGCACTATCTTGAGTCTCATGCGAATACTTCTCGCCGAAGACGATCAGCGTCTGCGCTCGCTGCTCGAACGCGTGTTGCGCGAGAACGGCTATGCCGTCGATGCCCACTCAGACAGCGATTCGGCCCTGTTCGCCGCTGAGACCGAAACGATCGATCTGCTGATTCTCGACATCATGCTGCCTGGCACGCTCGACGGCATCGAGGTGTGCCGGCGCGTACGAGAGCAGAACACCGGAGTGCCGATTCTGCTGCTCACCGCGCTCGACGGGCCGCAGCACCGCGTGCGCGGTCTCGACTCTGGGGCCGACGACTACCTGATCAAGCCGTTTCACCTGCCCGAACTTCTCGCCCGCGTGCGGGCGCTGCTCAGGCGCTCCCCCGTCGCAGTAGCACCCGTGCTGCAGCTCGGCAGCATTCGCCTCGACCCGGCGGCCCGCAGCGTGACACGCGACGATCAGCCCATCGATCTCACCGCCCGCGAGTTCGCGGTGCTCGAACTGCTGATGAGGCGGCCGGGCGCGATCGTCTCGGCGAGCGAACTCATTGACCACGCATGGGACGCAAATTACGAGGGTTACAGCAACGTGGTCGCTTCGACTATCAGGCATCTGCGCAGCAAGCTCACCCTCGACGGACGCGAAGACCCGATCGCGACCCTGCGGGGCAGCGGCTACACCCTTCGAGGTGACCTCGCATGATCGTGCGCCGCGCTACGGTGCACCTCGCAATTCGGTATTCGCTCGTCATGCTCGGGGTCATCGCGCTGTTCGCGCTGGGTGTCGCCCTGTATGTGTCGGTCGCCTTCGACATCGAACTGCCCGAGGCGTCGGCCTCTGAAGAGGCGATCGACCGCGCCAACTCGACGCTGCACACGGGCCTGGCCATCTGTTTCGCGGTGCTTGTGCTGCTGGTGCCGCTGCTCAGTTATCTGCTCGCCCGCAGCGCTCTCGCCCCGGTGCGCGCAAGCCTCGAAGCGCAGCAGCGCTTCGTAGACGACGCCTCGCACGAGCTGCGCACCCCCATCGCGATCGCGCAGGGCGAGCTCGAACTCTCCCTCATGCAGCCACGCACCGCTGAAGAATACCGAGACACGATTCGCGGCGCTCTCGAGGCGGTCGAAGAGCTCAGCGGGCTCACGAACGATCTGCTCTTGCTCACTCGATCGGACCAGCTCGGCGGCGACGCACCCCTCGTGCCTCTTGAAGAGCTCTCGGAGCGCGCGCTGCTCGCACTCCCGCCTGAGACACGCGACAGGGTCGCTACTCAGGTAGCTCCTGGCGGCTCGCTGCAATGCGTTCCCGAACTGCTCACCAGGGCGATCACTAACCTGCTTGAGAACGCTGCGAAGTTCTCGCCCCCTGAGACCCCAATTTCGCTCTCGATGGAGCAGGTTGATGGCGCGACAAGGATCGCGGTCGTCGACCTCGGGCCCGGCATGAATCCCGCCGACACGGCTCGTGCTTTCGAGCGCTTCTGGCGTGCTGACGCTTCGCGAAGCACCTCCGGCCACGGCATCGGGCTCTCGATTGTTCAGCGAATCGCTGAGTACCACGGCGGTAGCGTCGCGCTTCAGAGCAGCCCCGGCAAGGGAACGCGCGCGATCCTCGATCTGCCTCATTCTGATCGCCACGAAAGCTGAGCACCCTCCCAGCATCGCGTCACGTTCACGTCACGAAGCGCTCTCTACCGTGGCTCCTAAGGCCCTCGCACCCGCGATGGCGAGAAAGGAATCAGATCATGGAACAGCGCAAACGCTACGCAATCGCTTCGGGAGCAGCCCTTCTGCTCGCACTCGGAGGCGCGGCCGCAGTGGCTGGCCCTGCGCTCGCTGATGCTGGCCCGGCGCACGCGGCTCACGCCGTGCAGGCGCAGGCCGGTCACGAGGATGGCACGAACGATGGTGAAACCGCCGACGATGTGAACGATCCCCAGGATGCAAACGAGGCCGACGAGGCGAACGAGCAACCCGGCACTGAGACCGATGACGACGCGGGTCAGCACAGCAAGACCGGTCACGAAGACGGCAAGAACGACGGCGAGACAGCCGACGACGCAGGCACGGGCAGATGAGCATCGAGCTCACGGGCGAGGCCGACCGCGGCCTCGCCCTCCCTGGGCTGTCGGCTGTGACTGAAGCACAGCAGGCATCATCGCAGGGCATCGCCTCGACCATGCTGAACAAGGTGCCCCAGGTCACTCTGTTGTTCTGGATCGTGAAGATGATGTCGACCACGGTCGGTGAGACAGGTGCCGACCTGCTCTCGGGCACGCTCGGCTGGGGCATGCCGCTCACGACCGCAGTCGTCACCGCGCTGCTGATCGGTTCGCTCGTGTTGCAGTTCAGAGCAAGCTCCTATCAGCCGGTGCGCTACTGGACAGTTGTCGTGCTCATCTCGGTCGCGGGCACGCTCGCGAGCGACCTGCTCGTCGACGTGGCCGGTGTGCCGCTCATAGTGACCACGGTACTGTTCTCGGTGCTGCTCGCCGCAGTCTTCGTCGCGTGGTGGTTGCAGGAGCGCACGCTCTCGATCCACACGATCAACACCAAGCGGCGCGAGGCCTTTTACTGGGCCGCGATTCTCGCAACTTTCGCCCTCGGCACCTCTAGTGGCGACCTGCTCGGCGAGGCGCTGCATCTCGGCTACGGCCTATCGGCACTCGTGTTTCTGAGCGCGGTGTTGCTCGTGGCGTTTTTGCACTTCGCGTTCAAGCTCGGCGCGGTGCCCGCTTTCTGGATCGCCTACATCCTCACCAGACCCCTCGGTGCATCGCTCGGCGATCTGCTTTCGCAGTCGGTGAAGCACGGTGGGCTCGGCATCGGCACGATCCCGGTGAGCATCGCGTTCGCGGCGTGCATCATTGCGGCAGTCGCGTGGTTCAGCAGGCAGGAAAGGGTCACCGCACAAGCACATGCCATCTGAAACTGTATTCGGCGTCGCCCGTCGCCCCGGTGTGTTGGTCGCCGGCGCGGCGGGTGCCCTCTGTGTGGTCGCACTCGGGCTACTCGTACGACACATCACGGTCTTTGTTCCGCTCGTTGCCAGCGTGAACGCGACGCACTCGCCCGCGGTCGATGCGCTCGCACTCGCACTCGCGGGCCTGGCCGAGCCGGTCGGCGTTGCCGCGATCCTCACCATATTCTGCTGCATCGTGGCCTGGCGCACGAAACACCTCACGACTGCGATCGCCGCGAGCGCGGCCATTGGGCTGACCTGGCTCAGCACCAGCCTCGTCAAACTGGTGATAGAGCGACCTCGGCCAGACTGGGCGCTCGTCACTCACCACATCGTTGCGATGGAGAGCAACTCGAGCTTTCCGAGCGCGCACGTGGTATTCGCGGCGTCGTTGGCTACCGCTGTGACGCTGCTCGCCTGGCACTCAGCCGCGCGCTACTGGGCGGTGGGGTTCGGCGTGGCGATCGTGATCGCTATGGCGTCTGCCCGCATCTACGTCGGCGTGCACGACCCGATCGATGTCACCGCCGGCGCCGTCTACGGGATCAGCATGACCCTGCTGTGCTGGTCAGCAATCGACTGGATCGCAATCAACTGGGTCTCGGTTCGGAGGATGGAGAGAAATAAGATAGCCCCATGACCGAGCAGAGCCTCCCGCCAGCGCCAGGTACCGAACCCACACCGCACACAGATTCGTCACCAACAGAAAGCGCAGCCAGCGAGCTTCCACTCGGCATCCGTGTGGCAGCCGCCTGGAGCTGGCGCCTCGTGGTGATCGCCCTGGCGATTGCAGGGGTGATCTGGCTGATCATGGTGCTGCACTACGTCGTGATTCCGCTCGTCGTCGCGATTCTGCTCACCGCGCTGCTCTACCCGATCGTGGCGTTTTTCGAGCGCATGGGATTGCCCAAGGGGCTCGGTGTTGCGGTTGCCATGCTGACTCTTTTTGCAGCGATCGGCCTGCTCGTCAACCTCATCGTGACCCAGCTGCGCAGCGGGCTCGATGATGTCGCGGTTCGCTCTCAGAGCGCGTGGCAGCAGTTCTTGCACTGGGTCGAACAGCCCCCGCTCAGTCTGAACAGCGATCAGATTGATCATTTCGTGCAGCAGCTCACCGGGGCGATCACCTCTCACCAGAACGAGATTCTCACCGGTGCGCTGCAGTTCACAACGACCGCCGGCCATTTGCTGACGGGCACGCTGCTGGTGCTCTTCTCGCTGATCTTTCTTCTGCTCGACGGCAAACGCGTGTGGTACTGGGTGCTCGGGTTTCTGCCGAAGCGCGCACACGCCGCGGTCGACGCCGCCGGGCGAGCCGGATGGGTGTCGGTCGGGCAGTTCGTGCGGGTACAGATCTTCTTCGTCGCAATCATCAACGCGGTTGGCATCGGGCTCGGCGCGGTGCTGCTCGGAGTGCCGCTGCCGTTCGCAATCGGCGTGCTCGTGTTCTTCGGGTCGTTTCTGCCGTTCATCGGAGCCATTTCTACTGGCGCGGTCGCCGTATTCATTTCGCTCATCTACAACGGCCCCGTGAACGCAATCATCATGCTGATCATCGTGATTCTCGTGCATCAGGTCGAGAGCCACGTGCTGCAGCCTTTGATCATTGGGCACGCGGTGAGCGTGCACCCCCTCGCCGTGGTGCTCGCGGTCGCGACTGGCCTGATGGTGGGCGGCATCGCGGGCGCGCTGTTCGCGGTTCCCGTTGCCGCGGCGCTCAGTTCGATGGTCAATTCGATTACAGAGCGAAGGTGGGATCCCGACCAAGACCCCGTGGCCGACTACCTGCGTCGTCAGAAAACGCACCGGCTCGCAAAGCAGCGGGCGCGCAGCGTGTCTCGGATGAACCGCAGGGGCTGAGTCGCGAGGCTCACTCGAGACTCAGCCCTCGTTCGGGTTAATCTTTGGGCCGAATCCGCAGCATTGCGAGCGCCCCTCCGACCGCTACCAACGCGACTCCCACGGCACCCAGTGGCGCCCAAGATGAGCCGGTGACCGCGAGCGCTCCGGTGTAACTAGCGGCTGTGCCAGTGCCGGTCGGGGTCGCGCCGGGGCGGGGCTTCGGGTGTTCACCTGCACCACCGTCGGAGCCACCGTTGGCCTGCGCCACTACCTCGTACTCGAAGGTCGCTTTGGCGCGGTTGCCTGCAATATCTGCTGCCTCGATGACCACACTCTTGGTGCCGAGCGACGTGGTGTCGAGGCCCAGCGTGCCGCCGCTCGCAAGCAGTGGCAGTTCTTCCCCGCAAAAGTCGACACCCGAGTGAGCATCAGTGCACTCGAAACCGAGTTCTGCCGCCTCGCCCAGGGTGACCTTCGGTGCTTTGCCCGGCTGCGCGGATCGCGGCCCGGTGAACCGAATCTCGGGGCGCTGACTGTCGATGCGAACCGTCGCCTCGCCACGCGCCGAGCCGCCTTTCGCTGTGGTCGCGGTGTAGGTGATCTGCGTCACACCGTCGTCTTCAACAGTGAAGGCGATCCCGCTCTCATCAGCAACGTCACCGTTCGAAGAAACGGGCCCCCGGCTCCACCAGTGCACATCAGTGATTCGGTCGCTCGGGTCGCTCACGCTCGCCGAAACGATTATGCTGACCTGCCCCTGGTACCAGCCCGAGGCCGGCACCGGGGCGATGTTGAACTGCAGCTCTGGCGCTCGTACCGGCGGCGCTTCGACCGTGTAATTGACGGTTTCGAAGGTTTCATTGCCCGCCCTGTCGCGAGCATAGAGCCCGATCGTGTGTTCGCCGAGCTCATCGCTCGGCAAGAAGCCATCGACCAGCCCGTCGGCGTCACAGGCCTGCACCCCCGAGTGCTGATCCCAGCACTCGAGACCCAGCGCCACCTTGTCACCGAGCGCAACGACCGGGTGCGCCGCCGTCGAGATACGCGGGGCCGTGCCATCTATCGACATGCTCAGCGTTTTCGCGGCGCTCGAGACCCCGTCGAGATCGGTCGCCCAGTATTCCACTGTGTGCGCTCCATTTCCGTCGACGTAGATCGTCACGTCGTTGCCAGCGCGCTCAGTCGCGGTCCCGTCGATCACTACGGTGACCGATCGCACCCCTCTGCCCACGTCTTCGGCAACGAAGCGTATGGGCTGGCGGGTTTGATACCAGCCGCTTGCGGGCGGGCGGCTCAGATTCGCAGTCACCGGGGGCCCATCGGCAGCCACTGCGAGCTGCGGCGACGCGTCACTGCTCGCCGGTGCGACTTCGGCTGTGGCGCCGGGCGTGGGTGCTGGCACCGGTTCGAGCGCCGCCGCGGGCTCAGGCACAGCCGGGGCTGCTGGAGGCACCGCGATTGGTTCGGGTGCTGGCACCACCCCGGGTTCGGGCGACACTGTCGGTTCAGGCACCACCCCGGGTTCGACTTGGGTTGTGCCATCGGCGACATCTCCCGGTGCGGCGACCGACTCACCGGTGGCCGCCGTTGTAGAGAGTGCTTCAGCAGCGAGGGCGGGTGCAATTGACCCGAGCGAGAGCGGGATCACGGTGGCGGCCGCGGCTGTCGCCGCGACTGCCCGCCTGATGGTGCGGGCCGTCGAGCGCTGTTGAGTAACTGACTTCATGTGCATCTCTTTTCTTTTCGAGTGTGAGCTCAGGCACGCCGGCGCTCGATGCGGCCGGTGACGAAGAACGCGCCAAGAACGCAGAGGTACAGCCCCGCGAGCACGCCGCCACCCATCTGCGAGAAGAACACGAGCACCACCTGCACAAATGGCAGCGGAATAGCGAGCCAGGGTGAAATCTTTCGCGCCCGACAGAGCGAGACGGTCAGGCCGATGGCACCGACCAGCCAGAATGCGTTGGCGGCCATCGCGACCATCGGGAAGAAGGCGAGGTCGATGCCGTTGACTGCGCTGGTCACGGTGCCGAGAGTCAGCAGCACGGTACCCGTGCCCGCGACCCACGCTCCCCACTTCGAGCGGGCCCGCGTCGCAAGACCGGCGAAGACCAACGCGAGCGCCCAGAGGCTCAGGGTGAACATCACGAGAATCATGCGGGTTCTCGGGTCGATGTTCGGGTCTTCGTCTTGCGGAAAGAGAATCTGCAGCACGCCGCTGATTGCTGACAAGCCGCCTGCCGTGAGCGCGGCAGCGCCAGCAAGACGCGGGCTGATACGAGAGCGTGCACCGCTGAGCGCAGGAGCGTTGTCGGCCGGCTGCGGTCGATCGGCTGCTGCGAGAGTGTCTGGGTTGAGATGACTCATGGTGAAAACCTTTCTTGAGTGGGCCGGAACTTCGGCACATTTGAGAAGGTACGGATCACCCCACGCCAGTCGCATCGATCCCAGGTAGGTGTTCTGCCCTCGCTGGTGGCTATTCGATTACGACGAAAGTCGCTAACGCTCGCCGCTGCGGCGGCCATACGATCTTCGTGTGAGGAAGATTGTTGCCGCCGTACGATCCTGGGTCAGGAGCGCAGTGACGCCGCCCCTGCGCCTCACCAGTACGCTCGATGTCTGCATCGCCGCAGCGATCGCCGTGTGGGCGATAGTCGAAACATTGCTGCTCCCGAACCAGTCAGCCGCACAGCTCGTGTTCGCGCTGGTCATCTCGATCCCACTCGCCGTCAGACGTTCGTTTCCTGCCCTGGTAATGAGTTTTATCGCCGCGGCGCTCGTCGTGCACGCGGCCGCCGCGGGCAGCCCCGATGCGACGTTCAACCCGTTTCCGAGCCTTCTCGTCATGACTTTCACCGTCGGCGAGCGCATCGCTGCCTGGTGGCGAGCGGTGCTGCTCGGTGTGGTGCCGATCGCCGCCATGCTCATCGCCGACCGCCTCGGCTACTTCGGCACACCCGGCATGGAAGCCACGGGTGCACTCTTTCTCGTGTTCTTCGTGGCCGCGGTCTGGGGCTTCGGCAGAATCGTGCGCGCACGAGCGCTCGCCCTGCAGCGGGTGTCGGAGAGTGCAGAAGAACGGGCGCACGAGGCAGCAGCGCTCGAGCGCCGCAGGATTGCCCGCGAGCTGCACGACATCATCGCGCATTCGCTTTCAATCGTGGCGCTGCAGGCCGCGGCTGCGGAGCAGTTTGTCGAGCGAGACCCCGCCCGCGCTCGCACGCATCTCTCTGCGACTCGGCGCACCGCGCAGGGCGCCCTCGACGAGATGCGGCATCTGCTCGACCTGCTGAACGAAGATGGCGCGAGCTATGCGCCACAGCCCGGGCTCGAGTCGATCCAAGAGCTGATCTCAGACACCGAGGCCGCCGGCCACAGGGTCGACGCCCAGATCGAGGTGTCTGCCACGCAGGTGCCAGAGAGCATCGCGCTTGCCGCGTTTCGAATTGTGCAAGAGGCGCTCACGAACGTCAGAAAGCATGCGCCAGGGGCAGCGGTGCGCGTCACCGTGAGCCAGCAGCCCGCACAGCTGCTGGTGGCGGTGCACAATGCAGCGTCTGCGCCGCGCAAAACCGCACGAGCACCCCTCAGCATCAGCGGCGGCGGCCACGGCATCCCGGGGATGAGAGAGCGCGTCAGGCTCTACGGCGGTGCGTTCAAGGCCGGTGCCACACCCGACAAAGGGTGGCTCGTGCAAGCCAGCCTGCCCCTTGAAGGAGCCAGATAGTGCACATCGATAAGCAACTTCGCACGATCGAGAGCGGCCTTCGGGTGCTCGTCGTCGACGACCACTCCCTCGTGCGGTCTGGGATCATCGGCCTGCTCGAGGCGGCAGACATCGATGTCGTCGGCGAGGCGTCGAATGGGCGCGAGGCCCTCGAGGTCGCCGAGCGACTGCACCCCGAGGTCGTGCTGATGGATATTCGCATGCCCGTTATGGACGGCATCGAAGCGACCTCCGTCATGACGAGACTCAGCCCGCCGCCCAAGGTGCTCGTGCTGACGACGTTCGACCTCGACGAGTACGTCTATCGGGCGCTTGAGGCGGGCGCCTCGGGGTTTCTGCTGAAAGACGCCCGCCCCGAACGACTGGTCGATGCGGTGCGCACCGTCGCTGCGGGCGATTCGCTGCTCGCGCCAGAGATCACGAAACGCCTGATCGAGCGGTATCTTGTGGTTCCGCAACAGGCTTCGCTCCCCTCCGACCTCACCCCCCGAGAGCTCGAAGTTTGGCTGCTTCTTGCCCGAGGGCTCTCAAACGCAGAGATCGGTCGCGAGCTCTACCTCACCGAGGCAACAGTGAAGGCGCATGTCACTCGGCTGCTCGCAAAGCTTGGGCTTCGTGATCGCGTGCAGGCCATCGTTGCCGCATATGAAACCGGTGCCGTGTTGCCCGGCCGTCCCAGAGAAAGCACCCCATGAACACCAACGCAAGTGACCACCAGGCCGGCCCCGATCAGGCCTGGCTGCCCTCCGATTTCGTGCACCCGCGCCTTGTCACCTTCAACGAAGACATCTACCTGCGCCCGATTCGAGCGCAAGATGTAGACATCGATCTCGTAGCGGTGCACGCGAACCGCGACATGCTCTGGGCCCAGTACGGCGAGGCCTGGGATTGGCCGCCCGAGCAGATGAGTCGCGAGGCAGACCTCGAAGATCTCGCGCGCCACGCCGAGGAGGCCGAGCGACACGAGTCGTTCAACTACGCGATTCTGAGCGGCGAAGAGGGATCACCCGAGCAGCGGCTGCTCGGCTGTGTGTACGTCGACCCGCCCGAGGTGCCACACGACGACGGCTCGCGCTGCGAGGCTGAGGTGTCGTGGTGGTGCGTCGCCGACTCCCCCGCCGCGCTGGCAGACGGGCTCGGCGCGTTCGTGCGCAGCTGGATCGCCGAGGATTGGCCCTTCGAGCACCCCTGCACGCCGTTCAACGAGTAGGTCTGGCTCGGCTCGCGCGGTTCACAGGCCGAGGCTAAACAGCGTAATCACGACCACCATGAACACGACAAGCACTCCGCCACCGCACCCGATTGCCGCGATCGCACCGTAGCCGAGACGAGACACGGGGCTGCCCGACGCACGCGCCGCCGCGAGAAACTCTGCGCCGCCGCCCGCACTGAACGATTGCGCCGCGCTGAACTGGTTCACTCCCCGCCCGACCGCGCTTCCGACGTCAAGCGCAGTGCTGCCGACCGCACCGCCGACGATGTTCGCGGCGTTCCACCCGAGCGCACGGTTCACCGCACTGGGATCGGCGAGAATCGGAAAGCTCTGCCCGCCAGCCACAAGGGTGATGCGCTGGGCTGCCGACTTCACTGTGACCTGTGTAGCCGGCAGGCTGAATCGCTGTACCCAGCCCGCCTGCGACATTACCCATAGCGTTACATACCCTTGATCAATGGTCGCCTGCGCAGGGTGCCAGGTGCCCGTGGCGTTGTCGCCAAAGGCTCCGGTGAACGTGGCGCGGGGGTAGCTGTAGGGCATCGTCACCCTGCGAGTCTACTTATCGGGTGTGCCGGCTCGAGATCACGCGTTCTGATCTCGCAACCGCACGAGACGCTCGTGGCCGCTTTCCTCAAGCTCGGCAACCTCGGCGCGCGACTTCAAGAACGCCGAGAACGAGCGAAACCCGAGCGCTTTCTCGTTAAACGAGGGATCCATGCGTCGCATCTGCTGTTTCACCACGGAGCTGTGCAGCCAACCCTCGTCGTCTTTGTCTTGCGTGAGCCAGAGCGCGCGAATGAGCAGGCCCGTCATCTCGGTGTCGCGCTCTTCGATGTCTTCGGCAGCCTCGACGGTCTCGGCATCGACCTGATCGGCGGCTCGTTGCGCCCGATCGGGCCGGCTTGCAGAGGCACGACGCGATCCTCGCCCCGTCTTTGCAACCTCTTCATCGCTTTTCTCGCTCCCCGCTGTCGCGACGCCACCAGTCGTGCCGCCGACGCGACGCTGCTCGAGCGGCAGGGCTTTCACACCCGGAAGCGAGTCGTAGCTCGCGAACTCGTCGCAGGCCGCGGTGAGGGCCTTTGCCGTTGACCCGGCCACCCCGACGCCGACCACGTACCGACCGAGTCGCTTGCAGCGCTGCGCAAGCGGAACGTAGTCTGAGTCGCCAGCGACGATCACGACGTGAGTGAGGTCGTCAAGGCGAAACATGTCTTCGACAGTGTCAACCGCGAGGCGAATATCCGCACCATTCTTCGCGTACGCCGCTGCCGGAAACAGCTGCACAAGGTCGACCGCTCGCGCGACGAGTTGCGAGCGGTACTCTGCGTTGATCGGCGACGACCAGTCGGCGTAGGCCCGGGTGAGCACGAGCGTGCCGAACGACGAGGCGTAGTCGATGATCGCACCCACATCGACCACCGCGGCCTGCAGACGGCCCGCGATCTCTGCATCGGTGGGATCGTCGGCGATGCGTTGCCGGTCGCGGGCAAAAGAATTGCGCCCGTGCACGCGGTCATACCAGGAGAGCACAATGTTGTCGAAGTCGAGGTAGACCGCCACGCGACCGTTCTGAGTTTCAGTCATGCTCCCAGTCTGTCAGGTGACTGGCTCGTGTTCGAGGCCGAGGCTCGGGCTGCCGTACACGGAGAGCACTTCGGCGATGACGACCCGGTACTCGCCCAGCCGCGATTTCACTGTCGATTCGGTGAAACTCGTCGGTGAGATCCTTGGTTTCCAAGATGAACGTGGAGCTGTATTTCGGGGTGTCGTTCATGAGGTCTCCTTCGCCGGAGTCGCTGGCAGGTCAGTTGTCGACATGAGATCGGTGCTTCGTCTACCTCCGCGCTGCGCGGCCGCGCCAGCGAGCACGACCAATGCGATCCCCGCGAGCTGCACGAGGGTGGGGGTTTGCGCAAGCACAAGCAGGCCGATCAGCACCCCGAACGCAGGCTCGATCGAGAGTAGCGTGCCGAACGCAGTGTGGGTCATGCGGCGCAGGGCGAGCATCTCAAGCCCGAACGCGATCACCGGGGTAAACAGCGCGATGCACGCGGCGGCGGGCAGCACCCACCATGCGAACTCGCCTCCGATTACCTGCGGCAACCCCACGGGCAGAGTTGCCAGGGCTGCGATCGGGATGGTGAGCGAAAGACCGGTGATACCTGAGAAGCGGTCGCCGACATGCTGCGTGAGCAGGTTGTACATGCCCCAGCACGCACCCGCTGCGAGAGCGAACCCGATGCCGCCGAGGTCGATGACCCCGTGCCACGGCTCGGTCAGCAGCACGACGCCGAGCAGGGCGAGCAGCGGCCAGATGAGCGCCTTACGCTGTTTGCTCATTATCCCAGCGACGGTGAGGGGGCCGAGAAACTCGATCGCGACCGCAGTGCCCAGCGGGATGCGGTCGACCGCGGCGAGAAAGAACACCGTCATGAACCCGGTCACTACCCCGAGGGTGAGGAGCGCGGGCACGTCGTTGCGGCGCAGGGAGCGGATCGCGGGGCGGACGATGAGCCACAGCAACATCGCGCCGAAGCACATGCGCAACCACGCGGTACCAGCGGGACCGACATGGTCGATCACGGGCACCGAGAGTGCGTTCGAGAGCTGCACGCACAGCATTGCGGCGACGGCCATCGACCACGGCGGCACTCTGTTCATCGCGCGGCTCTGACTCATGCTTTTGCAACCCGTCTCGACACTCCCACGCCAGGCTCGAACACGGCCATTGAAAACCTGGCCACGTTGTCGGATGAGTTCACGTAGGCGTGATCGACATCTCCGCAGAACGAAATCGCATCTCCGACGTTCAGGTCGTAGTTGTCACCGCCGATCTCGATCGTGATTGCCCCGTCCTGCACGTGCAGCAGCTCGCGAGTACCGTCGCTGTGCGCCTCGCTGTCATGGCGCTCACCTGGCGCGAGCGTCCAATCCCACAGTTCAACGACGTCAGGCGATTCCGTGCCTGCAACCAGCACGCCCCTGCCACCGGCAGGGCCACTCCACAGGGCGGCGCCTGCACCGCTGCGGGTAAGTTTCACCTCACGAAGCTCAGGCGGCTCGACCAGGGCTGGGAGACCGACGCCAAGCGCGTCAGAAAGGCGCAACAAGGTGCCCACGCTCGGGTTCACGGATCCCTTTTCGACGTTCACAAGCATTCGCCGGCTAACCCCGGCAAACTCTGCAAGTTGGTCGAGCGTCCAGTTTCGACCCTTGCGCTCTTGATTGACTCGTGCGCCGATCACGCGTGCGAGCGATTCCGCTTCAATGCCCATACAGTGCATCATAGTGCACTTAGTTGGCAACTCCCATGCTCGCCAAGCGCGCGAACGGCCAAACCTCAACAGGCCGACAGACGGCACACTAGAGCGGGGAGATCCACATATCGGGAGCCGGTCTCACGCAACGCAAACCAACACGCTCATTGATATACCCAAGACCCATGCGACTGGCCTACTAGCTCACTATTCGAATACGAGGGAGAACCCAACGATTGCCTTGATCTCGGCGGCGAGAAGTTGCCAGAGGCTTACCTGAACTCTCACCGAAAGTCAGCCAAGACGACGCGTCACACGTCTCACACTGGAGCAATTATCCGAGATTATTAGTGCGTACGAGGGCCGCGAAACGAGCTACACGCTTTCCCGACGATACGGGATTTCGGCATCCACGGTACTCGCGCATGTTCGTCGCACTGGGGCACCCGTCCGCACCCAGGGGTGGTCTCGCCTTTCTTCATAAGGCACCTCGAGACCAGCATTTGTCGAGTGGGTTCGTTCGCGACCGTCAGATGAACATTTGGGGACAATATGCCAGTTCGATTTGCATCTTGATTTGACATCTATCAATATAGAAGCATGTCGAATCAAGAGGCTGAGTTGGTCATCGTCGGGTCTGGTCCTGCTGGGTACACCGCGGCGGTCTATGCCGCGCGTGCGGGTCTTGCCCCGGTCGTGATCGCGGGCTCGGTGACCGCGGGTGGTGCGTTGATGACGACGACCGAGGTGGAGAACTTCCCGGGCTTCGTCGATGGCGTGCAGGGTCCTGAGCTGATGGAGTCGATGCGTGCGCAGGCAGAGCGGTTCGGCTCCGAGATCGTCTACGATGACGCGACTCGCCTTGATCTCAGCGGCGACGTGAAGACTATCGAGACCGGCGCCGGGGTGACGTACCGGGCGCGGGCGGTGATCCTGACGATGGGATCAGCGTACCGCAAGCTCGGCCTGCCCGAGGAAGAACGCCTGTCGGGGCACGGGGTGTCGTGGTGCGCGACGTGCGACGGGTTCTTCTTCCGCGAGCAGGAGATCGTGGTGGTCGGCGGCGGGGACTCCGCAATGGAAGAGGCCTTGTTCCTCACCCGGTTCGCATCGAAGGTGACCGTGGTGCACCGCCGCGACGAGTTCCGGGCGTCAAGGATCATGGCACAGCGCGTGCTGGACGATCCGAAGATCGAGGTCGCCTGGAACAGCGAGGTCGCCGCGATCCTCGGCGACGAGCAGGTCACCGGGCTCATGCTGCGCGACACGATCACCGGGGCCGAGCGCACGCTCGACGCGACGGGGGTGTTCGTCGCGATCGGGCACGACCCGCGCTCCGAGCTCGTGACCGGGCAGGTCGATACCGACGCGGACGGTTATGTGCGGGTCGCGCACCCGTCAACGCGGACGAACTTGGCCGGGGTATTCGCGGCCGGGGATCTCGTCGATCACACGTACCGGCAGGCGATCACCGCCGCGGGCACCGGCTGCGCGGCTGCGCAGGACGCCCAGCACTACCTGTCGAACCTCACACCCACCCCCGTGTCCGAGCCTGTTCTGGAGGTCTCCGCATGAGCACCGTAACCCCCGTCACCGACGCCACCTTCCAGGCGGAGGTGCTCGAGTCCGAGCTGCCAGTCGTGGTCGACATCTGGGCGACCTGGTGCGGCCCGTGCAGGGCGATCGCCCCGATCCTGGACCAGCTCGCCGCCGAGTACGCGGGCCGGGTGAAGATCGTGAAGGTCGACGCCGACCAGAACCCCGAGACCGTGACCGCGGCCAGCGTGACCTCGATCCCGACCCTCGGGTTCTACCTGAACGGGGAACGTGTGGACGTGCTGATCGGCGCGCACCCGAAACCCGTATACGTCGCGAAGATCGAGGAGCTGCTCGCATGACCGACACCCTGACTCGCACCGCCCCGAAGCGGCTCTCCACGCTCGACAAGTGGCTGCCGCTGTGGATCGGCCTTGCCATGGTCGCGGGCCTCTTGCTCGGCCGTTTCGTGCCCACGCTCTCGGACGCGCTCTCGGCGATGGAGGTCGGCGGGATCTCGATACCGATCGGGCTGGGCTTGCTGGTGATGATGTATCCGGTGCTCGCGAAGGTCCGCTACGACAAGGTCGCCGCCGTCACCGGAGACAAGAAGCTCCTCGTCTCCTCGCTCGTACTGAACTGGCTCGTCGGGCCCGCGGTCATGTTCGCGCTCGCCTGGATCTTCCTGCCCGACCTACCCGAATACCGGACCGGGCTGATCATCGTCGGGCTCGCCCGCTGCATCGCCATGGTCGTGATCTGGAACGACCTCGCGTGCGGTGACCGTGAGGCAACTGCGGTGCTGGTCGCGATCAACTCCGTGTTCCAGGTCGTCGCGTTCTCGGTTCTGGGCTGGTTCTACCTGACCGTGCTGCCGGGCTGGCTCGGCCTTGATACACAGGGCCTGGAGATCTCGGTCTGGCAGATCGCATTGAACGTTCTCGTGTTCCTCGGGATCCCGCTCGTCGCGGGGTTCGCGTCCCGCTTCATCGGCGAGAAGAGGATGGGGCGGGCCTGGTACGAGGAGAAGTTCCTGCCGACGATAGGGCCGTGGGCACTCTACGGGCTGCTGTCCACGATCGTGCTGCTGTTCGCCCTGCAAGGTGAACAGGTCACCTCCCACCCGCTGGACGTCGCGAGGATCGCGCTGCCGCTACTGATCTACTTCGCGCTGATGTGGTTCGCCGGCATTCTGCTCGGCAAGGGGCTCGGGCTCGGCTATGCCCGGTCGACAACGCTCGCGTTCACCGCTGCGGGCAACAACTTCGAGCTCGCCATCGCGGTCGCGATCGGCACCTTTGGCGCCGCGTCCGGTCAGGCTCTCGCCGGGATCGTCGGCCCGCTCATCGAAGTACCGGTCTTGGTTGGACTCGTCTACGTTTCTCTCTGGGCTGCGAAGGCCTGGTTTCACACTGATCCCTACGCCACCGAATCGAGGATCTCATGACCGACACCACCGTCATCGCCGACGCCGACGCATGCGCTCCTTCTGCATCGCACGCGATCGGGGCCGAGGCCGCCACCACCGTGGCCGGGGCGCTGAAGGCGCTCGCTGACCCGCTACGGTTGCGGATGCTGTCGTCGATCGCGACCGACCCGCGCGGCGAGTCCTGCGTGTGCGACCTTGCGGACCTCGCCGAGGTGTCTCAGCCCACCGTCTCCCACCATCTGAAGGTGCTGAAGGAGACCGGGATGCTAATGTCCGAGCGTCGTGGCACCTGGGTTTGGTACCGGATCGCGCCGGGCAAGCAGCGCGCCGTCGCGGCCCTCCTCGATGCCTTCGCACCGGCAGCAGTTTCCGGTGAGCCTGAGAGCCCCACCGAACGAGCCGAGGCGCTGCAGCAGATGGACGCCCGGGTCACCCGCCTCGCCGACGAGCTCGCGGATGAACTGCCCAGGCTGAGCAGGGATCTCGTGATCGCGATCGTGCGTGAGTCCTACGCTGGGCTCGTGCGGTCGGCGAAGCTGACGCAGCACATGATCCCGTTGACCGAACGGTTCGCTCGGCAGCGTCTCACCGACCTGGTAAGGAATCGCTCCTCCGGGGTGCCGCAAGTGCTATTCGTGTGCGTACAGAACGCAGGACGATCCCAGCTCGCCGCCGCCATCGCCAACCAGCTCGCCGACGGTACCGTCATCGCGCGGTCAGCGGGCTCCACCCCTGCGTCGGACGTGCATCCGCACGTGCGCTCACTGCTGACCGAGATCGAGGGTGAGCAGGAGGCCGAGACGGCGTTCCCAAAGCCGCTCACCGACGACGCCGTTCGCGCCGCTGATGTGGTGATCACAATGGGCTGTGGCGACGTGTGCCCGATCATCCCTGGCGTCCGCTATGAGGACTGGGCCGTGGGCGACCCGGCTCTTGCCTCCCCTGAAGGGATCGAAGCGATCCGCGACGATATCGAGACCCGGGTCCGTGGCCTCCTCACTACTCTCATCAGCCAAGCATGAAGGAAACAAGAATGACCGAAACCCAGAAGCCGTCAGTCCTCTTCGTCTGCGTACACAACGCGGGCCGCTCCCAAATGGCCGCAGGCTGGCTCCGCGAGCTTGCCGGCGATCGTGTCGAGGTGCGCTCAGCCGGATCCATGCCCGCCGATCAGATCAACCCCGTCGCGGTCCAAGCCATGCGTGAGGTGGGTATCGATATCACCGCCGAGCAGCCGAAGGTGCTCACGACGGCAGCGGTGCAGGGCTCGGACGTGGTGATCACGATGGGCTGCGGCGACGCCTGCCCCTTCTTCCCTGGGAAGCGGTACGAGGATTGGAAGCTCGATGACCCCGCTGGTCAGGGGATCGAAGCGGTCCGCCCCATCCGCGACGACATCAAAGCTCGCATTGAGGCGCTGCTCGGTGAGCTGGTTGATTGAGACGCGAACTGAGCACACGAATGGACAGGAACTATGATTCCTGCCCATTCGCAAGTATGCCTAACGTGTTGCGCCGAGCTGAATGAGCTGCGGCATCGGCGCGCAGCACGACCCAGCATCAACGGTTTCGTTCGGTGCGTCGATGAGGCCAGAGCCTCCACACACCCCGGTGTCGGGGAGCACGAGATCGACACGCTCGGCGGCCTCGCGATCACCGGCGATCGCAGCCGCGACGCTGCGGACCTGCTCAAACCCGGTCAGGGCAAGGAATGTTGGTGCGCGCCCGTAGGACTTTGCACCCGCAATATAGAACCCTGGCTCTGGGTGCTCCAGATCGGCGGCGCCGGTTGCCCGTACCGAACCGCAAGAATGCAGGTTCGGATCCACTTCAACTGCGACCTTCGCGGGGGCCTGCAAACGCATGTCGAGGTTGAGGCGGATCTCGGAGAGGAACGACAGATCGGGCCGGAACCCGGTCGCGACGAACACCCGGGCTGCAGGAGCGAGTCTGCGCCCATCTTCGGCAATCAGCACAGCCTGCCCATCCTCAAGTGAGATTTGTTCGGTGCGAAACCCGGTGACGAGATCGACAAGGCCGTCCTCGACGGCTCGTTTTGCCCGCTGACCCAGCGCGCCGCGTTCTGGGAGCTCGTCTGCGTCACCCCCGCCGAACGTGTTGCCGACCGCGCCGCGGCGAAGTACCCAGGTGATTCGCGTTCCCGGCTCACGTTTCGCCACTCGAGACAGTATGCCGATCGTGGTCGCGGCGGAGTGCCCGTTGCCGACCACGACGACATGCTGACCCGCCAGCGCGGTGGCGTCTTCGATCGAGGGCATCCTGTGCTCGAGCACCCCTGCATCCGCTGCTGCCTGTTCCCCGAGCGCGGGGAGACCATCAGCACCTGCAGGGTTTGGCGTGTGCCAGGTGCCTGACGCATCGACCACCGCGCTTGCCTCGATCCGCGCTTCTGTGCCGTCTGTGCGATGAACGTGAACGATAAATGGTTGTTCAGCGCGCCCGGCATCAACCGAGAGATCTCGGCCCTTTCGCCCGACCCCAACAACTCGCGCCCCATATTGGATGCGCTCACCCAGCGCCTCGGCAAGCGGCGTGAGGTAGCTGTCGATCCACTGCGCCCCAGTTGGGTAACCCTTCTCCGGTAACTGCCATCCAGTGGGTTCCAGCAGGCGGCGAGCGGCTGCGTCAGTAAGTTCCGTCCAGGGTGAGAACAGGCGCACGTGGCCCCACTCTGCCACCGCAGCACCCGGGCCATCGCCCGCCTCAAGGACGAGCGGGTTCAAGCCGCGCTCGAGCAGATGCGCGGCCGCTGCCAGTCCTTGCGGGCCTGCCCCAATGATGACGACGGAACCCATACTAACCTCCAAGTATTGATGATCTTCGATATGACGAGCCTGCCTTACGTATCGACACTTGTCAATATGTGGGGCAGAATGGTTGCATGAGCACAACTCCCGAGATCATCGACACCACGGGTGCGAATGCAAGCTGCTGTGCGCCCGCGACTGAGGCGGCGGTAGGTGACGAACACGCGCTGCATCTCGCGAAGGTGTTTAAAGCTCTCGGTGACCCGACCCGCGTCAAACTCCTTTCATTGATCGCAACCAACGCCGACGGAGAGATGTGCGTGTGTGACCTCACTGAACCAGTCGGCCTCTCGCAGCCCACCGTTTCCCACCACATGAAAGTCCTCGTAGAAGCAGGGCTCGTAACGCGTGAGCAGCGCGGACGGTGGGCGTACTACCAACCCGTCACCGGCACGCTGCTCGAAGCCGCGAAAACACTCGCGAGCGCATGAACCATCCAGTGTTTCGGCCGATGACAGAAGCCGACTGGCCTGCCGTTGAGATGATCTACAGGGCAGGCATTGCGACAGGACACGCCACGTTTGAGTCCACACCACCCAACTCATGGGAAGCGTTTGCAGCGGGCAAACGGCTTGACCTCTCGCTCGTTACTACCGACGAGAGCGGGCGAGTGCAAGGGTGGGTTGCCGCAAGCCCCGTTTCAGTGAGACATGCATATCGAGGGGTGGTTGAGCATTCGATCTACATCCACCCAGAGGCGGCAGGCCGGGGCATTGGGCGAGCCCTGCTGGAGGCGTTCATCGCACTCGCCGACAGTTCCGGGATCTGGACAATCCAGTCGTCCATCTTCCCCGAGAACATTGCCAGCATCCGCCTTCACGAACGGGCTGGATTCCGAATGATCGGAAGGCGCGAATCGATCGCACGCATGACCTACGGCCCCCACGTTGGGCAGTGGCGAGACACTATCCTTCTCGAACGTCGGAGCCTTTTCGAGTAGGCCCCGACAAAGAACTTGGGAGCGTTTCCCAATCCACAAAGTCGGCGCAAACTAGTTAGAGTAGAGGTCACCAACCTTCACTTGGCTGGGATACCAGGACTCGAACCTAGAATGACGGTACCAGAAACCGTAGTGTTGCCAATTACACCATATCCCAATGGTTGTCTGCCAGCTCGTATCCGGGCAGCAGCACCGAGAGTCAACTCTACCAAAGCACTTGGGTAATCCCAAATTGAAGTGGCCAACTCCCGCATCCCGGGAGCGTCGCGGCCAACGACCAAGCACGAGAAAGGGATATTCGCGCTTGAATGGTGGTTTCAGCGCGAATATGCCTTTCTCGGCGGGTATCGATCCGGAAAGCTCCAGCCCAAGCGCAACGCAAAGCGCCCGCCCCGCACGAAGCGGAGCGGGCGCAAAGCTCAACAGGCCAGAGCTAGTCGGCCTTGGGGCGCGAAGCGAACTCCTCGAAGATCGCGCGCGGGTTCTGGAGCTCGGGCAGGTTGACGCCATCGCGACCGAGGAAGAAGTGTCCGACCCAGCCGCCGAAGACGCGCCACTTGCGCTCCCACGTCGGAATCGCGAGGCCGTGGTAGAAGCGGTGCGCGAGCCACGCGAAGTAGCCCTTCATCGCGAACTTGCCCGACTGGAACACGCCAGTGTTCAGACCGAGGCCAGCAACCGCGCCGGCGTTCTTGTGGTTGTAGTCGGCAACGCCCTCGCCCCGAATGTCGGCGGCGATGTTCTTCGCGAGCAGCTTGCCCTGGCGCACGGCGTGCTGCGCGTTTGGCACGCAGAAGCCGCCGGGGCCGGGGGTCGGCGAGATGTCGGGCACCTGCGAGGTGTCACCGGCGGTCCAGGCACCCTCGAGCGCCTCGCCCTCTTCGGTAGCAATACGCAGGTTCGGCAGAGCGACGACGTGGCCGCGCTGACCGATCGGCAGGTCGGTGCCGCGCAGGAACGGGCGGGGCATGACGCCAGCGGTCCAGACGATGAGGTCGCTCTCGTAGCTTTCGCCGGTCGACAGCTCGATCTTGCCGTCGACTGCCGACGACAGCTGCGTGTCGAGGTGAAAGTTGACGCCGCGGCGGGTCTGATCCTTGATCACCCAGAGCGAGGTCTCGAGCGCGACCTCGGGCATGATGCGACCCATCGCCTCGATGAGGTGAAACTTCGTCTCGTCGAAGGTGATTTCGGGGTAGCGGCGCAGCAGCGAGGTTGCGAACGAGCGCAGCTCACTGATGGTCTCGATGCCCGCGAAGCCACCGCCGACGACGGTGACGGTGAGTAGGCGCTCGCGCTCGGCCGAGCCGGCGGGCAGCGACGCAGCGCGTTCGAAGTTGTCGACCATGCGGTCGCGCACGGCAACTGCCTCTTCGATGGTCTTCATGCCGATCGCGTTGTCGGCGATGCCCGCGATCGGGAAGGTGCGCGACACCGAACCGGTGGTGACGACGATGTGGTCGTACTCGAAGTCGAACGCCGCGCCCGTTTTCGGGGTGATCGTTGCGGTCTTCGTGGCGTGCGAAATGCCGGTGACCTTGCCCGCGATGTTCGCGGTGCGGTTCAGGTGGCGGCGGCGCGCGACGACCGCGTGACGCGGCTCGATCGAGCCCGCTGCCACCTCGGGCAGAAACGGCAGATATGCCATGTACGGCAGCGGGTCAACGATGGTTACCTCTGCCTCGCCGGCACGGAGCAGCTTCTCGAGCTTCCATGCGGTGTAGAACCCGGCGTAGCCGCCGCCGACGATCAGAATCTTCTTCGCCACGAAGCAGTCTCCTTAGAGCGCGTTAGGTGCTGCGCCCGTCCTATTCTCGGGCGCACAAAAACCGAGCCATAAAGCTCGACCTCATCTATCTTAATACGCTCGCAGCGAAGCTTCGACACGGTGCGGTAGTGGCGATGAGTCGCGCCCGGTTTAGACTCTGGGTCATGAGTGGGCGAGTGGGTTTCAGAAGGTTCGGGTCGAGGATCGCGGCCGTCGCCACCGCGCTGCTGCTTTTTGGCGCAGCGAGCCTCGCGGGCGCAACCGCCGCAGCTGCCGCAGATCTCAACGATTTCGTCATCGATTCGTTTGCCGGCGAGTACCAGCTTGGCGTGGACGAGAGCGGGCGATCCTCGCTGCGCACCACAGAGCACATCGTCGCTATCTTTCCCGACTACGACCAGAACCGCGGTCTCAGGCGCGACCTCGTACGAGTCTACGACGGCCACGACACCTCTCTGCAGCTCGAGAGCGTGACCGACGAGAACGGCCGGCCCCGCGACTACACGACCGAGACGAACGGCGACTACCTGACCGTCACGATCGCTGTGCCCGAGGGCCAGTACGTGCACGGCGCGCAGCACTACGTGCTCGAGTACACGCAGCGCGACGTCACCCGGCACTTCGAAGACACGGCCGCCGACGAGTTCTATTGGGACATCAACGGCACCGGATGGCAGCAGCCGTTCGGCACAGTCACGGCGACGGTGAAGCTCGACGATTCCCTCGCCAACGCCCTCTCTGGTGCGAGGGACTGCTACCGGGGCGCGTTCGGCGAGGCGAATCCCTGTGAGATCATCGGCGGCGGCACGGAGTTCACTGCCGAAGCCACGGGGCTCGCGCCCGAAGAGAACATGAGCATTGCGATCGGGTTCACCCCCGGCACGTTCGCAGCGGCCCCGACTCCCCCGGTGCCGTTCTTGCAGCGCGTTCCATTGCTGCTCTGGGCAGGGCCGGTCAGCCTTGCCGCCGCACTCGCGACGTTCATCACCGCCCTCGTGCGCGGCCGAACCTCGCGCACGGGCCGAGCCATCATCGCACAGTACGAACCTCCACAGGGAGTAAACGCGGCGACCGCCGCAGAGCTCTGGCGGGCCCGCAAGAAGGGCATGACCGCGACACTGCTCGACCTCGCGGTGCGGCGCAAGATTCGGCTGCTGCGCGACGAGCCGATGAACCGCTACGGGGTCGAGTCGATCGACGCCACGGAGCTCGATGCCACCGAGAGCTGGGTCTATGAGCGGCTCTTCGATGGCCGTCGCGCGACATCGGTCGACCCCGGCACTCGCGAGTGGTTTACGCAGAAGAGCACGAAACTCGGCGACACGGCGAGTTCACTCAGACAGCGGGTCAGACTCGAGATGAAGAAGCAGGGCCTCGTGCGCTCGGTCAGCGGAGCGGCGATCGCCTGGGTGATCGCACTCACCGTGCTCAGCCTTGCGCTACCGCTCATTCATTCAATCGTGTTCGGGCAGTTCGTGATGATGACGCTTCTACTCGCGGTCGGCATCAACGTGCTCGTCTGGACCCTCTTCGGCATGATCGCGGCGCTCACCAAGGGGCGTCGACTCACCCGAGAGGGCGCGCTGCTGCTCGACCATCTCAAGGGCCTGCGAGAGTACATTCGCCTCGCCGAAGCAGACCGCATTCGGGTGCTGCAGAGCGTGAGCGGCGTCGAGGTCGATGAGCAGTTCATCGTGCGGGTCTACGAACGCCTGCTCCCCTACGCCGTCATCTTCGGATTCGAAAAGGAGTGGCAGGGCGAACTCGAGCGGTACTACCGCGAGTCGACGCCCGACTGGTTCGCAGGTGAGGGCGTGAGCCCAGGCGCAGGGCCGGGCACCGCTTCGTTCACGAACGCGTTTCCGATCACGACCTTCGCGAGTAGCGTCGCGTCGAGCCCCACCGCGCAGTCGACGGCGTCATTCAGCAGCGCTGGATCAGGCTCGGGGTCGTCGTTCTCGTCGTTCAGCGGCGGCTCGTCGGGCGGCGGCTTCTCGGGTGGGGGCGGCGGGGGCGGCGGAGGCGGCGGGGTCTAGGGGTCCGCCCAACCCAAGGGGTCGCCGTGATCGACCACCTCTCCCAAGCAATAGTGCACGAACTGCACCTTGGTCGTACCAGAGACCGCAATTCGTGCACTATTGCGTGATCCCCGAAGATGCAGGCGCGCGGAACGGAGCGCTACTTCGCGAAACCGAGCCCGAGACGGACTGGCGCGATTTGATGGGGAAGATAACGCCTCGCGTCCTCTTTCGAATCGCGGGGCGCCATCGCGCCCGCCGCGCAAGAGTCAGAAATGACTCTTGCGCTCAGCGGCCTTGTCCCCACCCCGAGCGCTCGATGACGAGGTCGCCGATCGGGTTCACTCCGGGGCCCGCGGCGAGGGCGTGGCCGAGCAGTGCGTGCAGGCACTTGACGCGGGTCGGCATGCCCCCGGCGCTGATACCGGCAATCTCGGGCACTTCGCCCACGCTGTCGCGATCCTCGATGTATTGCCGGTGCGCGGCCTCGTACTGAGCCCGCATCTCTTCGTCGGCGGCGAGCATCTCATTGAACTCGACCATCATGCCGACCGCTTCGAGGCGCGACGCCGCAGCGACCGCCTCGGGGTGGCAAAGGTAGTAGAAGGTCGGAAACGGGCTGCCGTCGGGCAGGCGCGGCGCCGTCGCGACGACCGCGGGCGAGCCGTCGAACGCGCGTGCGGCGATGCCGATCACTCCCCTGGCCTCTCGGCCGAGTTGCTCGCTCACCGCGGCAATATCGGCCTCGGTGGGGGTCTCATATGGGGGTCGTGGCATTATTCGGTCTTTCCGTTGAGTTCTTCTGGGCTCGCGTTGGTGGTTCCTGCGGTAAGCGTCGAGATCGCGAGCGCGCGTGCCCAGTTGCTCTTGGCCGCGGTCAGCTTCTCGCTCGTCTGCTCGTCCGACTCCGCCGGAATCACGACGTCGTCGATCACGCTGAGCTGGGTCTCGCCCGGCATCACGTAGAAGAGACGCCCGCGCGCCTGCGAGCGCACGTACGACGGGTCGAGCCATTTCGCGCGCTCTTCGTCGGCCTTATCGACCTGCTCGTTCTGCAGGCGAACGCTCTCGCGCAGCTCTGCGAGCTCGCGCTGCTGCTGCACGTACGTGGTGAGGGTCGGGCTCACGATGAGCCCGCCCACCACCACGAGAGCGACGATCAACGCAGTGAAGCCACTGAAGCGAAGGCTGGCGAACCAGTCGCCAAGCTCCTCACCAATACGCCTTCTGGCCACGCCGATCGCCCCTCGAGTGTGCGATCGCTAGGCGGTGAAGCGCGGAAACGCGCTGCGGCCGGCGTAGCGTGCAGCCTCGCCCAGCTCTTCTTCGATGCGCAGCAGCTGGTTGTACTTCGCGACGCGATCTGAGCGCGCGGGGGCGCCGGTCTTGATCTGGCCGCAATCGGTTGCCACTGCGAGGTCGGCGATCGTCACGTCTTCGGTCTCGCCCGAGCGGTGCGACATGACTGCGGTGTAGCCGGCGCGCTGCGCCATCTGCACGGCGTCGAAGGTCTCGGTGAGGGTGCCGATCTGGTTGACCTTCACGAGGATCGAGTTTGCCGCGCCCTTCTTGATGCCGTCGGCGAGGCGTGCGGGGTTCGTGACGAACAGATCGTCGCCCACCAGCTGCACGCGGTCGCCGAGCTCGTCGGTGAGGTGCTTCCAGCCGCCCCAGTCGCTCTCATCGAGCGGATCTTCGATCGAGACGAGAGGGTAGCGCGCGACGAGATCTGCGTAGTAGGCCGACATCTCTTCGGCAGTGCGATCCTTGCCCTCGAACGTGTAGACACCGTCGTTGTAGAACTCGCTCGAAGCGACGTCGAGCGCGAGCGCGATATCGCGACCGGGTTCGAAGCCCGCACGCTTGATCGCTTCGAGAATGAGGTCGAGCGCTTCGGCGTTGCTCGGCAGGTCGGGGGCGAAGCCACCCTCGTCGCCCAGCGCCGTGGTGAGGCCCTTCTCTTTCAGCAGCGCTTTGAGCGCGTGGTAGACCTCGACGCCCCAGCGCAGACCCTCGCTGAAGGTCTCGGCGCCGAGCGGCACAGCCATGAACTCCTGAATGTCGACGCCGGTGTCTGCGTGCGCACCGCCGTTGATGATGTTCATCATCGGCACGGGCAGCGTGCTCGCGGTCGGTCCGCCGAGGTAGCGGTAGAGCGGCAGGCCCGCGCTTGCCGCGGCAGCGTGGGCAACAGCGAGGCTCACGCCGAGGATCGCATTCGCGCCGACGCGCGACTTGTTGTCGGTGCCGTCGGTCGCGATGAGCGCGGCGTCGATGAGGCGCTGATCGTCAGCAGAGATGTCGTCGATTGCGGGGCCGAGCTCGTCGAACACTGCGTCGACCGCCTTCAGCACACCCTTACCGAGGTAGCGATCCTCGCCATCACGAAGCTCGTACGCCTCGAACGCGCCGGTCGATGCACCCGACGGAACCGCGGCGCGGCCCACCGAACCGTCGGTCAGCCCGACCTCGACCTCGACCGTGGGGTTGCCTCGCGAGTCGAGAATCTCGCGTGCGATCACTGCGTCTACAAATGCCAACGTGCGCTCCTAGGGTTCAGGGAGTGGGAACAGAAACAGTTTAGCCGGGCGCGACACCCCAACATCGGGGCAGACGCCGAGAACCGGCCGAATCTTTGGGTGATTCGGCCGGTTCGTGCGGGGTGAGCGGGCGGGGCGCCCTATGCCTGCGACTCCATGTAGGCGTCGGGGCCGACCTCTGCCGCCTGCGGCTCCATGTACAAGAACTCAAGGATGTTGCCGTCAGGGTCTTCGAGGGTGCGCGAGTACATGAACCCGTGGTCTTGTGCCGGCCGCGGCTCGGAGCCGCCAGCCGCGATCCCTTTCTCGAGCACGCTATCGACGTCTTCACGCGACTCACGGGTGAACGCAACCAGCGCCTGCGCGGTGGTGCGGGTGTCGGCAATCTTCTTGTCGGTGAACGTCGCGAAGAAATCGCGGGTCAACACCATGAAAAAGATGTCTTCGCTCCACACGATCGAAGCGGCGTTCTCGTCGGTGAACAGCGGGTTGATCTCGCAGCCGAGCGCGGTGTAAAAAGCTTTCGATCGCTCGAGGTCATCAGTTGGCAGGTTCACGAAAATCATGGTGCTCATGGCGGTGCCTTTCCGGGCGTCTCCTGGCGGTTGATGCACCCTTGCGAAGCTGCGAGCGTACGTTCACAGCCTTGCACCGCTCATTTCTGAGGTCAAGGAAAGTTCGCTGAAGATGCGAGACTTCTTAGCTCAGCGAGCGAATCTCGAGCGCGTCGAGGTCGCGCACGCCGGCCCGCACGTTGGCGAAGCTCGTGAATCCCTCGTTCGCGATGCGCTCGAGCAGCGTCTTCATGTTCTTCTGGCGACGTTCGAGGCGCACGCGGTGACCCCGAGCGACAAGCTCTCGCTTGATCGCGGCGAGATCAGCGGGCGCGACGTCTCGGTCGAACACGAGCGCGACCGCGTCAGGCCCCTCGTGCGCTGGCAGCGAGATCAGGTCGACGACACGCTCGAACCCGATCGAGAACCCGACCGCCGGCACGTCTTGCCCGAGAAAGCGCCCCACCATGCCGTCGTACCGGCCGCCGCCGCCGACCGAGCTGCCCGAGCCGGGGTGCGCGATCTCGAAGATCGTGCCCGTGTAGTAGCCCATGCCGCGCACGAGGGTCGGATCGAAACGAACCGCCACGCCGTCGGGCAGCGCACCCGCGAGGGCCTCGCCGAGTTCGGCAAGACTCGCCAGGCCCGCCGCCGCATTCTCGTTACCCGAAATTCCAAGAACGGAAGCCTCCAGGGCATCAAGCGCCTCGCGAGTGAGCGCGATACCATCGCCCTGCAGGGCCGGCTCGACCGCGGCGAGCACCGCACCGATCTTCTCCGCTGCTGCCGCATCGAACTCGCGAAGCTCTTCGACGACACCCGAGGCGCCGATCTTGTCGAGCTTATCGACGGTGATGAGCGCCCGATCGTGCTGCGACGCGTCGAAGCCGCAGTGCTCGAGCAGGCCGAAGAGCACGCGCCGATCGTTCACGCGAATCGCGCAGCCCTCAAGCCCGAGCGCCGCAAGCGCAGCAGAGGTCGCGGTGATCAGCTCGATCTCGGCAAGCAGACCCGCCTCGCCGATGATGTCGATGTCGGCCTGCACAAACTGGCGGTAGCGCCCTTTCTGCGGGCGCTCAGCGCGCCACACCGGCGCAATCTGCAGCGAGCGAAACACCGGAGGCAGCTCGGCCCGGTGCGAGGCGTAGAAGCGCGTCAGCGGCACTGTGAGATCGAAGCGCAGGCCCAAGTCGGCGAGCTGTTCGGGGTTGCCCGCTTCGACGGCGGCCGCGAGCGCATCGGGGGTGATCCCGCGCTTCAAAATCGAAAACGACAGCTTCTCGTTATCGCCGCCCAGCCCCGCGTGCAGGCGCCCGTAGTCTTCGACAACGGGGGTCTCGATCTCGTCGAAACCGTGCGCACGATATACGCTCTTGATCACGCCGAGCGCGTGCTCGCGGCGTGCTTTGTCTGCGGGCAGAAAATCGCGCATGCCGCGCGGCGGGTTCACGGGTGAGGCCATGGGTTCCATTCTTCCATGACGGGCGCGGGCCGTTTACTCGCCGGATCGCTCCGAGTCGATCAGCGCCCGTGCGAGGCGCTCGGTGGCCAGGCGCAGGGCACGATCCGGGTCGACGCCGGCAGCGTTCGCTTTGATGACCAGGGCGAGGATCTCCCCTCCGATCGCTTCTTCGCTCGTCGACGACGCTGATGCCTGCGAACTGTCGGCTCCCTGCTCGAGCGCGAGCGGCGCATCGACCTCGAGCAGCTTCGCCCGCTTGAGCCGCTCGACGACCTTGGCCGAGCGCGCGAGTGTCGGCATGCCCGCAGGGATCCCGTCGAGGGCGCCGCGCGATCCTCGCCGCTCCCCTGCCGCATCTTCTTTCAGGCGCTCCCACTCGGAGTTCAGCTCGTCGACCGTCATGTAGCCGCGGTCGCCGAACACGTGCGGGTGGCGGGCCTGCAGCTTCTCGCTCAGCCGGGCGCCGACCGAGTTCAGGTCGTAGCCCTCGCCGTCGCGCTCGGCGATCGCGGCGTGAAACAGCACCTGGTAGAGCACGTCGCCGAGCTCGCCCGCGACTTCTTCGGCGGGCAGGCCCCGCTCGACGGCATCGACGAACTCGGCGGTCTCTTCGATCAAGAAAGGGATCAGCGACTCATGCGTCTGCACCTCGTGCCAAGCGCAGCCCCCGGGCGCGGCCATGCGTCGCACGGTCTCGCGTGCCGACTCGATCCCGCTCAGCTTGCTACCCTCTGCGCCACCGGTATTCATACAGGGAACCCTACAGTGCGCGAGCTAGCATCGATTCATGCCCTCTTCGAACTTCGCCATGCGCACGGGCGGCCTGCTCGCCACCGCGTTACTTGCGGGCATGCTGACGGCCTGCGCAGCCGAGCCGCCGCTTACTTTCACCGCCCCTACGATGGCACCCGAGCAGAGCCTCATCGAGGCGTGCTCGGTGTCGGGCGCGCAAGTCGAGCAGTTGACCGCAGAGACCGAGCAGCAGGTGCGACAGGGCATCGAAGACGCTGCGGCAAAGCTTGCGGGCGGCGAGATGCCGTCGATCGAGGTGTTCACTGGCCCGCTCGAACAGGCGCTTTCAGAGATCGAGTCTCAGGTCACCAACTCCGAAGTGCTCGCAGCGGTTGGCTCGGTGCGAGACGCAATGCAGGGCTTTCAAGACATCACCGCACCGGAGTCGGCTCTCGGCATGCCCGGGTATCTTGCCGAGCTCGGCGCTCAGGTGAACGCCCTCACCGAGGCGAGCAAGCAACTGCAGACGCTCTGCAACGCGGGCTGAGGCCCGCCGAGGTTCTCCCGACCCCCTTTGCGAACCCCTCGCCCTTCGCCGTTCGCCGTCCGTTTCATGACCGTCACACAAACGTGCGAGCGTCACGCAAAATCACTGTTCGTTCGTGTAACGCTCGCACCTTTGTGTGACGTTCAGTGGGAGGAGCCCTAACCTTCAGCCTTTGGAGCCTCATCTGGCTCGAGCAGCGCGGTGAACACCCCGCCGACCCACGCGATGATGTCGCCATCGAACGGAGCGGCACCGCCACGGCCGACGCCCGCCAGCGGGCTGCGCGAGGTCGGTCCGCTCTCGGGCAGCGGAATCTGCAGCGACTTCGTCGCCTCGGTGTAGCGCGCGCCCCGATACAGGCGGTTCATGCGCATCTGCCGCGATCCCGGAAGCGTCACCGGTTCAATGCGCAACACGGGCCCTGCCGCGACGACCTTCGTGAGACCCAGCAGCGCGGCACGGCGACGCAGCGACGAGATCGCGGCGAGGCGCTGCACCTCGACGGGCGGCTCGCCGTAGCGGTCGGTGAGCTCCTCAAGCACGAGCGCGACGTGGTCTGCAGGCGCCTGCGGGTGCGACGCGGCCGAGAACTTCTGGTACGCCTCGAGGCGCAACCGCTCGCTTTCGACGTAGTCCTCGGGAATGTGTGCGTCGAGCGGCAACTCGAGCGAGAGCTCGTTCGCGCCCGCAACATCTTCGCCCTTGAACGTCGCGACGGCCTCGCCGATCATGCGCAGGTAGAGGTCGAAACCGACACCCGCGATGTGCCCCGACTGCTCGCCGCCGAGCAGGTTGCCTGCACCGCGCAGCTCGAGGTCCTTGAGGGCGACCTGCATGCCAGACCCAAGCTCGTTGTTGGCCGCGATCGTGTCGAGGCGCTCATGCGCGTGCTCGGTGAGCGGCTTATCTGGGTCGTAGAGAAAGTACGCGTAGGCGCGCTCGCGGCTGCGCCCCACGCGGCCGCGCAGCTGGTGCAGCTGACTCAAGCCGTACTTGTCTGCGGCATCGATGATGATGGTGTTGGCGTTCGCGATATCGAGGCCGGTCTCAATGATGGTCGTCGAGACGAGCACATCGTACTTGCGCTCCCAGAAGTCGACCACGATCTGCTCGAGCTGGTGCTCGTTCAGCTTGCCGTGCGCGACGGCGACGCGCGCCTCGGGCACGAGCTCGGCGATCTGCGACGCGATCCGGTTGATCGACTGCACCCGGTTATGCACGAAGAAGACCTGCCCCTCGCGCAGCAACTCGCGGCGAATCGCAGCACCGATTTGCTTGTCGCTTCGGGGGCCAACGAAAGTGAGAATCGGGTGGCGATCCTCGGGCGCCGTCGCAAGCGTCGACATCTCGCGGATGCCGGTCACAGCCATTTCGAGCGTGCGCGGAATCGGGGTCGCGCTCATCGCGAGGATGTCGACGCCGGTCTTCAGCTTCTTCAGCGCGTCTTTGTGCTCGACGCCGAATCGCTGCTCCTCGTCGATGATGACGAGGCCGATGTCTTTGTAACGCACCTGGTCGGTGAGCAGGCGGTGCGTGCCGATGACGATGTCGACCGTGCCCGCAGCGAGGCCCTCGATCGTGTCTTTCGACTCTTTCTCGCTCTGGAATCGGCTGAGCGCCCTGAGGCGCACCGGAAACCCGGCCATGCGATCCTGAAACGTCTCGAGGTGCTGCTTCACGAGCAGCGTGGTCGGCACCAGCACCGCCACCTGCTTGCCATCTTGCACGGCCTTGAACGCAGCGCGCACCGCGACCTCGGTCTTACCGAAGCCGACGTCGCCCGAGACGAGTCGGTCCATGGGAACCGAGCGCTCCATGTCGCGCTTGACCTCGTCGATCGTGGTGAGCTGGTCGCGGGTCTCAGCGTAGGGAAACGCCTCTTCGAGCTCGTGCTGCCACGGGGTGTCGACGCTGAAGGCGTGCCCCTTCGACGCGACACGAGCCGAATAGAGCTTCACCAGCTCGACGGCGATGTCGCGCACTGCCTTGCGCGCCTTCTTCTTCGCCGTAGCCCAGTCGCTACCGCCCATCTTCGACAGCGCGGGCGCCTCACCACCGACGTAGCGCGAGAGCTGATCGAGCTGATCGGTCGGCACGTACAGCTTGTCTTTTGGCATGTTGCGCTTGGTCGAGGCGTATTCGAGCACGAGATACTCGCGCAGCGCCTTCGCAGGGCCGCCAAGCGGGTCTCGACCGCCGGTCGGCACCATGCGCTGGGTCAGCTCGACGAAGCGGCCAATGCCGTGGGTCTCGTGCACCACGTAGTCGCCCGGTTGCAGCTGCAGCGGATCGACCACGTTCTTGCCCCGGCGCTTCGCGAGCTTCGTGGGCGCCTGATGCTGACTCACCGCACGCCCGAAGAACTCGGCCTCGCTGACGAGCAGCAGCTTCGCCTCGTCGCTCTCGAAGCCCGACCATGCGGTTCCCGGGGTCAGGTATACGACCCCGGTCTCGAGCTGTTCCGGCAGCAGATCGACCATGCGCGCAGCCAGGCCCGCGTCGGCGAGCACGTCGCGGGCGCGCTCGACGAGGCCGACGCCCTGAGCGGTCACGACGATGTTCCAGTCGTTCTGCAGCCGGGCCTTCAGCGCTTCGATCGTCGCGGCCCCGGCGTCGATTCCCGGGGTCGGGCGCGGTAACGCGGTGCCCTGCACGACGATTTGATCGTCGTGCGAGAACTGATCCTCTGCCCCTGCAACAAAGCCCGTAAGCGTTTGCCAGGGGCGCGACCCCGCTGCCTCTCGCAACTCGAGCATGGTCAGCATGCCGTGGTCATCGGTGGGCACGGGCGCGTCGGCCCCGGCAGTCGCGGCAGCCCAAGCCGCCTCGAGAAACTCGCGGTTCGTTTCGGCGAGACTCACCGCGCGCCCGGCCACACGCTCGGGTGCGACTACCATCACCGAGGCGTCAGCGGGCAGCAGCGCCGTGAGCGGCCGCATACCCGGCAGCAGCTGCGGCAGCAGGCTCTCCATTCCCTCGACGGCGATGCCCTGCGCAATCTTCTCGAGCAGCGTCGAGAGCGCCGGAAACCGCGGCAGCAGCGCGGCGGCCCGCTCGCGCACGTCGTCAGTCAGCAACAGTTCGCGGGCCGGCCAGAGTTCGATCATGGGCAGAGGATCGCCCGCACTGCGCTGATCGCTGACCGCGAATCGGCGAATCTGATCGACCTCGTCGCCGAAGAAATCGACGCGCACCGCCTGATCGGCGGTCGGCGGAAACACGTCGAGAATGCCGCCGCGCACCGCGAACTCGCCGCGGCGAGTCACCATGTCGACGCGAGTGTAGGCGGTTTCGACGAGCTTCGCGGCAATGCGCTCGAGCCCCTCGCTGTCTGAGCCCGCCCGCAGCACGACGGGTTCGGCGTTCGCAGCGTGCGGCGAGACGGGCTGCAGCGCCGCCCGCACCGAGGCGACGAGCACGAAGGGGCGCGTCGGATCGGCTTCGGCAGCACCGGCCTCGCGCAACAACCGCAGCGCCGCTGCGCGGCGACCGACTGTCTCGGCGCTCGGGCTCAGGCGCTCGTGCGGCAGCGTCTCCCACGCCGGAAATTCGGCCGTGATCGCTTCTGGCACGAGCGAGGCCACAGCGGAGCGCATCGCGTCTGCCTCGCGGCTCGTCGCGGCGATCAGCAAATAGGCGCCGCGTGATCCCGCTTGCATGCGGCGACGAAGCAACCCCGCGATCAACGCCGGGCGCAGCGGTTCTGCCGCGGCGAAGTCGACGCTCTCGCCCGCGGCTTCAAGCGCGCGCTCGAACGAGGGCGCGGTCGCGAGCAGGCGGTCGAGGCCCGACAGGCTCACTTTGCTGCCCTACCGTGGAAGCGCTGCTGCGTGGCGAGCAGGCCGTCGTCGGCGAGTGCTTCGACCGCGTCGGCCGCGTCTTCGAGCAGCACCGCAAGCGTGTCTCGCTCGCCGCTCGCGAACGGCTTCAGCACGAAGTCTGCCGGATCCTGCTGCCCCGGGGGCCTGCCGATGCCGATGCGCACGCGCAAGAACTCGGGCGTATCGAGCGCCTTCGCGATGTCACGCAGGCCGTTGTGACCACCGTGACCACCCCCCTGCTTTACCTTGATGCTGTCGAACGGCAGGTCGAGTTCGTCATGCAGCACGATCACGCGCTCTGCGGGCACCCCGAAGTACTTGCACAGCGCTGAGACGGGGCCGCCCGAGGTGTTCATGTATCCGTTCGACTTAGCGAGCACGAGCTTCGGCCCGCCGGGGCGCAGAAAACCCTCGGCGACGCGCGAATTGGTCTTGTGTGCGGCGAAGCGGCCGCCGATGCGATCTGCGAGCACATCGAGCGCCATCTGGCCGACATTATGTCTGGTCGCCTCGTATTTGGCGCCGGGGTTTCCAAGCCCAACAACCAGCCAACCGTCGCCCACCGGCTCTCCCTCTGTCTTCGTGCCGCGCCTGAAAAGTCCCACCGCACTATCGAACCACATCACGGTGCAAAATCTCCCGTGCAAATAGCTCGGTGAAAACTAAGATACTGGTCATGTGAACAACAAGGTTGCCGTGCCAGGGAGGCTCTCCATGAGCGCCCACGTCTACAGCAACGCAAAAATCTTCACCGCCGATGCCCGCCGTTGGGCAGAAGCGATCGTCGTCAGCGGCGACCGCATCGCCTACGTTGGCGACGAGGCGACGGCCACGAGGATCGCCGGGCCTGATGCCGAGATGACCGATTAGGGCGGCCCCACGGTGCTGCCCGGCTTCGTCGAGGGCGACGCGCACATCGTCGGAACCGGCCAGGCCGCGCGGCAGGTCGACCCCTGGGGCGCGAACACCATTGCAGAGACTCAGGATCGCATGCGAGCCTGGGCCGCCGACAACCCCGACGCCACGCGAATGCTCGTGCAGGGCTGGGCCCATTCGGCGTTTGAAGGGGTCGAGCCGCACAGCGAGATGCTCGACGCGGTCGCCTCGGACCGACCGGTCTATGCACAGGCGTACGATTCCCACTTCATTTCGACAAGCGACCCAGTGCAAGGTTCTGGTACCGCGGAGGCTTCAGCCCCGCAGGCCTCACCTCGGTGGTGCTCGGCGGCATCGCCACCGCACTGTTCCTCTCGACCGATGTCTGGACGGGCCCACTCGCTGTGGCGATCGGGTACCTCGACCTTTCGGTGCCGGTGGGCATGCTTGTCTCGATCGTTGCGTACTGGGCCCTCGTGGGGCGCACGGTGAAGTCGCAGATCGGCGAGTAGCGACAAACGAAAGGATCCCCCGCCGTATCGGCGAGGGATCCTTTCGTGTCTGTGCGACGACTGCGCGAGATTACTCGGCAGCCTCTTCTGCAGCCTCGTCGTCCTTCGAGCCGCGAGGTGCGACAACGTGCACGACGAGCTGGTCCGCAGCGTCGAGCAGGGTCTCGTCACTTGCGAGCTTGACCTCACCGGCGAGCACGCGGGCGCCAGCCTCGAAGCCCTCGATGTTGACCTCGACGTGCTCGGGAATGTTGGTCGCGGGAACGCTCAGGCGAAGAGTGTTGAGCTCCTGCAGCGCGTTGGTGCCCGAGAACGGCTCGCCAACGATCACGATGGGCACCTCAACCTCGACGGTCTCGCCCTTCTTGACGATGAGCAGGTCGACGTGCTCGATAGCCTGCAGCAGCGGGTTCTTCTGCACGTCCTTGACGAGCACGAGCTGCTTCTTGCCCTCGATGTCGAGCTCGATCAGTGCGTTTGCGTGGCGCACGATCAGGGTCAGCGGGTGGGTCTCGACCGAGAGGTGCACGGGGTCAGCGCCGTGGCCGTACACGACCACTGGGGTCTGGCCTGCGGCACGCAGCTTGCGGGCAACGCCCTTGCCGAAGGTCTCGCGTGCGGTTGCGACGAGCTTTGCGGTCTCGCTCATAGTTGTCTCCTTTAGCGGGCTTGCGCCCGAACGGGGCGGCTCGGGCCGCCTGTCTGATGTGTCTCGCCGAATGGCGCGTCAGAAGGGCCCGCTAGAGGCTCCACCGCGTCGATCACGGGCGCGCGTTGTGCACACGCAGCCCCTCGCCGAAGTACAGCTCACAAGTTTAGCGCATTTTGCCGGCTCGCGCGCGCGGCTGAGATAGCGGCACTTGCGCGAACGCGAGATTGCTGTACGCTCTTCGGTGTGGAGAAGTAACGCGATACCCGTTCTGCGCTGAGGCGCCGGTATTCGCGATCCCGCTTTCGCTGCAGTTCAACTCGCACCGATTCGTGAGCGCCCGGCACATGCCCGTTGCGGAGCATCGTTCCGTCTCGAAAGGCACCTTTTGCCGAATCAACCCACTTCACCAGACCTCGCCGCCGCTCGCCGCGCAGCCATTGCCGACACCGGCACCACGACGCGCACTCACCTTTCGGTCGACGGGCTCTCGGTTTCGTACCCGGATCGCCGCGTGCTCACCGACCTGACGTTCTCGGCGCGCACGGGGGATCGCCTCGGCTTGATCGGCGAGAACGGCACGGGCAAGTCAACTCTGCTCAGGGTGATCGCCGGAGAGCAGACCCCCGATGAGGGCACGGTGTCGCTCCCAGGGTCAGTCGCGCTGCTCGCGCAAGAGCTCCCCTACCCTGACGACGCCCCGATCTCGCGCGTGCTCGACGACGCCCAGCACGATGCCGTCGACACGCTCGAGCGGCTCGAAACGCTCGGTGCCGCCCTCGGCGAGCGCCCTGACGACCCCGCGGTTGCCGAGGCCTACGCCGAGGCGCTCGAAATGGCTGAACAGACGGGGGCCTGGAACGCCGAGGCCGCGCGGGGTGAGACCATGAACGGCCTCGGCCTCGGCGGCATGGCCGAGACTCGACCCATCGGTGAGCTCTCCGGCGGGCAGCGGCTGCGCCTCTCGCTCGCCGCGATCCTGCTGCGCGCCCCGCACCTGCTGCTGCTCGACGAACCTTCGAATCACCTTGACGACGCCTCGACCGCATACCTCGACCGAGTCTTGAGCGAGTGGCCCGGCATCGTGATCTTCGCGAGCCACGACCGCACCCTGCTCGACGCCGTCGCGACGAAGATTCTCGACCTCGACGCACTGCCCGTCGCGGCGAACGAGCTCGCAGAAGACGTCGGCGAAGACCCGGGGTCCGGCATGGGAGTGCGGCTCTGGGGCGTCGGCTATTCGGCCGCACGCGCTGAGCGAGCCGAAGAGATGCGGCGCTGGCGCGCACGCTTCGCGGCAGAAACTGAGCAGCACTCCGCGCTCGAGCATGAAATCGAGGTGGGTTCGCGCGAGGTCAATCGCAAGCACGAGTCGAAGTCGGAGTCGAGGATCACCCGCAAGTTCTACGCAGACAAAGACGCACGCGTCACCGCCAGGCGCGCGCGTAACGCGAGGGTACGGCTAGACACTCTCGATCGCGAGCGAGTGCGCCGCCCGCCGGAGCCGCTGCGTTTCAGGGGTTTCGAGGATCGGTCGGCTCCGCCGACGCCCGCCGCGGTGCCAGACGTCGCGCAAGAAGGCGAAGAGCCAGAGGCGACTCCCCTGCTGCTCGCCGCGCACGCGGTCGCGATCGACGGCCGCCTCGAGCAAACCTCACTCGAGTTGCGCGAGGGCGAGAAACTCCTGCTGACCGGCCCAAACGGGGCGGGCAAGTCGACGCTTCTAGCGATCCTCGCAGATATCCTGCAGCCGCAGCACGGCAACGTCGAACGACACGCGACCATCGGCTATCTGCCCCAGGAGGTCTCGTTCGCGCGCGGCGAGCGATCCTCTGCCGAGACCTATCGAAGCGCAGTTGGCGCGACGATTGCCGATGAGGTTCCGCTCGAATCGATCGGGCTTCTTGCGCCGCGCGACCTGCACCGGCCCGTGTCAGAACTCAGCGTCGGGCAGCGGCGACGGCTCGCGCTCGCCACGCTCGTCGCGGATGCACCCCAGGTGCTGTTGCTCGACGAACCAACGAACCATCTTTCGCTCACGCTGGTCGAAGAGCTCGAGGAGGCGCTGCAGCGCTACCCCGGCGCGCTCGCGATCGCGAGCCACGACCGATGGCTGCGCGCACGATGGCACGGCAGGGAGCTGCAGCTCGGCGCGTAGCCGCCGCTGGTCGCGATACGCAAAAGCCCCGGCTCCTCACGAACGGAGAGAGCCGGGGCTTTCGCTCAAACTATTTCAGTCGGCGTCGCAGAGGCGACGCCGCGGCTTGCAGAAAAGCTATGCTTTTCTGCTTACGCCGCGCCCTCAAACATGCTCGTGACCGAGCCGTCTTCGAAGACCTCGTGAATCGCCTGCGCCAGCAGCGGGGCAATCGACAGCACTGTCAGCTTGTCAAAGCGCTTCTCTTCGGGAATCGGCAGGGTGTCGGTGACGACGACCTGGTCGATGAAGTCCTGCGAGAGGTGCTCGGTAGCTCTGCCCGAGAAAATAGCGTGGGTACACGCGATCGTCACACCGCGGGCGCCGTTCGCCTTCAGCGCCTCGGCCGCCTTCGCGATCGTGCCGCCGGTGTCGATCATGTCGTCGACGACCACGCACCACTTGTCCTTCACGTCACCCACGATGTCGTGCACAGTGACCTGGTTCGGCACGAGAGGATCGCGGCGCTTGTGAATGATCGCAAGCGGTGCCCCGAGCTTGTCGCTCCAGACATCGGCCACGCGCACGCGGCCCATGTCGGGCGAAACGACGCAGAGGTCGTCACGATCGATGGTCTTCTTGAAGTGGTCGAGCAGCACCGGCATCGCGAAGAGATGGTCGACGGGGCCGTCGAAGAAGCCCTGAATCTGCGACGCGTGCAGGTCGACCGACATGATGCGGTCGGCGCCGGCGGCCTTGAACAGGTCGGCGACGAGGCGTGCCGAGATGGGCTCGCGGCCGCGACCCTTCTTGTCCTGTCGCGAGTAGGGGTAGAACGGGGCCACTACGGTGATGCGCTTGGCCGATGCGCGCTTCAGTGCGTCAACCATGATGAGCTGCTCCATGAGCCACTCGTTGATCGGGTGCGTGTGGCTCTGAATCACGAATGCGTCGCAACCACGAACGCTCTCGTCGAACCTGGCGTAGAGCTCGCCGTTGGCGAAGGTGCGCGCATCGGTGGGCACGAGTTCGGCGCCCAGCTCTTCGGCTACCCGCTCGGCAAGCGCCGGGTACGCCCGGCCCGTGATCAAGACCAGCTTCTTCTGGCCTGCCATTTCGATCGCGCTCATGTCGCTATTCTCTCTGCCCTATTCTGCAGCGCTGCCGCTGCTTGGTTGTTCTGCCGCACTCGCGCTGCTCGTGCCCGGCCGATTCTCGGCCACCCACCCCTCGAGGTTTCGCTGCGGCGCCACGTTGAGCGCCAGCGAGCCTCGGGGAACGTCTTTTCGCACCACAGTGCCGGCGGCAGTGTATGCGCCGTCTTCAATGGTAACCGGCGCGATGAGCACGTTCTTCGAGCCGACACGAACCGCGTTGCCCACGGTGCTCTGGTGCTTCTTTACACCGTCGTAGTTTGCGAAAATCGTGCCGGCGCCAATGTTGCTACCCTCGCCGATAGCGGCATCGCCGACGTAGCTCAGGTGCGGCACCTTGCTGCCGTCGCCGATCTTGGCGTTCTTCGTCTCGACGAACGCGCCGATCTTGCCTCCGGCACCGAGCTCGGTGCCGGGGCGAATGAACGCGAACGGACCGACCTCAACACCGTCCCCAAACACCGCGAGCGTCGCCTCGCTGCGGCGAATGTGCGCGCCCTCGCCGACCTCGCAGTCCACGAGCGTCGTGTCAGGGCCGACGATTGCGCCAGTCGAGATCGAGGTTGCCCCGTGCAGAAACGTGCCCGGACGAATCTCGACGTCGGGCTCGATGCTCACGTCTGCGTCGATCCAGGTCGTTGCAGGGTCGACGACGGTCACACCTGCGCGCTGGTGCCCGAGCACGATGCGGCGGTTGAGCTCTCTGCCCGCCTCGGCGAGCTGTGCGCGATCGTTGACGCCCGCGATGAGCCACGGGTCATCGGTGGCGACGGCGTCGACCACGCCGCCAGCAGCGAGAATTCTCGCTGCTGCGTCGGTCAAGTATTTCTCGGCCTGCGCATTGTTCGTGTCGATCTCGTCGAGTGCGCTGCTCAGCGCGCGGCGCGCGAACACGTAGATGCCACCGTTGATCTCGGTGATGCGACGCTGCGACTCGCTCGCGTCTTTCTCTTCGACGATGCCGACCATCGAGCCGTCGCCCTCGCGCAGAATGCGGCCGAGTCCGGTCGGGTTCTCAAAGATTGCCGAGAGCAGCGTCATGCCGCGATCGCTCTCAATGTGACCGGCAACGAGGCGCTGCAGCGTCGCCACGTCGATCAGCGGAGCGTCGCCGCTCAACACCACAATCGAACCGTCGAAGTCTGCTGGCAATGCCGCGAGTGCCTGTTCAACAGCTCGGCCGGTGCCAGGTACTTCGTCTTGGTCGACGATCAAGGTGTGGGGCGCGTGATCGAGAATCGCCTGCGACACTTGCTCACGCTCGTGACGCACAACGGCGATCACGATCTCGGGCTGCAGACCTGCCGCGGTATCGAGCACATGCGAGATGAGCGCTTTGCCACCGATCCGGTGCAGAATCTTCGGAACCGCTGACTTCATGCGAGTTCCCTGACCTGCCGCCAGAATCACGACCGCGAGCTTCTGCGTCATGCGCATCCCTTCGTTCGAAGTAGTGAGGAGCGTCAGGCGCTTGTTCGGCGCACTCGACACGCGCCGCCTCTCCCGCATGAATCCTACTCGATTCACTTTCGCCTCAAAAACCGAGGGCCCGCCCTCGCTGCGCCCACAGACACCGGCACAACGCGAGCCGCGATCCTCTCTCGATGCTTGAAAACAAGAAATGTATGCTGAAAAACATGAGTGCAACGCAGCCCCCCGGATCTTGAGCTTTGGCTCAAACGTCAGCGTTCTGGCCTTCTGACACCATGGAGTGAGCAGGGAGTCAGGTTTCTCGAACACGACGAGGAGCCAGAGATGGTCGATACGTCGTATCTCGACGAAGATGATCTCGCAGACCCCGGCATTCGTGCCAATGTGCAGGCGATGACCGAGACGAACGAGCGCGTTCGCTGGGCTGCCGAAGCAGAGGCGAGGCAGCGTTCGGGTACTGGCAGGCGGTCGATGGCGGCCCGGTCGTGGTGGTGTCACTCGACTCCGAAGGCCAGTACATGGTGGTGCCCGGGCGAAACATCACCGAGGCACTGTGCGCTTCGGTCGCCGAGTTTGACGACGACGAGTTCGCGGCCCTCGCAAGCCGAGCTCGCGAGCTTGCTGCCGAGACCGCGCCAGGTATCGCGTCGACGCTCGTCGAGGCGAGCTCGATCGCCGAACTGCCGAGCCCCGTGGTCGAGGGGCCAGGCAAGTTTCGTGACGCGCGGTACAGGGCGCTGCGCGAAGCAGATACCTCACAGCCGTCGGGCACCGACGATGCCGGCGAACCAGCCAACGACGCGACGCAAGACTCGGCATCTGCTCGCGGTGCGACGGGTTGGGATCCAGCGCTCGACGGGCTGCCGCAGGATCTGACGAGATGGCGCGAGCGCGCGGCCGCGGGCGAGACCGCACCGTGGGATCGCTTCGGCGTGCGTTTTCTCGCAGCTGGTGAAACGCCGAGCGAGGTGGCTCGTGCGCTGAACGATGCCGCCAAGTCGGGCGACCGGTGGGCACTCGCCAGCGCCGAGGCCACACGCCTGACCGCAGAGCGTGCCACCTGGGTCGTCGAAGATGGCGAGGGCAGAAGCCTCGGGTACTGGCACGGTGCAAACGACACCCCGATCGGCGCTGCGTCGATCGTGCTGCTCGAACCTTCCGAGTGGTTTGGTGACGTGCCGGGCCGCACGCTCACCGAAGCAATGTGCGTCGACCTCGGCGAGTACGAAGACGACAAGATCGCCGAGCTCGCTCAGGCCTGCCGGGAGCTCGGATTCGACGTGCAGGGCGACGGGCTCGATGACTTTCCGAGCAACGAGTCAGACGGCCCCAGCAGTTTTTACTACGCGCACAAGAGAGAAGCCGAAGCAGCAGACAGCGAGAAAAGGATCGCGGCCGCCAATGCGGCCGCAGCCGCCGCGAAGGCTCGTAGTGACGCTGCGGCGCAATCGAGCGCCAGCGTCTCGGGCGAGCTACTCACATTGATCGCGGCCCTCGGTCACGGCGCAGACGACCCCGAGGGCAACGCAGCTTTCGCCGTCTTCGAGTCGGAGTTCACGCGCAGCCACTTTGCAATCGGCGACATCACCCGCACGTACTTCACCGCGAGCGACAAGCACGCCGAGCTGATCTATGAAGAGGGCGTGCTCGTGTCGGCCCGGGTGCGAATCGCCGCATACGACGGCAGCGGTGCCCACGCACGGCTCGACGCGCTGATCGACGACGTCGGCGCTGAGACGTCGAGAGACAAGGTGTTCGCCCGCTTCGGAGAGCCCGAGTGGTCGAACGATCACGCCGATCGGTTCTGGATCGCGGCAGACGCGCCCGGCAAGGTATTCGTGCGCTTCGAGTACGTCGATGGGCGCGTCGGCGAGATCTCGGTAACGATCAGAACCTCAGAGCAGTGAGGCCCGCCATAGGATGAGACCTACTGGTTTGATGCGACGCCGCTGACCGTAAAGCCCGAGAAAGCCGCTGACGCGCCCGATTCTGCAAGCAACAAGTTTCGAAAGGCTTGGGGTGGCGGTGCTGGGCTCAAGGATCGCCTCGAAGCCGTGCGATCGGCGAACATTCAGGGCATGGCCTCTGACCTCTGGAAGGACTTCTGGGCTGGGGGCGACGAGATCAAGCGTTTCGCAGAGGCGAACCAGCTCGCGTTTCACCGCCAGCAGTATGACCGACAGTGGGAGGAGGGCGGCGCGCTCCCCGGAATGATCTTTCGCGGCGGCGAACGACGCGACTTCTTGACGTGGGGCGAGCCGATTGCCATCGAGTTCGGCAACTGGTCATCGATTGGCAGCGAACTCGAGCAGGCTTTCGGCTATGTCGCCGTGCGTCACGACCTTGGGCTCCCGCACCTCATCATCGATGCCCGGGCAAATGACGCCACGCCGCCACCCGGCTCTTGGTTTTACGCGAGCAAATCGAGTTACACAAGTCTCTCGGAGAACTACTACGGCTCAGAGTCGGCATCAGCAATGGACAGAGTGCGCTCAAAAACCGAGCGACTTGACCTCGGGCCCGAGATTGACAGCTATTTTCAGGCATACTGCGATCTTGGCGAAAGCGCCGCGGCCCGCGCGTTTCTCACGCCCGAACGCCTGCAGATGCTGTGCGCCGCATCGATGGAGTTCGACATCGAGATCACCAGCGAGTGGATCTATCTCTATGCGCTCGGAATCACCATCTCGTCGCATGACGCAGACCGCTGGGCGTGGGTGCTCTCCGTGACCTCGCGGCTGGTCGATCACGTGAGGTCCTGGAGTGCTGCGGCGGGCAAAGAGCCGGCTATCGCCCGACCGCCGTTCTACGCCGACCGCACCGTGCCTCGGCCTGCAGACCTCGCACGCCTGCCAACTCCGTCGCCCGGGTAGCAGGCGTTCTGGGACCTCGGCGATCCGCATAAGTGAGCTCCGAACACACGGAGAGGCTTCGCCTCCCCAAATCTCGGCGCTGTGAGCGCCGCTTTCGGAGCAATGAAATACAGCGCTGCTGTATCCAAGCTCCCCACACACGGAGAGGCTTCGCCTCCCCAAATCTCGGCGCTGTGAGCGCCGCTTTCGGAGCAATGAAATACAGCGCTGCTGTATTTCATTGCTCCGCCCCCAGGATTCGAACCTGGACCTAACAGCTCCAAAGGCTGTCGTGCTGCCGTTACACCAAGGCGGACCGCACCGAAACCGGCACCGTACTATTCTGGCAGACTTCGCGAGCGGTGTTGAACGCCGCCTCAACTCACCCCGCGGCAATAGTGCGCGTTTTGCGCTCTCGGGCAGCTGCAGAGCGCAAAACGCGCACTATTGCCGGGAGTTCGGCACGCAGAAACGAGAAGAACCGCGCAGCTGCGCCCGTTTCGCACCGATCAGGCGCCGATCCTCGCACCCGAACCCGAGATAATAGAACCGTGAACGAACAAGACGAGGTCGACCGCATTCTTGGCGAGTGGGCAGCAGCCCGCCCAGATCTCGACATCGCTCCGCTCGCGGTGTTCTCGCGCATGACGCGAATCACCAAGCACCTCGATCGCGCACGTGTGCATGCGTTCGAGCGCAGCGGTCTCGCGTCATGGGAGTTCGACGTGCTCGCCGTGCTTCGCCGCAGCGGCCACCCCTACCGGCTCAGTCCGAAGATTCTTGTGCAGCAGACCATGGTGTCGAGCGGCACGATGACCAACCGTATCGACCGCATGGTCGAGCGCGACCTGGTGCGCCGACTCACCGACCCGAACGACGGGCGCGGGGTGCTCGTCGAGATGACCGCGCAGGGCCAAACGCTGGTAGATGCGGCGATGACGAGGCTCGCAGACGCAGAGGAGCGCCTCATCGGCGGCATGCCCCGCGCTGAACGCGAACGCCTCGCCGCCTTGCTGCGCAAGCTCGCGCTAAGCGTCGATCGCTTCAACCCCATCGACGACTAGCCCCAGACACCCGCGAACGCGGCGCCGGTGCTGGTTGGGCATGGGTCCGGCACCGACGAGCGCGTACATGTCGCACCTCTGCGGTAGCGTTGGGTCATGACGACGAAGTCCAGCGCCTCCCCCGGAATGCCCCTGCGCGACTACCGCGTGCACCGCTACGTGAACGCGTTCTGCCCCGAGTGCCACAACGAACAGCCCGACAGGCCGCTGGCAGAGGTGCAGCGGCTCTCGGGCTGGCTCGCAGACCGAGACGGCGTCATCTACCTCGAGCGAGGTTGCCGCACCCACGGCGTGCAGCGCACACTCTACGACGAATCCGCCGAGATTCTCAGCTATCTCGAGCAGTGGACGGCCCCGACGAAGATCCACACCCCCGACCTCGCTGGCAACTTCAAGCCTGTCCCTGAAGCCTACGAAGACGGCCTTCCCGAGATGCAGACGCAGCACACGTGCATCCTGCTCGAAGACATCACCGACCACTGCAACCTCAAGTGCCCCACCTGCTTCGCCGAGTCGAGCCCGGCGGCGAGCGCAGTCGCACCGCTCGCCGAGGTGCTGGCCTCGGTCGATGCGAAACTGTCGCGAGAGAACAACCGCATCGATGTGCTCATGCTCTCGGGAGGCGAACCGACGCTATACCCGTGGCTCGAGCAGCTGCTCGAGCAGCTCGTGGCGCGACCGATCGTGCGCATTCTCATCAACTCGAACGGGCTGCGCATCGCGAACGATGACGCCTTCGTTGAAACGCTGAAGAAGTACCGCGAGCGCGTTGAAATCTATCTGCAGTACGACGGCGAAGAGCCAGAGTCGTCGCGCTATCACCGCGGCGCCGACATTCGCCGCTTCAAGGCGCGCGCGCTCGAGCGGCTCTCTGCCGCGGGCGTGTTTACGACTCTGACGATGACCGCCGCGCTCGGCGTGAATGATCACGAGATCGGCAACGTGATTCGGCGCGCGATGCAGACTCCATTCGTCGGTGGGGTCACGATTCAGCCGGTATTCGGTTCGGGGCGTTCGGCGGGTATCGACGCGATGGATCGCCTCACCCACACGGGCGTGCTTGCCCGCCTGGGGCCGCAGACCGAGGGCGAGGTGACCTGGCACGACCTGACGGCGTTGCCCTGCTCGCACCCGCACTGCTGCTCGGTCGGCTACCTGCTGCGCGACGATTCGGGGTCGTGGCGCTCGCTCACCTCGCTGGTCGGGCACGACAGGCTGAAAGAGTTTCTCGACCTCAACCCCGACCTGATCGCGAACCGCATTGCCGACAGCAACATCAATCAGGCGCTGAAAGACAGCGTGAAGCAGTCACTGCTCGACCTGTTGAGCGAGCAGTCGTCGCTCTCGCACCCCTCGATCGGCAGCCTGTGGAAAGACATCTGTGTGGGCTGCGACCTTGGCATCGGCACGCTCACGCAGCTCGCGACATCAGCGCTGCCCGGTCAGCACAAGCGGCTGCGCAGCTTTCTCGGCGAGCGGGTGAAGCGCATCACGATCAAGCCGTTCATGGACATCAACACCATGATCGAAGAGCGCCTCACCCAGTGCTGCGTGCACGTCGCCACCGTGAACGAGACACCCGCAGCAGACGGCAGCGCCGTGCATCAGTGCGCACCGTTCTGCGCGGTGCAGGCGTGGGCGCCGCTGTCGAAGCGTCGAATCTCGACGGCGACCGGATCGCCGGCCCTCGCGGGTGTGAGCGACGAGCGGGCACCGGCGTTTGCGCCCGGCACTGACGGAGCAACCGCGAGCGCTGCAGCACCAGCGCAGTCGGCCGCATTCACGTCCGACTCTTCTCGCCTGATCCCTGTGAAGTCACGCCGGTAGGCAAGGAGACACCCATGCACCAAGATCGCGCAGCGCACCTGACGCCGAACACTCCCCCGCTCGCGCAGCGAGATGAGAGTGTGCCAGACGCGCCCGGCTTCGACCCGCTGCGGCTGTGCGTCAACACGACCGTCGCTCTGATCGCGTGCGTGCTCGGGCCGTTCGCCTTGCTCGGCTTCGCGCTCATTGCGATCGCCGGCTACGCCCGCGCGCGCCGGGCCGGGCTGATGCATTCGAAGTGCAAGCTCGGCGATACGCGGGTGGTGCTGGCTTATCTCTCGGTGGTTGCGGTGCTTGCCACCATTGCGATCCCTTTCTGGGTCATGCTGTGGGCACGAGTGATCGGCGGCTGAACCTTGTTTCCGCATCTGAGCGACCTGACCGGTTTCGGCCCACCGGTCGACACGCACAGCGTGTTCGTCGCGATCGGGCTCGCGGTAGGCGGGCTCGTGTTCTGGTTCGAGTCGCGCCGCCGTGGCGTGAGCGACCCCCGAGTTCCGTACCTCGTGCTCGGTGCACTCGTCGGCGCAGGTATCTTCGCGCGGCTCGGCACGTGGGTGCAGCACCTCGACCCCACGCAGAACCTGAATTTCACCGAGCAGCTGCTGCGCGGCAACGCCTCGATTCTGAGCGCGCTCGTCGGGGCATGGCTCGGCGTGCACGTGACGAAGCGCATAGTGGGCTACAAGGATCGCACCGGCGATCTCTTCGCACCTGCCGTGGCGGTGGCGCTCGCCATCGGCAGGTTCGGCTGCTTTCTGACGGAGAAGCCAGGCACCCCCACGCAGGGCGGTTGGGGCATTGTGCTCGACGAGGCGGCCGCGACGAGACTGGGGTCACCCGCAGGAGTCGGCCTGCACCCGAGCTTCATCTACGAGATCGTCTTTCACACCGTCGCGTTTCTGCTGCTCTGGTTCTGGCTGCGGCACCTCGGACTCGGCTCGGGCGAGACGCTTACCCTTTACATCGGCGCCTACGCGGTCTTTCGCTTTCTCGTCGAGTTCGTTCGGGGTAACGAAACGGCATGGCTCGGCATGACCCGCCCACAACTGTTTCTGCTCGTCACTATTCCGATTTTTGCAGCGAGGATCATCTGGCTGGCCAGACAGGGTAGGCTCAGCCCCAATGGATCAAGGAGGAGCCATGAGCAGCAACCCGCCTGAGATGCCCGAGGCGCCTGAGCCGGGCGAGCCTCAACAGCAGCTTCCTCCGGTGCCCGCGGAACTGCCGCCAATGCCGCCGGAGCTGCCGCCAATACCGCCGCAGCAGTCGTATCAGCCTTACCAGCAGTACCAGCCCGCGCAGCAGCAGTACCCGCCGGTTCCGCAGCCGCAGTACCCGCCCGGCTGGCAGCCGCCACCGCCCGCCGGAGGCAAGATCTGGCTCGGCATTCTGCTCGGAGCCGGTGTGCCGATCCTTTTCGCCGTTCTGAGTTTCGCGTTGAGCGGCACCGACGCGTACCAGCTCGCCAGCCTACTGCTCATGCTGCCGTTCTGGATCATGCTGGTGATCGCGATCGTGCTGACAATCTTGCGCGGCACGAGACGCACTGGCATCGGGATGTGGATCGGCCTCGCGGCTATCCCCATTATCGGTTTCGGAGCATGCGTCGTCGCGATCTTCGGCTCCAGTTTCTGAGTGCCTCACGGTTGCCGTTACGTTTGACGCGAGGCGTCCCCCGGCGTCTTGAAGAAGATTCGAAAGTAACGCACTAATGAGAGCACTGAAAGCAGCGTCCGCGGCCGCAATCCTCCCCGCCCTTTTGCTCACCGGATGCAGCCAGGCTGCTCCCGCCGCTCCTGAGAAGCCGAAGGCGCAAACCGAAGCACCTGCTCCCGAAACAAAGCCGGCGGCCACCGGCAATCGCCCCGCTTGGGCGGTCAACCCGCTCGACCTCGGCTAAAAGGTCGGCGAGACCAAGGGTGAGTCGTGGGGCGTGCAGGTGTTCCGCGTTGGCAAAGCCACCACTTCGACCGACGGTCTCTGGGCCATGCCAGACACCCAAGAGCCAGTCATGCCGACCGGCACAGAGATAATTGTCTACAACGTGGTATTCACCAACACCTCGTCGAGCGACATCCTGATCGAAGAGGTCGCTTCGGTGAGCCTCACTCACCGGGGACCTGCCCGGCGATATCGAGGTCGAGGCCTACGTCAACGTGATGTACGAGAACGGCAAGCGCCTCGTCGACAAGAGCGAGACCGTCACGCAGACCGTCAAGCAGTAGTCACATGATGGCGGGGCGGCGGGGTTACACCCTGCCGCCCCGCCATTTCTGTGTCTACGACCTACTCGGTGATCACCGGCGGGCGTCGCAACGAGCCGCCCTCGCCCGACTCGAACGCTGTGGCATAGCCCAGCAGCGCGACGTCGTCGTAGCCGCGGCCGGCAAAGGTCAGGCCGACCGGCATGCCGATGTCGCGCATCACGCCCATCGCGACGGTCACGCTCGGAATGCCGAGGTGGCGCAGCGCGTAGTTGCCGTTCGAGAAGAATACGCCGTTCGACCACGCGTGATCGGCAGCCGCAAGGTCGCGCTCGGCGTTCTCGGCGCCCACGTCGCCGTTTGCGGGAAATACGACTGCGTCGAAACCCTCTGCCTCAAGCCAAGACTCGAAGAGCTGCTCACGCAGCCTGACGAGCGCGGTGAGCCCCGCGGCAAAGTCGTCGCGCTGGCGCGGGTCGGGAATGCCCTGCTGCGCGTACGCCACGGTGTCGCGGTAGCGGTTGGCGTAGTCCTCTACCTCTTCGTAGCGATCTGGCAGCGTGCCCGGAGGCGCGGGGAAGATCTGGTCAGGGTCGACCTCGCCGAGCGAGCCATAGCTCGGCGCCGGGAGATCCTCGTCGCGGCCCTCATAATTGGCTCGCAAGAAATCATCCCAACCGTATGCCAGGAAATCGGTGAACTCGGTATCCATCCACCCCTCGGGCAGCACACCGAGCGCGCCCACGTTCTCTTGGCCCGGTCGGTCGCCCTCGTACTGCTCGATGAGAGGAAAGTCGGTCACGACCACCTCGGCGCCGAGCGCCTCGAGGCGTTGCTTTGCAGCCTGCCACAGCTCAAGAATCGACGCGCGAACCGCAATCGGAAACGCGGGATCTTCGCCGAGGTACATCTTCGGCACTGCAAAGCGCTTGCCCTTCAGCGATGCCGAGTCGGCGAGCTGCAGGTACGACGCCGGTCGGTGCTCGCTCGGCTTCGGCAGTGCGACGACACTCTGATTGCGCCAGAAGTCGCCACGGGTGATCGGATCGTCTTGCACGAGCACGTCGAGCAGACGCAACATGTCGGGCATCGAGCGAGTGTGGGGCACCACGACGTCGCGTGCCGGAAACAGCGGCCAGTTGCCGCGGATGCTGAGCACGCCCCAGCTCGGGGTGTAGGCGCAGAGGCCGTTGTTCGAGGCGGGGCTGCGGCCGCTTGACACGGTCTCTTCGCCCATGCCGAAGACCCCCATGCTTGTCGCGGTGGCGACACCCGAACCGTTCGACGAACCCGAAGCGTAGGCCGCGGCGAGGTAGTTCGGGTTGTAGGGGCTCTCTGCGCGACCGTAGACGCCGCGCTGCATGCCGCCGTCTGCCATGGGAGGCATATTGGTTTTGCCGATGATCACGGCGCCGGCCTCGCGCAACTTCTCGACCGAGAACGCGTCCCACTGAGCAACGAGTCCAGCGAACGCGGGCGACCCCGAAGCGACGGTGAGCCCCTTCACCATGTACGAGTCTTTCACCGTGAAGGGAACGCCCTCGAGCGCTCCATCCTCGCCGCGTGCGCGGCGCTCGTCGCTCGCGCGCGCCTCGTCGAGTGCGTGCGGGTTGAGCACCGGAATCGCGTTGAGCTTCGGACCGTCGCGGTCGATCCTCGCCGCGCGATCGAGGCACCACTGCACCAACTCGACCGAGGTGACCCGGCCGTCATCGAGTGCCTGAAGTGTCTGCTCAATGCTTGCCTCTACGGGATTGAACGCTTCGATGCTCATGGCACCAAGCCTAGCGCTGCCAAGGCCCTGCTACGACCTGTCGCAGCCTCCGGTTAGCGCTCGCTCACGCGACCGAACACACCCGCGATCGGGGCGAGCACGAGCGGGCGCGCCGCCCACGTGACCGCAGCCGTGACGAGCAGGCCGAACGCGAACATCCAGAACCCGAACCACGAGGGCTCCGGTGTGCCGACGAACATGTGGTTCAGGTTCTTCAGCGCACCGGTAGTGAACACCAAGAACACGTGCACCAGAATGAACAGCACGAAGAACAGCATCACCGGAAAGTGGATAGCCCGCGCGAGCGGTGCAGGGTAGGCCTTGTTCAGCCTCTCGGCGTCTTTCGGCCACCACTCGCTCATGCGCACACCCGTGATCGCGGCGAGCGGGGCGGCGATGAACACGACCGTGAAGTACATGAGCTGCTGCAGCGAGTTGTAGTTGACCCAGCCGTCTTCGACCGGCCACTCGAGCGTCAGGTACTGCAGCGCTGCGCTCGCGGAGTTGGGGAAGACCTCCCAGCTGGTCGGCACGATTCTCGCCCAGTGGCCGCTGACGAAGAGCATCACGACGAAGACGACGCCGTTCGCTAGCCACAGCAGGTCGAGCGAGGTGTGCAGCCAGAGGTAGATCGAAATCTTCTTGCCGCCCTTCTTCGGGGTGAAGAAGGCATCGGGCTTCTGCTGCTGCCGCACGAGCAGACCGGAGCGAATGATGAGGACCATCAGGAAGAAGTTCAAGAAGTGCGACCAGCGCGCCCACGCAGGGAAGCCGGGGTCGACGAATTCGGGCAGATGGTACTCGCCCGGATAGCGCTTCAAGAACTCGGGCACGCCCGGCAGCGTGGTCACGCCGCGAGCCGCGAGCACGATGATTGCGGCGGCGAGGATCGCGCCCCCGCCCCACAGCACGACCCGCTTGATGAGCTTGCCGAGCGTGATGCCGCCCACCATGATGGGTTCGCGCGGCTTGGCCGGGGCCTGGGTCGGTTCTGGCGCCGGTTGCGTCGCGGGTGCCGGTTGCGGCGCGTTCGATACTGCCTCCGGGATCGGCGCAGCCACCGCCTGCTCAGCCTGAACTGGGGCCATCGCGGGCGCCGACTTCTCGGTGGAAGCTGCGGGCGCAGCAGTGGCCTCGGGTGTCGCAGCTTCGACTGCGGTTTCGACCGCGGCTGCGGCAGGAGCCGGGGCGGTACCGGCTGGGATGGCCGCAACTGCAACAGCTGGGGCAACCGCGCGCTCGACCTTGACGGTCGCAGCCGGGGGCCAAGGATCGCCGCCGGCCGTGCGCGGCAGGCCGCGGCGAAGCGTCACCTCTTCGGTCTCGGTCGAGTACGCCGTGGCTGGAGCAGCGGCGGGCGACGCGGCAGGCTGCGACGCGGTCGCGCCGGGGTTTTCTGCCGGAGCCGGAGTTGGAGCAGCGACGGCTTCAGCTGCCGGCGCGGCATCGGCGGCTGCGTCAGCGGCGGGAGCTGCGTGCCTGGCGGCAGCGGCCGTCGGAGCGGCTGCCGCAACGTTCGCGACCCCCGCCGGGGGCCAGGAGTCGCCGCCTGAAACGCGCGGCAGGCCGCGGCGCAGTGGCACCTCGACGCCCGCAACTGACTGTGCCGAGGGCACGGTATCGGGCGCAGCAGCAACCGCGTCTGCAGCAGGCGCGGCCACCTCCGGCACCTCAGCGGCTGCGACTGAACTCGCGACTGCCACCGCGGGTTCGGCAACTACATCTACGACGGGCTCGGCGGCGGCCGCGGGCGCGACCACGGCCTCGGCGAGCACCGCATTCGCGACGTCCGGCCACGCGGGGCCGCCGGGGCTGCGCGGCAGCCCCTTGCGAATCCGATCAGCGTTGAAGGTAGCCAAGACCCTACGCCTTCAGCTTCTCGATCTCAGCGATCAGTGCCGGCACGACGGTGAACACGTCGCCGACCACACCGAAGTCTGCGACCTCGAAGATTGGCGCATCGGCGTCTTTGTTAATCGCGACGATGAACTTCGAGGTCTGCATGCCTGCCTTGTGCTGGATCGCGCCAGAAATGCCGAGCGCGATGTACAGCTGCGGCGACACCGAGACTCCGGTCTGACCGACCTGGTACGACTGCGGCACCCAGCCAGCATCAACGGCCGCTCGCGAGGCGCCCACAGCGGCGCCCAGCGCGTCGGCGAGCTGCTCGGCCAGCACGAACTGCTCCTTGGAGCCGAGCCCGCGCCCGCCCGAGACGACCGTCTTCGCTCCGCGCAGCTCTGGCCTCGAACCGCCCGAAACGGCCGCCTCGATCGCCGAGACCTCCGCGGTGCGCGCGTCGCTGACCGGCACATCGAGGGCAACTGCAGAGAGCGGCTTCGCCTCGGCGCGCGCCTCAACAGCGCCCTGGCGCACAGTGATCACTGGCGCGCCGTGGGTGACCGCCGCGCCGACAGTGTAGGCCCCGCCGTACGCCGAATTGAGCGCCGTGACGCCCTCGGTGTCACGAGCCACGCCGATCGCGTCGGCGATGAGACCAGAGCGGGTGCGAGCGGCGAACCGCGCCGCAGCCTCGCGGCCCTCAACCGAGTGCGACGCGAGCACCGCGTCGGGCCGCACGAGCGCGGCCGCAGCGGCGAGCGCGTCTGCCGCGCCTCGACCGAGTTCGGCACGGGCGGGGGCTTGCAGCACGGCGGCTGCGCCGAGTTCTGCCGCGGCAGCGGCGAGACCTGCGGCTTCGGCTTCGCCCGCCACGATAAGCGCAACGGGGGTGCCTACCGAGGCTGCGGCACCGAGCAGCGCGGCCGACGACTTCGCAAGCCCACCCTCGGTAGCGGTGTCGAGCAGCACCAGAATCGAATCTGCAGCAAATTCCATGATCGTGTGTTCCTTCAAGCTTCGGGCGGGAGATTCAGACCAGGCGGTTCTCTGCCAAGAAGGCGGCGAGCTTCTGCGCGGCGTCGCCCTCATCGGTGATCTTCACGCCGGCCGCCCGCGGCGGGCGCTCTGCGATCGACACCATGATGCCGCGCGACGAGGTCATGTCGTCTGCGTCGATGCCGTAGTCGGCGAGGGTCTTGACCTCGAGCGGCTTCTTCTTCGCCGCCATGATGCCCTTGAAGTTCGGAAACCTTGCGTCGGGCAGCGCCTCGGTGATCGAGATGACGGCGGGCAGCGAGGCGCTCACCTGCATCGTTGCGTCGTCTGAGGCGCGAGTGCCCGCGACCGTGTCGGCCGCGATCGTGACGGCCGACAGCGACGTCAGAGCCGGCACCGAAAGCAGCTCAGCGAGCATCGCCGGCAGCATGCCTGCCGAGCCGTCGGTCGACTGGTTGCCCGCAATGACGAGGTCGAAGCCCGAGGCGCGCAGCTCCGCGGCCAGCACCTCAGCGGTGAGCCCGAGGTCGGCACCGGAGAGCGCTGGATCAGCGATGTGCACGGCCGATGCCGCGCCCATCGCGAGGCCCTTGCGCACCGATGCGGTCGCGCCCTCGGGGGCCATCGTGAGCACGGTCACTTCGGTGCCCTCGTTCGCGTCGGCGTACGAGAGCGCAACCTCGAGCGAGCGCTCGCCGATCTCGTCAACCACGTTGTCGGCGCCAGCGCGCTCGGCGAGGCCGGTCTCGAGATTCAGCTTGCGGTCACCGTAGGTGTCCGGCACTTCCTTGAGCAGTACGACGATTTTCATGATCCTCTGTTTCTTCGGTCGATCCGACTCGGTGCGCATCTGCGCGAAACTACTCGCAAACCTACCGGAGAACCCGCCCGAGGTGCGTGTTCGCTCCCCCGGACGGGTGCCCCGGCGCTGCCGCGATCCCGCGTTCTTGCCGCAAATGCCGCGGCGTGAAGCGGGCCGCGATCGCTACTTGCGGCCGGTGACGGCGCGGGCGACGATCTCGCGCATGACCTCGTTGGTGCCTCCGTAGATGCGGTGCACGCGGGCATCGAGGAAGGCGCGGGCGATCGGGTATTCGGTGATGTAGCCGTAGCCGCCGTGCAGCTGCACGCCCATGTCGAGCAGCTCCCACTCGCGCTCGGTGCTCCAGAACTTGACCTTCGCGGCCTCGTCTGCACTGAGCTTGCCCTGGCGGTAGAGCTCCATGGCGCGGTCGTTGTACGCCCAGAGCACGTCGACCGTGGTCGCCATGTCGGCGAGGCGGAAGCGCGTGTTCTGGAAGTCGGCGACGGCCTGGCCGAACGCCTCGCGGTTCGAGGTGTACTCGAGGGTCCACTTGAAGGCTGCCTCGCCGGCGGCCGCAGCGCAGACACCGATCGAGAGGCGCTCGAGCGGCAGGTTCATCATGAGCTGCACGAAGCCCTTGCCCTCGACACCGCCGATGAGGTTCTCGTCGGGAACGAAGACGTCGGTGAACGAGAGCTCAGCGGTGTCCCAGCCGTGAAAGCCCATCTTGCTGAGCTTCTTGCCGTGATCGAAGCCCTCCATGCCGTTCTCGACGATCAGCAGGCTGAACGCGTCGGGGCGGTTGCCCTCGCCGGTCTTCACGAAGGTGACGACGATGTCGGCGGTCTTGCCCGACGAGATGAAGGTCTTCGCGCCGTTCAGAATGTAGCCGCCGTCGACCTTCTTCGCGTGAGTGGTGACGCCGCGCAGGTCGCTGCCAGCGCCCGGGTCGGTCATCGCGAGCGCGCCGAGCACCTCGCCGGTCGCCATGCGGGGCAGCCACTTCTCTTTCTGCGCCTGCGTGCCCATGTGCACGAGGTATGGCACAGCGAGGTCGTCTTGGATGCCGAAGGCGCCCGCGAGCGAGCCCTGGCCTGCGCCGATGACCTCTTCGTTGACGATCGCGCGGAAGCGGTAGTCCTGCAGCATGCCCGCGCCGCCGAACTCCTCGGGCACCGAGAGGCCGATGAGCCCCTGCTCGCCCGCCGCGAGCATGGTCGCTCGGTCGATCTCGCCGTCGCGCTCCCACTGCTCGCGCTTCTCATTGGTCGCGTACCGGCGCAAGAACTCCTTGACGACCTCGCGGAAGGCCTCGTGATCCTCGTCGTAAATATCGCGCTGCATTGCGTTACCTTTCGTTGCCGCGAGCGCCTTGGGCCCGCGTTGGTTGGTCTGGTTTCAAACTACAAGATGATTGGGGTGCCCGGTACCTGCCGCAGGTTTCGGGTGAGCAAATTTCTCGAAGAGGATCAGCCGACCTCTCCCGCGGCGACGGTTTCGGCGAGCGCATGCACCTTTGAGAGGTGATGCGCGCCGTAGAAGTCGGCCTCTGTGAGACGGCGCTGATCCTCGCCTGAAATCGAATCGTGCCCGAGCATCGCGGTCGCGATGATCGCGTGCATCCAACCGCCCACGAGCGTGGCGAGCAGCTCCTGGTACGGCACCGACACGGCGTATGCGTCGCGCGGGTTCGCAGCATTTGCGAGGATCGCGGCCGTCGCACGCTCGGCTGACTCGACTGCGCGCTCGGTACGTTCGACGAGGCGACTCGCCACGGGATTCGCCGAGGAGCGAAGTGCGTCGAGCTGGGCGCGGATCGCGGCAAAGACCCCTGCCGCGGTCTGCCCGCCGTCGCGCAGCACCTTGCGACCGATGAGATCGTTCGACTGGATCGCGGTCGTGCCCTCGTAAATCGGCAGAATGCGCGAGTCGCGATACTGCTGAGCGATGCCGGTCTCTTCGATGAAGCCCATGCCGCCGTGCACCTGCACCGCGTCAGACGAGATCTGCACGGCCTGCTCGGTGAACCACGACTTCAGAATCGGCACGAAGAACTCGGCGAGGGCCGTCTGCGAGGCGTCGCCCGCGTGCGCCCTGTCGTGCGTGTCGCCGACGAGCACCGAGAAGGCACGCATCGCAGAGATGCGGCTCGACATCGAGAGCAGCAGGCGGCGCACGTCGGGGTGGCCCGCGATCGGGGTGCCAGCCGGCAGGCCCAGCACTGCACCCTGCAGCCTGGTGTAGGCGTAGTCGTTCGCCCGCTGGTAAGCGCGCTGGGCGATGCCGAGCCCCTGCACGCCGATGCCGACGCGAGCCTCGTTCATCATGACGAACATGCCTGCGAGACCCTGGTGCAGCTCGCCCACGAGGTAGCCGGTGGCCTCTTCGAACTGCAGCACGCAGGTCGGGCTCGCGTGAATGCCGAGCTTGTGCTCAAGGCCGACCGTGGTGATCGGGTTGCGAGCGCCGGGCGTGCCGTCGGCGTTCAGCAGGTACTTCGGGGCGACGAAGAGCGAGATGCCGCGGTGCCCCTCGGGCGCGTTCTCGGTGCGGGCGAGCACGAGGTGAATGATGTTGTCTGCGACGTCGTGGTCGCCCCAGGTGATGAAGATCTTCTGACCGCTGATCGCCCAGCTGCCGTCGCCGTTGTCGCGAGCCATGGTGCGCACCGCGCCGAGGTCGCTGCCCGCCTGGGGCTCGGTGAGGTTCATGGTGCCCGTCCACTCGCCGCTCACCATCTTCGGCAGATAGGTGTCGCGCAGCTCCTGCGAACCGTTTGCGTGCAGCGCGCGGATCGCGCCGTGGCTCAAACTCGGGCAGAGCGCGAAGGCGGCATTCGCACCGTTCCAGAACTCGGTGAGTGCCGCGACGACCGATCCCGGCAGGCCGTCACCGCCAGCGTCTTCGGCAACGGCAGCCGAGACCCAGCCCGAGTCAGCAAACGACTTGTAGGCCTCTTTGAACCCGTCGGGGGTGCGCACGCTGCCATCGATGAGTTTTGCACCCTGCTGATCGCCAACGCGGTCAAGCGGCGCGAAGACCTCAGCGGCAAACTCGCCAGCCGCGGCAATCGCGTCTCCGGCGTCTTCGGCGGTCAGCGCGCCCTCACTCGCTCTCGCCACAATGTCTTCACCGAAAGCCTCGCCGAGCAAGAACGCATATTCATCTACCGGCGGCACGTACGAGCCGGGGTCTGCCGGGGTGTGCGTCGTCAGTGAATCAATCGCCATCGGTGATCTCCATCGTTCTGGTCGGGTGCGCCGCGACCTGCCCTCTATGCCCTGCCGCGTCTACAGATGAAGTATGCCTGAGACTGCGTGTCATCTCAAGTTCTTCAATGACAATCTGGAGGTAGTACGCAAGAAGCCGAAGATCTTGCCACAATTTGACACCCAGTCTCAGCTTCTGTGATAACTTCGGCCCATGAGTGTCAGCGCACCCCTCGAAGATCCCACCGCGGCAGCGCCGCAGGCTGCCGCGGTGCGCTATCTCGCCGAGCACGGCTACGAGCAGACCACGGCGAGCGCGCTCGCCGATGCGATCGGCATGAGCCGCAGCACCTTCTTTCGCCGCTTCGGCAGCAAGGAAGACGTGGTGTTCTCAGACCACGACATCGCGCTCGCGCGGCTGCGCCAGCAGCTCGCGAGTTCGGAGCGGCTGGCGCACGACTCAATCGCCATCGGCACACTCGAGGTCACGCACCAGCTGACCCGCGACCCCGAGGCCGCTCGCCTGCGTTCAGAGCTACTGCGCAGCACCCCCTCACTGCGCGAGCGCGAGCTCGTGATCACGCATCGATACGAGCGGGTGTTTGCCGAGTATCTCGCCCGGGTGGCGGCCCCCGGCACGCCCGAGTGGGCGCCGATCGCGCTGGCGGCCGCGGTCGTCGCCGTGCACAACGCTGCACTGCGGCACTGGCTGCGACAGAGCGATTCACGGGTGTTCGGCGCGCTCGAGCGCGAACTCACCGAGCTGATGCGACGCTTTGCGCCGTGGTTCGGCGATGAGACGGGCGAGAACGGAAGGGCGACCTCATCGCGAGTGATCGTGGCGTCGTTCGATGCAGCCGCTTCGCCAGACGAGGTGCTGCGCGCGATCAGGGCTCAGCTCAGCTGATCGCTTAGGCGTCCGATTGGTCGCCGCAAGCCTGACTGCGCCGCGCATCGCCCCCACGTACCCCCGCCGTACCGCCGCCGCGCGTCGCCCCCACGTACCGCGCCCCCGTACCGCACCCCCGTACCGCCGCCCCCGCCACCCAACACTCCCACTGCCCAACACTCCCGCAATAGTGCGCAAAGTGTGGCCTGATAGACGCCCAGAGCGCATATCGCGCACGATTGACCACATGCAACAGCACCGGCGAAACCGGCCAAGTCGGCTCCGGGATCGCGCGGCGTCGAGCCGACGACTGCGATACTTGAGCGATGAAGGCGCACGAGGTGGTCATGGCGTGGGTGACCGAAGAGCTCACGAGCGGGCGCTTGCGCATCGGGGATCGTCTGCCTGGCGAACGCACGCTCGCCGAAACGCTCGAGGTCTCCAGAGCCTCTCTTCGCGAGGCCCTGCGGGTGCTCGAGGCGCTCGGTGTGATCCGCAGCGCGACGGGCTCCGGACCGAATGCGGGCACGATCGTTACCGCTGCCCCGGCCCAGGCGCTCTCGCTCGCGCTCAATCTGCAACTCGCGACGAGCCACGTCGAGCACCGGCACATCGCCGAGGTGCGCGAGGTGCTCGAAACCTGGGCAGCGAGGCACTCGGACGCCACGCTCGGGGACTGGTCCACTGCAGAGCACCTGCTTACGATCATGGAAGACCCCGGGCTTCCGATCGAGCATTTTCTCGCGCACGACGCACAGTTCCATGTCGCGCTCTCACGAGCCGCCGATAATCCGCTCATCAGCACGCTGATGGAGGCGATGCGTATCTCGATCTCCGAGCACACCGTCGCGAGAGCTCAGGCGATCCCCGACTGGAATTCGACCGCGGCGCGCCTCCGCCAGGAGCATCGGGCGATCCTCGAGGCACTGCGCGGAGGCGACCGCGAAACCGGCGCCGAACTGCTGCGCGCGCACATCGAGGGGTACTCACGGGAAACGGAGCGCTGACTCTCTGCGCGCCACACGGACGTTGGTGGCCGGGATCAGCCGTGCAGGTTCACCGCCTCGGCCTTCCCCGGTAGATGCAGCCATCCAGGCATTGAAGGATCAGGGGCGTTTCTTGACTTGCCTACCAATCCATGCGTACGATCATGTGGTCAGACCACATGGATTCGCGCGGCAAGAGAGTCCGCGCGAACCGCGAAAGGACACCCATGGTGCAGCGCCAGCTCCCCCGCCCATCGGAGATCTTCGAGCTCATGCAGTTCAAGAAGCCCGAGCTGAACGCGAAGAGGCGCCGCCTCGACGCCGCGCTCACGATCGACGATCTGCGCCGCATCGCGAAGCGCCGCACGCCGAAGGCCGCATTCGACTACACCGACGGTGCGGCGGAGGGCGAGCTCTCACTGAGCCGCGCGCGCCAGGCGTTCCAGGATGTCGAGTTTCACCCCGACATCCTGAAACCGGCCGCGGAGGTCGACACCTCAATCGAGGTACTCGGCGGCCACAGTTCGATGCCGTTCGGTATCGCACCCACGGGCTTCACGCGGCTGATGCAGACCGAAGGTGAGATAGCCGGTGCGAGTGCCGCCGCGACCGCCGGCATCCCTTTTACGCTTTCGACCCTCGGCACCACGTCGATCGAAGCCGTGAAGCACGCAAATCCGCGCGGTCGCAACTGGTTCCAGCTCTACGTGATGCGCGAGCGCGAGATCTCGTACGGTCTTGTCGAGCGAGCCGCGAAGGCCGGGTTCGATACGCTCATGTTCACCGTCGACACCCCGATCGCGGGCGCCCGACTGCGAGACAAGCGCAACGGCTTCTCGATCCCGCCGCAGCTCTCGCTCGGCACCATCGCGAATGCGATCCCCCGCCCCTGGTGGTGGTATGACTTCCTCACCACACCGAAGCTCGAATTCGCGTCGCTCGATTCGACCGGTGGCACTGTCGGCGAGCTGTTGAACGCGGCGATGGATCCGACCATCTCGTTCGAGGATCTGGACATCATTCGCGAGATGTGGCCGGGCAAGCTGGTCGTCAAAGGGGTGCAGAACCTGCCGCAGGCGGTCGACCTGATCGATCGTGGCGTCGACGGTATCGTGCTTTCCAACCACGGCGGCCGTCAACTCGACCGGGCACCGATCCCTTTTCACCTGCTGCCGCAGGTGGTGCGCGAGGTAGGCCGTGACGCGACCGTCATGATCGATACGGGCATCATGAACGGAGCCGACATCGTCGCCTCGGTCGCGCTCGGAGCGAAGTTCACTTTGATCGGCCGAGCCTACCTCTACGGGCTGATGGCGGGCGGGCGCGAAGGCGTCGAACACACGATCGCGATCCTGCGCAGCGAGATCGAACGCACCATGACGCTGCTCGGCGTCTCTTCGCTCGAAGAGCTTGAGCCGAGGCACGTTACTCAACTGCAGCGCCTCGTCCCGGTGCGGGAATCAGCGCGCGATCACTCCATTTCATAGGCTGGGCCAGGAATGCCCTAGATCGCGAGGGCAGCGGAGAGTTACACTACACACACCCGGGAAACACCGGCCTATGCGGGCACTGTGGGGCCGGACGAGCGCTCTCAGGAGTGACACAGATGTCTTCTTCGATGCCCACCCGCCACCGCTCACCGCGCATGCTGCTCGCGGCAGTCGCTTCTCTCGGCCTCGCGCTCAGCGGATGCAGCACCGCCGCGCCTGCCAGCCAGGCGGGCAGCATTTCGGTGCAGACCGGCGATGCTCCCAGCCAAGACGTGGTGAAGCTACCCCAAAACTTCGAGCGATTGCTCGATCGAGCACTCGTGCGGCTGCCAACACTCGCGAAGGATGCGCTCGAGCAGAGTGGCGTACCCGGGATGTCCGTGGCCGTCGTGCACGGCGGCGAGACCGTTTTCGCTCAGGGGTTCGGGGTGCGCGAGGTCGGCACCGGGCAGCAGATTACGCCCGATACGGTGTTCCAAGTCGCCTCGGTATCGAAGTCGCTCTCCGCGACCGCTGTCGCCGCCGCGATCGGTGAGAGCGGCGGCGAGCTCAGCTGGCAGACGCCGATTCACGAGCTGCTTCCCGAGTTTCAGTTCAAGGATCCTACCGTCACCGAGCTCGCCACCGTGGGCGACGCATTCAGCCACCGCACCGGTCTCTTCACCGGTGCGGGCGACGACCTCGAGGATCTGGGGTTCGATCGAGCCGTGATCCTCGAGAAACTGCGGCTGCAACCACTGGATCCGTTTCGCTCGAGCTATCACTACTCGAATTTCGGCCTCACTCTTGGTGCCGAGGCGGTAGCGACCTCGCGCGGTCAGGCCTGGGAAGACCTGATGGACGAGCTCGTATTCGACCCACTCGGCATGGCGTCAAGCTCGGCTCGGCACGATGATTTTCTTGCGCATAAAGATCGCGCCCTGCTGCACGCCTTCGAGGACGGGGAGTTCGTCGCGAAGTACGATCGAGATCCCGACCCGCAAGCACCCGCGGGAGGGGTCTCTTCAACAGCGAACGATCTCGCGAAATGGATGCTCATGGTCCTGGCGGACGGCGAAGTCGACGGCGCACAGGCGCTCGACGCGGACGCGCTCTCCGAGGCCATGACCCCGCAGATTATTTCGAGCACCGGCCCCGACATTACGGCCCGGCCCGGGCACTACGGTTTCGGTTTCAACGCCTCACCGCAGGTCAGCGGCCGTATGGCGATCTCGCACTCGGGTGCGTTCGCACTCGGCGCGGGCACTAACTTTCAGTTGATCCCCGAGTTGGATCTCGGCATCGTCGTGCTCACGAATGGTGCACCCGTCGGTGTCGCCGAAGCGGTCGCGACGCAGTTCACCGACCTCGTGCAGTATGGAGAGGTCACCCGCGATTGGGTGACCGATGCCGCAGGATTCTTTGCCGCTTACACTGCGCCGAGCGGCGATCTCGTCGATGAGACTCGGCCGGCCGACGCCACGGCGCCTCCACCGACAGAACGCCTCATCGGCAAGTATGAGAGCGACTACTTCGGCGTGCTGCTCATCGAGCGTCAGAATGGAAACCTCGTGGCCAGGCTCGGCCCGACGGGAAATGTGACGCTCAAGCTCAACGAATGGGACGGCTCGACGTTCGAGTACTCCCCGCTCAGCGAGAGCGCCCCAGCGGGGTCGAAGGCGAGCGCCGTGTTTGCCGACGATGGCAGCTCAGTGACCCTCACCTCGTTCGACGCACAGGGCCTTGGCACTTGGAGGCGCGTCGCCTAGCGCGACGGGCGGCCGCCCGGAAGCCACCCCACGCATGCACCATCAAGCGATAACGCGCAGGCCCATTGCCCCCGCGAGCTGCACCGCCTGATGCTCATCGATGTAGGCGCCCTTCAACACCGTCTCGACCGGGTCGAGCCCAGCAAGATCGCTGCCCGTCAGCGTCGTCTCGCTCAGGTCTGCCCCGTGAAACCAGCTCGCCGAGAGGTCGCAGTGGCTCAGTGTGGCCTTGGCGCATCTCGCAAACGTGAGGTCTGCCTCGCGCATGCGAACTCCGATGAAGCTCGCCCCCTCAAGCGTCGCGCCGGGAAACCCGACGAAAGACCAGTCGCCGCCCTCGACTTGCAGCAGCGCGAACTCGCACCGATCGAACATGCTGCCGATCAGCTTCGCGCCGACAAAGCGGGTGTCAAAGAAGTTGCACGCGGTGAACGTGCAGTTGAGAAAGGCGCTTTCCTCGTGCCTGCTGGCATTGAACTTCACTCCCCGAAACGAGCACTCTCGAAACACCGCCCCCGCAGATGTCGCCTCGGTCATGTCGACGTCGACGAACAGCGTGCGCTCGAAGGTCTGGCCCGAGAGATCGCGCCCGTACCAGTCCTCGCCGACGATGCTGGTATCGCACTCCGGCGCGGGCACACCGCCTCTTCGCTCTGCCATGGCCCGACTACCCGAGCTGCTCTGAGAGCTCGAGCCAGCGCTCCTCGAGCGCCGCGATCTCGTCTTCGATCGCCGTGATCTTGACCATCTCGGCGTTGAGCAGGGTGTAGTCGCTCTGGTCGAGCGCGGCAAGACCGTCGCGCGCCTTGGCGACATCTGCTTGCAGACGCTCCATCTTGCGCTCCACCGCCGAGAGCTCTTTCTCGGCGGCGCGCAGCTCGGCCCCCGAGAGCGCTGGCTTCGTCGCATGGCCCGCAGCCGCAGGATCGACAGAAGCAGTCGGAGCAATAGCGCTTGCCACGGCACCGGGTTGAGGTTCGATCGCCGCCCGCAGCTTCAGGTACTCGTCGATACCGCCTGGCAGGTGCCGCAGGCGCCCCGCGCCGCTCGGCCCGGGCAGAATCGCAAACTGCTGGTCGGTGACCCGCTCCAAGAAGTAGCGGTCGTGCGATACGACGATCAACGTGCCGGGCCACGAGTCGAGCAGGTCTTCGATCGCCGCGAGCATGTCGGTGTCGAGGTCGTTGGTCGGCTCATCGAGAATCAGCACGTTCGGCTGATCGAGCAGAATGAGCAGCAGCTGCAGTCTGCGCTTCTGCCCGCCCGAGAGGTCTTTCACCGGGGTCGAGAGCTGCGCGCTCGAGAACCCCATGCGTTCGAGCATCTGCCCCGGCGTCAGGTCTTGCGCCTTCGAGCCGCTGCCAACAGTGAAGCTCGTGCGCAGCCGCCCGATCACCACGCGCACCGGCTCGTTCAGGTGCTCCTCGAGTTCGTCGAGGCGCTGCGTCAGCGTCGCGACCTTGACGGTTTTGCCGCGCTTCACCCGCCCCGAGGTCGGTTCGATCGTGCCGGCAATGAGGCCCAGCAGCGTCGACTTGCCCGCACCGTTGACGCCGAGAATGCCCGTGCGCTCGCCTGGGGCGAGCAGCCAATCGACGTCTTCGAGCACCGCGCGGTCGCCGTACGAGACGCCCGCTTCGACCAGGTTCACGACCTCTTTGCCGAGGCGCGACACCGCCAGCGACTTCAGCTCAGTGGCGTTGCGAATCTCGGGCACGTCTTCGATGAGCGCGTTCGCGGCGTCGATGCGAAACTTGGGTTTCGAGGTGCGCGCCGGGGCCCCGCGGCGCAGCCACGCGAGCTCCTTACGGGCGAGGTTCTGCCGCTTCTGCTCGATCGATGCGGCCTGGCGATCCCGCTCGACGCGCTGCAGAATGTAAGCCGCGTAGCCGCCTTCGAACGGCTCAACGATGCGGTCGTGCACCTCCCAGGTCGCGTTCGCGACCTCGTCGAGAAACCAGCGATCGTGCGTCACCGCGAGCATCGCACCCTGGTTCGCAGGCCAGCGACGCTTCAGGTGGTCGGCGAGCCACGCAATCGCCTCGACGTCGAGGTGGTTCGTAGGTTCGTCGAGGGCGAGGATCTCCCACTCCCCTACAAGCAGACGCGCGAGGGCGACACGGCGTCGCTGTCCACCGCTCAAAGCCTCAACCGGCGCATCCCACTCGAGATCGGCGACGAGACCCGCGATCACCTCGCGTGTGCGCGCGTCGCCAGCCCACTCGTGCTCGGGCATGTCGCCGACGATCGCGTGCCCAACGGTTTCACCGTCGTCGAAGCGATCCTCTTGATCGAGCACGCCGATTCTCGTACCGCTGCGCACGGTCACCTGACCACCGTCGGGGCTGCGACGACCGGCGAGCATCATGAGCAGGCTCGACTTGCCGTCGCCGTTGCGGCCGACGATGCCGATTCGGTCGCCCTCGGCGACGCCGAGCGTGACTGAGTCGAATACGACTTTGGTGGGAACTTCGAGGTGCAGGGCTTCGGCCCCGAGCAGATGCGCCATAACCTCTCCAGTCTAGGCGCTGGGCGATGTGTGGGCCGCCGCAGGATCAGCCGAGCTCAGGCCGCAGACTCTGCGGCGAGCGCTGCATCGCTGCGCCTGCCCCACCGCACCGCCAACAGAAACACCAGCACGGTCAGGCCGTAGTACACGATGAGCGGCCCGAAGGTCAGCACGGTGAACATCGAGAAGCTCGGAGCGTCCCAGGCCGCGTGCAGCAGCATCGGCACGAGCGTGCAAGGCACGATCACCCACCAGCGCGCCGACAGCCCGATCTGACGTCTCGACAAACAGTAAGCGAGCGCGGCGCCGCTCACTGTGGTCCAGAGCGCATGCAGCCCGAACCCGACCAGCAAGCGCATGATGCCGGTTGAGACTGTTGCCGAGAAATCACTCGAGTGCAGCGCGTAGAAGAGATTCTCGACGATTTCAAAGCCTGCGCCCACGAGAAAGCCGTAGACAACCCCGTCCATCACGGTGAGTCTGCCCTGCGACTGCGCGAGTGAGAGCACCATGAGCACGCCGAGCAGGCGCAGCAGGTCTTCATTGATCGGCGCCGAGAGCGAGGCCGCGAACGAAGTGAGGCCGATCTTGTCGTAGAGTTCAGCGGCGGCAGTGTTGGCCTGTGCGGCAAACGAGCACGCCACGAGGCCACCCCAGGCGAGCGCCACGAACCGAAGCGATGCGGGCTGGCGCCTCTTCACCTTTGGCAGCGCTCGCGCGATCAGCGCAAGCAGCACCATCTGCATTCCGCCCAAAACGAGTGCGGCGAGCAGGCCCTGCGCGCCAGAGAAGAGCGCCGCCAACTGCAGAGCGGTCAGAAAGATCGACACTGCGAGCAACGCCAAGAACAGCCAGAAGACCGGTTGGCGGGGCTGCCAGACCGCCGCACGCGCCCTCGCCGAGGGCTGCGGCGTCTCAGTCATTTGATCGGGTGCGCTCATGGCTGCACCTCCGTACTCTCGACCACTGCCGCGATGTCGGGCAGCAGCTGCCCTGCGTCGACGGTCACGTGCGTCGAGGCGATCGATACCTCGAACAGCACGCACGAGGCGTTGCGAAGCGCCTCGCACACCGCTATCAGCTGTGTCGGCCCTGAGCCCGCGGCCAGGTCGTACTCGAGCAGGTTCACGGTCAGCAGCGGCGCCGAATCGAGCGGGCGCACCGGCAGCAGGGCCGCCCCGACTGGTGCCGCTTCGCGCAGCAGCGCACCGCTCTCTACCCCGGTGTGCATCGAGGCGGTCATCGAGACGCCACCGTCTTGGGTGGTGAAGGTGCGTTCGGCAACTCCGGCATCGAGAGCGCCGTCTGCTGGATCCCTCTCCCACCCCTGCGGCGCGATGAACGCACCGTTTACTTCACGGCCGCCATCTTCGACCTGCAGCGTGGCTCGCTCGTAAACACCGACCACGTTCTCGGGTTTGCTCGGCGCTACGATTCCGGCGACGAGGGGGGTGACAACCAGCAGCATGATGGCTACGAGGATCACCCAGAACACGGCCCAGCGCGGTCGTTCAGAGGGAGGCGTCGGCCCCGGCTTCGATTCGCCCACCTCCGTGGTGCGCGCTGGCGACTCAGTCATATACCGATGCTAGGGGGCTGAATCCTCGCGAAGCAAGCAACAGCTACAGACGCGCACAAACTGCACCCTCGCTGCACAAATTGAGTGTGCGCGATACCGAGCCGGGCGTCTCAGCGTGCGAGAGGCCCGACTCGGTGTGATGCGTCAGTTAGGCGGCGCAGCAGCTGCCGCCGCAGCAACTGCCGCCGGCCTCGGCGTCGCCGAGCAGGTTCAGAATCTCGGCGCTCTCGGCCGATGCGGCAGCGGCAATGCCTGCCTCGTCGTTCAGTTGCGGTGCGATAGTGTCGCTCATGGTGTCTCCTTGGGTTGCGGTAAAGGTCACTGGTCTTCGGGTTCGGTGCCGCTGTCGCGGAAAGCGAGCACCTGCTCGAGCACGTTGGCGAACGTCTCGGCAGATTGTGCCCCAGAGACGGCGTACTTCTCTTCGAAGAGGAAGTAGGGCACGCCGTTCACGCCGAGCATGCGCGCACGGGTGATGTCGCGCTCGACAGCATCCTCGTATTCTTCGTCTTCGTACGCATCGCGCACCTCGTCTGCGTCGAGACCCACCTCTTCCCCGAGCACAGCGAGGGTCTCGACGTCAGAGACCAGGCGCCCCTCGGTGAAGTACGCGCGGAACAGGCGATCCTGCATCTCTGCCTGCAATCCCTGCGACTTCGCGAGGTGCAGCACTCGGTGCGCGCGGCTCGTGTTCGCGTGCTGCAGCTTGCTGAAGTCGAACTCGATGCCCTCGAGAGCAGCCATCTGCGTCATCTGTTCGAGCATGTCTTCGACGCGCTCGCGCGGCATTCCTTTGTGCTTCGTGAGAAAGTCGATCTCACTGCCTTCGTAATTGTCGGGCGTATCGGGGGCGAGTTCGTAGCTGTGGCTCTCGATTTCGATCTCGATGTCGGGGTGTTTGCCGTTGAACTCAGCAATGCCAGCCTCGAAGCGGCGCTTGCCGATGTAGCACCACGGGCAGGCGATGTCGCTCCAGATGTCGACGTGAAGGGTGTCATTCATGGTGGCTACAGCGTAGCGCCCCTGCAACATATTCCCTGAAAAGTGCGGGTATGCCAAAGTTGAAGCAGATGTAATTCGACACGGGGTGCAGAAACTTATGAGGCAACACTTGCGCTGGCCGAAAGCACTGCACCTTCTGGTGGCGCTTGTCTCTCTCGCGCTCGGCATCATGCTGTTGCTGGCCGGGCTGACCGTGCAGCAGATCGCGATGGTCACTGGTATCGGCATCGCGGCGGCCGGCGTCACCTTGGCGCTTCGCAGCTTCGGCATCGACGATTTCCACGAGGATCGCGGCGACGATGCTCGCTCCGCCGCTTCGACCGCGGGTGTCTGGATCCTGCGATTCTCGGGCGTCGCTCTCGTCGTCGTCGGTGCGCTCATGGCGCTCTGGCCAGACGCGGGCGCAGCCTGGCTTGCTGCCGGAGTTGCGCTCGCCCTGATCCTGCACGGTATCGTGTCGGGCATCGAAGCGATTCGCGGCGACGCGGACTGCCGAGCCTCTGGCGTGCTGATCGCGCTCGCCGGTATCGCGCTCGGAGTGCTCTCATTTTCGTGGCCCGTGCTCACGCTCGTGATCTTTCGCCTCGCGGTCGCCGCGTGGCTGATCTTCGTCGGCTTGCACGCGCTGATCGGGCTCTGGCGCGGTCGCGCCGCGGAGGCGAAGCGGGCCGCGGCGCCTGAGCACCGCCCCGCGTCCAGGGTCGCGAACTGGTCTCGCACGATAGCTTCGGCGGTGGCGCTCGTGCTCGCCATGGGCGCCGTGTACGGCAGCGCCCAACTGCTGGGCGGCACGCCGCAGCCCGCACCAGATGCGTTCTATACCGCGCCGAACGAATTGCCCTCGCAGCGGGGCGAACTTATTCGCACCGAGCCGCTCACCATCGGCGTGCCGGCAGGGGCCCGGGCCTGGAAGATGCTCTACACGACCACTCGCCCAGATGGCAGCCCCGCCATCTCGAGCGGCACGATCCTCGCCCCCGCTGATCACGACGAAACCACGCTGCCCTTGCTCACCGTTTCGCATGGCACCACCGGAGTCGTGAGCGGCTGCGCTCCCTCGCTGAGCGCTACTCCCTTCGCCGACGGCGCGGGCACCGCGATGCAAGAGATGGTGACGAAGCACGGCTGGGTCGCCGTCACCTCTGACTACACCGGCATGGGCACCGAGGGCACCGCTGAGTATCTGGTGGGCGAGGCCGAAGCGCGCAACGTTCTCGACGCTTCGCTCGCGGCGAGGCAGTTCAGCGAACTCTCGCTCAGCGCCGACACCGTCGTGTGGGGCCACTCGCAGGGCGGACAGGGTGCGCTCTGGACCGCGCAGATGGCGAAGGACTACGCCCCAGAACTGAACGTGCTCGGCGTCGCGGCCTTCGCGCCGGCCGCCAATCTTTACGGGCTCGCCGAGGCCGACAAGTCGAACGCTGGCGGCAAGACCGTTTCGGCTTACATCGCCAAGACCTGGAACGAGGCCTTCCCGGAGCTCAAACTCGAACAGCACCTCACTCCTGGCTCACGGGGCCCGGTCGATCGTATCTCGCAACTCTGCTTCAACGGCAGCGACGCGATCTCAGCCATTCTGCGCGGCACGCAGGTGCCGAACCAGATCTTCCCAGACAGCATGCTGCAGGGCGAGTTCGGCGATCTGCTCAAGAAGCAGGCACCGACCGGGCCGTTTGCCGGCCCTGTGCTGGTGGCGCAGGGGTTGGCCGATCCTCTCGTATTGCCGAAGCTGCAGCAGCAGTGGGTCACCGAGCGGTGCGACGCGGGCGTCGCCGTCGACTACCGCATGTTCGAGGGCCTCAGCCACGTGAGCCTGGTCGCCGCCGACTCGCCGCTCACCCCGCAGATCGTGCAGTGGACGCTCGATCGTTGGAGCGGCGAGGCCGCGCCCACCGAGTGCACCTCGAAAACCTACCCGCAGGCGCCCGGCAAGTCCGGCTGAGCGAGATGAGCGCGCTACTCTCTAGGGCGCCGCGTTCCACTCGCGCACGAACTCCTTGGCCGACGGGTGCTCGTCGTACCCGATATCGTCGAGGCCAATCGAAGGCTTTGCGGTCGTGCACAGCGCCGACCCGAGGTGGTGCTCACGCAGGTCCACTGACCGGTGGCGGCGACCGACTTGAGCTCGACGGCGTACCCAGCCAGATCGTTCTCGCCCACCGAATCAGAAACCGAGAGTTCGATGCGGTCGCGCGCGATACTCACGGATTGAGCGCCTGGCTCGCCGAGCAGCCGCCGCGCGTTCGTAACCTGAGCCGAGAGCTCTCTCGGCTCTGCGTAGACGCTGAGGATCTCATCGCCGACGTTCTTCGCGGGCTCCCCGGGAAACGCCCCGTCCGGATGCACGAAGATTGCAAGCGTGTTGAACTCTCTGCTCTGAGGAAGGCGAGAGAGCTCGTCAGCGAGCAGTTGCGCGTCTCCGGGTGAAGCGACCGCAATTTGCAGCACCGTGTCACTGGTCCAGCTCGTCATCACCTTGCCAATCGCAACGTCGGTGAGGGCTGCGAGCAGAGTTCTGGCAGCATCGCCGTTCGAGCCGCTCGCGACGCCGAGCAGGTCGCTGCTCACGGTGAGCTGCAGCTGTGATCCGTCGAGCGCGTAGCGCGCGAAACTGCGCGTCTTCCACGTCTTGCTCGCGCTGCACGCGAAGCTCAACGAGTTCGGGGGTCGCTTGCAGCCCGGTCGCCCCGTACCGGGCAGCCCCCGCCCAAACGCGCTCGGCGTACATGAGCCACGGGCCTGGGGCGCCCTCGAGAGAAATCGCGCCGTCGCTTGAACTCAGTTCGAGGTCGGTGACCTCTGTGGGAAGCGGCCCCAGCATCTCTGGGAGAGCCGCGGCAAGCTTGAACAACGCTGCGGGGCTTTCTGCGGTCATCAGAAGCGATCTGCCAAAATCGAACTCGACGGAGCCAACCCTCGGATCGTCTCGCAGACTCAATCCGAACGCAAGGTAGGCCTCGCGGGCGCTCTGTTTCTCCGACACCGGAAACTGCACACCATCACTGATCACGCCGACCGAAACGCTGCCGCCCTTGTGGCTCGCACTGAACTTCGCGAGTCGTTCGATGAGCGCGCGAAGATCGACCTCGTCGAGCCCCTCTTTGGCAATAATGTCTCCGCTTACTCCACCCACCCAGGGCAGATCGTTCGCAACCCGCAGATCCATCGATTCGATCGCGGGGTCTTCGGCAAACGCACGCTCGAGATCTTGCTTACTGGCACTGCCCGCGTTCACACTGCTGCAGGCGCTGAGCAGCAGCGCCGCAACGATCACTCCGCTCGCGGCGGCAACTCGAGCCGCAAACGGTTGACGAGAGCTGCGAGTAGCACGGGGGGTTGATGATTCGGGGGGGTCATACGACCACGCTACCCCGGGCCACCGACGTTTCGGAATCGCCCTGAGGTAGCGTTAGGCAAGCTCGCGGCGAACAACCTCGTGAAGCGCGCCCGCGAACACCTCTGCCGTCTGCGCGCCAGATACCCGGTATTTCCCGTTGATCAGCGCAAACGGCACGCCGCTGGCTCCGAGCATTTGGCCGCGGGCGTGGTCGGCCGACACCGCCTCGTCCCAGCGGCTCTCGGATCCCGCCTCGGCTGCGACGAGCGCCTCTTTGCGGTCGAGCACAAGTTCGGCAGCGAGACGTGCCAGCGTCGACGGCTCAGAAAGATCGAGGCACTCGGTGAAGTAGGCGGTGAAGAGTCGCTCAAGCATCTCTTCGCCAAGACCGCGCTGCTGCCCCAGCTGAAAGACCCGGTGCGCCCGTCGGGTGTTGGCGAGCTGCAATTGCTCGAACCGCAGCTGCACTCCCTCGCTCGCCGCCAGCTTCTGCAGTTCGGGCAGCATGCGCGCCGAGTGCTCGAGCGGCGCCCCCTCGTAGCGCTGCAGGTACTCGGCCTCAGACCCGTCGAAGCGGTCGGCGATGCTCGGCGCGAGCTCGAAGCTGTGGTGCGTGACGGTTACAGGAGTGTCTGGCTCATCACCCGCGAACATCTCAACCGCGCGCTCGAGTCGGCGCTTGCCGAGAAAACACCACGGGCAGCGCACATCGAACCATACGTCGACGAGGATCGCCGAGGCGGCTGCAGCATCATCGCTCATGTGAAGTGCAACGGGCGATGCGCCCCGAGTATTCCTTGCGAGCGCGCTGTGCCGCGCCCGCGTCAGGCGGTGACTGCCCGAGCGATGCTCAGAAACTGGCCAATGTCGAGCTGTTCGGCACGGAGCGTGGGGTCGACGCCGGCCTCTGCGATCACCTGACTCGCGGCCTCGGCGCTCGTCTGGATGCCGAGCACGCCCTGCAGCGACTGGCGCAGCATCTTTCGGCGACCGGCGAACGCGGCGTTCACGAGTTCGAACGTGGCTCGACGCTCGGCTTCGGTGCCCATTCGCTCCTCGGCGCGGGTGAACGCGACAAGGTTCGAATCGACGCCAGGAACCGGCCAGAAGATGCGTCGGCTCACGGTGCCGGCGATGTGCCAGGCCCCGTACCATGCGGCCTTTGCGCTCGGCGCGCCATACTCTTTCGAACCGGGAGGCGCGGCGATGCGGTTGCCCACCTCTGCCTGCACCATGACCAGCCCTGAGCGCAGATCGGGCAGCAGTTCGAGCAGGTGCATCAGAATCGGCACCGAGACGTTGTATGGCAGGTTTGCGACGAGTCGCTGCGGCGCAAGCCAAGTGCCGGGGTCGGTGAGCTGCCCGAGCGTGACGTCGAGCGCGTCTGCGCGCACCACCCGCAGGCGGCCCTCGGCGGCGGCGTCGGGTTGCATCGCGGCGAACGTACTCGGCAGCTCGGCGGCGAGCCGGTGATCGATCTCGACAGCGGTGACGCTCGCACCGACCTCGGTGAGCCCGAGTGTCAGCGAGCCGAGGCCCGGCCCGACCTCGACGACCCTGTCGCCAGCCTCGACGCCGGCGAGGCGCACAATCTTGCGCACCGTGTTCGGGTCGATGACGAAGTTCTGCCCGAGCTTCTTCGTCGGGGTGACATCGAGCCGCTCTGCGAGCTCGCGCACTTCGAGCGGACCGAGCAGCTTGCCGCTCCCCTGGCCTGTCGATGGCTCGGCCTGCGTCATGACGCCGCCCCCTCGTCCATGCTCCAGCTGCCGTAGACCTTCTCGGTGTTCGCTGCGAGGCGCGCGCACAGCTCTTCAAGCGGCTCACCGAGCGCCTCGGCCATGCGGCGCACGGTGTGGGGCATGAGGTAGGGCGCGTTCGGGCGACCCCGAAAGGGCTCGGGCGTCAGAAACGGCGCGTCGGTCTCGATGAGCACGAGCTCGGGTTTGGCCACGGCGAGCGCGTCGCGCAGACCCTGCGCGTTCTTGAACGTCGAGGTACCAGAGAATGACATGTACCAGCCGTGATCGTTGCAGATCTTCGCGAGCTCGGCATCGCCCGAGAAGCAGTGAAACACGGTGCGCTCGGGGGCGCCGGTGCGTTTCAGCGTCGACACGACCGCATCGTGCGCGTCGCGATCGTGGATCTGCAGTGCGAGACCGTTGCCCTTCGCGATGTCGATGTGCGCCTCGAACGATTCGATCTGGGCGTCGCGCCCGTCTTCTCCGGTGCGAAAGAAGTCGAGGCCGGTCTCGCCGACGGCGCGCACGCGCGGTTGCGAGGCGAGGCGCGAGATCTCTGAGAGGTGCGCGCTCAGCAGCCCCTGCGCGAAGAGTTTCGGAGCTTCGTTCGGGTGCAGCGCGACGGCTGCGAGCACGCGAGGGTCGCTCGCGGCCATCTCGGCGCTCCAGCGGCTCGTCTCGAGGTCGGTGCCCACCTGCACCACTCCCGCAACGCCAACCCGCTCCGCCCGTTCGAGCGAGTCGCTCGGGTCGAGCACCTCGAGCCCGTCTTCGAACTCGAGGTGGGTGTGGTTGTCGTAGATGGGAACGGGCAACCGCTCGGGCAGCGGCGGGCGCGTCAGATCGCGCTCACCTGCGGCCCGTTTTCGGATGCCTCCGGGGGGAGCTGTTTCGGCAGACATCTACTTGCTCTCGTTTTCACTCTCGACGCGCGGGAAGAGCACGGCGAGCGGCTGCTGCGGGGTGCCCGCGGGCAGACGCCCCCACTGACCTGCAGACCGCAGGGGCTGCGCCTCGAGCGCACCGATCGCGTCTTCAGCGCCGAGTGCCTCCCACAGCTTCGCGGTGGCGAGCGGGATCACGGGGTGCAGCAGCTCTGCGAGCGCGCGCAGGCCCTCGGTTGCGGTGGCGAGCACCGTGGCCAGGCGATCCTGCTGCGCCTCGTCTTTCGCAAGCGCCCAGGGCTGCTGCTCCTGCACGTAACCGTTGAGCGCGTCGACGAGCTGCCAGATCTCGGCGATGGCCTCGTGCACCGCAAAGCGCTCGATGTGCTCGTCTGCGGCCGCGGTCACCGAAACTGCGAGTTCGCGAATCGCGCGATCCTCGTCAGAAATTTCGCTTTCGACGGCACTCGGCATGACGCTGCCGAAGTACTTCGCGTTCATGGCGAGCACGCGGCTCGCAAGGTTGCCGAAGCCGTTCGCGAGTTCGGCGTGATAGCGCGCGTGCAGATCTTCCCAGCTGAACGAGCCGTCGTGACCGAACGAGATGGCGCGCATGAAGTAGTAGCGGAACGCGTCGCTGCCGAAGGTGTCGGTGATCTCGTTCGGCGCGATGCCGGTGAGCTTCGACTTCGACATCTTCTCGCCGCCGACGAGCAGCCACCCGTGGGCGAACACGTGCTCGGGCACATCGACGCCCGCCGCCATCAGCATTGCGGGCCAGATCACCGCGTGGAAGCGCAGGATGTCTTTACCTACGATGTGGGTGGCCGGCCAGCGCCGCGCGAACTGCTCGTCGTCAGAGCCGTAGCCGATCGCGGTGGCATAGTTGAGCAGAGCGTCGAACCAGACGTAGGTGACGTGCGAGTCGTCCCACGGAATCGGAATGCCCCAGTCGAACGAGGTGCGCGAGATCGACAGGTCTTCGAGGCCCTGCTGCACGAAGGCGATGACCTCATTGCGAGCGCTCGTCGGCTGCACGAAATCGGGTCGCTCTTCGTAGAGCGCCAGCAGGCGGTCTTGAAACGCGCTCATCTTGAAGAAGTAGTTCTTCTCTTGCAGCAGTTCGAGCGGCTTCGAGTGGATCGCGCAGACCTTCTCACCTTCGAACGCACCGGTGCCATCGACTATCTCGCTCTTGGGCTTGAACTCTTCACAGCCCACGCAGTAGAGCGCCTCGAACTCGCCAGCGTAGATGTGCCCCTCGTCGTAGAGCTTCTGCAGAAACTTCGCGACGCCCTCTTCGTGGCGGGCATCGGTCGTGCGAATGAAGTCGTCGTTCGAGATATCGATGGTGTCGATCAGGGGGCGCCAGGCACTCTCGACGAGGCGGTCTGCCCACTCCTTGGGGCTGACGCCGTTCGCGGTCGCGGTGCGCAGAATCTTCTGGCCGTGCTCATCGGTACCAGTGAGAAACCAGGTGTCGTCGCCAGACTGGCGGTGCCAGCGCGCGAGCACATCGGTCGCGACCTCGGTGTAGGCGTGCCCGATGTGCGGGGCGTCGTTCACGTAGAAGATCGGGGTGGTGATGAAGAACGACTTGTTCGGTACGTTCGCAGCGTTCTCGTCGCGCGTCAGGCTCTCGGGCATGATCTCTATTCTATGGCCGCTTCGCAGAACACTCACTCGTATTACGCGAAGCCCGCAGCGGCGCCTGCTCTCAAAACAAGTTGGCACTAGATGCTGCTTGAACACCTTTGAGACAGCGTCTAGTGCCCATCTGCTTACGAATTGGCGACGAGGATCGTCGGCTCGTGCTTCACCGGAAAGTTTACCGAGTTCGCGATGAAACACGCAGCGTAGGCCTCGGCGTGCGCCGCGCGAGCCGCATCGACCATGGATTCTTCGGTAACCGTCACTACCGGGTGCAGCACGACCTCGGTGAATCGCCCGCCGACGCCCTCTTGCACCATCGTGCCCGTCGCGGTGTCAGTGTACGCGGTGACGACCACGCCGGCGCGTACCGCCATGTGCAGATACGACAGCATCTGGCACTGTGAAAGCGCGGTGACGAGCAGGTCTTCGGGGTTCCAGCGCTCGGCGTCACCGTGAAAGGTGCGGTCGGCAGACGCCTCGATCTCGTGCGTCTTACCCTCGGCCCGCACGACGAGCTGCCTGCCGTACTCGCGATACCCGCTCGTGCCCGTGCCGCGGTTGCCCAGCCACTCGATTTCGACCCTGTATTGGTGTTCCCCTGATGCTGCGCTCATACCGAAACCCTATAGCGCCGTGCACGGCCGCAATACGATTAGGACATGAGCACCGAATCGCAGCCGCTTCTGACGGTCAAAGACGCCGCGGCCTGGCGCGCCTGGCTCGACGCCAACGAGCACACCTCAGACGGGGTCTGGCTCGTGCTGGCCAAGAAGGGCACCGTCGAGCCGACGTCGCTCAGCTACGCTGAGGCGCTCGACGAGGCGCTCTGCAGCGGGTGGATCGACGGCCAGAAGAAGAGCTTCGACTCAGTCGTGTTTCTGCAGCGATTCACGCCCAGACGCAAGCGCTCCATATGGTCGCTGCGCAAGACCGGCATCGTTGAGCAGCTCATCGCGCAGGGCCGCATGCGCGAGCGCGGCATGAGCGAGATCGAGCTCGCGAAAGCCGATGGGCGATAGGAGCGTAGCGCTCTCGTGCGTCGCGCTTGCCGAGCTGGGTTTCGGCGTCGCGAGTGCGCGCGCCGCGCGCGCTCGGGAGCGTACCTCAGCCACGTCAGTCACGCGGTAAGGCTGGGCAGGCCGTAGGCTTGGCACATGAGCACCGATAGCCGTACAGAGACGTCAACCGTCACCGCAGCCGAGGTCAGCCAGCAGCCGCTGCTGCGCACCGAGATTCCCGGCCCCCGCAGCCGCGAGCTGCACGCGAGGCGCCAGGCAGTGATTCCGCCGGGCGTGCACAGCGTGGTTCCTGTCTACATCGAGCGCGCGCACGGCTCGATCCTCGTCGATGTCGACGGCAACCAGATCGTCGACGTGTGCGGCGGCATCGGCGTGACCACCATCGGGCACACCGATGAAGCCGTCGTCGCCGCAGCCCAAGCTCAACTTGAGAAGGTCACGCACACGCTGTTCACAATGACCCCGTACGAGCCATACGTCGAGGTCGCAGAGCACCTCGCAAAGCACTTTCCGGGTGAGGGCCCCGCGAAGACCCTGCTCATGAACTCAGGGGCCGAGGCCGTTGAGAACGGTGTGAAGATCGCGCGCAAGCACACCGGCCGCCCGGGCGTCGCCGTGCTCGAGCACGCGTATCACGGTCGCACGATGCTCACGAGCAGCATGAACTTCAAGGGAGTGCCATACGCAGCCGGCTACGGCCCCCGCGCAGGCGACATCTACAAGGCTCCGAACTCGTACCCGCTGCGCGACGGGCTCGCCGGCGCAGAGGCTGCGGCACGCACCATTACCTACCTCGAGAAGACCGCGGGCGCAGAAGACCTCGCCTGCCTCGTCGTCGAGCCTGTGCAGGGCGAGGGTGGCTTCATCGTGCCAGCCGAGGGCTACCTGCCCGCACTCGCCGAGTGGTGCCGCGCCAACGGTATCGTCTTCATCTCTGACGAAGTGCAGGCGGGCATCGCGCGCACCGGCACCATGTTCGCAATCGAGCAGTTCGGGGTGAAGCCCGATATCGTGCTGACCGCGAAGGGCATCGCTGGCGGCCTGCCGCTCGCGGGCATCACCGGCCGCGCCGAGATCATGGACAAGTCGCAGCCCGGCGGCCTCGGCGGCACCTTCGGCGGCAACCCTGTCTCGTGCGCCGCAGCAGTCGCCGTGTTCGAGCAGATTGAGCGCGATGGGCTGCTCGCGCGCGCAAAGCACATCGAGAGCGTCTTCCTGCCCGCACTGCGGGAGCTCGCAGCCAAGTACCCGAGCATCGCAGACGTGCGCGGCATGGGCGCAATGCTCGCGATCGAGTTCACCAAGCCGGGCACGCTCGAGCACGACGCCGCGCTCACGCAGCGCGTCATCGATCGCGCCGCTCAGCAAGGCGTGCTGCTGCTCAGCACCGGCATCTACGGCAACGCGATCCGCTTCTTGCCTTCGCTGCAGTTCACCGACGAGCTCATCGAGCTGGTCGTGCGAGTGCTCGACGAGGCGCTGAGCGCCGAGGCGTAGCAAGAACCGGCGGCTGGCCGGCAGCATAGCTGGCCCAGCGGGCCCATAAGAGCCGGGTTTCATACAGCGGCGCCCGATCCTCTTCGAAAATCGAAAGGGACCGGGCGCCGCTGTTATGTAACGCGAAAAGCTACGAACTACTTCTCGTTCGGGTTATCTTTCACGGGGTCTTCGAGCGGTGCGATCGAGCTTGCGACGTCCATCGAGTCAGTCATCGCGGCTGCGTTGATGCGGCCACGCACGCCGAACCAGCCGATCAAGAGAAACACGCCGATGATCGCGGTGAGCACGAGGGTGAGCCTGCCGATCTCGCCGTCGAAGCCGATCAGCACCACCACCAGCAGCAAGAAGCCGAGCGTGAACGCGTTCAGGAAGGGCGCAAACGGCAGCTTGAACTCCGGCCTCGTCACCTCTCCCCTGCGCGACTTTCGCACGAATGCCCAATAGCTCAGCATGATCGACGACCACGCGGCAACGGTTCCGATACCCGAAATGTTGAGCATCAGCGCGAAAGCGTCTTCGGGCATGAGCACGTTCAGAATGACGCTGGGAATGCCGATGATCGAGGTGATCAGAATGCCGCCGTACGGAATGCCCGACTTGTTCATGCGCTTCGCGAAGCGCGGAGCCGTGCCCGCCATCTCGATGCCGGCAAACGCGAAGACGACGCCGAGGGTGATCGCGAAGAGGCTGCCAATGCCGTTCGGAATCAGGCCGCCGTTCTCGGCGATCAGGCTGAAGCCCGGCACGTTACCGTCGATGGGGTGCTGCGTCACCACTACCCAGATGCCGATGACGCCAAAGAGAATGATCGCACCGACCTTGATAAACGCGAACCAGAACTCCATCTCGCCGAACAGCTTGACCGAGATGAGGTTCATGGTGAGCACCACCGCGAGTGCGATAAGTGCGATAAGCCACTGCGGTACCGGGAGGAAGAACGACCAGAAATGGGTGTACACGGCGACGGCGGTAATGTCAGCGACGAGCGTCGCTGCCCAGTCGAGAAAGTACAACCATCCCACGGTGTAGGCGCCCTTCTCGCCGAAGAACTCACGAGCGTAGCTCACGAATGCGCCCGACGATGGGCGGTAGAGCGCGAGCTCGCCGAGCGCGCGCACCACGATGAACGCGAAGATGCCGCGGATCGCATAGACGATCGCGAGGCCGGGGCCCGCGATCTCGAAGCGGTTGCCGCTGCCAAGAAACAGACCAGTACCGATGGCGCCGCCGATGGCGATCATCTGGATGTGGCGGTGCTACAGTCCCTTATGGTAGCCGCCGTCACCGGCATCCTGCATGTGCGAGGTGCCTGTCTTGACCGCGGCGTCGGATGGTTATTTCGACATCGTTGTCCTCTCTGAAGAGCCCTTGTGGGGCGAATATTCGAAGTTGTTGAAGTGGATGAAAAGTGTTCTGCGCTACTCAGCGACGACGCGGAACTGCGTGAGCTTCGCATCGACCGCACCGCGCACGTAGCCGTGCGAGCTCTGCGTCACTGCCTGCAAGAACGAGACGGTCTCTGCGGTGATCTCTTCACCCGGCAGCATGTTCGGAATGCCGGGCGGGTAGGCCGCGAGACTGTCAGCGCTGATGCGTCCGATGGCGGCCTCGGCTGAGACCAGCTCGGTGTTACCGAGAAACGCCTCGCGAGGCAGCATGCGCAGCGCACCCGTGCTTGGCAGGCGCAGCGCGGCATCAACCGGGGTGGTTGAGGTTGCGCCCGCGTCGGCGATCTCATCGAGCGCCTCGAGCAGCGGTTCGAGCGGCGGGCACTTGCCGAGCCCGACCATCGGCACAATGGTAGTCTGCGTCGCCATCTCGACCCAAATGTTGTGCTCGCGCATGAGCTTGAGGCGAACGGTCTGGCCGTCGAGCCCGGTTGCGCTGATATCGATAGGCAGGCGAAGAGGATCAGCGCCAACGATGCTCGGAAACTCGCCGAAGGTGTCGAACAGCAGCGAGAACCGGCCGTGCTCGCGCACCCGCTCAGAGAACGCGCGAAGCGCGTCGAGCGAGCGCTGAATCTCGTCTTTGCTGTGCTGCAGGTCGCGGCGGTTCACGTCGATCGAGCCGAGTAGCAGCGAGCTCTCGCTGGTCGAAGAGGTCATGCGAAACGCGCGCTCGATTGCGGGTTCGAGGGTGTCTGCGAGCTCGGTGTCGCCGAGGTGCAACAGCGCGCTCTGAGTCAGCGATCCCGTGAGCTTGTGGGTGCTCATGATGCAGAGATCTGCGCCCTGGCGCAGCGGCGATTCTGGCAGCTCGGGGTGAAAGCCGAAGTGGGGGCCCCACGCGCAGTCGACGATCAGCGCGGCGCCGGCGGCGTGCACTACCTCGGCGATAGCCGGCACGTCGGCCACGGCGCCGAAGTAGCTCGGGCTCACCACGTAGACAGCCTTCACGACGCCGTCGTGCGCATCGAGCGCATCGCGCACGGCCTCGGGGGTCACATTGTGCGCGGCACCGTTGCGGTAGTCGACCTCGGGGTGAATGAAGCCAGGGCGCATGCCCGAAAGCACGAGGCCGTCGACGATGCTCGAGTGCACGCTGCGCTGCAGCAGAATGTCGCCCCCGAGCTGGCCGATCGCGAGCACTGCCGTGCGGTTGCCCTGCGTCGATCCGTTCGTCAGAAACCAGGTGCGGCGCGCGCCCCAGGCGTCTGCGGCGAGCTTCTCGGCCTGCTCGCGGTTCGAGTTCGCGCCGAGATCGATGCCGTCGAGCAGCGGGGTCACGTCGAGCTGCAGGGGGCGTTCACCTACGAATGATGCGAGGCCCGCCGAGATGCCTTCGGCATTCGCACCGTGCCCTGGTACGAGCAGAGAGATGGGGTTGCTGTCGGCGTGACGCTCGAGTGCTTCGGCGTACGGTGCGCGGCGCGAGGGATCAGCGGTGACTTCAGTTTCGACCATCCGTTCAGGGTATGCGCAGATAAAAACGAGAGGAATATCCAATATATTGATATCTCTCATACTCTGTATGAAACTTGTTGCATGCCTCCGCCGCTCCACGAGCCCCACCCGAAGACGAGCTCAGACCCCCTCGACCTGCGAAGCCTGGCCGCCCTGCGCCAGTGTCACGCCTCTGGCTCAGTTGCGTCTGCGGCACGTGCACTCGGATGGAGCCACCCAACCGTCGATCACCACCTGGCAAAGCTCGAGCGGCAGCTCGGCGCACGGCTTCTCGAACGAACACCAAGGGGCAGCAGAACGACCGAGCTCGGGGCAGTCGTCGCCGAACGCGCAGAAGAGATCCTCGGCCTCTGCGACCGCCTCGTCGCCGAGGTGCACGACTCGCAGCTCGCGACCACGCCCGTCGTGCGCTTCGCCGCCCTGCCCTCACTCGGCGCGCTGATCTTGCCACCAGTGCAGCGCGCACTGCGCGAACTGCCCGACGCGCCGCAGCTCGATGTGACGATTGACGAACTCATGCCGATCGTGGCTGGGCTCGAACAGGGCAGGATCGACGTCGCGATTCTCGTCGCGACCGGCAGGGTGCCACCGATATCGAGCTCGAGGGTGCACCTCGAGCGGCTTCGTTCAGAACCCCTGCACCTCTGCGTGGCTCGGGATCATCCGCTCGCAATCTCGTCGCCGAACGAGCTGCCCCGCTTCGAGCAGCTGCGCGACGAGCAGTGGGCCTTCGGCGTCGACGAGCACGATCCCAGCGACGCGGGCCTCAAGGAGCTGTTTGCTGCGGCCGGCCTGAAGCCGCGCGTCGGCATGCGTCTCGACGACTACCGCACCATCCAGCGGCTCGTCGGCGCGGGCCTCACGGTTGCGCTTGTGCCCGCGTCGGCGCTCGACGCCGACGCCCCGGTGCACACGTGGGCGTTTCCCGAGACGATGCTGCGCCGTGACGTGCTGCTCGCGGTGCGCACCCCGATTGCGCCGCGAGGCAAGGTGGGTACCGTCGCAGAGTCGCGCAAGCAGCGGGCGCTCACCCAGGTGGTCGCCGAGATTCGCGCGGCCGCGCGCTAGGCGGGCGTCGCTCATCGAGCGGGGCCTACCCGCTCATCGAGCCCGTCGATATGAGCGATCTCCGGTTGCGGGGCGAGTGCGGGGTTTTGGATCGCGCGCATGGCCGGG
>Ga0209369_1000269_pt1 | contig 99569 bp, 146 predicted proteins | sample EBPBio142010_DNA_FD_185865 | JGI IMG/M metagenome (GOLD analysis project Ga0209369, IMG submission 185865) | Wastewater treatment Type I Accumulibacter community from EBPR Bioreactor in Madison, WI, USA - Reactor 1_10/4/2010_ DNA (SPAdes)... | ecosystem: Engineered > Bioreactor > EBPR >...
TCGCGAGATGGCGGCCTTCGCTCAGTTCGGCTCCGACCTTGACGCCTCGACCCAGCAGCTTCTGGCCCGCGGCGCGCGCCTGACCGAGCTGATGAAGCAATCGCAATACTCGCCCCTGACCAACGCGGAAATCGTCTGCGTGATCTATGCGGGCACCGCTGGCTTCCTCGACAAGGTGGCGGTCAAGGATGTCGGCCGGTTCGAGACGGGCCTCCTGGCCTTCCTGCGCGGCAAGCGCAAGGACATCCTCGACTGGATCGCCACCGCCGACCCCAAGATCAAGGGCGCGGACGAGCAGAAGCTGAAAGACGCGATCGCCGAATTCGCCAAAGACTTCGCTTGACCCCGGCCCTGAAGGAGAAGGCACATGCCCAGCCTTAAGGACCTAAAAAACCGTATCGGAAGCGTGAAGAACACGCGGAAGATCACCAAGGCCATGCAGATGGTGGCCGCGGCAAAACTGCGCCGCGCCCAGGATGCCGCCGAGGCCGCCCGTCCCTATGCCGAGCGCATGGGGGCGGTGATCGCCTCGCTCGCGGCGGGTCAGGGAGAGGGCGCTCCGCGCCTTCTGGCCGGCAATGGCCGCGACCAGACCCATCTTCTGGTGGTGATGACCTCGGAACGCGGCCTCTGCGGCGGCTTCAACTCGACCATCGTGCGGCTTGCCCGCGCCAAGGCCAACGAGCTGATCGCCCAGGGCAAGACGGTCAAGATCCTGACCGTCGGCAAGAAGGGCCGCGAGCAGCTCAAGCGTGACTGGTCGCAGCACTTCACCGGCCATGTCGACATGAGCGAGGTCAAGCGCGTCGGCTATTCCAACGCGCAAGGCATCGCGCGTGAGGTCATGGCGGCTTTCGAAGCCGGCGAAGCCGATGTGGTCACGATCTTCTACAACCGCTTCCAGTCGGTGATCAGCCAGATCCCGACCGCGCAGCAGATCATCCCGGCCAAGTTCGACGCGGCCGAGACCAACGCGCTTTACGACTACGAACCCTCGGAAGAGGCGATCCTCGCCGATCTCCTGCCGCGGGGCGTGGCCACCCAGATCTTCACGGCCCTCCTTGAAAACGGCGCTTCGGAACAAGGCTCGCGCATGTCCGCCATGGACAACGCGACCCGCAACGCCGGCGAGATGATCAACAAGCTGACGATCCAGTACAACCGGTCGCGTCAGGCTTCGATCACCAAGGAACTCATCGAAATCATTTCGGGCGCCGAGGCGCTCTGACGAACCCGGAGTAGAGACACATGGCAAGAGCCCCGAAAGCTTCCGCCGCTGCCGCCGCTGGCGCGGGCAAGATCACCCAGGTCATCGGCGCCGTCGTCGACGTGCAGTTCGACGGCGCGCTGCCGGCGATTCTGAACGCGCTGGAAACCACCAACAACGGCAAGCGCCTGGTCATGGAAGTGGCGCAGCACCTGGGCGAGAACACCGTCCGCTGCATCGCCATGGACGCGACCGAAGGTCTGGTCCGCGGCACCGCCTGTACCGACCTCGGCGCGCCGATCTCGGTTCCGGTGGGCGACGCGACCCTGGGCCGCATCCTGAACGTCATCGGCGAGCCGGTGGACGAAAAGGGTCCGGTCAGCGCCAAGGAAACCCGCGCCATCCACCAGCCTGCCCCCGACTTCTCCGAGCAGGCGACGGAATCGCAGATCCTCGTCACCGGCATCAAGGTCATCGACCTGCTGGCCCCCTACTCCAAGGGCGGCAAGATCGGCCTGTTCGGCGGCGCCGGCGTGGGCAAGACGGTTCTGATCATGGAACTGATCAACAACATCGCCAAGGTGCACTCGGGCTACTCGGTCTTCGCCGGCGTGGGCGAACGGACCCGTGAGGGCAACGACCTGTACCACGAAATGATCGAGTCGGGCGTTATCAAGATCGATGACCTCGCCTCGTCCAAAGTGGCCCTTGTCTATGGCCAGATGAACGAGCCTCCGGGGGCGCGTGCCCGCGTTGCGCTGACCGGCCTGACCCTGGCTGAACAGTTCCGCGACATGTCGGGGACCGACGTTCTGTTCTTCGTCGACAACATCTTCCGCTTCACCCAGGCGGGTTCGGAAGTGTCGGCTCTGCTGGGCCGTATTCCTTCGGCCGTGGGCTACCAGCCGACGCTGGCGACCGACATGGGCGCTCTGCAGGAACGCATCACCTCGACCAAGAAGGGCTCGATCACCTCGGTCCAGGCCATCTACGTTCCGGCCGACGACCTGACCGACCCCGCGCCCGCCACCTCCTTCGCCCACCTTGACGCCACGACCACCCTGTCGCGCGCCATCTCGGAACTGGGCATCTATCCGGCGGTTGACCCGCTCGACTCGACCTCGCGTCTGATGGACCCGCAGATTGTCGGCGAAGAGCATTATGCCGTCGCCCGTTCGGTGCAGGGCATCCTGCAGCGCTACAAGTCGCTTCAGGACATCATCGCCATCCTTGGCATGGACGAACTGTCGGAAGAGGACAAGCTGACCGTGGCCCGCGCCCGCAAGATCCAGCGCTTCCTGTCGCAGCCCTTCGACGTGGCCAAGGTCTTCACCGGTTCGGACGGTGTGCAGGTCCCGCTGGAAAAGACCATCGCCTCGTTCAAGGCCGTGGTTGCCGGTGAATATGACCACCTGCCGGAAGCCGCCTTCTACATGGTCGGCGACATCGAAGAAGTGAAAGCCAAGGCTGCCAAGCTCGCCGCGGCTGCGGCGTAAGGGGGCTTAAATGGCAGGAAATCTGCAATTCGATCTGGTCAGCCCCGAACGGAGGCTGGCCTCCGCCCAGGCGACCGAGGTGCAGATCCCCGGGGCTGCGGGCGACCTGACGGCGATGGAGGGGCATGCCCCCACCATCACCACCCTGCGCCCGGGCGTGCTCAAGGTCATCTCGGCCGAGGGCTCCAAGGCCTTTGTCGTCACCGGCGGTTTCGCCGAGATCAGCGCCTCCAGCGTCTCGGTCCTGGCCGAACGCGCGGTGCCGGTCGAGGAACTGACCCCGGCGCTGCTGGACCAGCTGATCGCCGATGCCTCCGAGGCGACGGCGGTGGCGCTGGATAAGGACGCCGCCGACAAGACCATGGCCGACCTTCTGGCGATGAAGACCGCTGTCGCGGTCTGATCCCACGCGGGAAACGCTTTCGCAAAGGCCCCGCCAAACGGCGGGGCCTTTGCACTTTTTCGTCCCAGAGTTGTCTTTTTCGCGCGATACTACCGCGGAAAAGCGGAGTCTTCGAAACATGCGGCGGTTCGGATCATCCATCGGTGTCCAGCAGGGCTCGCGTGTGCTGTTCTCGGATTTCGCCGATGGCGGGCAGATGTGGACGGGGCAGGGCGAGCGCGAAAGCCGCTTCCTGGTCAGCTTCCGCGAGGCTTTCACCGCTCCGCCGGTGGTGACGCTGGGCCTGTCGATGTGGGACATCGATCACAAGACCAATTCCCGCGTCGATCTTCAGGCCGAGAAGATCACCGCCAAGGGTTTTCACATCGTCTTCCGGACTTGGGGCGACAGCCGCATCGCCCGCGTCCGCGCCGACTGGACGGCCATCGGCCCGGTGCGCGACGAGGACGACTGGGACGTCACCTAAAGCTGAGAGGGTTGAACCGATGGTTCTGGCCTGATCACGAGATTGGTCAGTGGTACTCCGACGACAAACACGATGAGGCCGCCCAGCACGTCGATCACATGGTGCCCGCCGTGCAGCAGCGTGGCAGGAATCATCGCAAGGTTCAGCATCAGGATCGGCAGGAAAAGGACGGTTCGGCGGCAATACCAGGTAACCATCAGCGCCATGACCGTATGGTAGGACGGGAAGCCCACGACCCCGGTAATCACTGCCGGCGTGATCCGTTCAGGCCCTTCCTGCAGCAATTGGGTGAGAAATTCTCCATAGTTCACTTTGAACCGGAATCCCATCTCGGCCATCACTTCAGGCGAATAGGGCAAGACCCCGATGTAGCCGACGCTTGGCCAGCGCCACCAGATTGCCACCGCAATGGCGAGCGTGACCATTCCGACGAAGATGAAGCGGTGAAGCTCCAAAGATCGACCGTAGAAGGACAACAAACATATTGTCAGAACAATCTGCGGAATCGCGCTCTGATAGACATAGCCCAAAGCGCGCGAAATGGCCGGGTACTCTGTCATTCCGGCAACGAACGAGCGCCAGTCGTAGCCAACCCAGTGCCCCGTTTCTGTCAGGAAGGAATCCACCATGGGATGGGGCAGCGGCAGCAGGGTGTAGATCAGCACCGAACACGCCGAGGTGAAGGCCATGAAGAAGCCGATCCCTTGCAGACCAAGCGCAAGCCGCGGTTTTTCCTTGACGTGCCGGATGTATGCCCCGATCGCGACAAAGCCCATCGCGGCCAGATAGCCGCCGAGGAAAGGTGCCCAATCGACCGTCAGGTCCAGGAGCTTGGCAAAGAGGAAGGCGAGCAGCTCGGTTCCGATGGCGATGCCAAGGAGAATTCGCTCGGACAAGGACAGCGCAAACATGTCCCGCCAGGACCGCTGACCGGCGCTCACCAATTCGACCACGGATGCCTCCACGCAGGCTGTTCCATTCACCGCAACAGTGGAGGCAATCTATGGAAATTGTGCTGGAAGTTGGGCGTTAGGGGCGCGATTTTGCGTCAGCTCCGCTGATAGAGCCCTTCGTAGATCGGACCCAGCGTCTCGTCCTCGAACAGCGACGAGACCGACATGCCGCCCCAGATGTTCAGGATCGCCTGTGCGAACATCGGCGCGGTCGGCACGACGCGGATATTGGGCGCGGCCAGAACCTTGTCGCTCTGCTGGATGGAATCGGTGATCACCAGCGATTTCATCACCGATTTCGTAACCCGCTCGACCGCCGGGCCCGACAGGACGCCATGGGTGATGTAGGAGTGAACTTCCTTGGCGCCCTGCTCCATCAGCACTTCGGCCGCCTTGCACAGCGTCCCTGCCGTGTCGCAGATGTCATCGACGATGATGCAGGTCTTGCCTGTCACATTGCCGATGACGGTCATCTCGGCCACTTCACCGGCCTTCTCGCGGCGCTTGTCGACGATGGACAGCGGGGCATTGATCCGCTTGGCCAGTTCCCGCGCACGGGCGACGCCGCCCACATCCGGCGACACGATCATCAGCTCGTCCAGTCGGCCCTTGAAATGGTGGCGAATGTCCAGGCTGAACACCGGTGCGGCATAAAGGTTGTCGACCGGCATGTCGAAGAAGCCTTGGATCTGGGCGGCGTGCAGGTCCAGCGTCAGCACGCGGTCCACACCGGCTTCCGAGATCAGGTTCGCCACCAGCTTGGCGCTGATCGGCGTGCGCGCCTTGGCGCGGCGGTCCTGGCGGGCATAGCCGAAATAGGGGATCACGGCGGTGATGCGGCTGGCCGAAGAGCGGCGCAGGGCATCGACCATGATCAGAAGTTCCATCAGGTTGTCATTGGCCGGGTTCGAGGTCGGCTGGATGATGTACATGTCCTCGCCGCGGACATTCTCGAACACCTCGACGAAGATCTCCTGATCGTTGAACCGCTCGACCCGCGCATCGACCAGGCTGATCGACATGCCGCGATGCATCGACATCCGGCGGGCGATCGACTTTGCAAGAGGCAGGTTCGCGTTGCCGGAAATCAGCTTCGGTTCGGTGATGGCGGGCATGGGGGGCTCCGATGGCAGCGGATTCGGTTGCGGCGGGGCATAGCACCCGCGCGCAGGAAGGCAAAGGGGAAGCGGTACCGGGGGCGTCGTCAGTTTCATGCAGACCCCTTCGGGACGCGCGACGCCGTCGGGAAGCCTTTTGGCACGGACAAGCGACCTTCAGCGCGCGATGGTGCCGCCCCGAGGGCGCTTCGCCACAGACTGATCTCGGAGAAAAATGGTGCTGCAAGAGAGGATTGAACTCTCGACCTCTCCCTTACCAAGGGGGCAATTCATTTCGATTTACCCCTTTTCTTTCCGCTGGTTGCGCTTGCCGATGATATAGCCTTTGCCATTTTTTTGCCAGTGATCTTTGCGGCGCGCCCCTGCGCATTCGTCGGATGCTCATAGATTTTCGCCACCAGTTGCGGGCTTTTCCACCCTCCAGCCTCGGCAATCGCCTTGCTGCCCCATCCCAGATCTGACAGGTGCGTGGCGAAGGAATGCCGCCCAGGCTGATGCGTTCCGAGATATTCGACCCCGGCCTTCGTAGCCGCCCGGCGCAGAGTTCCGTAAAGCCCGCTGCGATGCACATAGCCGAACAACAGGCCGTGGCGCGGCGGGATGCTGTCAAGCATCTGGGCCATTTCATCCGAAATGATTGCCGTCGCCGCTTCGCCGTTTTTCGTGCGGTCGATGGTGATCAACGTGCCGTCCCGATCCTCGGGCTTAAGCCGCACTGCATCCCCAACCCGCCGCCCGGTCATGTGCAGGAATGCCATGAGGGCAAAGGCGCGCAGGGGCAGGTGAGGGCGCAGGGCCGCGATGTAGTCTGCGCCAACCGCCTTGCGCTTTGATTGCTCGACAGCCAGACGCTCAACCCGGATCAGACCACACCAGCCTTGCGCATGGGCATAGTTGACAACGGCCTGCGCTGGCGTGATGCCCTGCCGGTTCACTGTCGCGGCGGATGCCTGCGGGTATGCGCGGCGGGCGGCGTCTCGGATCATCTTGGGCGTTATCTCCCTGAGCAGCTTGCCGGTAAGTTTCTCGGTCACCTTGACCAGAAAACGGGCTTCCCCGCCGTCCTCTGCATAGGCGAGGGCGGCCTCATCGAACGTTACGACCGCTTCCGGGCCGTAGTGGCTGACCTTCCAGAGTCGGGCCTCAAGGTGCGCTCTTGCCTCTTCGGCGCGGCGATCATCCTGAGTCTTGAGAGCGCGTCGGATGCGTGCGCCATCAGGGCCGGTCCCGTAGGCGTAGGCCCAGCCTTTGATCCATCGGACTTGGAGGCGCATTCGTGCATTCCTTGGCGTAGCTGGGCGATGTGTTCGGGATAGAAGACTTTCTTGCTGCCCCGGAATTCATAGAAGGGCAGGCTCCGCAGGGCATAGGTCAGCATCCGCCGGGAAATGCCAAGAACTTCCGCCGCTCCGTCCATGTCCAAGGGTTTTGCCGGGTATCCCATCAGACCAGCGTCCCCCGATATGCCCGCAATACCGCCAGCAGCCATGCGCGGGCGGGGTTGTCAGCCATACCACTCCATGAAACGCCCGGATTGCCGTTGTATGGGTAGACCTTGGCATTGGACGGCCCAACAAACCACTCCCACCCCGGCAGCAGCGCGTCGTGCAGCGCCTTGGCGGCGTTCAGGTCATCCTGCGCGTAGGCTGACCCGACATTCATTGCGGCAACGGACAGGTCGAACACCGCTGCCGCCATTTCTTCGATTTCCGTTCTGGTCGCTTTCCCCGCCTCCACGGCGGCAATCAGGCGGTCAAGGGCTTCGGCTTGCGTGGTCATTCCTCATCTCCCCGGAAAAACAGCATGTCAGCCACGACCATCGCCGCGACCGTCGCGACTGCGCCGATGGCAAGGCCAGCGATAAAGGCGAGGGCGGTCATTGGGCACCTCTCTGCATGAGAACAACCCCAAGAACTGCGGCGATGAGAGCCTTCTGTGCTAAGGCAAATTCGCCACGGGCCATCGCTATTAAAGCGACGGCAGATGCCATAATGACGATAAGCCATAGCAGGCGTCCCATCACCGCCCCTCCCGTGCATCGCGCAGGGCGGCGAATAGGCTAGGAATGTCAGGATCGGAGTTCAGAGCGGAGATGAACGAAGCGACGCTACTTTCGTCCCTTGGCTTACGCGCATCCCAATCCGGGAAAAGCATATTTCCGACCCGGCGCAATTCGGTCTTTCCAGCCATGACGAAAACGGGGCAAAGAGACACGTCACGATGACTGTCGTTCTTGATGGCGTTTCGCCATTGTTCGACCAGGTCCTCCACACTTATCGCGTCGAATTTGCAAAAGCTGTGGTCGTCGAACATACCGTAGCAGTGCAGGCTGTCGGCAACCGGGACAGCCTTCAACCGCGCGATCTCCGCCCGCGCCTCTGCCAGCGCGGCCACCACGTCTTCGCGTTCGGGGGTGGGGGTCATTGGGCGGCCTCCAGCGCATCCTTGAGGGCATGGCACTGTCCGACGCATAGCCACACGTCGCCGTAATCCATGGCTGCGATCAGGATCGCGCCGACAAGAAGGCCTGCGAAGAACGCGGCCTTGGGCTTCGCCATTTTTCCACCCCTCGCGATAAAGGCGCTGCGGAGTGCGGATACGACTTCTTCATCGGTAGCGTTGGTGAGCCTAAGGTTGTAATCCTGCCGCATCACACCGCCCCCCGCAGCAGGAAGCCGCCGACGATCAGCAGCACGGCGTAGAGCAGCATCATCACCGGATGGCCCCAGCCGGGCTTGTCCACGGGCCGCCCGGACAGGCTCAGACGCAGCGAGGCGATATCCGCGCTGTCATGTTCGTTACCAAGGGCCAGCAGCGTTTCCAGCGCCTCGGCCCGTGCGGGCTTGGTGTAGACCAGCGGATCGGCGGCGATTTCCCGCGCCTTGAGCAGCAGGTGCGCCATGTCCATGAACGGCGCATCGACGGGGTAGCGGAGATGGTGGGTCATGCTGCGCCCGCCTTGCGTTCGACTTGCTCAACAAGCCCGGCCATTTTCAGAAGATCGAATACAATCTTCCCCGGCTCCGTCAGGTCGTATAGTCCGGGGAATTCCGGGTCCGGCGCAAAGACCAATCCCTTGTCCTCAAGGACACGGCCAGACACTACAGAAGTGTCGTGCGCCCGGTTGAGCCGGAATAGGTTGATGTATGGGGCGTCATTGCGCCCAGCCACTTCGATAAGCTTGATGATCTGCGCCTTTGAAAGCTGGAGGCTAAACGCGATCCCCGTGACGTGGTTCGCAAATTTTTGGTTGATCTCTGTCATGGTGTTTCCCATTCGGTGAGGGCGGCGCGGGCGCGCTTGAAGTCGCCTGCGGTCAAATCGACCTGGCGAAGATGGCTTCCCATATCCACGGCTGTGATCTTCCAGTCATCGGGAACGCTGCGCAGGGTCGTGCATTTCTCATCGAACGGTCGCAGCGCCTCCGCCAGCTTCTCCGCCTTTGCGCGCAGGGCGGCGTTATCGGCGGTGAGGGCGATCACTTGACGGGCGAGGTCGGGGGTGCGGCGGTTCCATTCGGAGATGGCTTCCGCTTTTCCGTCGCGCCCATCGTCGCACATAATCAAAGCGCAGCATGCCTTGCAGCCTACAAAGTCAAAGCTGCTGTCAGTCGAATACGCGTGGTATCGCGATAAGTGCGCCTCGCCCCCGCAGAACGGGCAGGGCAGCAGCTTTTCCAGATCGGCGCTCATCGCCCGGCCTCGCGGGTGGCGAGCATGGCATCGGCGATCTGATAGGCGTTGCGGGCGATGTGCTGGGGGAATTCCCCAGGCTTGACCGTGTCGTGGACGCAAATCGGCAGAAGCCCTGCAAGCGCCTGCCCGGCGAACCAGTCGCGCAGGGACATGCCGGGCTTGTAAGGCATTTCAGTCGGAAACGCTGGCCCGCCGTCTTTCGTCTTGCTCATCACTCGCTCCATTGGTTGATGGTTGCCCCCGCCCGCGATCATCGCGTGGTGAGGATGACTGCCAGCAGGATGATCAGCAGCACGACAATCGTCGGGACCCAGATCGGAGAAAGAACCCACCACCACGACCACGCGATGTAGCCGGTCAGCTTTAGACCGATGAACAGGATGGTCAGCAGGCCGAAGAAGCCGATGCCGCCGGAAGACGATGGGGATTTGCTCGACATGTCGTTTCCTTTGCTGGGATTGATGGTTGCCCCCGCCCGGTAGCCGTAGCCGATCACAGGCGGGGGCGTTGCGGCGCGCGTGGGGGACAGGCGGTGCGCGCCGGGGGAAATCAGGGGGCGGGCCTCACAACCAGCAGCCCCATGCGATAGGCGTTCAGAACGGCGGCAGTCCTGATGGCGTCCATCTTCGCATCCTCGGGGAAATCAAAATCGCCCATCGCGGAGCCGCGAACCTGGTCGGTGACCAAATGCCAGTCTTTTCCGTCTTCGTTGGAATTCCCGAAGGAGCAGATCAGCCAATTCTCGCAAGGGTCGGTGGAAGCCATGACGGGGGCCATCAGATTGCGGTCGGGCAACATCGCCAGCGCGTCAGCCTCCTGCCTTGCCCTGTCGAGATAGGCGCGACCCGTTCCGAAGCCGGGGCGATCCATGACGGCTTGAAGTTCTTCGCGTGACGCCATCTCTCAGTCCTTTCGTGTTTCACTCAGCCGCGACGGCCATAGCGATTGTGTTGGGGTGGACGCGGCGGTGGACCATCCAGCCGCCCTTGATGATGGCCGCCGCCCAATCCGCGTGGCTCATGCCGACCGGCCAGTCATAGGTTTCGCGGCGGTCGAAATAGACGCCGGGTCCGAGCCATTCATCCTCGGCCCGTTGCAGCGCCTCAATCTCGACGGCGTATTCCTCGGCCCGCTGGCGGTTGCCCGCCTTGGCGTGGTCCAGCATCAGGCCCGCCCGGTCGATGATCTCGTGGCGCTGGCACCATCCGGCGCGGCGGCGGGCGAGGGCATCTTCGAGGAAGCGCATGGCGTCTCTCCGTCAAAGGGCTGGAATGACCGAGACCACGACCGCGAAGAACATCAGGAAGCCGATGGTCTCGGAAAGCGTGGGAAGCGGCATCAGGCGGCTTCCTTCCGGGGGATGATCGAGAGCGCGCGCGCATCGACCCAAGGGCGGTTGCCGTAGTGTTCGGCCAGCATCGTCGCCAGCCGCGACGCGTCTTCACCCGACAGGCTGAGAACCGCGATCATAGCGGCTTCCGCAGGGTCTGCGCGCCTCTGGTGTCTGGCGATGCGATGCAAGTCGTTCATGGCGTATCTCCCGTGTGGGTGGCCCCGTGGCGTCAGGCGGCTTCGTGAGCAGCGCGCCACTGAGCCGGGCGCACATACGGGCGATGGCCTAGGCTGTGCAGCCACATGGCCCGGCTACGCATGTCCTCGGTGGTGATGTGCTTGCCGTGCTTCGCAGTGGGCAGTTTGCGCTTGCCAGCCTTCGCGGGCAGCCCGGCCTTGTCGCGCGACATGCCAGAATTGCGAGTCTTGCCGTTGCGGCGGCCTTTGGCCTTGGAAATCCCTGCGGGCATCTCTCATTCTCCAATTGCATGTGGTGGGTGGCCCCGTAGGGCCGGGGGTCAGGCGGCCCACTGCTGGGCCATGGCTTCGGCAACTCCGGGGTAGGTGCGGCTGCGTTCCATGGCGCGATCCGGCCCGGGCGGCATTCGATGGACGCTGGCCTCGCGGCCATCGACAATTCGTGTCGGAACAAGCGGCGGAAGCCCATCAAGCCAAAGGCAGGTCGCCTTCGTCTCTCCATGACCGAACTGCCACGGCTGGATCACCTGATCCGGCTTGCGCCAAAGGCTCGACATGATCCCGACCGGGTTCTCAATCGCCTTCCGCTTGCACGGGTGCTTGGCGAAGGTCATGAAGAATGCCGCTGAGGCGTATTGCGCCCCGCTCATCTTCTTGCCCGCAAACCACCGTGCGCCGCTGACAGTCAGGTCAGTGCATGGCGGAAATGCGATGATCATGTCCCACGGGTAATCCAGCACCTCACGCACATCGCCCTGATAGTGCGGGCCGGGCGTCTCGCTGGGCAGCAGGTCGCAGGACAACGCCTCATGCCCCAAGGCAAGCATCGCGTCCCTGACGGCCCCGGAACATTCGCAAGCCAGCAAGATGCGCATCAGGCCGCCCCGACAACGTAGCTGTTGGCGCGATCCAAGCGCTTGAGGCGGTTAGCTTCGTCCATTGCTTCGCCGGGCGACAGATGGCCGCTGACCATAACTTCATTGCGAGGCGTTTCGCCGCGCTGGATCGGATCGCAGCGATAAACGGCCCATGGCATGTTGGTCTGCATCTTCGATCTCCCGTGCCGCTGCTTGCGGCGTGTAGGGAGACTATGCTGGAAGTTTCTTCCATCGTCAATCACAAAAATGGATGAAACGTCCAGAATGTGATTTCCACCCCGCCCCGATACGCGCTAGAATCGGTGACACGCGGGCAAGAAAAAGCCCGCCGGATGAGGGCGGGCTTGCAGTCGATTGCAGGTGTTAAGCCGGGTTAGCCCGGAAGAAGATATTTGAAGATGCCCAGCAAGGCGGCCATGGCAGCGATAAGGCCCCATGCGCGATTGTGGACCCAATCCTTGTCCGGCAGCTTGGAAACATCATTCGCGACGCCAGCAACCTTCATGCCGACGTTCACCGTCTCGACCTTCAGCTCGTCGATGGACCCCTTCACCGAAGTAAAGGCGGTCTCAAGTGCAGCAACGCGCTTCTCCATGTCGTCACCTCCTGGCGGTTCGTCGCCATCGGGCCGCTTGGGACGGAACGGGACGACAATGCTCATCTGCGTTCTATCCAATCACAAAACGGCGCAAGAAAAAACACTTCCACGAAGCCACAGTTATCGCATGTCTGAAAGAAGTTGTCCTTCCCAGGATCGGCACTCGCCCCGACCATGGGGATAAGAAACTCGACTTCCGTCTGCGGCGCAGGCTTGTCAGACCATCCGAACTGGGCCTCCGTCTTACACATGGGGCATGGCAGGTCTTTACCCAACCCTTTTTCTCTAAAGAAATCGTGAAAGTCGCGCAGGGTTACGCGCCTCGTCTGCAACACGGCCATTGAACCCCCTTCGATCAATCTGCCCTGACGATCACACGCGCCGGGCCGATTCGGCAACCGATTGCAACCCTTCCGGGAATCCACCACTAGCCCTGTGGACAACCCCGAAGCCCACAAAATAAGGGCTATTCGTTCCCGTTCCGTTCCATGCTATCACCGAATTGCCAGGTGATGCTGAAGCTCGGCCCCCAGCCTAGACGCTCCTTCGCCTTCCACCCTTGCGGCCTGCCAGCCGTGACATGTTTTGCAAGGGGGGAAGAAGAATGCGCCGCGAAGATTATGATGTCGATGACCGATTGCTGTTCTGGGTGGCCGACACGACCGGCTGGTCTATCGACCGGCTCTACCGCTCAAGGTTCATGAGGTGTGCCATGATGCTGGCGCGCATGGCCTCATCCATCTTCGACAGATCCCCGCGATAGATGAAGTCCATCGTCACGCCCCAGCGTTCGGAAATCCGATAGCCATAATCCAGCTTGAGCGGCTTCGCCTCGCCAAGAACCTTCGAATAGCTGGAAGGGTCCAGGCCGAACGATAGGGCAAAATCGCCCTTGTTCAGCCCCAGATGCATCCTCAATGCCTCGACGCGCGCGGCGACACGCCCCACGTCGATCAGAGGCATGTCAGTAGGGGTTTTGCGGGCTGCGGCCATGCCGCAAACATGCGCCCAGCTAGAAGAAATGCCCATCGACGTTTCTTCCATCTTGCCTTTCTAGAAGAAACGTCCATTATGGTCGGCATGAAGCAAGATAACCCCATCAGGACCCTGATCGACACTTGGCCCACCCGCCGCGCACTGGCCGATGAGATCGGCGAGAACGTGGACGCGGTTCACAAGTGGGCTGTCTCTGGGCGCATTCCCTCTTGGCGGCAAGAGGCGGTCACGAAAGCCGCCGCTGCCCGTGGCATCGCCTACGCGACGGCGGAATGGATGCTGGCGGTCCACGCCGCCCCCACGGGGGCCTCGTCATGACCTTGGTGGCGCGCGGGCTTTCTTCATCGGCTTCGTCTCCTGTGTTGTCGCAGGATCAAGGTGGACGCGAAACCAAAGTCGCGAAACCCGGAATTAATTCCGGAACGCGTGTTGACCTATTGGCGATCAAGCGCAGCCTGCCCGCGCAATGGATGGCTTTCATCCGCGCGCACTTCCGCAGCGCTTACGAGGTCCACGTCTTTTTCAGCATCGACGAGAAGACGGCAAGAGGGTGGTGGGAAGGCAAGAACGCGCCCCACGCATCCGCCGCGCTGGCCGTTGTCCTCCGCTTCCCCGGCGCGCTCCAAGCCCTGATCGGAGAGGCGGCATGACCTTCAACCTCACAACCGGAGCATGACCATGCTGGACCTTCTGGACGCTTCCCCATCGGTTGGCGCGTGGCGCTGCGAACCCATGAGCATCGCGGAAATCGACGCGCATCCCGACCGTGACCGCATCTGGGCGACCATCAAGGCTATGCAGAATGTTTCCGAGGATGAGCGGCAGCGCGTTTTCGACCAGATGGAAGACGACTTCGAGAGCGCCCGGTCAGAGGAACACGCCGGAATATGGAGGGAGTGCAAGGATCGCATTTCGTCCGCGATCAAGATCATCGGCGACGGCATTTCCGCAGATGACGCCGAGTATCTCATCAAGGTGCTGGAATGAAGCTGCAAGCTGAAACCAAGCCGCTCCTGGCGGCGGTGACGCAGGCCGCAGCGCCCATCGCGTCACGCAACACCACCCCTGTGCTGGAATGCGTCCTGCTGCGCGCCGCCGACAACGCGCTGTCCATCACGGGCAGCAATCTGGACATGGAGGTCCGGGCTACCTGCGAAGCCGCTGTCAGCGCGCCGGGCTGCATTGCCGTCCCTGCCGCGCCGCTCAAGGCTTGGCTGTCCAGCCTGAGCGAAACGCTGGTGACGATCACACTGGACGGTGCGGTTGATCTGCGGGCGGGGCGTTCGCATTGCCGTCTGCCGTTCTTCCCTGAGGCAGATTTCCCGGTTGCGATGCCGGGCGATGCGCCGCACGAGATCGAAGGCGCAGCGGCGGCGCTGGCCTATTGCGCGCCGTTCGTCAGCACGGAGGAAATCAAATACAACCTCCGTGGCGTCCATTTTGGCGCTGCCGGGGCCTGCGGCTACAACGGCCATTGCGCGGGCTTCGCGCCTGTCGCTTCGCCGGTCGAAACGACCGTCCCCGCAGAGGCGTTCCGTATCATCCTGCCGATCCTCAAAGGCGGCGGGCGCCTGTTCCTCGGCGAGACGGTGTGGCGCGTCGAGGGAGAAGACATTCGGGTCAAGGGCAAGGTCGTTGACGGCGTTTTCCCTGATTGGCAGCGGGGCATCCCGCGCGGCGTACCGATCTTCACTGCCGAAGCCGACGATCTGTCGTGCGCGCTGCGCAAGATCACATTCGACGGGGCGAAAAGGGTCCTGATCAGGTCATCAGATGATGGCGTCGTCATGGACGGCGAAGGCTACGACAAGGCGTCCATAGCTGCCACGACCGCCTCCCGCGCTGATGTGCTTGCATCCTTCGGGCAGTGCCTCAGCGCCAAATCCCTTGCATCCATTCTGGACGTGAACACCGGGTCCGTCCTGCAAGCTGATTTGGTCAACTTCGTTCTGCTCTTTCGACCGCTGGCCCGTGAAGGGTTCGGCTGTGTCGTGATGGGCATGCGCCACGAAGGCAACCTGGCCCCTGAAGAAAGGGTCGCCGCATGAACCTCCCCGCCGCACACCTGCCTCTCCCGTCTGACCGTGCGGCGCAACTCCGGGCAGCGCGGGCAATCGCCCCGGCCCGGCTTTCTATTCCCCACCCCAACCCAAAGGAGACGTGAAGGATGGAAGTCGATCTAAGCCGGTTCACGGTTCAGGAACTGGACGCAATGGTCGCGGCTGAAAAGCTGCGCCGTCGCGATGGCGCGGTCGCCGAACTGGAAGCCGTCGCCGCTCGCTATGGCTATTCGCTGGCGGAACTCGCCCGGACGCGCAAGCCAGGTAACAACGCCACTCGCGGCCCCAAGAAGCACAAGCGCGGCGAGGCCTCGGAAATCATCCGGCATGGCATCGCCAACGGGAAGTCCGCGAAAGAGATCGCCGCCATTCTCGGCTGGAAAGCAGTGACAGGCGTCTATGGCACCGCTTCCAAGATGGGCCTGAAATTCCCGCGCGCTGCCTGACAGGGAAACCGCCGGGCAGGCGACCGCAAATCCAACCCGCCCGGCAATCGACAATGAAAGGACGATAGCAATGAACGCACATTCCCGCAACCTGGACGCTTTGCCCGTCGAACTGTGGAAGCTGAAAAGCCTGATCCGCATCGTGGCCGAGACGTGCGACCCGCGCCTCAAGGCCGACGAGTGGTTCCGCGATCTGGCCGCGAAGGCCGGTGTTGACCTGACCGGCGCTGACGCCCGCAACCCGATGGTGTCGTGATGCGCAGGATCAATCTGGACATGATCCGCGAAGTCGCCGCCGATCTGGCGGTCTATCGCGAGGAAGACGAGCAAGCCTATTTCGACACGCTGGATGGCGAGACGGATGCGGGCGACATTCTGGACGCCCTTCTGCGCGATGATGCGAAAGACCGGGCGCTGGTGGATGGCATCAAGGCCGTCGAGGCGCAGCTTAAGGCCCGCCGCCAGCGCATTGAGGCCCGCCAGGATACGACCCGCATCTGGATGGGCCGCATCCTGCAAGCCGCCGATCTGACCAAAGCCGAGCGCCCGATTGCAACGGTTTCGGTGCGGGAAGGCGCGCTGGCTGTGCAGATCACCGACGAGGCCGAAGTGCCGCGCCAGCTTTGCACGATCAAGGAAGTCGTCACCCCGGACAAGAAGGCGATCAAGTCGCGGATCGAGGCGGGCGAAGAAATCCCTGGCTGTGCCCTGCAGCGCGGCCTGCCCGTGGTCACAGTGAGGGCCGCGTGATGGATGACGACATTCTGACCCAAGTCCAACGGGCGATCAAAGCCCCCAAGGACAAGAAGAACGAGTTCGGTGGCTACAACTACCGCAACGCCGAAAGCATCCTGCGCGCGTTCAAGGACATTCAGCCCGAGGGCGTGTCATTGATCATGTCCGACGCGATCACCTTCATTGGTGAACGGCTGTTCCTTGTCGCCACGGCAAAGCTGGTGGCGGGCCATCAAGTGGTCGCTGAGGCGCAGGGCGTTGCCATGCACGCCTTGGCCAAGAAGGGCATGGATGATGCCCAGATCACCGGGGCCTGTTCTTCCTACGCCCGGAAATATGCCTTGTGCGGCCTGTTCGCGATTGATGACAGCGCGGATGACCCGGACAGCAAAGACAACCGCCGCGCCACTGAGGAAGCCGCTGAACTGGCTCACGCGCGCGCCGTGACCGATGCGCTCACGATGATCGAAAGCGCCAGCGACATGGCTGATCTGCAGGCGGTTTGGAAATCCCTGAAAGCACCCGTCCAGTCGGACAAGGCCGTTTCGGCGGCGAAGGAAGCGCGCAAGGCGCAATTGTCGGAGGCAGCATAAATGGCAGGCTCAATCAACAAGGTCATCCTCATCGGCAACCTTGGGCGTGACCCCGAGGTGCGCACCTTCCAGAACGGCGGCAAGGTCGTCAACCTGCGCATCGCCACCAGTGAAAGCTGGCGCGACCGGGCAAGCGGAGAACGCAAGGAGCGCACTGAGTGGCACCAGATCGCGATCTTTGACGAGGGCATTGCCAAAGTCGCGGAACAGTATCTCCGCAAGGGTGCCACGGTCTATCTGGAAGGCCAGTTGGAAACCCGGAAGTGGCAGGACCAATCCGGGGCAGACCGCTATTCCACCGAAGTCGTTATGCGCCCGTTCAACAGCAAACTGACCATGCTGGGCGGCAAGCCCGATGACGCGGCGCGAGATGAGCCGCAGGAGGACCGCCGCGAACCCGCTGGCCGCCAGACGGCAGACATGGATTCAGAAATTCCGTTTTGAGGGAGACGATGGAACATTTCATCGCCCCCCGGGGGCCAATCCGCAGATACAAGCACGGGCACAAGACCTCTGATGGGGGGTCGCGAGAATATCACTGCTTCAACGCAATGCGCGCGCGGTGCCACAACCCCAAGAACCCAAATTATCACCGATACGGTGGCCGGGGGATCACGGTATGTCAGCGCTGGCGCGAAAGCTTTACGGCTTTTCTTGAGGATATGGGCCGGTGCCCAAGCGCGGGCCATTCCATCGAGAGGATCGACAATGACGGGAACTATGAGCCCAGTAATTGCCGATGGGCTGACGCGACCGAGCAAGCGAACAACAGGCGGTCGTCTCGCCTAATTACTCATGATGGCCAGACTTTAACGCTGGCGGAATGGGCACGGCGGTCTGGCGTCAAACGTACGACGCTTCACGCTCGGCTGAAGAGCGGGTGGAGCGTCAGCCGCGCCATTGAATGGGGTTCGTTCTGATGACCAGCAAGCCCCACGCCAAAGCCTTGCTGACCATGCGCAGCCTCATGGCCATCGGCATCCACGACGAGGAAACGCTTGTCCTGCACGCCGCAGAGGCGGTGAGCGGGGGCCAGGACGTTTCGGACGCCGACAAGCGCACGGCGCAGGGCGTGTTCGACCGCTACGTGAAAATCATGGGGGACGGCTGATGGTGACGCGTGTGATCCGCGAGGCCAGCGATGCTGACAGGCTTGCCGCCTATGTTCGCGCACAGCCACGCCTGCCCCTGACGGTTACGATTGTCAGGGGAGACCCACGGCGGGACGCTCAGAACCGGCTTTCGCAGCGCTGGTATTCCGACATTGCCCGCCAGCTTGCCGACATGGACAGGGAAGAAGTCAGGGCCGACTGCAAGGTGACCTTCGGCGTTCCGATCCTTACGGCTGAAAACGAGGCTTTCCGCGTCCAGTGGGAGGCCGGTCTGGGTCACCTGTCTTATGAGGCTGTCCGCAAGTTTGTGCAGGTCACAGACCAGCCCGTGACGCGGCTGATGACCGTCAAGCAGATGACCACATTCATGGACGCGATGCAGCGGCATTGGCTGCCGCTTGGGGTTCGGCTGACCGACCCAGAAGCCCTCAAATACGAGGAAGAATTCGCATGAACCTAGCGCAGAAGCCGCCGTTGGGCCTGAAAGAGCCGCGCCCCGCCGCCGATCCGGCCTATCTCGCCCGCGTGCGGGAATTGCCGTGCTGCATTTGCGAGGCGTTCGGGGAACGGCAGGAGACGGCCACCCAAGCGCACCACATCATTCATGGCCGCTTCTCTGGCCGCAAGACTCCCGACCGGATGGCAATCCCTCTGTGCGAAGGCCACCACCAGGGCATGGTCGAGCGCGGCAAGCTGGCGCTGCACCGCGACAAGGCCGGATGGGCCAAGGCTTACGGTGAGGATCACCAATGGACCGCCCCGACGCAAGACAGGCTGGGGGTGTGACATGGACGCCCGAGGAAACCGCCCGGAAATTGGACGAAATACGAGCGATGCCCGCTGGGGAACTTCTTGGCTGGTGGGGCTACGTTCATGGTTCGCGCGCGCCATTCGAGGGGGAGATATTCGCCCTGCGCCAGAGAGCCGCGACGTTGAAGATGACGTTGCCGCCATCATCGCCCGGCGGGCCGAGCGCTACCACAACCGGGACAGCGCCGCAGCCGCCAAATACCGGCGCATCCACACCATCCTGAGCAGGGGGCGGCCATGAGGCGCGCAGCCAAGGTTGACGGCACCCAGGCCGAAATCGTCAAGGCCCTGAAAGCATCCGGTGCCACGGTCCAGCACCTTCACAGCGTAGGGCAGGGATGCCCTGACCTTCTCGTCGGGTTCCGGGGGGTCAACTACCTGATGGAAGTGAAGCCGAACGTCGGCAGCCCATCTGCGCGCCAGCTTCGGCCCAACCAGATCGAGTGGCACGAGGGCTGGAAAGGCCGGGTTGCGACCGTTTCTGACGTGGGCGCGGCGCTGGCGGTCATCGGGGCTATCGGCCTGTATCACGCGGGGTTCGTGTCGTGAATGCCTGGTAACTTTGTGGGCTGAATGTGGGTAACTTTCTTTCCCAAACAAAGGGTTAGGGCTTTGAAACCGTCACAGAATGCGGTAGAAATGAGGCGGGCCGAAACGCTGGTGGAACAGCGCCCGGCCCTTGAACAAGGCGGACCTATCGAGGAGGTCAGAACCATGTCCCATTGCGGGCAGTATCCCGATTCTGCGGGTGAAATCAACGCAGAACAGACCGTGAGCGGATGGCGCTCAATTGGTGAACTCGCCAAGAAGCTGGTGGAGGACGCTAAATGCGGTCAACCGAAGTAACCCACCTGCGCCAAGACTTCGCACCCCACAACGTCGAGGCAGAGCAGCAGCTTCTCGGGGCGCTTCTTCTGTCCGGGGAATATGCTGGCGGCGTGCTGTCAGAAGCGCAGCACGCGGGCGGCGTGGACCTGTTCCACGATCCTGTCCACGCCGACATATTCGCGGCAATCGTCACGAAGGACCGGGCAGGAAAGCTTGTGTCTCCGGTCACGCTGGCGGACCATTTCCGCAGCCATACGGGCATGGCCGATCTGGGCGGGCCGAAGTATCTGGTTCGCCTCGCCGGGGCCGCTATCAGCCCAAGCGCCGCATCGTCCTATGTGTCCATGCTGGCCGATCTTCGCCGCAAGCGTGATCTGATCGAGGTGATGAATGCGGCGCAGGCCGCCATTGCCAGGGGGGAAGACGGCGCAGACCTGATCGGCGCGCGCTTGGAGGCTTCCCTGTCGGGTTTGCAGCCTGTCGGGGCCAACCGCCCGGTTTCCATGCTGACGGCCAGCATGGAGGCGCTGGAAGCGGCGCACAACGCATACCACGGCGAAGACAATGGCGGGATCAAGTCGCGCCTGAAATCGCTTGACGCAATCGTTCCGGGCTTCTTTCCCGGCGAATTGATCCTTCTGGGTGGCAGGCCATCCATGGGCAAGACAGCCGTGGCGCTAGCCTTCGCCCTGAATGCCGCCAGAGACGGCCACGGGGTTTGCATCGCATCGCTTGAGATGACGCCTGAGGCCATGGCGATGCGGGCAATTTCAGAGGCGACCGCGAATGACGGGGCAGGGGTTTCCTATTCGCAGATGCGGACGGGCGACTTCACCGAGGCGCAGGGCAATGCCCTGATCGCGGCACAGAGGAAGGTGGGGGAATTGCCAATCCACTTCCTGCCACCATCCTACCGCGACATTGGTGCGCTGATCGCCGGGGTTCGGCAGGTAAAGGCCAAGCTGCGCGGCAACCTGCGCCTTGTAGTGGTGGACTACCTGCAACTGATCCGGGGGCAGGGGAAAAGTAGATACGAGGAAATCACCGAGATCAGCATCGCGTTGAAGGCCATGGCCTTGCAGACCGGCGTGCCTGTGCTGGCCCTTTCGCAGCTTTCCCGCGCCGTTGAACAGCGCGACGACAAGCGCCCGATCATGTCCGACCTGCGCGAGAGCGGGCAGCTTGAGCAGGACGCAGACACGATCCTGTTCTGCTACCGGGACGAATACTACCTGGAACGCGAGAAGCCTGACACAGACGAGTTGGACGCACTCTGCGCGTGGCAAGACGCCATGGACAAGGCCAAGAACCGGCTTGAGGTCATCGTCGCCAAGCAGCGCCAGGGCCAGATCGGCACCGCGCACATGAAGTTCAACGCTGCAACAAACGTCATCTGGGAAGACGGGTGGCAGCCATGAGCTTCTATAAAATGGACCCATCCGCATGGGATTTTGGAACCGCCGATCTGAGCCTTGAGGAAGAGGCGGCATACCTTCGGATCGTCAACGCAATTCACAAGCACGAGGCCCCGGTGCCGGACAATGACCGGGTTATCGCGGGCCTTTTCCGCACGTCTACCCGTAAGGCGCGGACGCTTGTTCAGGCTCTGGTGAAGGCTGGAAAACTGACCATTGAGGACGGGAAAATCTGGAACGAACGCGCGCGTTCGGATCTGGTTCAGCGTGGGTTCGTGAGCATTTCGAGGTCTGAAAGTGGCGCGAAAGGTGGACGAACCAGAGCGGAGAACGCAGCTAAGGCCTTGAAAGAAAATGATCAAGGTCAAGCAATTGCTTCAAGCAGAGAAGAGAAGAGAAGAGAAGATATACCCCCTAAGTCCCCCAAGGGGGATTTGGTGCGGGAAATTCTCTTGGCTGTTCTAAGCCCAGAAACCGCAGACGCATTCATCGCCCATCGAAAAGCCAAGCGGGCGAAAATGACCGAGGCTGCCGCCAAACTCACTGCGGAAAGGCTGGCGGGACACCCGGACCCGGACGCCGTGGCCCGTCTCAGCATCCAGAACGGCTGGACGGGGGTCTTCCCGGAGAACGTCAAGGCGCAGCCCCCACCACCATCCGACGCCCGGATTGCCAAGTGGAAAAAGATTGCAGGAGACGCCGCATGAACCCCCGCACCCACGCCGAAGCCCGCGCCCTGCCATGGGAGACGCTGGCCGCCATCGAAAACGCCGCCATGTGGGCAGCCATGGGCCATCAGGGCTATGCCGACTCATGGCTGCGCCGCGCTGGCATCAAGCCCAAGGACACGCCCGTCCGGGCTAACCCCATGGCCGTAACCGCGCTTGAGCAGTCCCGCAGGATGCGCATGGCCGGTCACCAAGCGAAGCTGGACGCCTGCCTCGCCGCCATCACCGGGGAATGCCTGACCCGCGACATTGCCGACCGGCTGGGCTGGGACATGGAGCGCACCGACACGTTTCTGCGCAGCCTGCACCGCGAAGGACTAGTGGAGGTTCGCAAGCACAAGGGCAAATGCCTGTGGTCGCAGGCCGCAAAAGAGCGCGCCACAGAGGCCGCAAGCGACATTCCGGCTACCTGTGCCGCCGAAACAGCGACAGGCCCCGTGGCGGCCCGCTCCGGCGCTGTAATCGTGGGGTGTGATTATACCACAATTCGCTTCACCAGCCGCCGCGCAAAGGGGGATGCAGCATGAGCAGCAAGCGCAAGCAGAAGCGCGACAAGGGCAAGGAAGACCCGTTCGCCCTCAAGGAAATCCCCCCGCGCGAAAAATCCGGCCGCGCGCACCGGCCCCGCGAATACCGAGATCCCTCAATCGAAACGCTCAAGACAAGGTGCAGGCACATGGGCAAGTCGATCACCAACGCCAATCTCCGCGACCAGCGCGCCCCATGGTGGGGATGCTACGCCGGTCGGGTGATCGGCGACGCTATGTTGGCCGAGCATGAGCGCCAGGAGCTTTGGGGTGCCATCACCCACATGCGCAAGGTCATCACCGCCTACGACGCCGCAATCGGTGCGCCGCGCCGCCACGCAGTCTGCCTGCGCCTGCTGTCCCCGACAGATGCCATGCACGCCGACGCCAGCAGCCCGGCGGTTGACGACCGCGACCCCGTGACCAAGCAGCGGCAATCCACATCGGCGCTCATGGTTCTGGAAACTTGGCTGGGGCAGGGCGACAAGATCGTCGCAGGCATGGCGAAGCGCGTGGTCTGGGATGACCAGATTTGCCAGGATCACGCTGGACTCATCGACGCGCTGCGCAACGTCGCGTGGGGCATGAAGGGCAAGAAGTTCCCGAGGCGCTGATTGTGCTTGACAATGAGTCCAGAATTGCCATTTTGGCATCATCGGAACGAAATGCGCCCGCAGGAAATGTGTGGGCGTTTTCCATTCCGAGAGACACGGCGCGCGGGCCGATAACCGCGATACCGCTTTCTGGCGGGTGCATCCAAGCAAAGGGCTGGCATCAGGCCCGGCGACCGTGACGCCTTCGAGGCGCGATGCCCCGGCCAGAGCGCGGAATGCAGCAACTCCGCCGTCTGCCAGCGTCAGGCTGACCCCGGAAGCCTTGGCGGGCCGGGACGCGCTCACCAATTACGGGATAATCCCGTAATCCCACACCCGCCCGCACCTCTCAGCGGGCAAGCGCACAGCCGCAACATCGCCAGCCTGCCCCACAGGGTCAACGCAGCGCGGTCACGGGATCATGTAGCAGCCGCGAAGGCCGGAAGGCGCGTAATCACCCCCAGCGGCTTGGAAGCCGTGGCACGACAGTAACCCAAGGGAAGCCCGCCCCGCATTCAGAGCATATGGCGCGGCGCTGGAATTCCCACACGCTCATTCCCGGCGGCACATCACCGGGCAACACCCTCGCCACATGCTTGCACGACCAGCACTGCACCTCTGCATGGGTGGCGTGCGCGTGAAACATTGGGTCGGGCAGGCCGGGCATCCGACAACAATACCACGTCCACAGGAGGCCGATATGGCTGATCTGACCATCCCCGCCGCCAACGTGGTCGCGGGATCGAACGCACGTACCGAGCATGGCATTGCCGGTGCGACAATCACGGCAGGGCAAGCCGTGGTCTTCAATACCGCGACCAAGCGCTGGGTTCTCGCCGATGCGGACCACGCGACCGCAGCCCTGCGCATCGCTGGTGGCATCGCCCTCAACGGCGCAAGCAACGGCCAGCCCATCACGGTTCAGACCAGCGGCCCCATCACCATCGGCGCGACCCTGACCAGCGGCGTGGCCTACTACCTGTCCGGCACGCCCGGCGGTATCTGCCCCGTGGCTGATGTGGGCGCAGGCGAGAACGTCTGTCTACTGGGCCTTGCCGCATCCGCGACCGTGCTGAACCTGGATATCCAGAACCCTGGGGTGACCAACTGATGGCCGACGCATTTGAAGATTATGCTGGCGGGCTGGACAGTCCAGCCTCCAACGCCGCAGCCATCACTCCCGGCGCTGGGGCCTTGTCGCAAGCAACCCGTGGCATCTACGTTGGCGGTGCGGGAAATGTCACCGTCAACACCGTCGGCGGCCAGACTGGCGTTGTCTTCGTCGCACAGGCTGGGGCAGTCATTCCAGTGCGGGCGACGCATGTGACTGCCGCTACCGCAACCGATCTCGTCGCGCTCTGGTGAGTATCGGGGTGAGGCAGCCAGCGATACTTTGGCCTTCTTGCGCCTATTGCGGCGCGCAGCACAGGCTGCGTTCATGCCCTTGCTGTGGTGCGCCTGTCATCGTGCCAGCCAAAGAATGACCAAGGCCAGCGGTGGGTGGCGCGGGCAGCAAGGCACACGACATCAGCGAGGTTATGATGCGGACTGGGGCCGCCTGCGTCTGACCATCCTCGCAAGGGACAATCACCTCTGCCAGCTATGCCTTGAGGCGGGCAGGGTGACGCCAGCAAGGACAGTAGATCACAGGGTGCCAAAGGCCCAAGGCGGCACGGATGACCCCGATAACCTGCGGTCGATCTGCGATGATCACCACGCAGCCAAGACCACCAGAGAAGGCCACGATGCTAGAGGCCACAAGGCAGTGCGCATCGTGGGGCCGGATGGATATCCGATAGAGGGCTGACCCGCCATCGCTGCGCTTCGGCAGGGGGGGCATCAAGGATCAGGGCTAGGGGGGCCGGGACCGGCGCGGGGAGGCTTCTTCTCGCATCTGCAATTCAAATGAAGGGGGCTTCTCATGCCGAGGCCGCGAACGCCGCTGGCCAAGGCCGCCTTGACCGGCGCAGACAAGATCAATCCTGGCAGGTTTTCCCCCCGCAAGGAGCCGAAGAAGTCGGGCCGAATGGTCGGCAAGCCGCCGGGTTATCTTTCGGACATGGCGCAGAAGGCGTGGGGCGTCTTCGTGGACGAGTTGCCTTGGCTGACATTCGAGGATCGCGGGGCGCTTGAGGTCGTCTCTCTGATGCGGGCCGAGATCATGGCGGCGAATACGGAAAAGCTGTCGGCCAGTTTCTTCGGCAATTACCGGATGGCGCTTTCCAGCTTGGGAGCTACCCCGGTTGACAGGACGAAGGTCTATCAGCCGCCACCAGATGATGAAGGCGACGAGTTTGACCGCTTCGTTCAGTGACCGGGCCAAGGTCTATGCGGAAGGGGTTGTCGCGGGCCTGATACCGGCCTGCAACTTCGTTGTGCTGGCCTGCAAGCGGCACCTGGCAGACCTTGCCACGCCAGATTTCGCCTATCGCTTCGATGAGGCAAAAGCGGATCGGGCCTGCGCGTTCATCGAGCTTTGCCCGCACATCAAGGGGCCTCTCGCTTCGCGCGGCGAGTTGATCCGGCTTGCCGAGTGGCAGGTGTTCATCGTTGCGGTCGTGTTCGGCTGGGTCGATGCGGAAGGAAACCGCCGTTTCCGACGCGTCTATATCGAGGTTCCGCGCGGCAACGGGAAGTCGGCGCTGTCTTCGACCATCGGCCTTTACATGCTGGCGCTGGATGGCGAGGCGGGGGCCGAAGTCTATTCGGCGGCGACAACGCGGGATCAGGCGCGGATTGTCTTCCGTGATGCCCAAGCTATGGCGCGGAAGATGGAGCGGTTCCGCCAGAGGTTCGGCGTCGAGGTGACCGCGCAGGCTGTTGTGCAGATGAAGTCGGCCAGCAGCTTCAAGGCGCTTTCGGCAGAAGGGAACACGCTGGACGGCCTGAATATCCACCTGGCCGTGGTGGACGAGCTGCACGCGCACAAGACGCGCGATGTTTACGACGTGCTGGAAACTGGCCTTGGGAAGCGGCCCCAATCGCTGATGTGGGTGATCACCACGGCGGGCAGCAACAAGCACGGTATCTGCTACGAAGTCCGGGATTACGTCGCAAAGGTTTTGGCTGGTGTGGTCGATGACCAATCGACTTTCGGCATCATTTACACGGTCGATGAAGGTGACGATCCTTTTGCGGTCGAAACGCTGGCCAAGGCCAACCCGAATTGGGGGATTTCTGTAGACCCGGCCTATGTGATGCAGCTTGCGACCAAGGCGCGGCAATCGGCGCAGTCGCGGGCAAATTACCTGACCAAGCACCTGAATATCTGGGTGGACGCGAATTCAGCACTGTTCGACACGGCGCACTGGCGAAAGTGCGAAGACAAATCGCTAGACGAGGCAGATTTCGCAGAAGATGAAGCGGTGATGGGTTTGGACCTAGCGTCCAAGATCGACATTGCCGCGCGGGTGAATGTCTATCGCAGGAAGGTTGATGGGGCGGCGCACTTCTATGTGTTCCCCCGGTTCTACCTGCCTTATGCGGCCATAGAGGAAGAACGGCACCCGATGTATCGGGGCTGGGAAATGCAGGGCGACCTTTACGCCACGCCCGGCGAAACCATCGAATTCGAGATCATCCAGGACGAGATCAAGGCCGAAGGGCCGGGGATGAACCTGCAAGCCGTCGCCACGGACCCGTGGCAGGCGCAGCAGATGATCCAGAACCTCAAGCGGGACGGGATGCCCGCCGAAGAATACCGGCAGACTGTCCAGAACATGAGCGAGGCGACCAAGAGCCTTGATGCTCTGATGCGCGAGGGCCGCATTCATCACCCTGGCAACGCTGTGCTGAACTGGATGATCGGCAACGTGGTCGGACATTACGATGCCAAGGAGAACGTCTATCCCCGGAAGGAGATGGACAAGAATAAGATCGACGGCGCGGTGGCGCTGATCATGGCTTTGGGATGGTTCATCAAGCAAGATCTTGCTGCCCCGCCCGCTACGCCCTGGGATGCTGACCCCGATTTCAAGCTGGTGGTGTGATGCTCGGATTTCTGAACCGCAAGACCGAGACGCGCGCCATTGAGCAAACGTCTTCGGAAATGATGCAATTCTTTGCGCCCTACCTGATGAATTCGGCCTCTGGCGAGGTTGTCACGGTCGAAAGCGCACTTGGCGTTCCGGCTGTCATGGCGGCGGTTGAGGTGATCGCCACCACGGTTGCCGGGCTGCCATTGCAGGTCTACCGCAAGACGAAGGAAGGCCGGGAGCCGACCAACCCCGCGCTTCAAGCCGTCCTGAACGACGTGGCGAACGAAAGCGACCTCATGTCGGCTTTCGACCTGTTCAAGTGGTGGGTGGAGCAAGCCCTTACGGGGGGGCGGGGCGTTCTGTTCATTGAGCGGAATTCTGCGGGCCGGGTGATGAACCTGTGGCCGCTTGAACCGACGGCGCTAACCGTGCGCCGGGTCAATGGGCTGCGGGTCTATGACTATCGCGACGGGTCGCGGTCGGTGAAATATTCGCCTGCTGATGTTCTTGACCTGCCGTTCATGTTGAAGCCGAACGGAGTCGAGCATCGCAGCCCGATCTTCGCAAACAAGGACGTGATCGGCCTGGCGCAGGCGGTCACGAAATATGGGTCCAACTTCTTCTCGAACGGCGGCGTTCCGCCCTTTGCGGTGACGGGCGCTTTCCAGTCTGGCGCGGCGATGCAGCGGGCGGCTGATGACTTGGCGGAGGCGGTCAAGAAGGCGGCGAAGGACAAGCGGCAAGCCCTGGTTCTGCCGTACGGTCTGGATATCAAGCCCATCGGGGCCGATGCCGAAAAGGCCCAGATGACCGAAACGCAGCGGTTTGTGATCGAACAGATTGCGCGGATTTACTCGTTGCCGCCCGTGCTGTTGCAGGACTTGACCCACGGCACCTATTCAAACACCGAACAGCAAGACTTGCACTTTGTGAAGCACACGATCTTGCGCTGGGTTGGGCAGATCGAAGGCGAGATCAACCTGAAACTGTTCGGGCGGGCCGCGCGGTCAACCTATGTAGAATTCAACCTGGATGGCCTTCTGCGCGGCGACTTCAAGACGCGCATGGAAGGGTATGCGCAGGCAATTCAGCACGGGATCATGAAGCCGGGAGAGGCCCGCAATCTAGAAAACTGGCCTGCTGCGGCGGGCGCGGATCAGCTTCTTGTGCAAGGCGCGATGGTGCCGCTTTCGCAGGCTGGGCAGCAAGATCAACCCCCCGATGCCCAAGCGCCGGGTGTAGGAGGCCAAGGGAATGACGCAACAGCGTGAAGTGCGAATTCTGGCAGATATCTCGCTCGAAAAGCGGGATGACAAACCGGAAGTGCTGGCAGGTTATGCCGCCGTGTTCGGCTCAGAAGCCGATATCGGCGGTTATTTCCGAGAGGTGGTGGCGAAAGGGGCGTTTTCGGAAGCGCTGACCCGAGACGATATTCACGCGCTCTACAACCACGATTATCGCGATGTGATCGGGCGCAAGAAGGCCGGAACGCTGGTGATCGAGGAAGACGATCACGGCCTGCGGGTAGAAATTACTCCGCCGAACACGCAAACGGCGCGCGACCTGATTGAGAACATCCGGGCCGGGAACATCGACCAGATGAGCTTCGCCTTTTCGATGCAGGGCGGCCTGCAAGAATGGGACGAGACTGGAGAAATCCCGAAACGGACCATCAAGAAGGTCGGAGAACTTTTCGAGGTTTCCATCGTCCCGCGCGGTGCGTATCCGACGACAGAGATCGGCTTGCGGGCGCTCGAAGACCACCGCAAGGAACGAAAGCGCCACAATTTCAACGCCGCTGCGCTCCGCCGCTCGATGAAAATGGGCGTGGATATGCGGGCGCGCGGCATCTGAATTACCGCCACCTGGCGAGAACCCCTCACGGGAGTAAAGCCGCAGCGATGAGCGCTGGCGGCCCAATGAACCCTGTTCATTGGAGATCGAAAATGAACATCAAGGAACTGCGCGAGAAACAAGCGCGCATCACCGCCCAGGCCCGTGAGCGGCTGGACGAGATCAATGCCAACACCGACGAAGCCCGCGCGGCAGAGTTGGAGACGGCGCACGACAAGGCAATGGCCGAATTCGACAAGCTGGACGCCCAAATCAAACGGGCGGAAAAGCAGGCCGAAATGGAAGCGCGCGCCAATGAAGGCGACCCGCGCCGTCCGAACGGGGCCAACGCTGAACAGCGCGGCACCGACGACGGCCTCAAGATCGAATATCGCGAAGTCTTCGCGAAGGCGATCTGCGGCCCGCTGGAAAACCTGAGCGCCGAAGAACGTGCCGTCCTGCAAAAGGGCGTTGCTGAATTCCGCGCTCAGACGGCAGGCACGACCACGGCGGGCGGCTATACCGTGCCTACCGAACTGATGAACGAGATCGACATCGCCATGAAGGCCTGGGGGCCGATGTATGACGAGGCGATCTGCACCGTCATCAACACTTCGTCGGGCAACCCGATGAAGCTGCCGACGGTCGATGACACCGCCGTTGTGGCCGTGGCGCACACCGAAGGCACGGCGCTGACCGACGACGGCGGCTCGGACGTGACCTTCGGTCAGAAGTCGCTGGATGCCTATGCTTTCGACACCGAATTCGTTCGCTGGTCGTGGGAACTGGACACCGACAGCATCTTCTCGATGGAGGCGCTTCTCGGCAACCTTCTGGGCGAACGCCTGGCGCGCATCGCCAACAGCCAACTGACGGTCGGGACCGGCTCGTCCGCCCCGAACGGTGTGGCTACGGCATCGGGCGCGGGCGTGACCGCTGCCTCGGCCACGGCGATCACGTCGGACGAACTGATCAACCTGGTGCATTCGGTCGATCCGGCCTATCGCACCGCGCCGAAGGTTCGTTTCATGATGAACGACACCACCCTTTCGGCGGTGCGGAAGCTCAAGGACGGTCAGGGCAACTATCTCTGGCAGATGGGCAATATCCAGGGCGGCGTTCCGGCGTCCCTTCTGGGCTATCCCATCAGCATCAACCAGGCGATGGCCGGCCTGACGACTGGATCGCGCTCGGTGCTGTTCGGCGACTTCGGCAAGTACTACGTCCGCAAGGTCGGTTCGACCGTGATCGGCGTGATGCGCGAACGCTTCTGGCCGGACATGGGCATCGCTGGCCTGATCCGCTTCGATGGCGAGATCACCAACTCGGCGGCGATCAAGCGGATCACCATGGCCTGATCGGCTTTCTGGTGGGGCGGGCGACTGCCCCACTTCTCAAGCCGATATGGAGGATGACATGAAGATCAAGCTTCTGGTTTCCCGCGCTGGTGCTGACTTTTCGCAGTCGGTCGGCGATGAGATCGACGCGGCGGATGACGAGGCAATCCGGCTGATCGAAGCGGGGCAAGCGGAGCCGGTGCGCGGTGCGCCGGTTGAGCGCGCTGTGAAGCCTGCCAAGGGCGAGAAGGCCGCGAAATGACCCTGCGCCGTGTGACGGAGTCCAGCGTGTTCCCCGTCACGCTGGACGAGGCAAAGTCGCAATGTATCGTGAACTTCTCCGACGACGATGAGTTGCTGGGCTTCTACATCCAGACGGCGAATGAGGCTATCGGCGAGGATGCGGGGATGGTCCTGGGCGAGGAAGAATGGGAACTAACGGTTTCCGACCTTCTGCCCGATGATGAGGTGGCGCTGACGCCGATCCCGGTTTCCGGGCTTGTATCGGTGAACGGCGATACGGATGTTTCGGCTTACACCCTGTCGATCGATGGCGATTGCGCGACAGTGACCGGGGCTTGGCCCGAAGGTGACGTGGTGATCGTGTTCAGCGTTGGCGGGTCTGTGCCTGTGGGGCTGAAGCACGCCATGCTGATGCTGATCGGGCATTGGTATAAGAACCGCAGCGGGACGAGCGACGGCGCGGTCATGGAAATCCCGTATTCGATTGAAAGTCATGTAGCCCGCCACCGCCGGGGTTGGGTGAAGGCATGACCGCAGGCGACCTAACCGAGCGTGTTGCCTTTGATCTGCCGACTGGCGCGGTGGACGAATACGGCAACCCCTATCAGCAATGGACGCGGGTGCATGAGTGCCGGGCCGAATTCCGCTATTCCGGCGGCGGAGAGGCGGCGCAGGCTGCGCGGCTTGAGGGTCGGTCCATCTTCAAGGTGAAGATCAGGTCTTGCATCGCGGCACGGGCGCTGACGACGGAACACCGGATGCTGGACCTTCGGCGTGTCACCTATGACGGCGGAGTGCCACAGTTCGGGGTCTACAACATCCGCCAGATCGACGCCATCAGCGACCGGGCTTGGGTCTACATCACCGCAGAGGCAGGGGTTGCAGCATGAGCGTGGGTGTTGATCGGGTGATGGCAAAGCTGCGGACCCATGCCCAGGCGGCGATGAATGCTGGGCGTATCGCGGCGCGAGTGCAGGGCGAAAGGGTTGTGGCTACGGCAAAGGGCATGGCCCCGAGGGATGATGGCGAGTTGATCGCGTCTATACGCGCTGAGGATACCGCCACATTCACGACCAAGGCAGGCCCGACCGAGTTTATCGGGGTGCTGGTCAAGGCCGGGGATGAGACGACCAAGATCAAGAACAGCCGGGGCAAGGTTTGGCAGAATGCCCGGCTGCAAGAGTTTGGAACGCAGAAGATGCCAGCAAACCCGTTTTTCTACCCAGCTTGGCGGCTGAACAAATCGGCGGTTCGGGCTGCGATCACGCGCGCTGTTCGCGCGGCCTGGCGCGGGGTTGGCTGATGGCTTCGCCCGATCTTGAGTTGCAGTCAGCTGTCGTGGCCGCCCTGACTGGCGATGCGGCGGTCATGGCTCTGGTTTCCGGTGTCTATGATCGGGTGCCTTCGGAGCCTTGGGGATCTACGCAGGGCTACATCAGCTTTGGCCCGGAAGACACGGCGGCGGACGAAGGCGGCTGCGTGGGGATCGATACGGTTTCGCTGCAACTGGATATCTGGTCGCGCCAAGTCGGTCGAGTCCACTGCAAGCAAATCCTGGCGGCGGTTCGGACGGCAATGCAGGGACTGATGCTGGCCGATAATCAGATTGTGGCGCGGGCGAACCCGTTTCAGATGGTCATGCGCGACCCGGACGGGCTGACGACCCATGGCGTCCTGCGCTATGAATTCCATATCGAGGCGCAGGCGTGAGGGCGATCTTTCACCGCGACTTCAACTACACTAGCCGCAAAGTTAATGCGGGCTGGTCTGTCAAGGCGAAGCGGGAACCGCAATCTTTTCCGCGCGAGCTGGTCGAGGCCGCGATAAAGGCGGGCGTGGCGCGTGCTGTCCCATCAAATCTTACCACCATGTTAGCCCAGCCTGAGCCTTCGAAACCACCCGGTCATTCTGCAGTATGAGGATCATGTTGCTTCCTCGCTCTACACCATCCCAGCGATAACCTTCCGACGTGTAGCCAGCGATTTCGGATTGTGAGAGTAGCGTCCCGCTGCATCCAACAATCTTCCGCACTTCTGCCAAGGTCATGCCGACCTTGATGGCGTTGAACTTTCCCTTGGTAGCCGGACAGCTTGAGTTTTCGCCTTGAGCCAAGGCCAAGCCGCCGACGGACAACGCTGAAATCACAATCGCCAACCTCAACATCACCACCCTCCCGAACCCCGCCTGTATGGCGGTCATCTTGCCATAGGAGATCAAAATGGCGGCACCTGTCCATCAGGAATACGACGAGCTTGTCTTCGAATTCTCCGAAGACGATGGGTCCACTTGGGCGCGCAATTGCGTGATCATGGGGGCTGAAGTCTCGCGCACGACCACTTCGACCGAAGTGGAAACCGTGCGCGACTGCGACGATGAAAGCCTGCCGAACAACATCTCCCGCCGGGTGCAGAGCATTTCGGTTTCGTTCAGCGGCACGGGAAACTGGACGCAGGGCGGTTACAACACCTTCCTTGCCAAGTTCTATGCCGGTGACAGTTCCCCGATGCTGGCCCGCATCGGCAACCTTGCCGCCGACACGGGTGAAATCGAATATGAAACCGGGTCGATCATTGTTTCGTCGCTGGGCCAGGCCCGCGTGAAAGGTTCGGTCGTGACGGCTTCGGTCGAAATCCAGTTCGCCGACACCCCGACCACTTCGCTCAAGGCATAACATGACGGAACCGAGGGTTATCAACTGGTCGGGCGGGGAACATGCTTTCCGCTTACGGATCGGCGAAGCTGAGGCGCTTGACGATCTGACCCCCGCCGGTATTGCCGATTTGCGCTGGCGGTGTTCGCAGGGCATCCAGCGCGGGTCGCTTGCCCATGCACCGGTAAAGGTCCGCGAGATTGTCGAGGCCATCCGCCTTGGCCTGATCGGCGGCGGCATGGACGCCCAGGAGGCCCGCAAGATCGCGGTGCGCGGGATGGAAGAAGCGGAATTCGCCGAATTGGTGATGATCGCCTTTGCCATCCTGACCGACTTCCACAGTGGCAAGGCGCACGATCAGCCGGAAAAGCCGGAAGCGGCGGAAGCGGAAGCCCAGACCGAGAGCGTCTGAGGTTTTCGGTCATCTATGGCCGGGGCGCGCTGATGGGGTTCAGTCCCGCCCAAGTCAAGGAAATGACCCTCTGGGAATTCCAGTGCGCTTTCGTCGCTTGGGCTAAATTTCACGGCGTTCTGGGCCGATCTGAACAGGCGGTGACGCTTGAGAGGTTGCGGGAATTGGGGATTGAGTGATGGCTGACGAAAACACAGACGGCCTAGTTCTTCCTGTTGGTCTGACCGAGAAGCAGTTCCTGCAACAGATCGCCCGCATGGAAACCCGGCTGGCGAAGTTCGAGAGCGGCACGGTCACGCGGTTCAAGAAGAACAACGCGGAGATCGCCGGATCGTTCACGGGCATGTCGCGTCAGGCGACTGCCAGCCTTCAGAACGTCAGCTTCCAGTTGCAAGACATTTTCGTTCAAATTCAAGGCGGTCAGGGCGCTGTTAGGGCGCTGTCGCAGCAGATGCCCCAGCTCCTATCCGGTTTCGGCGCGTTCGGGGCTGTTGCCGGTCTGGCCGTTGCCGCGCTTGCGCCTCTGGTTGGTTCGCTATTCAGCACATCAGAGGCGGCGGCAGAAGCCGCAGCGGCCTTGGAGCGCGTCACGGCGGCGCAGGAGGCTTTGGCGAAAGCGACCTATAACGCACAGGTCGAAATCGACAAACTGCGCTTCGGCGTGGATGAGGGTTATCAGGTCGAGTTGCTGCGGGAGCAAGTGCGCCTGCGCGATGAGATTGCTCGCAAATATGCCGAAGCTCAGACATATCTGTCCACTACGACTGACAGCCTAGACCGCCAGAAAATGACGGTTGACGAAATGAACGCTGAGATTGGCGCGCTTGTCTCAAAATATGAGGCGAATGCGAAATCTCTTGGCGATCAGCAAACCCGCGCCGCTCAGCTTTCGGTTATGGAGGGCGTCCGCGCGCAGCGGGCCGGTGAAGTCGCAGCGCGGCAACGAGAAGCCGCCGAAGCGATGGCGCGGGCAGCGTCATTTTACGGAACGGCGGCCGATCTTGCCGGGAAGTTGTCCATCAGCACCGCTGATGCGGCGGCGGCGGCGTCGCTGATTTCTGGCGTCTCGTTCGGCAACATCGCTGCGGCGGCTGGATGGGCGGCCAGCCTGGCCGCCAACCTTCGCGCGGCTGCTGCGGTCAACACCAATATGATGAGCCAGGGTCAGACGACTGGCAGCACGACTTGGTATTATGGACAGACTGCTGACAGCCTCCTGCCGCCTACGGCTGGCCTTGCGCCGATGAAGGCTGTGGGAGGCGGCGGCGGTGGCGGGGGCGGTGGGTCGAACGGCAAGCTGGACGCGCTGATCGAAGATCTGAAGACCGAGCGCGAAATCCTTGAGGAATGGTATGCCGAGAGCCTTGCGCTTCTAAACAGCGCCAGCGAGGCGGAGCTTGAGGCCCTGGGTGGGAAACATGCCGCCATCGAAAGATTGGAGGCGGAACACCAGGACCGGATGGCCGAGATCAAGGAGGAGGCTAATCGGTTCAGCCTTGAAATGGCGCTGGGCGCGGGGGCGGACGTTCTTGGCGCTATGGGGGCATTCAACAGGAAAGCCTTGAAGGTTTCTCAAGCTTTCGCAGCGGCAGAGGCTCTGGTTTCGACATACAAGGGCGCGGCGAAAGCTTTGGAAAAAGGCGCGCTTGGCTTCCCTGAAGCGGCTGCGGTGATTGCCAAGGGCCTTGCCTTTGTCGGGGCCATCAAGGGCATCAACGAAGGTGGTGGCGGTGCCGCGCGAGGCGGCGGGGCTACTGCCGCTGCGGCCCCGGTCCTGCCGGTGCAGCGCATCGACATTTCGGCATCTGGTTCGCCTGACTTCATGGCTGGGATGCAGTCCCTTATCGATACCCTCTCTGCTGCGGCGGGCCGGGGTCTCCGGGTTGACCCGCGACTGGTGGCGGCATGATCTACATGACCGACCAATTCCGCAGCGACGAGCGCGTCTTTCGCAGGCCGCTCACGCTGTCCCGCATCCTGTGGGATAACTTGCTGCTGTCAGGATCGTTCTCGGCCACTTCGGAAGATGAGGGCTTTGAGGCTGAGCGCGCGCAGTCCATGGACACCGTATCCTGGTGGCGGCCTGCGGCGGGCGCGACGCTGACCGCGACCTTCACGGCGGCAGAAATCGACTGCGTTGCCATCGCGGCTCATACCATCGGATCGGAAGGCGTGACGGCCACGGTTCAGGTCTACACTGGCGGAAGTTGGGTGAATGCCCACGATCCGATCAGCCCTGACACAGATGCGGCGATCATGGTGGCGTTTCGCCCGGTGACCGCATCCGGTGTGCGGGTGACCCTGTCCGGGCAAGCCATGATCGGGGTTCTTGCCGCTGGAAAGATGTTGGTCACCGAGTGCCAACCGACGACTGACGTTCTGCCTCTGTCGCTGATCCGGGCGACGGAATACCAGACCAACCGCAGCGTGACCGGGCAATTCATGGGGCGCAGCATGACGGCCACGACGCGGCCTTTTTCTGTCTCATGGCCTTTCCTGCGGCGGTCTTGGTATGAGGCGAATTTCCTGCCCTTTGCTTTGGCCGCGCGGGAAAATCCCTTCTTCCTCGCGATCCGTCCTGGGCATGATGCGGAAGACGTGGCCTATGCTTTGACCTCTGACGATGTGAACCCGACACGGAATGGCCTCTACCTTGCCGCGACGCTGAATGGCGAAGCCCATGTGGGGCCGACAGAATGAGCCTGACGCGCCGCCCGGTCCAGTATGTCGGCCTGCGCCAGAAGCGCTGCGGCCTGCGCTATGGCGTGTCCCCGTGCACGGCCTCTGGCGGGCCTTATTGCTATCAGACTTGGGGAACCTGCGGCGACCAGACGAACATCAACACAGCGGGCAGCATCACATGGATGTTCTGCCAAGATGGGGCGGCGATCATGCCGACATATCAGCGGATGGGCGAGGATATCCGCACCAACGCCATTCCGCTGCTGTCCAGCGTTTCGACCGCATCCAGCGAGATCAATATCGGGGCGCAGCGTTCGGCGGTATCTCCGCTGGGGGTGGGGTCTTCGGTCACGATCAGCTTTCAGGACCGGCCTTGGGATGATCCGGTCGGGGACTATTACCGCGACCTGCGGACGAACAGAAACGCAGCGCCGTTCTGGGCGCTCTGGCGGGCGCGGAATGCCTTCTACACAGGCGCGCTGATCACGGTCTGGGATGGCTACCACGGGCAGGCGCTGGATGACATGCAGCGCCGGGATTACATCATCTCGGCAGTATCCGGGCCGGACGCGGATGGCAGGGTTTCCATCACGGCGACTGATCCCCTGCGGCTGGCTGAAGCAAAGGACGCGAAATTCCCGCCCGAGATCGGCGCGGCGCTGGTCAATGAGATGGACGCCACGACAACCACGGTTCGGGTTTCGGCGCACGCGGCTGATCTGGACAAAGCCTGCGGCAACACCGGATCGCGGAAGTATCTGCGGATCGGGTCGGAGATCATCCAGTATTCCGGCCACACACTTGACGGCGACGGGTACCGGACGATGAGCGGCATTGTCCGGGGGGTGCTGGGCAGCACGGCAGAAGCGCATCAGGTTGACGACGCGGTTTCGCGGGTAGGGCGGTATGAGCGCATCCAGCATTGGGCGGTTGCGGCTGACCTGATCGACAATCACACCCCAATTCCCGCTGGCTATCGGGACAGTGCCCAATGGAGCGAGGAAGGCTTCAATTACATGACGACGCAGAAGGCGACGCGGACGGTCGTTTCCCCGACCGCAGTTGGCGACCTTCTGGGCCAGCTTTGCCAACAGGGCTGCTTTTCGCTCTGGTGGGATGAGCGGCAACAGAGCATTCCACTCCTGGCTAATCGCCCGCCAGATGTAGCCCCGACGATCCTGACGGATGGTGCCTCTATCGTCGCAGGCTCGGCTTTCGTGAGCGATGACACGCAGGCGCAGATTTCGCGGGTTGCGGTCTACTTCGACGGACGTAGCCCCTTTAACCAAGGGAAACCGGAGAACTACCGGCTTCTGCGGCTGCATATCGACGGCTTTGTGGAGAGTGAGGCGGCGGCAGGGGCGGCCAAGACGCTGACGATCTTCGCGGACTGGATCACGCGCGAGACGGACGCGATCCGCTTGGCGGCGCGCTTGCTTCTCCGCTACCGGCTGGTGCCGCAGTATCTGTCGCTCGATCTTGACAGCCACGACGGCGGCGTGCGCCGGTCGATCAACAATGGCGATGTGTTCGATGTGACGACGCGGGCGCTGGTCGACAGTGAGGGCAACCCGCTTTCGACACGCTGGCAGGCAATCGCGGTGGATGACACGAAGCCGGGCCACACGCTGCGGCTCAAGCTGCAATCGTATCGGTTTATCGGGCGGTTTGCCGTGATCATGCCTGCGGATGCGCCGGACTATGCCAGCGCAACCGATGAAGAAAAGGCTTTCGGCTGCTGGATGGCAGAGGAAGCGACGGGACTGATGCCTGACGGATCACAGCCCTATCTTATCCAATAGGTGAAGCATGGCAGACTGGACCGATCCCCCGTGGGCAGAACTCACGGCGGGGAAGCCTTGGACTGACGAGAAGGCGGCGGCGGCGTTTGAGAACTCCATCGCCATTGCGGAGGGCGCGCCAGATGCCCCAAAGATCAGCCCGCTTGCACTCGACGGAACGCGACTTTTGCCGACAGCGACGATCATTACCGATCTTGATGATGTGAAAGTACTGGAATTCTTCCTCCTCACTGACTTCCCGAACTCAAGTTCGTTTGAGGTCAGGTTTTCGGCCAACAACGGGTCGTCGTGGGGCAGCTATCAGACAATGTTGGGTCCAGTCATAGGCGGATTTTCCGGGAATTTCCGCGCTCGGTTCGGTCGTATCGACTTGCGGACAGGTGTTTTCGTTGTCGGCACCACGGCTGGAACGCTGACTGTCCTGTCAAGCGCAAACGCTCTCCAGTTCCGGGTAACAGGGTCGGCAGCGGCGTTTGAATTAACGCCCATGATCGGAGGCGGCAATCTATGATGATCTCCAGCGTTTCCGCGAAGACTGGCGTCGTCACTATGATCGAGGCTGACAGCGCGTCACTTACGGCTGACGACTACCGGATCGCGGTGCAGAACCATATCGACGTGACAGCGATTGCCCGTCTCTACGATAGTGGCACCTCCTGCGCATCTTACGCCGCCAGCACGAACCCAATTTGGGCTGCGGAAGCGGCGGTCTTCATCGCCTGGCGCGATGAGGTTTGGGAGATGGTCTACGGCCTGTGGGCATCACCGCCTGATCCTGTTCCGACGCCTGAAGCGCTGATCGCCTCATTGCCTTCTGTAATGGGGCCAGTGCAGTCAATGGCTAATTTCCAAACGAACGCACACTCGAAGCTGAGCACTCCGAGGGCATGACTCTGCGGAACGTATAAGTCTTGGCGCGCACCCCCCTCTGGCGCTTTCGATGTCGTTCCATCGGTTGTGATCCTACACCGGTTCGCGCTTCTGTCCGTGGTCGACGCAGTGGTCGCCAACTTGATGCTGGTTCATTGCGGTTTCCGCGCGCCTATCTGAGATACGTGCTCGGAGCGGAGGCTCCGGCGACAAGGCATCGAACGGCGTCATCGGAAACCGCGTCCTGGTGAGGACCTCGATGGCCGGCACTTAGGGCGGCCAGATTGTTGTTCATTCGCGGCGGCTCGACTGGCTTGCCTTAAACCTGTCTGGCGGCCTGGAATTCTGTGTTGTCGACCCACATGCGATGCAGAACTACACCCATCCTGCGGGCCAGAGCGACCGCCGCTCGTTTCGCTCCACGCCGACGAACAACCCGTTCGGCCCATGCGCGCAACCAAGTCGGCTTTTTCGAGCGATGGATCACCACGGTGGCAGCTTGATACAGTGCGGTCCGCATATCCAGATCGCCAGCTTTGGTGACACCGCCGATGATATCCGTCTCTCCGGATTGGTAGCGACGAGGTGTCAACCCGATTGATGGGCCAACATCTTTCGACCGTCGAAACCTGCCGGGGTCATCGATGGTTGAGCGGACAGTCAATGCGACGACCGGACCAATACCGGGCATCGTCATCATCAAGCGACAAACCGGATCCTCGCGCGTGATGTCTCGTGCCAGGCGTTCAAGGCGCACAAGCTCGCTGCGCAACGCAGCTCGAGCCCTTAGCATCGGCTCGATTGAAAGCTGGATGAGCTTGTTGCCACCGGTCAATTCGCGAACCCGGTCTTCAAAGCTGACTTTGCCGATCCGACCAAGTCGAAGTCCGAAATTGCGCAGCATGCCCCGAATAGACATCTCGATGTTGATAGCGGCTTCTTGCACGGATCGGCGTGCACCGAGAAGCACCCTAAGCTCCTGCGCGGAAAGCGACTTGCAATGGACTGGTCGGAACCAGCCCATTTGCAGCAAGCGGGCCAGACCAGCGGCATCGCGTCGATCGGTCTTTACCGGCGCCGCTTTCAAGGCGGCTTTTACTTGCCGGGTCTCCATCAGCACCACCGGCAGTCCAAGGTCAGTCAAAGACTTATGAAGCCACTGGGACAAGGGTCCGGCTTCGATACCGATCGCTTCTACTACTCCCGGCATGCTCCTGATGCAGGCGTTCAATGCCCCGGGGTCACTCGCAACTTTCGTTTCCTTCAAAAGCTTGCCGTGTTCGTCCACGGCGCAAACCGCAGAATTCTCGAGAGATACGTCAATGCCAACGAAAACACCCATAGATCACTCCCCTCTTGATCCCAATGACAGGCAGCCGGAATCAAACGACGAAGGTTCCGATTTTCCCAGCGGGAAAAGTTCTGGATCCGCTTCAGCCCCGGGCGGCCGCCCCATTACGGCATCTGAGATCATCTGGCCCTAAGGGAATATCCGACATGCTTGTGAATGTGACGGGCGCGGTCGCGCTGCCCGATGGCAGCTATTTGACCTCTGCGCATATCGTGTTTCGCCGGATCGGCGCGACTGTGGCCTATGATGGCTATACGCTTCTGCCGGACGAATTCACGACGCTGACCGATGGTAGCGGGAACGTTGATTTCGACTGCTATCCCGGCGTCTATGACGCCACGGCTTCCGCAGAGCGCGGGAATATCCGTTGGCGCTTCAATGTGCCGGAAGACCTTGGGCCATCCGTTGCCTTTGAGGACTGCATTGATATCGCGACGCCGGTCCTTACGGCATCGCAGGTGGCGGTGGCGATAGCGGCGAAAGACGAAGCTGTTGCTGCTGCGGCGGCTGTCAATGGTCGGGCCACGCTTGGTGGCACGGCAAATGCCATTACCCTCACATCCCCAAGTTCTCTGGCGACCGGCTTAAAGCTACGGTTTCGTGCCACATCGCAGAACAGCGGAGCCACCACCATCGCCCTGAATGGAGGCGCGGCAATCGCCTGCCGGACGATCACCGGGGTTGCGCTGCCTTCTGGTTACATCCGCACAGATTTGGACACAGAGGCGACCTACGACGGCACTTATTGGGTGCTTGGCCGTGAGGCCGAAAATGGCAGCAATGCCAATGGGGATTATACCAAGTTCGCTGGCGGCACCATGATCGCCAGACTTCGGGCTACCGTCAGCGCTCAGACCATAAGCACCTCCTACAACGGCGGCTTTAGGATGGGGACTGCGGCGACTTGGACATTCCCTGTTGCCTTTTCCGCTGCGCCCAGGGGTAGCGTTTCCGTGGTCAACGGAACAGCGTTCGGCGCGATCCTTGGCACTGTCGGCGCGACGACCGCTGATTGGTATGCAACGGCGGTCACTTCGCAGACAGCGGCAGACAGAACGGTAGACCTGATCGCCGTGGGGCGGTGGTTCTGATGCTGAACAAGCCGCTTGAATACTGGGCCGTCCTGATCGGGATGGTGCTTTACGCGGCCACCCGAGACGCGGAGCGCGAGGCGCTTTGGAAGCGGGCGGTCAAGACCGTGGCAAGCGCCTTCCTGACCTATGGCGTGTCGCCCGGTCTAGCGGCTTATTTCGACATTTCCGAAATCGTCTGCGCCATCGCCGTCATGGCCTTCGGGCTTCTGGCGCTCGACACAGGAACGGCGCTGATCGCGGACCGGGCGTTCATCAAGGAACTGATCCGCCGCAAGATCGGGGGTTCCGATGGACAGCCTTAAGCAAGCCATGAGGCAGAACGGGCCTTTCGTCGTCGTGGCTGCGCTTCTGTGCCTCATCGCAGCGATGCAGCCCGCCTTTGACCGGGTCGGGGAAAGCCGCCTCTGGCGCGACCTGACGGGTCAGACGCCGTTCCGGGATGTGCGCATTCTGGCTGTCTCCGCGACCGAGTTGGAAATCACCCTGAGCGGCACGTTCGTGAAGACGCGCGACTGCCGGACGGTTGGCGGCGCGGTGGCGCAGGTGATCGTGGAAGGCGTGGCCTATCCGGCTGACTTCCGGGTGGGCGAGACGGCAGCGACCCCGCCCAGCCGCCCGGTCGGTTCGCATCCGCAGGCATTCGGCCCGTGGATCATCACCAGCCCGGTTCCGTGGCCCGACGAGGCGCGGATGTATCGGACGCACAACTGCGGCGGGCGCATCCAGACGAACGAAGTTTTCGCAATCGCTTGGCCCAAGGAGGGCGAGGAATGAAGATCAACGCGGCGACTGTGGAACTGGTGAAGTCCTTCGAAGGGCTGCGCCTTCAAGCCTATCAGGACAGCGTAGGGGTCTGGACCATCGGCTATGGCACTACCGCAGCGGCAGGTGTGGGGATCGTTCCGAAGGCCGGGATGAAGATCACCGAGGCGCAGGCGGAGGAATACCTTCGGCTTGGGCTTGAGAAGTTCGCGCGCCAGATCGAGCCGGGCATCAAGGTTTCGGTCACCGACAACCAATTCGGCGCGATGGTCTCGCTGGCCTACAACATTGGGCCGGGCGCGTTCCTGAAGTCCACGCTTCTGCGCAAGCTGAACGCTGGCGACGAATTGGGGGCGGCGCAGCAATTCGCGGTCTGGAACAAGGCTGGCGGCAAGGTTCTGAACGGTCTTGTGCGCCGTCGAGAGGCCGAGCGGAGGCTTTTCCTGCAATGACCCGCTACGCCCTGTTTCTGGCCCTCTGCGTGGCGCTGGCGGGGTCGATCTACGCCAAGGGCCGGGTGGACGGCAAAGCCGCGCTACAGGCCCGCTACGAGGCCGCACAGGAAGCCGCGCGCGAGGCCACGGCCAAGCTGGAAGCGCAGCGCCTGATCGCGCAGGCCGAACGCGACCGGCTGGCCCGCGAATTGGAGGACATGGCGAATGCGGAACCTGTTTCTGTGCCTGATGCTCTGCCCGCTAGCCGGGTGCGGCGTCTCCGCGAAATCCAATGACCTGCCGCCGTCCCTGACCATCCCCTGCGACCGGCCCGTGGCATTGCCAGACCGGGCGCTGTCTGACCGGGACGTGGAAATCCTCTGGGGCCGGGATCGCCGCGCCCTGGCTGAATGCGCCGACAAGGCCGCAACTCTCTCCGCAGCCATTGGCTGAACTCCCCCACAATCTGAACGAGGTGCAAGATGCGGATTGGCATCGGGCTTGGCATTGGCTTTCGTGGCGGGCCGTCGGCTCCGGTTATCCCGGTCCCCGTCAACACGGTTGACCCGGCGATTTCTGGCACTCTGACCGATGGTGAAACCGTTTCGCTTTCGACCGGCACTTGGTCTCCTGCGCCTGATGAATTCGAGCGCGCTTGGACCGAAGACGGGCTGTTTGTTTCGTCGGCTTCGACGCTGGACCTGACCGGAGCCGAAGGGGCTGATGTGCAGGCGACAGTCCGGGCGCGGCTGGCTGGCGGCACTTGGTCCGGGTGGGTCGCGGCGACGGGCGGCGGGGTTGTGGCCCCTTCGGGCATTCCGCCGACCGACTACACAATCACCAGCGACGCGGAGTTTACCGCGCTCAAGGCGCTCGGCGGGGCCACGCTGTCCGGCAAGTCGGTGCTGATTGATGGCAACCTGGGGACGATGACCTTCAACACCCTGTCGATGGCTTCGCCGCTGACCTTCTACATGACGCCGGGACGGACTGTCGAGGGCGTGACGTTCGACGGCAGCGTGTCGCAGACCATCTGGCATGGCATCTATTTCCAAGGCACCGGCTGGGCGGGCGGCAATATCGGGCGCTTCGCCAGCGGCACCCAAGGCCCGCACGAATTTCATGACTGCACCTTCCGGCACGGCTATACTGCCGCGCTGCTCGACACACCGATTGATGATCAGGCCAGCATCCCTGAAATCCAGAAGCCGCAAAGTTCCGGCACGGCGACCACGACCAGCAGCCGCATCGCCCTTCCAGCTTGGAACAATGACGCGATCAATGGCGGGTGGTCGAACGTCCGCAACAATGGCGCGAACACGATCTATGTCACCCTCGGGGACAGCAGCGTTACCACGAACACGGGCATTGCGAACGGCGCGCTCACGCGGATCATCGCCCCCGGCACTGGATACACCTTTGAGGGCCTAAACTCCCCTCATCCGACGCATTTGGCCGTGATCACAGCATCCGGCACCAGTGACGTGACCGTGGACATGCAGCAAGGCATGGCGCTTTTCCAGCGCGACGGTTTCACCCAGGGTGGCGGCATAACCTATACCGGAACCGGCCCGAAGTTCTTCGGATGCCATTGGATCGACCTGAACAACGGCGTTCGGATCACCAACGGCATCGTGATGGATTGCGTCTTTGAGCGGGTATATCAGGACATGGCCGCAGGCGGGCAGGATGGGGTCAAGTTCCTGCGCAACACTGCCTATGTCGGCTGGGGCGCGGCGGATCACGCCCAGAACCCGCATGGCGACTTCTTCCAGATGAGCGGAAACGGCTCGGCCACGAAGATGAACGGGCTGATTGCCGGGAACACCCTTATCCCGGCCTACGACAAAGCCGATGCGATGCAGGGAAACTTCATCAGCGACAATGACATAGACCCCAGCTTCTCGGGCTGGGCCTTCATCGGGAACGTCTATGTCAACACGCCCGGCCACGGGATCACCAATGGCGAGGTGCTTTGGCCCGCAAAGGACAACTATGTCGTCGCGAATACCGTGATCGGGAAGGTGACAGACATCACCTATAACGGCCCGATCCAGATGACGACCGGCTCCTATTACTCCTACCTTGCCATGAACATCCATGGGGATAGCAGCCTCGGGGCCGATGTCGTCGTTTCGGCGGCGAACCTGCAACTGAAAGACGTGGTGGGGTCTCGCTATGCCGTCTTTCCGGACTTTGACGATCTTCTCACTGCCGCGACGCGGGCGCAGGTTCGCGCTGCTCTTGCCCCGGCTGGCGTCGGCGTCGGTCTCGGCGCTGATGTGGATGCAATCGACTGGACCACGACCGATCCTGACCTTGTGGTGAAGTGGGCAAACCTACCCTCTGGCGCGGGCTGGAAGTTCACGGCGACCGTCACCCCAGGCAGTGTCCAGACTACCGGCCTTGCCCCGATCCTGAACCGCAAGACCGGCCAGACTGTTGCCCCCGGCTCTGGTGTGGAATGGCGCTCGGTCGATACGGACGGCACGACTGAGGTGCAGGCGTGGACCACGTCCAGCGGCACCATTGAACCAGGCCAGATGATCCAGATCAGGTTCACCGCCACGTCTTCCCCGGCCACGACCGCGACGAAGACGATCACCCTGAACGGGGTCGCGGAAACGGTCAGCTACACGACCGCGAACAACGTGCCATCGGTTTACTGGACCGTCGCGTCCGGGGCACCAAATACCTATCTGCGCGATACCGTGAGCATGGCAGCCAGCACGACGCGGCTTGTCGGCAAGGCGAAGATCTACATGCCGACTGCGCCGGGCGCAGCTTTTGCGCTGTTCGGGCAGGGGACGAACGCATGGCGCTTTGAAATCTCTACCTCTCGGCAGATCACAGTTGGGGCGCGGGACAGTGCGAACGTCGCGGTTCTCTCCGGGACAACCGTTCTTGACAGCCTCGGGGCCGCAGTGGTGCTGCCGACTTCGGATTGGATCGACATCATCTTCGATGTGAACCACACGGCTCAGACGGTGACGGTGACGATCAACGGGGTTGCGCACCCGGCTATCCCGTTCACCACCGCAGGCTCCGGGACGCATCGCTCGGCTACGGCTATCGCCATCGGATCGGCAACCTCTGGCGGTTCGACCTATTGGCCCGCTGGCCTGCAAGTGGCCGATGTGTCGGTGGAGCGGAATGGCTCGGTATACAAGACCATCCCGAACGCTGCGGCTTCGGTGAACGCCGACGCTTGGAAGGCTGGCGCGAACGCGACGTGACGCGCGGGGGTCACTTCGCGCGCTCCAGCATTTCCATGACGGCGTATTTCGGCGGGATGCCGTCCTCATAGGCCATGCCGAAATTCCACGGCGGAAAATCTGCCAGTGCTTTGCCGGTCATCTTGCGGCAGAAGCGGTCGCACTCCGCGATGTATTCGGCCTCGTTCGCGGGTTTGCAGAACAGCAGTTTCAAATATGCCAAGAGCATGTCGGGTCTCCTTGAATGGGTTGTGGGGTCGGTTAGAGCGGGCCGGGGATCATGGACTTGGCTTTTCCCTGCGCGCCCTCATCTTGCACGGGCACTCAGGCTCACCGTCGGTCGGGCCGATGCAGCAACAGCCGCTGTTGATCTCACCTGGGACGGAATACAACGCATCGGCGGCAGCGAAGATGCGATCTCTCCATAGTGCCGACGCCTCGCGCTGGCCGAACTCGTATGCCTTCTTCTCGGCGTCCGACCAAGTTTCCGCCGGGCGCAGCGGGACACCGAAGTGTTGCATGAGCATGTCGGCCGCCTCGCGCATCCCTTCCGCCTTCGCGGCCCGGATCAGGGCTTGCACCTCGGGCTGTGCAGCAAGGGCTTCCGGCGTGGCGAGGATATACTCGGCTTCATCATCGTCTGGCGTGTGGTCCTGCCACTCGAACCAGCGCAATTCATTTCCCCACGGATCAGCATACACCCATGCCCAAATCCGCTGCGGCACGTCAGCCATTCCCCCGCCCTCCCTTGCGCAGTGTGCGCTTGACAATCCATTTGAACCCATCGTTTAGCGGAGCGGTGATCGGCTCTGCCAGCCACGACAGGCCGACCAGTGCGATTGTCGCAACTGCGAACTCCTGCCAGCCGGAGAAGGCATAGGTGAACCTGCTTGCCCAGAAGAATATGGCGCATAGGATCACTGCGGTGACACGCTTCGCCAGCAGTTTCATGTAGGCGCTCAACATCCACGACCTCCCATCTCGCGCAGCACATCGTCGGCGGTGGAGTCTGTCAGCAGGCAATTCGCGATCCGCTCACAGGCGCGCATCCCGTTTCGGTCGCCGACCTCATTGCAGTTCGTGGCCTCTTGCTGCGCGCACCCTGCCGCATATTTCAGCGCCTTCTCCACATGCGCCCGGATCACCCGGTCAAGGGCTGCGGTGCTGTCGGTGGTGGCGAGGGCGACTTCGCGCAAACCCGACTTGATCTGCGCAAGACGCATCGACCGTGTTTTTATTGAAGCCGATGCGCTATGGCGCAGTTGATGATTGACCAGAATTTCGAGCGCATTCCAGTCTTCCAAAATGGCTTTTGCCGCCACTGCCCGTGCGGCCAGCAGCCGGTCTAGTTCGTCGTGCAGCGCCGCGTTCTCGGGGGTGCGCGGGCCAAGGTGATCGCGGAGGGTCATTGGGGAGCCTCCGGCACAGCAAGTCGCAGCCCAGCCGCAGCCTGTCGCCATTCCCTCAAGGCTTTGCAGCAATCGGGGCACGTGACGCGCAGGCCGGGGCGGGCCGCGACAAACTCATCATCGCTTTCATCTTCCGCGAGACTGCACGCGGCGAAGTCTCCACCGCCGCCCGGCATCAAGACGTGGCGAATTTTTCCCATCACCCCTCTCCCTTCTCTGCTTCTGCGATGGCGGCGCGGGCACGGATTGCAGCCATGATTTCCTTGATCGTAGTCCATGGCACGTAAGTTTTGACGGCGACTTCTTCGCCATCTTCATCCGTGCTGAATGACTGGAAACTGAACTCGCCCATGTAGGCGGCCTTCGTGTCTCCGCTTGGGGTCAGCGCCTCCAACAGCTTGCGGTTCTGGGCCTGTAGCGCGGTGATGCGGTCGGCGGCTTCTGCCAGCGCGATGCGCATCTTCTGATGCCTCTTGCCCCGCGCCGGGATATGGTCGTGCATCTCGGCCTGTAGGCGCTCATGGGCCAAGGCTCGAAGCCGTTCTGCCAGATCGTCAGCCATGGTCTGCGCCCTCCGATGCGGGCAACGGCAGGAAGCCATACGTCCCTGGTGCCCCTTCTTCGATGCGATACATCCGCTGATCGTAAGGGCGGTGCCAGTCATACATGCCCTTGAAGACTTCCATCCATTCCACTTCGACGACGGCGAGGCAGCGATAGCCTTCCGGGCGCTGATCTGCGGGCGGCGGCGTCCACCCATCACCGGGCGACACGAGGGCTGCGCTATCCCGAAGATGGCGACCCATGGCCGCGAACCCTTCGGCCAGCATGGATGCGACGGCGTGACCTTCCTGGCGCTCGATTGCCACGCCGATGGCAGCGTTCCACATGGCTTCAAAAGCGTCGGCAAGGACATTCGCGGTCAACGGAACCACTTGCCCCCGGCGCGCCAGTTCGGACACGATAGCCTCAGTGACGGTCGCACAGAAGACGCTGGTCTCCGGCCCCTGCAGTAGATCGCTCTCAAGGCTCGGCATCGGCAAATATTCGTTGATGCTGTCGCGCATCGCGCACATTGCCTCGAAGGACTCGCGCAGATTGCGTTTGAAACCATCACGCTCCGCCTCCAACTCAGCGACACGGGCGCGCAGGGCGGTGATCGCGGCGTCGGCGGCGTTTGCTGCGGAGATGACGGAACCCGTGGTAATGCCGGGATGGCGTTTTGAATGCGGGGCAATGCTAGGCTCATCGCCCCAGCACACGGAGAAGAAGCGCAGCCGTTCTTGCAGCGCGTCCAGTTCTTCGGGGGTGGTCATGCTTGCGATCCTTTCGTGCGGAAATCGACCACGGCCCGCGTGTCACTCAGGATGACGCGCGCGACTTCCTCGCCGGGAAGCGGGGCCGCGTGTTCGGCCATGGCCTCGGATAGCCGATGCGCAGGGGCCGTGATGATGACGGTGCGGGTGATCATGGGGCGGCCCCGCGTGACGGTCTGCGGTTCAGACCGCGCGAGTCACGGGAGATAGGGCTGAAACCTCTGTGACAATTTCTTGCCACTGTTCCCGGTTTTCCCCTGCGCAAATGTGCTTGGACCGACAACTGGACCGTGCGCGCAAAAGCCTTATTTTCTTGGGGAAAAATGGTGCTGCAAGAGAGGATTGAACTCTCGACCTCTCCCTTACCAAGGGAGTGCTCTACCACTGAGCTACTGCAGCGCCGTTGGTGGCGGCGGAGATAGACGCAAAGTCCAAGGTCCGCAACCCCCTTTGCGCGGAAATCTGGTCCTGGTTGGCAATGGGGATCGGGGCCGCACTGGACCCGTCCCGCCCCTTGCGCTAAGGATCGGGCGATGCGCGGTCCAGGCTCACAGGCACCAGGGAACACACCCGGGAAGTCCGGTGCCAAAGGGCTGCGCGACGACCGGCTGAAGGCGGCGCTCAAGGCCAATATGGCGCGGCGCAAGGCGCAGGCCCGGGCGCGGACGGCGCGGGACGACACTGGCGCGTCCGCGGATATGGAACAGGAAAACGACGCCGGAACCGGCGCGGACGAGTGAGGCGGGCAGATGGATTCGATTCTGGTCAAGGGCAATGGGCCGCTCAAGGGCACGATCCCGATCGCGGGGGCGAAGAACGCCTGCCTGACGCTGATGCCGGCGACGCTTTTGTCGGAAGAGCCGCTGACGCTGACCAATGCGCCGCGTCTGTCGGACATCCGCACCATGACCCAGCTTCTGCAATCCCTGGGGGCCGAGGTCGCCAGCCTGCAGGACGGTCTGGTCCTGGCGCTGTCCAGCCATGACATCGCCAATCACAAGGCGGATTACGACATCGTCCGCAAGATGCGCGCCTCGATCCTGGTCCTTGGCCCGATGCTGGCGCGCGACGGCCATGCCGTCGTCTCGCTGCCCGGCGGCTGCGCCATCGGTGCGCGTCCGGTCGACCTGCATCTCAGGGCGCTCGAGGCGATGGGGGCCGAGCTGGACCTGCGCGATGGCTATGTCCATGCCAAGGCGCCGGGCGGGCGGCTGAAGGGCGCGGTCTTCGAATTTCCCTTCGTCTCGGTCGGCGCCACGGAGAACGCCCTGCTCGCGGCAACTTTGGCCAGGGGCACCACGGTGCTGAAAACCGCCGCGCGCGAGCCCGAGATCGTCGATTTGGCCCGCTGCCTGCGCAAGATGGGCGCGCAGATCGAGGGCGAGGGGACCGATACGATCACCATCCAGGGCGTCGACCGCCTGCATGGCGCGACCCATCCCGTCGTGACCGACCGGATCGAGCTGGGCACCTATATGCTGGTCCCCGCCATCGCGGGCGGCGAGGTCGAATGCCTGGGCGGCAGGATGGAACTGGTCGGGGCCTTTGCCGAAAAACTGGATCAGGCAGGGGTCTCGGTGACCGAGACCGAGCGCGGGTTGAAAGTGTCGCGCAAGAACGGGCGGGTGAAGGCGGTCGATGTCGTGACCGAACCCTTCCCCGGCTTCCCGACCGACCTTCAGGCCCAGATGATGGCGCTGCTCTGCACCGCCGATGGCACCTCGGTGCTGGAAGAGAAGATCTTCGAGAATCGCTTCATGCACGCCCCGGAACTGATGCGGATGGGGGCAAAGATCGACGTGCATGGCGGCCATGCCACGGTCACGGGCGTCGAAAAGCTGCGCGGCGCGCCGGTGATGGCGACCGACCTGCGGGCTTCGGTCTCGCTGATCCTGGCCGGGCTTGCGGCCGAGGGCGAGACGGTGGTGAGCCGGGTCTATCATCTGGATCGCGGCTATGAGCGGGTCGAAGAGAAGCTTTCGGGCTGCGGGGCGAAGATCGAAAGGATTTCGGCCTGATGGCGGATGCGCGCTACGAGGATGGCGATGAAGGCCCGCTGCGGCTGATGGCGCAGGAGGCGGGCGATCTGCCCGTGCTCTCGGCTTTATTGCAGGATGCGGTCCTGCCCGCCACCGAGATGCGCTGGGAGCCGAAGGGCCGTCGTTTCGCCGCCCTGGTCAACCGCTTCCGCTGGGAAGACCGCGATCAGGCCCGCAAACAGGGTCGGCCTTTCGAGCGCGTCCGCAGCCTTCTGTCGATCTCGGGCGTGATGGCGGTGAAAAGCCAGGGCATCGACCGCAGTGACAAGGACCAGATCCTGTCGATCCTCGCGCTGGACTGGGCCGAAGGGTCCGAGGGCGCGGGCATCCTGACGCTGGTTCTGGCGGGCGATGGCGCCGTGGCGCTGGAGGTCGAGGCGCTGGAGATCGCGCTGGAAGACGTGTCCAAACCCTATCTCGCACCCTCGCGCCACGTTCCCGATCACGGTGTCTGACAGGGCGGGGGCGGCCGCCAAGCTGGCGCCCTGCCGCATTGTCGCCGCTTTACCCCGCCGCGTCGCCGCGCTATCGGGGCGCGGTCCAGGAAGGGAAGACCCGCGATGCCACATGTCCTGTCCACACGCGATTCCAGTTTCGAGGCCGATTTCACCGCCCTGCTGGGGATGAAGCGCGAAGAGGCCGAGGATGTCGATGCCGCCGTGGCCGCGATCATCGCCGATGTCCGGACGCGCGGCGATGCGGCGGTGATCGACCTGACCGCGCGTTTCGACCGGCTGGAGCTGACACCCGAAACGCTCGCCTTCTCGCCTGCCGAAATCGCCGCTGAAGTGGCCAGGGTTCCGACGGCGGAACGCGCCGCGCTGGAACTGGCCGCGGATCGCATCCGCGCCTATCACGGCCGCCAGAGGCCGCAGGATGAAAGCTGGACAGATGCCGCGGGCGCGACGCTGGGCTGGCGCTGGACGCCGGTTTCCGCGGCGGGGCTGTATGTGCCGGGCGGCACGGCCTCTTATCCGTCCTCGGTGCTGATGAACGCCATTCCGGCCAAGGTCGCCGGGGTCGGGCGGCTGGCCATCGCCTGCCCGACGCCGGGTGGGGCGGTCAATCCGCTGGTGCTGCTGGCGGCGCAGCTTGCGGGCGTCGACGTGATCTACCGGATCGGCGGCGCGCAGGCCATCGCGGCACTGGCCTATGGCACGCAGACCATCGCGCCGGTCGACAAGATCACCGGGCCGGGCAATGCCTTTGTCGCCGCCGCCAAGCGCCGGGTTTTCGGCCGGGTGGGCATCGACATGATCGCCGGTCCGTCCGAGATCCTGGTCATCGCCACCGGCGATCAGGACCCGGATTGGGTGGCGCTGGACCTGCTGAGCCAGGCCGAGCATGACGAAAGCGCGCAGTCGATCCTGATCACGCCCGATGCCGCCTTTGGCGCCGCCGTCGCGACGGCGGTCGAAAAGCGGCTGGCTGACCTGCCGCGCCGCATCATCGCGGGCGCAAGCTGGGCGCAGAACGGCGCCGTGATCACCGTGCGCGATCTGGACGAGGCGGCGGTGCTGTCGAACCGCATCGCGCCGGAACATCTGGAAATCCTGACGCCCGATCCCGAAGCGGTGGCGGCGAAATGCAGCCATGCCGGGGCGATCTTCCTGGGTGCCTTCACGCCCGAAGCCATCGGCGACTATGTTGGCGGGCCGAACCATGTTCTGCCCACGGCACGTTCGGCGCGGTTTTCCTCGGGTCTCAATGTGCTGGATTTCATGAAGCGCACCACAATGGCGCGGATGACGCCCGGGGCGCTCAAGGCCATCGGGCCCGCCGCCGAGACCCTGGCCAAGTCCGAAGGCTTGCAGGCGCATGGCCTTTCGGTCCGCGCGCGGCTGGATCGGCTGAACGGCTAGCGAAACTTCTGTCGGCTTGCCCTGCGTCATCCTCCTTGATCGACGGGCCACTGTCGGGCAAGAGGGCAGGGCGCGTGACGAACGAAGGCCCCCATGACCAACCGCATCTGCCATATCGAGATCGACGAGAAGGGGCTGGTGCGTCCGACGCCCGAGATCGAACAGGAACGCCGCGTGGCGATCTTTGATCTTCTTGAAGAGAACAGCTTTGGCCTGCCGCATCGCCCTGAACGCCCGGTGCCGCCCGGACCCTACCGGCTGCATCTGGCGATCCGCGAAAACCGGCTGGTCTTCAGCATCGCGGCCGAGGATGAAAACCCGGTCGGGGAATTTCACCTCAGCCTCGGGCCGTTCCGCCAAGTGGTGAAGGATTACTTCCAGATCTGCGAAAGCTATTTCGAGGCGGTGAAACGCCTGCCGCCGAGCCAGATCGAGGCGATCGACATGGCGCGGCGCGGCATCCACAATGAAGGGGCGCGGGTCCTGCAGGAACGGCTGGAGGGCAAGGCCGAAGTCGATACTGACACCGCACGGCGGCTGTTCACCCTCATCTGCGTGCTGCACTGGGGGTAAGATTGGGGTCCTTCCCGCAATCCGTTCTCTTCTGTTGCGATCATAACGCCGTGCGCTCGCCCATGGCCGAGGCATTGATGAAAAGCTTCTACGGCCATTCCGTCTATGTTCAGTCGGCCGGGGTGAAGAATGACATGGAGGTGGACGGTTTTTCAGTCGCCGTCTGCCGCGAGATCGGGCTGGAAATCTCGCGCCACCGTTCGCGCTCTTTCGAAGAGATGCAGGAATGGGGCGACGATCTGGGCCAGTTCGACCTGATCATCGCGCTGTCACCCGCCAGCCAGCGCCAGGCGCTGGAACTGACGCGCTTCCACCATCTTGAAGTCGAATACTGGCCGATCCTCGACCCGACCGGGCTGGGCGAGACGCGCGAGGCCAAGCTCGCCGCCTATCGCCAGGCGCGCGACCAGATCCGCTGCCGCATGCTGGAACGCTTTGGCCCGCCCACCGCGAAGACCGAAAAGACCTAGCCGGGGCAGAAGGGCCCAAACCCGGTATGGGCCAAGGCCGCCATGGCCATCTCTGCCCGCCCAGGGCGCGGCGGAGCGGGCCTGCTTCTGCGCGTCGTGAAGCACGGGCCAGAGAGCCATGCGGCAGGCGGCAACCAGAAAAGGAAAGGGCGCGGGCACCCTCTGGCCCCCGCGCCCTCTGTTGCACCGCTTCCGGCGCTTATTGGATCTGCTGGCCGTTCACGAAGATCTGGAAGCCTTCCTTGGCCTCGATCGTGGTGGTCAGGCTGTCGGGTTCGGCGCCCGGCTTCATGAAGGCGCCCATCATCATCCGCGCGCCCATCGCGTCATCCTCGGTCAGAAGGCCGGTCTTGATCAGCCCGTCGATCAGCGCATTCGCGCCGGTCACAGCGACGTCGGCCTTGCCCAGCGGCATCGGCATTCCCATCGAATTGTCGAAGGTGAAGGCGCCATTGGCGTTCAGCGCCGCCCCCGCGACTTTCAGCGCGATGGTGGTGATGTCCAGGTTTTCCGGCGCCGGCATCGGCGGGGTCTGGCCGGTTTCCTCGGCGGCCATCAGGGCGGGCAGGTCGATGGCAGTCTTGCCCGAAACGTCGATGGCCAGGTCCAGCGGTTCACGCTTCAGCGCGGCGCCGGGGTCGAACATGCCCCAGACAGCTTCGTTCAGGGTGAACTGCGACAGGCTCAGCTTGAGATGGTAGTCCGCGGGCGTGGCCGCCACGACGGGCAGAAGGAAATCCATCACCACCGGCCCGATGTTCACCTCGACCGGGGCCGGGATCGCGCTGCTGGTGATGTTCATCGTCATGCCGGGCGCATCGCTGACCACCGAGAAGGCGGTATTGTCAAAGGACAGCGCCGCCGTGCCGCCCTGGGCAGTCATGTCGAACTGCATCGGGAAGAATTCGTCTTCCTGAGTGACCGAGCCGGTCGATCCGCCCTGCTTGGTCGCCAGCTTGAGAGCAAGACCATCGGCCAGCGCCTTGGCGAAATCGCCCGGGCCCTGGATCGCGGTCAGGGCCATCGTGGCCGGAAGGGTCAGCGTGCCCGACAGCGCGATATCCGTAGTCTCGCTTTTCTGGACCTGCTTCTGCTTCAGGTTCGGATCGTCCGAGGTGATGTCATAGCCGAACTTGGTCGCGTTCAGCACCAGGTCGAAAGCGCGGTTGGTGCCGGGCGTGTCGGAATAGCTGCCGTTCAGCCCTTCGAAGCTTGCGTCGATCAGGCTGGTCACCCGCTGGGCCGGGGTGTTGGGATCGAAGCTGTAGCCTTCGAAGCTGGCGTCGATGGTGGCTTTCAGGCTGTCGGCACTGTAGTCATAGACCAGCGCGCCGCCCTCGCCCTCATGCGCGGTGATCACAAGCCCGTCATGGGCAAGGTCGAACTTGCCGCCGCCGTCGGCCGATCCGTCAAAGCCGATGGCCGCGCCGGGGGTGATCACGACCGAGCCGTCGGCCTGTTCGGCCAGCGTCATGTCCGAGATCTTGATGGCGTTCTGTTCGCCGGGGGGCGCGATCGAGACGCCGTTCAGCGTGAGAACGCCGCCGGAATTGGATTCAGTGGCGGCGGAAACCTGAAGGCCGACAAGCCCCGCGCCATCTTTCCAGGATTGCCAGACCTGATCGGCGGTCAATGCGGCATGGGCGGTACCGGACAACAGCAGGACAAGGGCAGGCGCAGCCGTAAAATGCGTGAATCGAAACATGGGTCCGTCTCCTGGCGGTCTTTTGATTTTCGCCGGATAACAAAGCCTGTTTGCGCTGCAACCGCAAGCAGGGGATTCATCACCGTCGGCGGAGCAGAGCGTGAGAATCGTGCGGGGCAAGGAAAAGGGATGAGCGGAAAAGCGCTTGTAGAGCAGGGGGATAGACCCGGGTTGATCGAACTGCCCGTGGCCTTGCCCTGGCGCGTGGCGTTGGTGCCGGGCGGACTTGGCGGTCCGGCGGATCTGGTGATCGCCTGCGCCTCGATCGGCCATGATCCGACCCGCCCGCCCGTGCCGGAATTCCGGCGTCATGCCATGGCGGGGGGGAGGCGGGCGATCTTCATCACCGATGAAAGCCGCAGTTGGGGGCAGGCGCCAGGTCTTGTGGGGGCACTGGCAGCGGCCATGGCCGAAGTGCGGCGGTCGGGGCCGCTGGGCCGGGTTCTGGTGCTGGGCCAGTCGATGGGGGCGGTGATGGCGCTGAAGGCGGCGGCGCTGGTGGGGGCCGATGCCGTTCTGGCCTTTGGTCCGCAAAGCGGTCTTGGCGCTTTGGCGCCGCCGGGCGAGGGGCGCTGGCAGCCCTGGGCGGGGCGCTTGCAGGACGAAAGGGTGGCGCTGCCCGAAGGCATCGCCGTCACGCTGGTCCACGGACTGCGGGATGACACGGCCCAGGCGCGCGGCTTTGCACAGCGCAAGGGCGTGGATCACCTGCTGTTCCCCGATCAGGACCATTCCGGGCTTTGCCCGCATCTCAAGGCGCGCGGGTCGCTGGGCGGGTTGATCGAAGCGGCGCTGGCCGGTGACCGGCGGCGCCTGTTGCGCATCGCGGCTGCGGCCGGGGGCACCCGGCGCGACAGGTTGTGGCGCGATCAAGACCCGCGATAGGTGGAATAGGCGAAGGGCGAGATCAGCAGCGGCACATGATAATGCTGCCCGGCATCGGGAATGCCGAAACGGATCGGGATCTCGTCCAGAAACAGCGTGCCCTCGGCAGGGGACTGGCCTGAGGCGCGCAGATAGGCCCCGGCGCAGAAGACCAGCTCATAGCTGCCTTCGGTCAGCGTCTCGCCCGCCAGCATCGGCGCATCGGTGCGGCCATCGCCATTGGTCACCGCCTCGGCGATCTTGCGGTGGCTTTGCCCGGAGATCCGGTAGAGCATGATCTTCACCCCCGCCGCAGGCTTCCCCCGCGCGGTATCCAGAACATGGGTCGTCAGCCTGCCGCCAGCCATTGCAATCTCCCGTCGTTTTGCAGCCATCTGACCATGATTTTCACGCCAGTGCCATTCTGCCGCGCCGCGACAGGTCTTTCAGTCATATTTTGAAAACGCGCCGCGATTTTCGGCCCTAAGGTGAAGATGAGACAAAGGAGTGCCCAAGGCATGAACCGTTATCCCCGCGACTTCCGCGGCCATGGCCCGAACCCGCCCGATGCGCGCTGGCCGGGCGGCGCGAAGATCGCGATCTCGCTGGTGCTGAATTACGAAGAGGGCGGCGAGAACAATATCCTGCATGGCGATGGTCAGTCGGAAGCCTTCCTGTCGGACATCGCGGGGGCGGCACCCTGGCCGGGGATGCGGCACTGGAACATGGAGTCGATCTACGACTATGGCGCGCGGGCCGGGTTCTGGCGGCTGCACCGGCTGTTCGCCGAAAAGGGCGTGCCGGTCACCATCTATGGCGTGACCACGGCGCTCGCGCGCAACCCCGAGCAGGTGGCGGCGATGAAGGAGGCTGGCTGGGAGATCGCCAGCCATGGGTTGAAATGGGTAGATCACCGCGACATGCCGGTCGAGGAAGAGGCCCGGCAGATCATGGAAAGCTTCCGTCTGCATGAGGAAGTGGTCGGCACGCCGCCGCAGGGCTGGTACACCGGGCGCTGTTCGATGAACACGGTGCGGCTGACCGCCGAGACGCAAAGGTTGGCCTGGATTTCCGACACTTATGACGACGACCTGCCCTATTGGCTTGAAGCGGGCGATCATGACCAGCTTGTCATTCCCTATACGCTCGAAGCCAATGACATGCGCTTCGCCACCGCGCCGGGCTATATCGAGGGTGAGCAGTTCTTCACCTATCTGAAGGACACGTTCGACACGCTTTATGCCGAGGGGCAGGCGGGCCGGGCCAAGATGTTCTCGGTCGGCTTGCACAACCGGCTGATCGGGCGGCCCGGCAAGGTGGCGGGGCTGCGGCGGTTCCTGGACTATGCGCTGGGCCACGAAGGCGTGTGGTTCGCGCGGCGGATCGACATTGCCCGCCACTGGGCCGCGACGCATCCGCACCACCGGATCGAACGGCCCAGCCAGATGACGCAAGAGCGGTTTGTCGAACGCTTTGGCGGCATCTTCGAACATTCCCCCTGGATCGCCGAGGGCGCCTGGGAGCTGGAGCTGGGCCCGGCGCATGACAGCGCGGTCGGCCTGCACAATGCGCTGGCGCGGGTCTTCCGCAGCGCCAGCCCCGAGGCGCGGCTGGGCGTTCTGACCGCCCACCCCGATCTGGCGGGCAAACTGGCGCAGGCCAAGCGGCTGACGGCGGATTCGACGGCGGAACAGGCCAGCGCGGCGCTGGACGCGCTGACCGATGCCGAACGCGCCCGGTTCGAGGGGCTGAATGCCGACTATGTCGCCAAGCACGGTTTCCCCTTCATCATCGCCGTGCGCGACAACACCAAGGACACGATCCTGGCCGCCTTCGCGGCGCGGATCGCCAATGACACCGAGACCGAGTTTGCCACCGCCTGCGCGCAGGTGGAACGGATCGCGTTTCTGCGCCTGAAGGATCAATTGCCATGAGTTCCTACCACCAGGTCCCGGGTGGCCTGCCGCCGCAGACCAGCCTGATGACCGGCCGGGCCGTCTTTACCGAGGCCTATGCCTTCATCCCGAAGGGCTGTTTTTCGGACATCGTGACAAGCTGCCTGCCGGGCTGGTCGCGCACCCGCCTCTGGCTGATCGCAAGGCCGATGAGCGGCTTTTCAGAAACCTTCAGCCAATATGTCATGGAAGTGCAGCCTGGCGGCGGGTCGGACGCGCCGGATGCGGATGCCGGGGCGGAACACTGGCTGTTCTTCACCGGAGGTCTGGCCACGCTGACGGTGGACGGGCAGGGCACCGAGATGGAGGCGGGATCTTATGCCTATATCCCGCCCGGCGCGCATTGGACGCTTTGGGCCGAGGGCAATGGCCCGGCGCGCTTTCATTGGCTGCGCAAACTGTATGAACCCGCCCCGGGCGTGGCGATGCCGGAACATTTCACGGTGAACGAACGCGATGTGGCGGTCCGTTTCATGCCCGATACGGGTGACCGCTGGGGCACGACGCGCTTTGTCGACCCCGAGGATGTCCGCCACGACGCCCATGTGAACATCGTCACCTTCCAGCCTGGCGGCGTGATCCCCTTTGAAGAGACGCATGTCATGGAGCACGGGTTGTATGTGCTTGAGGGCAAGGCGGTCTACAAGCTGAACAAGGACTGGGTCGAGGCCGAGGCGGGCGATTTCATGTGGCTGCGCGCGTATTGCCCGCAGGCCTGCTATGCCGCCGGTCCGGGGCCGTTCCGTTATCTGCTTTACAAGGATGTGAACCGCCATGCCCGGCTGCGCGGGCCGTGGCTGGGACGGTAGCGGCGAGATGCGCCTGATCCGAACCGAGCCGCTGACGGCCGAGGCCTTTGCCCCCTTCGGGCAGGTGCTTGAGGGGACGGGCGACTTCCGCCTGATCAATGCGGGTCTGTGCCGACGCCACCATGACCGCGCCGCGCTGGATTTCGGGCCGGACGGTCGGGCCGGGATTTCGATCTTCAAGGCCGAAGCGCGGGCGCTGCCCTATGAGTTCGACCTGATCGAGCGCCATCCCGAAGGCTCGCAGGCGTTCATCCCGATGGGGGACGCGCCCTTCCTTGTCATCGTCGCCGCGGACCCGCAAACCGACCCGCGCGCCTTCCTTACAAACGGTGCCCAGGGCATCAATCTGGCGCGCGGCACCTGGCATGGCGTCTTGACGCCCCTTGCCGCGCCCGGCCTGTTTGCGGTGGTGGATCGCATCGGCGCCACGCCCAATCTGGAAGAACACCGCTACGCGGAAGCCTGGCGGGTGATCCGGGGCTGACGCCCGGACAAGAAGACCGGAGCGCGCCCGGGGGCGGCCCCGCATCCGGCATTAAACAAGAACGCCCCCCGGGAAAGGGATGGATATGACAACGGATGTGCATCCGGTGGACGAGGTTCTCGCGCCGCCGAAACTGTTCACGCTGGGCCTTCAGCATGTGCTGGTGATGTATGCGGGCGCGGTGGCCGTGCCCCTGATCATCGGCCGGGCGCTGAAGCTGGACTCGGCCGATGTGGCCTTTCTGATCTCGGCCGACCTGTTCGTCTGCGGCATCGCGACTCTGATCCAGTCGCTGGGCGTGACGCAATGGTTCGGGATCAAGCTGCCGGTGATGATGGGCGTGACCTTCGCCGCCGTCGGGCCGATGCTGGCCATGGCGGGCGCGAACCCCGGGCCGGAAGGCGCAAGGGCGATCTTTGGCGCCATCATCGCGGCGGGGGTGATCTCGATCCTGATCGCGCCCTTGGTCAGCCGGATGCTGCGCTTCTTCCCGCCGGTGGTGACGGGCACGATCATCCTTGTGATCGGGGTCAGCCTGATGCGGATCGGGATCAACTGGATCTTCGGCAATCCCGTCGGTCCGACCGCGCCCTCGATTGTCGATCCTGCATATACCGAATGGCTGAAGGCGGTGAATGACGGGGTGGCCGCCGGAACCGTGACCGGCCTGCCGCCGGTGCCCGAAAAGCTGGCCATCGCCGCCTCGGTGCCGAACCCGGCCTATGCGCCCCTGGGCAATATCCTGGTCTCGGCCATCGTGCTGTGTTCCATTCTGGCCATCGCCAAGTTCGGGCGCGGCTTCGTCGCCAATATCTCGGTCCTCCTGGGCATCGTGATCGGCGCGCTGATCGCTATCGCCATGGGCACGATGACATTCGGCAAGGTGGCGGATGCGGCCTGGTTCGGGCTGATCACGCCCTTCCATTTCGGCACGCCGACCTTTGCGCTGGTGCCGGTGATCACCATGGTTCTTGTGATGATCGTGGTGATGATCGAATCGACCGGCATGTTCCTGGCGCTGGGCGAGATGACGGGCCGGAAGGTGGATCAGCCGATGCTTTCGGCGGGGCTGCGCACCGACGGCGTCGGCACGCTGATCGGCGGCATCTTCAACACTTTTCCCTATACGTCCTTCAGCCAGAATGTCGGGCTGGTCGGCGTGACCGGAATCAAGAGCCGCTTCGTCTGCGTGGCGGGTGGCGCGATCCTGATCGTGCTGGGGCTGGTGCCGAAGATCGGCGCATTGGTGGAATCGATCCCGACCATGGTTCTGGGCGGGGCGGGGCTGGTGATGTTCGGCATGGTGGCCGCGACCGGCATTCGAATTCTTTCCGGTGTCAACTTCGCCACCAACCGCAACAACCTGTTCATCGTCGCGGTGTCCTTGGGGATGGGGATGATCCCGCTGATCGCGCCGAACTTCAAACAGTGGATCTGGCACGACATCCACCCGCTGATCGAAAGTGGCATCCTGCTGGCCTCGATCACGGCGGTCGCTCTGAACGCCTTCTTCAATGGTGCAGCCGAAGACCGGGCGGCGATCACCGCTGCGGCTTCCGCAGCGGATCACTGAACGCAAAAGGCCCCGCATTGGCGGGGCCTTTCCTTATCCGGCAGATGCGGCGGGCTTAGGCCAGCTGCAGATTGATCGCCGATTCGCGGCCATCGCGGCCACGCTCGACGTCGAAGGTCACCTTCTGGCCATCGGCCAGTTCACGGATGCCCGAGCGTTCCATCGCCGAGATATGCACGAAGACGTCCTTCGAGCTGCCTTCCGGCGCGATGAAGCCGAAACCCTTGGTGCTGTTGAACCATTTCACGGTGCCATTGGCCATCGTGTCTACTCCTGTCTTTCACCACCCGCGGAATGCGATGGCCCGGCTTCGTCACGAGAAAGATCGAGAACTGAAGCCGCAAGGAGACAGGATTTCGATGAACGAGTGGTGTCGCCCCTATCCCATGCGACTTTTTCGGCTGGAAAGCCAATGAATTCGTTCAGCCGCATTTGGAATGGCCGCAGTCATTGCAGGTCATGCAGCCTTCCTTCATCACCATGGCATAGGCACCGCAATTCGGGCAGGCGGGGCCGCGCGGGGCCTCTCCCACCGCCATGACGGCGGCCTTGGGATCGGATTTCAGACCCAGCCCCTCGCCCGCGATGAAGCCGATGTCGATCAGATGGCGTTCGATCACCCCGCCGATGGCGGCAAGGATCGAAGGCACGTATTTGCCCTGCATCCAGGCGCCGCCGCGCGGATCGAAGACGGCCTTCAGCTCCTCGACGACGAAGGAGATGTCGCCGCCGCGCCGGAAGACCGCGGAAATCATCCGGGTCAGCGCCACCGTCCAGGCGAAATGCTCCATATTCTTCGAATTGATGAAGACCTCGAAGGGGCGGCGGTGTCCGGCGATGACGATGTCATTGATGGTGATGTAAAGCGCGTGCTCGCTGCCCGGCCATTTGATCTTGTAGGTCTGTCCTTCCAGCGCGGCGGGTCTGTCCAGCGGGTCCGACAGATAGACCACCTCGGCCCCGTCGCTGGTCTGGCGCACGGTGGCGGGGGCTTCGGCCGGGGTCTTGTCCGACGCTTCGGCCACGGTCAGGACCGAGCCGGTCACGTCATTCGGGCGATAGGTGGTGCAGCCCTTGCAGCCCTGATCCCAGGCGGCCATGTAGACCTCCTTGAAATCGTCGAAGGAGATGTCGGCGGGGCAGTTGATGGTCTTGGAGATCGAGCTGTCGACCCATTTCTGCGCGGCGGCCTGCATCTTGACATGGTCAAGCGGCGGCAGGGTCTGGGCGTTGACGAAATAGTCCGGCAGGGTCGCGTCTCCTTTCGTCTCGCGCCACAGGCGGACGGCGTAATCGACCACTTCCTCTTCGGTGCGGCTGCCATCCTTTTGCAGGACCTTGCGGGTATAGGCATAGGCGAAGACCGGCTCGATTCCGCTGGAAACATTGCCCGCGTAAAGCGAGATCGTCCCGGTCGGCGCGACCGAAGTCAGCAGCGCGTTGCGGATGCCATGCTGCGCGATGGCGGCGCGGACATCGGCATCCATCCGCTGCATGTTGCCGCTGGCAAGAAAACCTTCGGCCTCGAACAGCGGGAAGGCCCCCTTCTCGCGCGCCAGATCGACACTGGCAAGATAGGCCGAGCGCGCGATGGCGTGCATCCACTGGTCGGTCAGGGCCACGGCCTCGTCGCTGCCATAGCGCGCGCCCAGCATCAAAAGCGCATCGGCAAGTCCGGTGACGCCCAGCCCGATCCGCCGCTTGGCCGCCGCCTCCTGCGCCTGCTGGGGCAGGGGGAAGCGGCTGGCATCGACGACATTGTCCATCATCCGCACCGCGATGCGGACCAGACGGTCAAGCGCCGCCGCATCCATCTGCGCCTTGGCGGTGAAGGCGCCGGTGACCAGCGTCGGCAGGTTGATCGAACCCAGAAGGCAGGCGCCATAGGGCGGCAGGGGTTGTTCGCCGCAGGGATTGGTGGCGGCGATCGTCTCGGCATAGCCTAGGTTGTTGGCGGCGTTGATCCGGTCGATGAAGATCACGCCGGGCTCGGCGAAATCATAGGTCGAGCGCATGATCCGGTTCCAAAGATCGCGCGCGTTCAGCGTCTTGTAGACCTTGCCGTCGAATTGCAGCTCCCACGGGCCATCGGCCTTGACGGCGGCCATGAAGGCATCGGTCACCAGCACCGAAAGGTTGAACATGCGCAGCCGGGCCGGGTCTTTCTTGGCCTCGATGAAGGCTTCAACATCGGGGTGGTCGCAGCGCATCGTCGCCATCATCGCGCCCCGGCGCGATCCGGCCGACATGATGGTGCGGCACATGGCATCCCAGACATCCATGAAGGACAAGGGCCCCGAGGCATCGGCGGCCACCCCCTTCACCTCGGCCCCGCGCGGGCGGATGGTCGAAAAGTCGTAACCGATGCCGCCGCCCTGCTGCATGGTCAGCGCGGCCTCTTTCAGCGCGTCGAAAATGCCGGGCATCGTGTCGGGGATCGTGCCCATCACGAAGCAGTTGAACAGCGTGACCGAGCGCCCCGTGCCCGCGCCTGCGGTGATGCGGCCTGCGGGCAGGAACTTGAAATCCTCAAGGGCGGCGTAGAATTCGCCTTCCCATTTCGCGGGTTCGGCCTCGGTTTCCGCCAGTGCGCGGGCGATGCGGCGCCAGCTGTCCTCGACCGTGGCGTCGATCGGCGTGCCGTCCGCCTGCCTGAAGCGATACTTCATGTCCCAGATGGATTCGGCGATGGGGGCATGGAATCGCGACATGGGGCGATTTTTCCTTGATCTGGTGGGCGCTGAGGCGGAAGCCGCAGGATATATCCCGGGCGCGACCGGGTCAATCAAGCCGGTCTTGCTGCGGCGGTGGCAGGGCCTATGCTTGGCGCCATGGGATTCGTCAACCTTCTGAAGCTGTGTGTCGGGGCCGATTCGGTCGAGGACCTGACCGACTGGCAGGCAAGCCAGCGCGGCCGCTGGCCCGCGGGGAGGGCCATGCATGTCACCCGGATGTGGCCCAAACGCGAGGCCGAGGTGCTGGGCGGCGGCTCGCTTTACTGGGTGATCAAGGGGGTTGTCCTGTGCCGCCAGCGCCTCCTGGGGCTTGAGGAAATGCGCGGCGATGATGGCATATTGCGCTGCGGGCTGGTGCTCGATGGCGAGGTGATCCGCACCGAAGCCGCGCCACGCCGCCCCTTCCAGGGCTGGCGCTACCTCAACCCGGAAGACAGCCCGCGTGACCTGCCGAAAGGCCGCGCCGCCGATGACGCGCTGCCCCCGGAACTGGCCCAGGCCCTGGCCGAGATCGGGCTGCGCTGACCGCGCCGCGCAACGGCGGCGAGCTGCGCAGAGTTTTCCCCTTGCCCCCCCGTCGCTTCCCCAATAAACGGGCAGGCGGAGTGGTGGCCGAGTGGTCGAAGGCACACCCCTGCTAAGGGTGCAGGCGGGGAACCGTCTCGAGGGTTCGAATCCCTTCCACTCCGCCATATTTCCTTGTTTTTAAAAGAAAATTTGCGGCGATTTCCTCTGTGCCCAACATAAAGCCCCCCAAAGGGAAAGCGATCTAGGACTACTCACCGAATCGTGCGGTCGATCAGGGCGTAGTCGCGGTTGGTCGGCATACAAAAGAGGCATTGCCCGCCGCTGGCCTCGGCCCAAACCGCGCCGATGTTCCGCTGTAGGGGGGGACTAGCTTTTAGACAAAGTGGACAAGCCCGAGGAACTGGCACAACACATTGAAGGGGCGAAGAAAATCGGCCGATGGAATGTCTGATGCTTTTGGACGGCGATGAAACCAGGCAGGGCAGAATGCGCGATGAAGGGCAGTTGGGCGCGCATCTGATCGACGTTCGCCGCGCACATGGTCCGCATGGGCTAACAGTCAATGAACATTTGGAAAAAGTGGATGGAGATGTGGCCGTGTCGACGAGTGTCGCGACTGAAATGCGCCGGGATCGACTGTTTCTGACCATCCAAGGTCTGACCTGATCGTCAGACCTTGTCGATTGCGGTCAGACCTTGAAAAAGTCTCGTGAAGTCAAGCGATTACGGAACGGGAACTGCGCTGCCGTGGGCATGCAAGGTCTGACCGTGTCAAACCGTCAGGATCCGACGTCCTTGCCGAGTTCCTAACGGTCCTTTGGCGACGGGCCAGGCCAGGGCTGGTCAAGGACTAGGCGACGGAAGTCCTCGGCAGGTAGGGCCGTACGCAAGATTTCCATGGCGCCGCCCAGGTGGGACTGCCACATCTTCCCCCCCTGGTAGCGCGTTTCCTCGGGCAATCCGTGCAGTCGGCAGAGTGCCCGTGCCGCGAGTTCAATGGTAGTCTTTGGAGCGCGGCGAGACATGGCGAATAGTCGACCTCACGAGGGGCCAGTGTTAACTCTGTGCCCCAGGCCGAGGTCCCAACCCTTCAATATCAAGGCGACTTAGGGTGCGATACGTGCACAGGCATCGTTTATAGTCGCAATTCGGGAGCGGAAGGCGCTCCAACTCTTCGGGGCCAATCCACCGCCCGCAAAGCCGCGTAACCGCTTCGCAGTGGTGCGCGCCGGTTTCAACTTCGATGTACGGTCTTAAAAGCCGAATACCCGGATCCCTAATCTGCGGGATCCTGACTAGAGAGTGTGCCCAGCGTCCCACGGTCCATGCTGCGTCTTCGATCTTGCCGCGGTCCAAGCCGTCCCATTCACGCGATCGAAGGTACGGCCCATACATGCTCCTGTAGACTAGGTTGCAGAAGCGATCGAAATCGATGCCGACCTCCCCTGCAACCTGGTCAAACACCTCTTGTAAAAGGGGCAGAAGATCTAAGTGGAGGAGACGATAGGGCGAACCTGCGGTCATGGGGTCCTGCAAAAATATACGACGCGGCCGACGACGCGCAGCTGTTGCAGCGTGTCGGGGCCGATGGTTTCGGGGGCGTAGGCCTGGTTGTCCGAGATTAGGTCGACGAGGCCGTCGAGGCGGCGACGGACGCGCTTGACCAGCAGATCGTCGCCAAGGTTGATGACCATGATGTAGCCGTTCGATATCTGCGTCTGGCTATGATCTACGATCAGCAGAGACCCGTCAGGAATCGTCGGTGACATGCTGTCGCCGCGCGCGTTGATGACGCTGCAACGATCTGGCACCGCGCCCTTTTCGCGCAAGAAGGCAGGATCGAATGCCACCATTGACGAGACAGTGGGCGCGAATGGGGCGGTCGCCCCTGGACCCGCCGACGCAGCGACCTCCTCGTAAAGAGGGATCGCGACCATGCCAAGGGGCGGAGAGCCTTCACCAGTGCCGAAGCCAAACCTCTCGGAGGTAGTGGTCATTCGCCGGATCATTTGTTGCATGTCGAATGAAGCCGGGGACGCGAACATCTCGCCCTCTCCAGTGACCAGCCAGTCAATGTTAACAGAAAATTCCTGCTTATATCGTAGCAAGAAGGCCTGGTCGGGAAAGTTGTCTCCCCGCTCATAGCCGCCGAGTGTTTCTGGATGCATGCCTAATTTAACGGCGAATGCCTTCCTTTCCTTGTAGCCCAGAGCCTCGCGAACGGCAGTAAGCCGTTGGGAAAATGGCGTTTTCGCAATTGAAGGCCGTGCCATCCATAGCGCAGCATTTCACTGTTTACAAAACAGCTATGCGCTGCTAATCCTTTCTTATGCGCCGCCTTTGACGTTGGCGCTTGTGTCCCAAGCCGTTCGAAAAAAGGCGGGTGTTGACGCACCCGCCTCATCCCGGAGGAATCCCTATGACCCAACGCCCCAAGCCGGCGCTGGACTGGCCCGGCATTGTCGCCGAGCTCCATCGCCGCGGCATGACCCTGACCGAACTTGCGAAGCGCAACGGTCTTCCGTTGGGCGCCACCCGCAAGCTGCGGTCCACGCCCCATTTCAAGGCGCAGAGGATCGTTGCCGAGTTCCTGGGCATGAAGCCCGAGGAACTGTGGCCGGACCGTCATCACCAACGGAAGCCTCGAATCCTCGATACCGCGAAGTACCCGCCTGTGGCGAGTCAAAAGGCCGATGCGCCCGCTGACAAGAGGGCGGCGGCATGACGCAGGTTCTGTCCAAATCCTTGGCGGTGTTTGACATCTCGTCGGGTTCGTTCGTCGCTGCGGCGCGGGACCTGGGCGAGGTTCTGGCACTGCTCGCCGGGGGCGTGAAGCCCGATCCGGAGTCGCTTTCGCGTCTCAGCCTGTCCATGCGCCAGCTTCAGGGCTTCCTGCTTGCCGAAGCAGCGCAACAGGACGGCCGCGAGGCGGTTGCGATGGCGGTCTCCCTGCCCGTTTCGAGCGCTAGGTCGCTTGTGTTCTCGGCCCCGCCGCCTTTCGAACTTCGCTCTCCGGTCCGGGGGATGACGTGATGTCGGGCCTTCGTTTCGAAGACGTCCTCGGCGCCTTGGCCTTGTGTCTGCTCTTGGTGACGGGGCTCTGGGTAGGGGCAGGCCTTGGCCTGGACGCCGGCACGGACGAGCTGCTGCAGGTGGTGCCGCGATGAGCGACGACGCCAACAATCCCAAACCATCCAATGGCTTTGCCCTGCTATTTGCAAGCGGGCGCGGCTACGCCATCATCGATCCTTCGGGGCGCGTGGTCAGCGGCTTCAACTACGATCGCGGCTACCACGAAGACCGCCTGGCCGAGTTGAACGCGGCTTTGAACGCCAAGACAAAGCGCGGTCCCCGGCTCTGCATGTGCTGCCGGGAGGAGTTCCAGAGCCAAGGCGTTCACAACCGGATGTGCACGCGGTGCCGCCAATTCAATGACGGTGGCTCCATGTCAATTCCCGCACTGTCGGCCGGTCAGGTCCGGCGCGCGGCGCGACATTAGGGGGCTTGATGCGCTGGATCCGGCCCGCCGCAGCATTCCACATCGCCGCCTTGGCTGCGGGGCTGATTTTCGGATGGTGGGCATACGTCGCCAGCCTTGGCGTCGCGTGTCTCGCGCTCCTCCTCGTCGCGGCGATCTCCGGGGTCAGACAATGAGCAAGGCGCTTGGTCACATCAAGGCGGCGCCCCTCGACAGCCCGCGGCTCCAAAGGGTCCTGGCGGTGCTGGCCGATGGCAGGCCTCACAGCACGCGGTCGATCGTCCGGCAGGGCCATGTCGTGGCCGTGAACGCCTGCATCGCTGAACTGCGCCACCTGGGCGCGGTCATCACCTGCATCCGCCGCGCCGACCGGAGAACGGGCGGCTGGCGCTACCTCTACACTCTCAAGAAGGCCCCCCAGAAATCATGATTTTCCCAACTGCCCCCCTGTCACGCATAGATGTTCCGACCGACAGGGCCCGTGACTACGACCCAGACTGGGCCGAAGCCCTGGCCGCCATGATCAAGACGCAGGGCCTTCTCCAGCCGATCCTTGTGCGTTGCCTCGACGGCAACCGCTACCGTCTTGTCGCGGGGCTTTACCGCCTGCGCGCCTTCGAGCTCTTGGGATTGGGATCAATCCCGATCCGGCTGTCCAGAGCAGAAACCGACGAGGCCGCCCGTCTGGACGAGGTTATGGAAAACCTTGGGCGGCACGACCTGATCGCGCTTGACCGGTGCCATCATCTTTATGAGCTGAAGAGGGTCTGGGAGGCGACAAGGGCGCGGCCCCTGGTCGAAGTATTGGGCGTCGATGGTGGAAAAAGTTTTTCCACCCCTTCTGAACCCGCTGAAGTGTTCGGTTTTGCCCGATCGGTCGCGGAAAAGGTCGGCCTGACAAAGCAAGCCATCAACCTTGCCGTCAAGATCTGGGCCGACTTGGCGCCCGAGGTCAGGACGCGCCTCGTGGGCAGCGACTTGGCCCGGAAGCAGACCGAGTTGAAGGCCCTTTCCGAGCAGTCCCATGTGCGCCAGGGCAAGATTCTCGACCTGATCTTTGGCCACGATCATCCCGCGATCGAGAATGTCGCAGCGGCACTGGCCTTTCTTGAACGCGGCATCGCGGTCAGCCCGGTGGAGAAGCAATTTCGGGCCGTCGATACGGCCTTCGCCAAGCTCTCAGATGCTGCGGTCGACATGGTGACGTCGAATCACGCCGACCGCATCATCGCATCGCTGAAGCGGCTGGGCCGCATCTGATGGCTCGTCACCGCGACCCCCTGACCAAGGACCTGTTTGCCTGGGAGCCGCCCCGGGTGGCTGTCGGCTACAGCGCCGAGGTCACGGGTCGCGGTCCGCTGGACAATCGGATCGCCCGGTTGATCGGCCAGGCGCTGCGCGACAGTCGCGATGACGGTTTGCCGCGTTCCGAGGTGGCCAAGCGCATGACCGCATATCTGGGCCGGCCGATCTCGGAGGCAATGCTGAACAAGTGGTCCTCCGAAGGGTCAGAAGAACACCGCATCCCCCTCGACGCCTTCATCGCCCTGGTCCATGCGGCCGAGGCCCGCGACCTGCTTGGCTTCATGCCCGGTGAGTTCGGCCTGGTGGTGATCGAGGCGGAATACGCCGAGATGATCAAGCTGCAGTTGATCCGCGAGAAAAAGCAGGAGCTGGAGGCGCAAGAACAGGCGCTGCTGGCCCGCTGGAAGGCGCGTCGATGAACATGGCTCTTCCCGCCCTCCCCACCGTCCAGGAATTCTTCACCGCGGCCGAACTGGCCGAGGCTGCGGCACGTCTGGGCTACAAGGGTCTGCCCACCAGCGAAAGCGGAGTGATCCGTCGTGCCAAGCGCGACGGATGGGCCGATCTTCCCAAGTCCCTCTGCCGCAAGCGCGCAGGAAAGACCGGCGGCGGCGGGCTGGAGTATCATATCTCGCTGGTGCCCGAGCTTCAGTCGATGCTGGTGCGCGAGCGCAAGCTGCGGGCGGATGCGTCGATGCAGCTGGAGTTGGCGCTGGATGCGCCGCCGCCCGCAAAACCTTCCCCGGCCGCTCCCTCGCGTCGCTGCAGCACCACCCGCGATGCCCGTGCCCAGATCATCGTTTCGATCATCGGCCACGCCTCGCGGCACGGGCTTAAGGTCAGCCAGGGCCTGGCAGTCTTCCTGAAGGCGCAGGAAGCCCATGAACTCTGGCGCACGGCCTGCGAGATCCGCGACCGCGGCGATATCCCGACACACCAGCACATGCGGGCGCTGCAGGATGGGTCGCCACTGACCAGCGAGACCGATTTCTGGATCACGGAAGAGGTTCTGGCGCTGGCGAACAACCGCCCGCGGGCCGGCGTTTCCTTCCAGAAGGTCAGCCGCGCGACGCTCTACGGCTGGCTGAAGGCCTATCAGCAGGGCGGCGCCGAGGCGCTGGCCCCGGACGTAACGAAGGTCGAGCAGCCGATCCCGGACGAGTTCTGGACCTTCATGAAGGTCTACGCCCGCCCCGCGAAGCTGAAAATCACCCATGCCCATTCCGCCTATGCGCTGGCCAATGCAGGCAGCGCCCAGCTGCTGACGCTGGACCAGGTTACCTACACCCTTCGCCACAAGCTGAACCATATCGAGAGGAATGCCGGTCGCGAGGGCACTTTGGCGCTGCGCGCCCGCATGGCCTACGTCTCCCGCGATACCGAGGGGCTCTATCCGACCTCGGTCTACACCGGCGACGGCAAGACCTTCGATGCCGAGATCGCGGATCCCGATTCCCTCGGTCCGATGCGGCCCGAGCTGACATCCATCCTCGACGTGGCCACCCGCTATTGCGTTGGATGGGCGATTTCCCGGAAGGAAAACACCGTTGCGGTGACCGAGGCGCTCCGCAATGCCTGCGTGGATCGTGGGATTCCGGCCCTGTTCTATGTGGACCGCGGCGCGGGCTACAAGAACAAGCGCTTCGACGATGATGCTACCGGCCTGATGGCGCGGCTAGGCATCACCAAGATGCATGCATTGCCCTACGGATCGCAGGCCAAGGGCCTGATCGAGCGGTCGCACCAGACGATTTGGGACCCGCTTGCACGATCCCTGCCCACCTACCTGGGCGAGAACATGGATCGGGAGGCACGTCAGAAAGCCTTCAAGCAGAGCCGACGGGAACTGAAGGAGTTCGGCTGGTCCAAGCTCCTGATGCCTTGGGACGAGTTCCGTGCGCGGTGTCAGGAAACGGTCGACGCCTACAACGCCACCCCGCACAGCGCCCTCCCGAAGTTCGTCGATCCCGAAACCGGCCGCATCCGCCACATGTCCCCGGCCGAGGCCTGGGCAGCGCAGGAGGCCGCGGGCTTCGAGGCGGTCACCGTCGATCCCGACCTGATCGACGACCTGTTCCGGCCCTACGAGGAGCGCACCGTCAACCGCTGCATCGTTCGGATCTGGAACAACGAGTATTTCAGCCTGGCGCTGAACGACTGGCACGAACAGAAGGTGCTGGTGGGCTACGACGACGCCCAGGCCGACCGGGTCTGGGTGCGGGCGATCGACCGCGAGACCGGCGAACCGGGCCACCTGATCTGCATCGCCGAGTTCGGCGGCAATCGCGTGGACTATGTTCCGCGCACCGCACTGCGCGCGGCCGAGGAGCAACGCTTCAAGGGGCAGATGAAGCGCCTGGACGACAAGCGCCGCGCCAAGGAAGCACAGCGTTCCACGCCCTGGATCGAGCAGGAAGCCGTCGAAATCGCGGATTTCATCGACATGCGCGCGCCCGAGCCGGAGCCCGCCCAACCTATCGCCTTGGCCGTCGACAACACGGCCCAGACCGCACCGGTTTCCCCGGTGCTGACCACGGATGCCGAGCTGGCGAAGCTCTGCATTGCCGACCCCAGCCAGTTGACGGAAGGCCGCGCGCGCGTCCTGCGCGAGGCGATGTCGCGCCGCAGCGGCCGGGAATTACTGAGAATTTCAGGGGTGGACCTGACCACGTTGGACGACCTGCTCAGGTCCGCCGCCTGAAAAGAAACTGCGAGCAGTCAGGAAGGAAGCCTACATGAAGCCCGTCTTTGTTGAAACCCGAAACTACAACGTCTTCCTCGAAGCGATCGACGAACTGGATGACCGCGGCTCGGACGAGCGCCGGTTGATCATCGTCGACGGCCTGCCCGGCCTGGGCAAGACGACCATCCTCAGCCGGTGGGCTGCGAACGAGAGCTGCATCTACCTCCGCGGCAAATCCGAATGGACCTCCTATTGGCTGATGGCCGAACTGCTGACGGAGTCGCGCCAGCAGCCGGACGAGATCGTCAGCCTTCCCCATGGTTTCGAGGCACGGTTCGGCGCCTGCCTCGCCATGCTGGCCGAGCGGCGCAGGGCTGCTTCGGCCATCGGCGCCCAATTTGCGGTGGTCATCGACGAGGCGGACTATGTGTCGGCGAAGAGCAAGCTGGTCGACACGGTCCGCGATCTGGCCGACCTCTCTCAGGTGCCGTTCATCCTGGTCGGCATGGGCAAGATCCGCGCGAACATCACGCGCCACCCGCAGACCGCATCGCGCATCGCCAAATACGTGCGCTTCGAGCCCGCCGATCTTGACGGGGTGAAGCAGTTCCTCCGCGAGAAGTGCGAGATCGCCGTCGCGCCCGATCTGGCCAGCTTCGTCCACAGGACCACGGGCGGTTTCAACCGGGAACTTCTCGGCGCGATCAAATCCATCGAGCGGTTCGGCTATCGCAACCCGCCTCCCGGTGAAGGCATGACGCTCCGCGACATGGCGGGACAGCACCTGATCAACGACCGCCAAGGGCAGCCAATCAGTGTCCCGGCCATCGCGATGGTGGCACGCGCATGACCACCGTCCAGACCCGCATCCTCTACTCCTTGGGCGATGCCTGTGTCCTGATCGGTGATCTGGCGGCACAGCTGCAATTGCCGCGTGATCAGGTCGGACAGGCCGCCGCGCTGTTGATCGGGCGCGGCCTCGTCGAGCGCGTCGAGCGTGGCTGTTTCCAGCTGACCGATGCGGGCCGCGCTGTCGTCGCGAGGGGTGAAGTCATCGAGACGGGCGTCACCGGCCCGAACCGGGCGCTCCGCAAGCCCCGGCGCCAGTCGATCCGCCAGCGCGCCTGGAACGCGATGAAGATCCAGCGGACCTTCACGATCCAGGCGCTGACCACGGCAGTCAGTACGGCCCAGGACGGGGACGTCGAGGAGAACCTGCGCCGCTACTGCAGCGAGCTTTGCAAGGCCGGCATCCTCAGCAGGTCGAAGCGGCGTGAACCCGGCACGGCCCCCGGGTCCAATGGCTACGCCGTCTTCACCCTGGCCCGCCCTCTCGGCCCTCTGGCGCCAGTCTACAGCAGGGCGCGTCAGGCAATCCACGACTTCAATTCGGGGGCTGATCTGCCATGCATCCCGAACTGAACCTCGATCTGCCCGAGCCCGAATGGATCGGTCTGCTCCGCGCCGAGCAGGCGAAGGGCAAATCGGTCAGCCAGATCGCGCGCGAGATCGGCCTGGCGCGGCCCTCGGTCTCGATGCTGCTGTCAGGAACCTATCCCGCCAGGAGCCTCGATCTGGTGACCGCCAAGCATGGCGCGCGCGTTGTCGAGATCTACCGCCACCAGATCCTCTGCCCGCATCTGCGGACGAGCATCGCCAAAGAGGTCTGCCGTCGGCACGCGGCTACCCCGATGTCGACCTCGAACCCGGATCGGCTCAGCCAATGGGCTGCCTGCCGCCGTTGCCCTCTCAACCCCCTGACCTCGGAGGCCACCAATGGCGCCGTCTGAAGCCACCCGCGGCGAACGGCCGGTTCGATCTGACCGCGATGTCCTGCTCTCCGCCGCTCGTGCCCTGGGCAAGATCGACCTGCTCGGCACCCGGGCGCTGACCAATCTCAGCCTGCATGAGTCCGAGGACATGGCGCTGGCGCTCGTGATTCTCGGCCTCGCCCCGATCCCGCCCCTGCAATTGCAGGCGCCGGACCAGCTCGTCTTCCCCCGTCTCAAGGAGTTCTGAAATGACCGAACATCAATCCGCCTTCACCCCTGCCGAGATCCCGGACGGCAGGGTCACGTTCAACGGCAAGACCTACATGTCCGATGCCAAGGGCGCTCTCCTGCCGATCGATACCATCAAGAAGCAGCACCTTCTGGAAGACGATCTGGTCCGGGAGCAGTTCGGTTGGTTCCTCGCATTGGTCGACCAGGTCAGCCGCTTCCGGGGCCACCTTTTCGCTGACCTGGGTGCTTTCGATGCCCTGATCGCCGAGAAATATGGTGTTGAGAAGGGCGGTCCGAAGGGCAACCGCACCTATATGACGGTCGACGATTGTTACCGGATCAGCATCCGCGTGCGCGACACGCTGGACTTCGGGCCGGAACTGCAGGCCTCGAAGGCCCTGATCGACGATTGCCTGCGCGACTGGTCGGAAGATGCTGCGGCTCCCCTGCGCCTGATCGTGGCTGGAGCCTTCAACGTCGACAAGGAAGGCAAGATCAACAAGGCAGAGCTCTTCAAGCTCCTGCGCCATGACATCACCGACCCCAAATGGGTCGCCGCCATGGAAGCCCTGAAGGACGCCATCCGGGTCACGGGCTCGCGCACCTCGCCCGAGTTTCGCATGCGCGCGGAAGTCGGCGGCGAGCTCGTCTCCGTCAGCTTCAACCTGGCGCGGGGCTGAGCGGCCGGATGGGAATCACATTCCATGTTCGGGGCGGCGCCATCGACCTGGCGAACCTGCAGCCGGCCGATCTCACGGCCGAGGCCCTTGGCGAAGCAATGGCGAAGATCAACCGCTTTGGCGGCCGCACGCCCGAGACCTGGTCGGTCGCGGCCCATTCTGTCCTGGTCGAGGCACTTTGCCCGCCCGACCTGAAGCCCTGGGCGCTGCTGCATGACGCGCACAAGGTGTTCCTGGGCGACCTGACCGACCCGGCAGTGGAACTCCTGTGTCAGGTCGGCACCCGGACGGCGGTCGAGAACGCGATCAAGAATGCCGAAGGCATGATCGATAGGCGCATCGGCGCGGCCTGGGGCCTTGCGGTCAGATCGATGTCGGGGCCGCTCCGCGCGGCGGATCAGATCGCCTTTCTGGCCGAGGCCTGGACCTTCCTCGACGTGAAGCCGGGGCCTCTTGCCCCAGCCGAGACCGATCTCCTCGACCGGGCGATGTCCTGCCTTGCCGACATGACCGTCTTTGATGACTGGCGCGCCGCCCGCGACCTCTGGCGCGCCCGGGTCGAATTCTTCGCCAAGCTCGGGGCGCTCTCGCCGCCCTGACCCCCGATCCGGCCAGCGCGGTGCTGGCCGGCCAACCCCCATGAACGGAGGAAACCACATGGGTACTGTTGCGAAAGACGCGCTGATCAAGGCCGTGACCGAGAAGACCGGCGCCACGGCAGCCGCCACCCGGGCTGCGATCGATGCCTTCCTCGATGTCACTCGCAGCCGGGCGGAAGCCGGTGACACGATCCGCCTGATCGGTTTCGGCAGCTTCAGCGTCAAAGCCCGGCCGGCGCGGACGGGGCGCAATCCTCGCACCGGCGAGACGGTCGAGATCCCGGAAAGCCGGCGCCTGACCTTCAAGGCTTCGAAATCCGCCTGATGCGAAACATGCCCCGGCCGAGTGCCGGGGCATGGTCGGCCGGCCGTGGTGGCCCGGTCCTGATGAGAAGCCCGAGGCACCCATGTCCTACATGTTGCGAGACCGGCCGGATGGGCAGGTCGAGATCATCCTCACGAAGCCGATCCTGGTCGGCATCTTCCCCGAGCGCGACATCGCGCAGCGGGTCTGCACCTTCCTTCAGGACGAGGCCATCGACTGGCACGCCGAAGAGCCTGCCGGTGTCGCCGATGTCGCGCCAGCCGACGATCTGGCCGATCCGGACGAAGGCGAGCAGGCCTCGCGCGCCTTGGTCGAAAAGACCCGCATTGCCCCGCCCCCCGCGCCTGTCAGGAATTTGCCGGTGCATGTGCCGGAGCAACCGAAGCAGCCGCCGATCCTGACACCTGCCGCACCCGCCCTGACAGAAGATCAGAAATCGGCGGCATTCCGGCGCATCGTCGAGGGCGAGAAGATCTCGGCCGTCGCGCCGGATTTCGGGCTGACGATGCATCAGCTGCGTGGCGTCTGGGCCGCGCACAAGAGCTGGTTGCAGAAGCATCTGGCCGAGGGCGGCCAGGTCGCCTGCGCGCTCTGCACCCGGCCCTTCGTGCCGTCGATCTCGCAGCCCGATACCTGCGCGAGGTGCAGCCGTGAGTGAGGGCCCGCGCTTCGTCCCGCCGCTGCGGGCCACCTTCCACTGCCGCCATTACAGCTACGAGATTGCCGGGCTTGGCCGCGGCGGCCCGCGCTGCGCCATCGGCAAAATCGGGGGCGAACCTGGTGCGGCTTTGGGCTGCATGCCTGAACCGCGCGCGTGCTGCGATTTCCGGGCAGACTATTCCGACGAGGAGCGCCGGGCCTGGGCGGCTTGGACGGAGGATTGCTTCGCGCGCCTCACCCTCGCTGTCGCGGCGCTGCCTGCGCCGATCCCGATGAATTCCAGCGGCACCGTCACCTGCCCGAACTGCGGGGGTAAGTTGCAGTTCAGCCGCTGGCACCGGGGCGCGGCGATCTGTTGCGACACTCCGTTCTGCAGCGAAGCGCGCTTCAACATCGAAGCAGGGGCTGACTGGCCCAGCCGCCAGGTGGAGCCAATGCCGTGAAAATCCGCGATGACATGTCGATCTGCACCCGAATCGCGGCCATCGAAACCGCGCTGGAAATCGTGCTGAACCGCGGCAGCCAGATGGAAGTCGGTCCAGCCGAAGACCCGGGCACGCTCTATGTCTGGGTCATCGAACGCCCATATTCTGACAGCCGCGTGGCGTTCAGTCTCCACCAGATCGCGCGCGAACTGGAGGTCCTGCTGTCATGATCTCCGATCCCGAACTGGCAGAGACCGCCCGTCGTTTTCCCATCGACCAGCGCGTCCGGTACTTCCCGATCGCCGGTGAGATCGACCATGTCGTCACGGCCATCCGGTCAGAGCCGTGGCGCCTTGGCCATGGCCAGATCGTGATCAAGATCGTCGGCCGTGCAGGCGGCGTGCATGTCGGTCATCTGGAGTTGATCCCATGAACAACCTGAAAGTGATCCATGTGGCGCGGAAGGAACTCGGCCTGGACGAGGACACCTATCGCGCGCTCCTGCAGCGCGTGACCGGCACAGCCTCTCTGCGGGCCATGTCGGAAGCGCAGCGCGCGGCCGTGGTCAAGGAGATGACCAGGCTCGGCTTCAAGGTGAAGGTGGCAGGCAAGAAGCTGCCGCAATCCTTCAAGCCCTGGTCGCGGATGATCCACGCGCTCTGGAAGAACTGCCACCAGCTGGGCGTGATCGAAGACCGCTCGCCCGCCGCCCTGCGCGCCTTCTGCAAGCGCTTCGTTGCCCATGGTCATAACGGCGTGGTCGTCGATCCCGACATGCTCTCCTACGACCAGGCCAGCCCGATCATCGAAGCGCTGAAGAAGATGGAGAAGCGCGGCAAGGCGGCATGGGCTGGGGGCGCTCCATGACCCAGAACCGCAGCACCGCCGTCATGCAGCGCCGGGCCGAGCCCCACGACAGTCTAGACGATTTCCCGACGCCGCCCTGGGCGACACGGGCTCTCCTCGAGCAGCTGGATCTGCACTATCAGGCATGGCTTAACGGATGGTCAACTTGCCGCGAGCCAGCAGCCAATCGGGGCCACATGGTGGAACCCCTGCGCGACGTTTTCGCGTCGGTCGAGGCGGCCGACATCTTCGACTATGGGCTGGGATTCTCGCAGGCTGACTACCTGTTCGGGCCGGATCCAGAGCCCGTCGACTGGACCATCACCAATCCGCCCTTCCGGCTGGCAGAACAGTTCATTGAACGCGCCCTGCGCACCAGTCGGGAAGGTGTGGCGATGATCGTTCGCAGCGCCTTCCTCGAGGGCGTGGGGCGATATTCCAGACTGTTCAGCGCGCACCCCCCGCGCCTGGTCCTGCAATTCACCGAGCGCGTCGTGATGCACAAAGGGCGCCTGTCTGCGAACGGCAGCACCGCCACTGCCTATTGCTGGATCATTTGGACCCCGGGCCAAAGCCAGAATACCGGCACCATGTTCGGATGGATTCCGCCCTGCCGAAAGCGGCTGGAGCGGGCCGAGGACTATGTTTCGCCCGAGGGCACCCTGTAATGGCATTGCCATCCGCCCTTCCTGAATCGCTGATCGACCTCGCCGAGACCTTGGGCGTCCGCGTGGCATTGCTGCTGATCAGCGAATTCGGTGGGCGGGAGCTTCGCATTCCCAAGAATCCCGGGCCGGACCACCCGATCATCAAGGCTCTTGGCGAAACCGATGGTCGGGCTGTATGTCATTTCATGGGAGACCAGTTCGTCTATATCCCCCACGGTCGAGCGGGTGCCCGCCGCCAATCTGTGCAGGACCTTTCGACCAAGGGCCGCACAAGGGGAGAAATAGCCCGGCTGCTGGGTCTTTCCGAGCGCCATGTGCGTCGCCTGGCAAATGTTCCTGACAAGCGGCAGGACGATCTTTTCTCGGAATAGTTGCGCAACCCGGACGGATGTCCGGACCTCATTATTGCTGCGGTCAGCGAAAGATCGCCCGAGCAACCATCGGGCATCACATGACAAAAGCAGCGGTTTCCCTCATTCAGACCGGCCTGCGCGACCTTGGCTATCAGCCGGGGCCGATCGATGGGCTATACGGTGCCAGGACGCGCGCGGCCGCTGAAGGATGGATCAAGGCGGGCGGCGCAGCCGTGTCGGTGATGCTGCCGCCCTCGCTGAGCGGCATGATCTTCCAGGGCAAGGCCCGCTACCCGGTCACCGAGATTGTGGCGCATTGCAGCGCGACGCGGCCCGGCTGGATGCAGGACGCCTCCACCTCCGACCAGGTCGCCGAGATCCGGCGCTGGCACATGCAGGACCGGGGCTGGCGGGACATCGGCTACCACTGGATCATCAGCCGCTCGGGCGACCTGCTGGCGGGCCGCGCCGAAACCGAAATCGGCGCCGGTGTGGTCGGTCATAACCGGGGCGTGATCCATGTCTGCCTGATCGGCGGCGCCGGCTCGGCCGAGACCGACCGCTTCCGGGACAATTTCACGGCTGCCCAGGACAACACGCTGCGCGGCCAGTTGCAGGCCATCGCCATGCGCACGCGGATCCACCGGATCAGCGGCCACAATGAATGGGCGGCCAAGGCCTGCCCCGGGTTCAACGTCCCTGCCTGGCTAAAGGAGGCCGCCTGATGGATGTCCTGACGACGCTTTACACTACCATCCTTCCGACCTTGCTGCAGCTGATCGGTGCCCTCCTCGGGGTGCTTCTGATCCGCGCCTCGACCTATGCCAGTGCGCGCTGGGGGATCGAGATCGAGGCCCGCCACCGCGAAGCGCTGCATTCGGCCATGATGTCGGGCATTCGCGCCGCCTTGACCAAAGGCCTGACCGGTCAAGCCGCGGTCGATGCGGCCATCGTCTATGCCAACGACAGTGTTCCCGAGGCTTTGAATGCCTTGGATCCATCGGCCGAGACCATCACGGCGCTGGCTGAGGCCAAGCTGCGCGAGGCGGCGGGCTGAGATGGTGGCCGGTCTGTTTGCCGCATCCCTGATCATCCTGGTGCTGGCCGCCGCGATGATCCGCGCCTGGGCGGTTGCCGCCCAGGTCGACAAAGCCGCTGCCCGCGAGGCGCAAGACGCCCTGAACACCACTCGGAGAATCGACGATGCGACCCGCACTCCCCCTTCTGTTGACGCAGCTCGCGGCTGGCTGCGCGATTTCGGGCGCGATCCCCCCGCCGACAAGCGGTGATGTCATGTGCCACGAGGTGCAGCCCCTCGCGCGGCATCACGCCGCCGCCCTGGCCCAAGGCGGCGATGACGCATCGATTTCCACCGGACAGACCCTGATCGCCGGCCTCGCCGCCGCGTGCAGCTGGGCGGTGCTGCAGTGACCTTCGAGTTCGACTTCACGGTCACCATGAGCGTCATCGTCGCCGTCGTGCTGAGTTTCGTTGGCTGGATCAGATCAATCCGCAAGGGCATCGACGATGCCATCGGCGCGATCCGCGAACACCAGTCGGCGCAGGAAATGCGCCTCGGCACCGTCGAGCAGGTCCAGCAGGCCATGCCGACGAAGGATGACCTGCATCAGGTCAATCTGGCGGTCGAGGGTCTGCGGGGCGATATCCGGGAGCTTCGGGCGCACATGGAAGTCATGAGGGTTTTCCAGGGCGCATCAGCCACGAACGGCCGCAAGGCGCCCCAGAGCGGGCGCGAATAGAAGGAGAGTGGCCGATGGGCACCAAAGAGGACATTCGCCGCAAAGCTCGATCGGATTACGTCTACCGTCGGATGATGCAGTCCACCATCGCTGCGGCCCATGGGGTTTCAGAGGCAACCGTTGGCCGCTGGAAGAAGGCGGCCAAGGAAGCCGGCGACGATTGGGACAAGGCCAGAACCGCTCATGTCATCGCTGGTGAGGGCGTTGAGGTTGTCGTCTCCTCGGTGGTCGAAGACTTCATGATCCAGGCGCAGGCGATCCTGGACGAGATCAAGGATGGCGAGCATACGACCCAGCAGAAGGTCACCATGCTGGTCCAGCTCTCGGATGCGATGACCAAGATGGCCGGCAGCGCCAAGCGCTTTGCGCCCAAGGTCTCGGAACTTGGCGTTGCCCAGGATGTGATGGCGAAGCTTCTGGAATTCGTGCGGGAGAACTTCCCGCAGCATGCTGCCACGATTCTCGAGATCATCGAGCCCTTCGGTGAGCATCTGGCCGGGATCTATTCGTCATGACCCGTCGGCCGCAGCTCAAGGCCGCGGTCAGCCGGAAAGAGTTCGCGCAGAACATCGCCGAAATGGCGGCGGCCTTCTCGCGCAACATCGAGCTGAGCGTCGATGCCTTCCCCTCCGATCCCGCCGCCAGGGCCGAACGACTGGCGCGTGTGGCCGATTTTGCGGGCGAGGGCTTCGAGTTCTTCCTGAAGACCTATCTGCCGCACTATGTGAAGGGCGAGGACAGCCTGTTCCACCGGGCGATCTTCGAGCTGGCGCCGCAGGTGCTGACGGCGACGACCGGAAAGCGCGAGATGCTGATCGCTCCGCGCGGCTCCTCGAAATCGACCCATATGTCGTTGGGCTTTGCGCTCTATTGCATCGTGATGCGCAAGACGCGGTTCTGCCTCGAGGTCTGCGATGTCTATGCCCAGGCGGCGCTGCTGATCGAGGCGATCAAGGCAGAACTGACCACCAACCCGCGCCTGCAGAACGACTTCCCGGAAGCCTGCGGCGAGGGTCGTGTCTGGCGCGAGGGCGAGATCGTCACCAGGACGAACATCCGAGTACGCGGCCTTGGCGCCGGCCAGAAGCTGCGCGGCCTGCGCCACGGCCCGCACCGGCCCGACCTGCTGTTCTTCGACGATATCGAGAACGACGAGGCCGTCCGCAGCCCCGACCAGCGCGACAAGCTCGAGGCCTGGATCAACCGCGCAGCCCTGAAAGTGGGCCCGCCGGACGGGTCCATGCACGTCCTCTGGGTCAACACCATCCTGCATTGGGATGCCGTCACGGTCCGGGAATCGAAGAAGCCCGGCTGGAACGTCACCAAGTTCCAGGCGATCATCCAGTTCCCCGATCGAATGGACCTCTGGGAAGAGTTCGAGGAGATCTACCACAACGACGGCGAAGCGGCCGCGCGGGCCTTCTACGGCGAACGCCAGGCCGAGATGGACGCCGGCGCCGTGGTCAATTGGCCAGCGCTGCAACCGCTCGTTTGGCTCATGCTGCAGCGCGCAGGCGGCCATGACAGCTTTGCCACCGAGTACCAGAACCAGCCGATCAGCGAGGGCAACCCCTTCGCCAAGCTGGTCTTCTGGACGCAGCCCGTCCGGGAGTGGATCCATTTCGGGGCCATCGACCCTTCGCTTGGCGGCAAGAAGAAGGGCCGCGACCCCTCGGCCATACTCATCGGCGGTTACGACCGGCTGTCAGGAAAGATGGACGTGGTGGAGGCGTCGATCCGCAAGCGCCTGCCCGCCCTGATCATCGACGACACGATCGCACTGCAACGCGAATACCGCTGCCTCCTGTGGTTCGTGGAAAGCGTCCAGTTCCAGGAGTTCCTGCGCACCTCGCTGATGGTCGAGGCCGCGAAGCAGGGCGTCGGGATCTCGGCCGTGCCAATCGTGCCCCAGGCCGACAAGAACCTGCGCATCGAGCGCCTGCAGCCGCCGATCGCGGCCGGGTTGATCCGGCTGAACCCGACCCAGACCACGCTGATCGAGCAACTGCAGCAGTGGCCTAACGGGGCGCATGACGACGGTCCCGACACCTTGGACATGCTCTGGCAGAACACTCTGTTCTACGCCGGCGGCGGCGCGGCCGGGCAGATGCAGACGGCGACGGCTCAGTCGGGCGGGGATCGGCTGGGTGGCTATCGGTTGGGGGGACGGCGATGAGATGGCTTTGGGTCTGCGGCTTTGTCTTCTGGACGTTCGTTCGCGCGATCGGAGCGAGTTTGGGCGATTTCAGCCTTTGGCTCTACTGGGCCGGGAAAAACGGGCAGCGTCGATGCAGGGAGAGATTGAAATGAGCCGCAAGAAGCCCAAGCACCGCCCGCAGGCTCAGCCCGCCGCCTTCTTCGACCCAGGCCGCAAGAACCTGCCAACCGATCAGCGCCAGCTTATCGCGTCGGTCGCGAACGACATCACCATCCCGTTCTTCAGCGGGGCGATGCAGCATGCCGACGATACGCTCATCGCGCAGGGCGGTGGCAAGGGTCTGGCGATCTATGACGAGATCGAGCGCGACACCCATGCTGGTGCGATGCTGGACAAACGCAAGAACGCGCTCGTCAGCCGCGACTGGGAGGTTGAGGCTGGCGGAGACCGCCCGATCGATAAGGAGGCCGCCGACCTGGTGGCCGGGATCATCGACGCGCTGCCTTTCGATCAGATCTGCCGCGACCTCCTCGCCGCCACCCTGAAGGGCTATGCGGTGGGCGAAATCGTCTGGGCCCGTGTCGGTGCCCAGATCCGGCCGGTGAAGATCAAGGCCCATGACCAGCGCCGCTTCGTTTTCGATCGGGACTGGCAGCTGCGCTTGCTGACCTGGACGGCGATGACCGAGGGCGAGCAGCTGCCTGAGCGCAAGTTCATCGTCCATCGGGTCAACGTGAAGGGCAACAACCCCTACGGCCTCGGCCTCGGGTCCAGCCTGTTCTGGCCGGTGCTGTTCAAGCGCGAGGGCATCACCTTCTGGCTGCACTTCCTCGAGAAGTTCGCCGGGCCCACGGTTGTCGGCAAGACGCCCTACGGCATGCTGACCGATGAACAGACCCGGCTTCTGAACACGTTGATGGATATTCGGACCAGCTCGGCCGTGACCGTGCCGATCGGGACGGATGTCGAGTTCCTGGAAGCCTCGCGCGGCGGCACCGTCAGCTATCAGGACTTCTGTGCGTATTGGGACAAGCAGATTTCGATCCGGGTCACTGGCGAGACACTGACCTCCTCGGTCAGCGCGGATGGCGGCAGCCGCGCCCTGGGCGAGGTGCACGAAAACCAGCTCGAAATCCTTGCCGACGCCGATGGCGATCTGCAGACCGACACGCTGCGCGAGACGCTCTGCCAGTGGATTGTGGACTACAACCTGCCCGGCGCCGCCGTGCCGGCAATCCGCCGTATCCGCGCGAAGAACGAAAAGGCCGCAGCCGAGACCCGCAAGGCCAAGGCCGAAGCGGCAAAGGCGGCCGACGAAGCCATTGCCGCGATCGTGAAACAGGCCGCGAAGTTCAAGGATGACCAGGTTGCCCGCGAATACATCGTCAGCTTCGACGTGACGGACGGCCTGTCTGACAAGACCATCGACGCCCTCGTCGCGGCGCGGGCTGATTTCGCGACGACGCCGGCCGGGCCGGATGTCCATCCGGATCCGTTCGATGACGCCGCTGTCGCAGCCTTTGCGGCCGCCCGGCTCAAAAAAAAACGCTGACGCATAGGCACGTCTGCTTCGCTGAACCGGGCGGGGTGGTCGAGCGGATCGTTGACGAGGCCCTCAGCAGGGCAGAGCGCCAGTTCGGGCGCCGTCTCGCCGCGGTGCGCGACGTCATCGATCGGTCGAACGCGGCCGGCAGGACCGACGAGGCCTGGGCATCGGTTCGCGAGGGACTGCTGGAACTGGCCGCGACCTGGAGCCCTGACGCAATTGCGAAGGTGCTGTCAGAGGCGATGGAACTTGCGAGTTGGCAGGGGCGCGAGGATGTGTTCCTGGACGAAGCGACCGCGAGCTTCGCTATCGACGCGGTTCGCCAGACCTTCCAGGAACAGATCGACTTCCTGAAGCAGAAGCGACCGCTCCCGACGCGGAGCTGGCGCGATGCGCTTCAGGGGGTTCACGATCGCGCCTTCGTGGTGGCGGGCGTGACCGATACGGCCATGCTCGAGGACTTTCAGGTCGCGATCATCGACGCCATCGAGAACGGCCGATATGTCGATGACTTCGCCAAGGACTTCGATCGCCTCGTTGAGAAATACGGCTGGGAGTACCGTGGCGAGCGGAACTGGCGCATCCGGACGATCTTCGAGACCAATGTGCGGACCAGCTTCATGGCCGGCCGCTTGCGCCAGATGCGGGATCCTGCCGTGGTCAAGATGCGACCCTACTGGCAGTACCTGCATGCCGACAGCCGCATCCCCCGCGAGCCGCGCAAGCAGCATGTGGCCTGGAACGGCCTGGTGCTGATGTGGGATGATCCGTGGTGGGAGACGCATTTCCCGCCGAATGACTGGCTCTGCAGCTGCGGCGTCCGCACGCTTTCGAAGTTCGACCTCGAGGCCCTCGGGAAGGCCGGGCCTGACCCAACGCCCAGAGATGCACTCGTTCCGGCGATCGACCGGGCCGCAGGCGGTTTCAAGATGCGCCCCCTGGGGATTGGCGATGGCTGGGACTACATGCCCGGCGACCTTTGGGAACGTGGGCTGGTTCCTTCCGCCCTGATCGGCGATCCTGACGCGGTGGCCACCGGCGACGTTCGGCGGCGCCACACGATCTCGATCGACACGCCGGAGCCAATGGCGGACCTTTTGGCCAAAGCGCGACCGTTCCGCACATCGGTCCTGGCTGACGATCTCGCCCCCGAGGCATATGTCCAGGCGCTTCTCGATCCGTTTGGGGCCGCGCCTGGTCAGGCGGCATTGTTCACCGACAAGGCCGGTTTCCGCTTTCCGATCTCGGGCGAGATGTTCTTCGGCAATGACGGGACCTGGAAAGGCGGAAAGCGGGGGCATGCGGTCCATGCAACCTTGATCGCCGAAGCGCTTCTCGATCCCGACGAAATCTGGCTGGGCGTTCGCGAAGTTGAGTTGGACGGCCACCCGGGTCAGTTCGACCAGGCACTGACCCGCCGCTACATCAGGGTTGATCCTGACAATGGCCTTGTCGTGCTGTTCGAGATGGGCCGCAAATTCTGGCGGGAGATCACGGGATATGCGGCGTTGAACCGTTCCAAGCCCGATCATCGGCACATCGACGCGCAGCGGATCGGCAAGCTGGTCTGGAAAAGAAAATAGCGGCCCGGGTGTTCGGGCCGCCGCGTCATCGCGACTGTGAGGGCACACACCGCCTCGCCGCGCTGACAGGTCAAGAATAGGGATTTTCAAGGAGAAACTCAATGGCCGGCATCACATTCCAAGTCGAGCTGGACGGAGAGCAGGCCCAGGCAAAGCTGGCCGCAATGGTCGATCGCATGGCAAGGCCTGTCGATTTCTACAGGAACGTCGGCGAATACATGGCCGAGGTTTCGGTTCGGAACAATTTCCAGAAAGAGCAGGCTCCGGACGGCACGCCCTGGGCGAGCCTGCGTCCGCTCACTCTGGCGCGGCGGGAGAAGGCGGGCCACGCTTCGACGGCAATCTTGCGTGCGAGCGGCAAGATGGCCGGCGAGATCAATTATCAGGCCACGGATCAGAACGTTCGCATCGGCTCGCCCGCCCCGCAGGCTGCGGTCATGCATTTCGGTGCCGCACAGGGCGCGTTCGGTCGAACCAGCCGTGGCGGCCCCATCCCTTGGGGAAACATCCCGGCTCGTCCCTTCCTCGGGGTGGCGAAGGGCGACGAGGTCATGATCCTGCGGATTGCGGAGGCCTGGCTGGAGGCGGAATGACGCCTTGCGCAAACGCGGCCCGTAGCGCGCCGGAAGCCCCGCAACCGCGCCACCGTGCCCGGCGACCCCTGAAGGCCTGTTAGCCCCCTGTTAGAATCGCTCCACGCCCCAATCCAAGCCGACTGACCCGACCGACAAGACGCTTGACCGGCGCAGGGTGCCGGAAGCATGGTGCAGCGGACCGGAACAGGGATGTCCGCCCGGACAGTTGTCCGGACCCTCCGCTGTGGATGGCATGCGACACGAAGCTCGATGATGTGATCGAGCCGGATGCCGCAGCCCATGCCCCCCAAACCCCTGACTGCCCGCATCGAGGTCTTCCGCCCGGGGACCTTCAAGCCCATGTCGGGCGATGCCATCACCTATTCCGCTGCCGACCTGAAGGCGGTGGCCGATGCCTATGATCCTGCGACCGCGCCCGCGCCGATCGTGGTCGGCCATCCCGACGCCGATGCCCCGGCCTTCGGCTGGGTCGAGAGCTTCGAGTATGACACCGCGGCCGAGCGGCTCTTTGCCAACCTGCACGAGATCGAACCCTCCTTCGCCGAACTGGTGAAGGAAGGGCGCTACAAGAAGGTCTCCATGTGCTTCTTCGGCCCCGACCAGGGCCACAATCCGGTGCCGGGCACCTGGTATCCGAAACATGTTGGCTTCCTGGGCGCCGCCGCCCCGGCGGTCAGCGGGTTGAAGAATGCCGCCTTTGCCGGCGCCGGCGCCGCGACCTTCACCGCCAGTTTCGGGGTAGCCTCGCAATCCGCTTCGATCTTCCGGCGCATTCGCGACTGGATGATCGCGCGCGACGGCCTGGAGACGGCCGACAAGCTCCTGCCGTCCTGGGAGATCGACTGGCTCGACGAGGCGGACGAGCCGCAGGCGCGTTTCACGGCCCCGGCCGAGCCGCCCCCCCAACCCAAGCCGAAAGAGGACCCTCCTGTGACCCAACAGATCGATCCGGCCTTCGCCGCGCGCGAGGCCGACCTGCAGAAGCGCGAAAGCGATATGGCCAAGCGCGAGGCCGCGGCCAATCACGCCAACCATGTGGCCTTTGCCGAGCAGCTTGTCACCGAAGGCCGGCTTCTGCCCGCCCTGAAGGACAAGGTTGTCGCGATCTTCGACGCGCTTCCCGGCCATGCCTCGGTCAGCTTTGCCGAAGGCGCCGACAAGATCACCGCCGGCGCCGCCCTGAAGGAAGTGCTCCAGGCGCTCCCGGTGGTGGTGCAGTTCGGCGAGTCCGACCTCGGCGACGGTCCAGAGGTCAAAGGCAATGGCGCGTCCTTCGCGGCGGACGGCAAGCCGGTCGATCCTGCGGGCCTCGCCCTTCACAACAAGGCGCTGGCCTATCAGCGCGCCCATCCCGGCACGGAGTTCATGGACGCCGTGCGGGCCGTTTCCTGAGGAGCGAGCACGATGTTTCAAGACCTTTTCACCGACACGATCATCTCGACGGGCGTCTTCGAGGCTTATGACCTGGTCAGCTTTGCCGGCGCAAAGATCACCGCCGCCGACGCTGTCGTGGCCGGTATCGCCAAGAGCCCGAACACTGTGATCGGTGATCCGGCGCCGATCATGAAGCTCGGCACTGTCCGGGTGAAAGCCGTCGGCGCCATCGCTGCCGGAGCCCGCGTCACCTCGGCTGCGGCCGGTGGTGTCCAGACCATCGGTGCCGGAACCAACGGCTTTGGCCGCGCTCTTCACGCCGCCGCTGATGGTGAGTTTGTCACCATCAGCTTCTCCACCATGAACTGAGGCCCATCACATGGCTCCGATCAATTCCCGTCAGGCCGCCGTCGTCGACCCGATCCTCTCGACCCATGCGCGCGGCTATCGCAATGCCGAGTTCGTCGCGCAGTTCCTCTTTCCCCGGGCCGCCGTGCCCAATCGCGCGATGCGCCAGCTGAAGTTCGGCAAGGAATCTTTCCGCCTGATGAATACCAAGCGCGCGCCGGGTTCGAACGTGAAGCGCATCCAGTATGGCTATGCCTCTGATCCGATCTCGCTGGTGCAAGACGCGCTTGAAGGCGTGTTGCCCATCGAGCACCAGCAGGAGGCCATGTCCAGCCCGGGTGTCAATCTGGCCCAGGGCGCCATCAACATGGTGCTCGACGCCGTCGATCTCGGCCTCGAATTCGAATGCGCGACCATGGCACGGACGCTGGCCAACTACCCAGTGTCGAACCGTGTGACCCTGACCACCACCGCCCGCTGGACCCAGGGTGCTTCGGCCCCGATCGCCGACATCAAGGCCGGAAATGAGGCCATCCGCCGGATGACCGGGCGCTATGCCAACACGCTGGTTCTGGGACCGAACGCCAAGAACGCGCTGACCGGCCACGCCACGATCAAGGATCAGTTCAAGTACACCTCCGCGCAGTCCATCACGACCGCCATGCTGGCCGCGCTGCTGGAGTTGGAAAACGTCGTCGTCGGCAAGGCGGTCTACCTGCCCGAGACAGCCGCCGAAAGCGCGGCCGCGACGGACGTCTGGGGTGATGACGCTATCCTGGCCTATGTGCCGAAGGGCGGGAACTACCAGGTTCCGTCCTATGGCTACACCTACGAGCTCGAGGGCTATCCCCTCGTCGAGGCGCCCTATTACTCGCGCGAAACCAAGTCGTGGATCTACCCGACCACGACCGAGCGCCGGCCCTACATCCTGGGTGCCGATGCCGGCTTCCTGTTCCAAAATGCGGGCCAAGGCTGATGAGCGGCGATCTGCATCTGGTCCACCTGAAGGGACCGGCCAAGGTCGGCGAGCGCTGGATGAAGCCCGGACCGGCGTCGATCACGGCCGAAGAGAAGGTGGCGCTTGAGGCGGCGGGCCTGATCGAGGTCGAGACCGCCGCCGAGCCCCTCGACGATCTCGACGCCACGATCACCGTGACGAAGCGCCAGTTGCTGGAGGCTGTCGCTGCCCAGGCGAAGGCGCTCTCGGAAGCGGTGACCGACGCGGCAATTGAAGCCGCTGCCGCCGCGATCGTTGCTGAACGCGACCAGCTGAAAGGCGAGGTCGCGGAGCTGCAGGCACGTCTTGCCGCGGCGGAAGCCAAGAACCAGTCTCCGGCCTCGGCCGGGGAAGCCGGGGCTGCTGATGGCAGCACATCTCCCCCAGGTGGCACGGCCGCCCCGGCCGCCCCTCATACCCCCCCGCCAGAGAAGGCCGCGAAGACCGCCCCGAAAAAGGGCGCAGCGGCCACCACCAAGGGCTGATGCCCCCGTCGGAGGGCGGCGCAGACCGCCCCCGACACCCATCTCCAACCCAAGGAGTGCCCATGCGCATTGTCCTTCGCCCGATGATCGCGGTTGTCCTGGCCGCCGTGGCCTGGGCCACGTCCCTCGCGACCTTCGTCAGTGACCTGGCCGTCCGTGTCGGCCGTTGCATTCTTGAAGCCATGCCCTGGTCCATCGACTTCCTTCCGCGCCTGGTCTCGCATCTGCAGCCTCTGCGCCGGATCTCGATGGCCGCTACCGCCCTCAATGACCGTCTGGTCGGCGGGGTGCGGATCCACGGTTTCCTCGGCCGCCCGGCCGTGCGGATGCTGACCGGCTGATCCCCTCGATGTGCGGGGCGGTCCACGGGCCGCCCCATCCCCCCGCCCTTCGACGGGCGCACCAGACCTAAGCGCGCTGATCCCGCGTTAAGGGCAAACGGCCGAAAGGCCCCCGGCAGGTGCGTCCGTCCGAGTGCAGGCTCCAACCGTCAGGATTTCGATATGACCTCTACCCTTCAGGCTGGCGACACCTTGGCCGCCTCGGTCCAGCAGACACCCAATCGCGTGACGCTGGCCGATTTGCAGGCGAAGGTCATCCACGCGGAATACATCCGGCCTGCGGCAGTGCCACACCTGACGATTTGCGTGCTGCTTTTGAAAAACGGCTACTCGCTTGTCGGCAAATCCGCGCCGGCCGACCCGCAGAACTTCGATCCTGAGGCTGGTCAGCGCTTCGCCTATGACGATGCCCTGCGCCAACTCTGGTCTCTCGAGGGCTATGTCCTGCGTGAGAGGCTCACCGCGCAATGACCTACGCCAGCCTCACCGATCTGATCGAGCGCGCGGGCGAGCCGGAGATCAAGCAGATCGCCGATCGCGACCGCGATGGCACGCCCGATCCCGATGTGGTCGAGGCAGCCCTGACCGACGCCGACAACGCGATCGACGGCTATGTCTTCGCCCGCTACGCGCCGCCGCTGCCATCGATCCCGCCGGTCCTGAAGACCTGGGCCGTGTCGATTGCGCGCTACATCCTGCACCGGAACGGCGCCCCCGACCATGTCGCCCAGGACTACAAGGATGCGATCGCCGCGCTGAAGGACGTGGCGGCCGGCCGTTATGTGCTTCCGGTCGCCACCGGCGAGACCGCCCCCGAAGCCCAGGCCGGCCGCGTGCTGTCTTCGCATCCGGCCCAGGTGTTCACCCCCGGCAAGCTGGCGGGGTGGTGATGCTGCAGCTGCTCTACAATCGCCTTCACGACAGCGGTCTCTTCGTTGCCGTCGAGATCTCCGAGAGCCTTGAGGCGATCGTTGGCCGCGCCACCGCTGCGGATGACGGAACCGTCTTCGTCGTTCCCTGGCGCGAGGCGGCCCAGCCCAACCGCAACGCTTCAGGCGCGCACCGTCAGCTCATTGAGATGCAGTTCGTGACGGCGCTGCTGTCCCGGATCCATGACGATCCGCGTGGGGCCGATCGCGCAGCGCATTTCGACATCTTCAAGGGCCAGATCGAGGGCTTGCTCGCCGGCTGGGTTCCCGTGCCCGAGAGCCGTGGCTTCGCCCTGGCCGGCGCCGAGGCAACGGGCCTGGGGAACGGTGTCAGCATTTATGCCCAGACCTGGCAAACCAGCCGTTTCCTGACAGGAGCCCCCGCATGACCGCGCCCGATCTTCCGTTGCCCGCCGTCGGCGGCAGCTACATCCGCCTGCCTGACGGCACGCTGCAACCCAATGACGCTGCCGCCGAGACCGGTGGCGCAACCGATCCGAAACCCGGCAAACGGGCTGCCAAAGCCCCCGAGAAAGAGGGCTGACAGGCATGTTCTGGGATCTCCAGCTGATCACCGCGAAGGAAGAAACCACCTATGGCGTCGACTCGGTGCCCACCGGGGCCGCGAATGCCATCTTGGCGCAGAATGTCAAACTGACGCCGATGGCCGCGACGGAGGTGAAGCGCGCGCATGCCCGCCCCTATCAGGGCGCGCGGCCGTCGCTTCTGACCGGGCGGCACATGATGATCAGCTTCGAGGTCGAGGCCAAGGCCAGCGGCGTGGCGGGCACCGTCCCTGGCTACGCGGTCCTCTTGCGGAGCTGCAAGTTGGCCGAGGTGATCGTCGCCGCGACTTCGGTGACCTACAACCCGGTCTCCAGCGGGCACAAGAGCTGCTCGCTCTACTTCTACATCGACGGGATCCTGTTCAAGATCGTCGGCGCGCGGGGCGACTGGAAGTACAAGCTCAATTCCGACGGCATCGTCGTGATCGAGTTCAGCTTCACCGGCCTCTTCACCCAGCCGAGCGACACGGCGATTCCGACGCCGACCTATGGCACCCAGCTGAGCGAAATCCCGCAGATCGCGACGACGGAAACCGTCCCCACCTTCTCGATCGGCGCTTACGCTACGCCCGCCCTGCGCAGCTTCACCTTCAACGCCGGCAACGCGGTCGTCTATCGCAACCTCATCCGCCGCCAGCAGGTCATCATCACCGGCTCGCAAGAGACGCTGGAGTTTCAGGTCGAGGCTGAAGCGCTTGCGACCTTCAACCCCTACGCCCTGGCAGATGCTGGCACGCCGCAGGCCGTCGAACTGGTCCACGGGGTCGGTGCCGGGAAGGTGGTCACCCTGTCCTTGCCGCGCCTGCAAATCCTAAACCCGGGCGATCTGCAGCAACAGGACGGCATCGTCGAGAACACGCTGCGCGGCAATTGCCTGCCCAGCGACACCGGCAACGACCAGTTCACCCTGGCTTTCACCTGAAGGAGCGCACCCCTTGCTGAAGATCATCCGCAATCCCGAGTTCAAGGCCCAGGTCAAGGTGCTGGTGCCAAGCGACGGCGGCCAGAGGGAGCAGCAGTTCACCGTGCGCTTCCGCGCGCTGACCCGGTCGGAAGAGGCGGGCTTCGATGCGATGAGCGCCACCTCGACCGACGATTTCCTGCGCCGCATCGTGATCGGCTGGGAGGAACTGAAGGACGAGGACGGTCAGACCTTCGAGTTCTCGGACGAGCATCTGAGCTTGCTGATCGACCTGCACTACATCCGCTTCGCGATCGTCCAGGCTTATACCAATGCCATTTCGGGCGTCCGGGCGGCGAAGCGGGGAAACTGATCGGGCTCGGCCGTGCCTGGGCGCGCGGCCCGAAGGCTGGGTCCGATCAGCACCGCGCCAGCCTGGATCGGGTTCGCGCCGATGCTGCCCGGATGGGCCTGAGCCTTCCGCCAGACGAGGAGCCCGCAGCGGTCGAGATTTGGGAGGATCACATCCCCGCCTGGAACGCCTGGTGCGCCATCGGGGGCCAGATGCGGGGCCTGTCGATCAGCACGCTGGCCGGGGCGTATGTGGAATGGCTGGGCCTCGACTATGGCGCCGCCAAAGCCGGGCTGGACCTCGCCGGGATCGAGGTCAGCCCTGAAATCTGGAACGAAGTCCGCGTCATCGAGGGCGCGGCGATCGAGGAGCTGAACCGCCGTGGCCGGTGAAATGCGCGTCAGCATGTTGTTCGAGGCCAATGCCGTTCAGGCGAGGGCCGAGGTTTCGTCGGTCCGCAAGGAACTGACGGGCCTCTCGACTGACGCGGTTGCGGCAGGCCAGGCTGGGGCGCAGGGCGCAGAGGGCATTGCGCGCGCATCCGATGCGCAGGCGGAATGGGGCAGCATCGTGCAGATGGCCCGGGCCCAGCTGCAGCCGATGGTCGGCGAATATTACGGCCTGGTCGCGGCCATCCAGCAGGTGGCGATCGCAGAGGAGATGGGCGCGCTCACCACCCGGGAGGCGGCCCTCGCCCATGATCTGCTGGCACGACAGGCAAATGCGCTAGAGGCGCGGATGCAGGCCGCAGGCGTCACGGTCGACGGCACCACCGCCGCGCTGCAGCGCCACGAAACGGCGGTCCAGCAGCTGATCTCCCAAAATACCGGCCTCTCCGGTGCCACCGAAGGCACAATCGCCGACACGCTGCGTCACGGCATGGCGCTGGACGATCTGCGCGCGAAGTACAACCCGCTCTTCGCCGCAAGCCGCCAGTACGAGCAGCAGTTGCGCGACATCGCCGAAGCCGAGCGTCTGGGTGCGATATCGGCCATGGAAGCCGCCAACGCCAGGGAGCGCGCGGCGGCCTCCATGGCGCCGATACCGGGTCAGCTCGGACGGATTGGCGGTGCGTCTCGGGCAGCGGCGTCGGGCCTGGGCAACATCGGTATGGTGGTCAATCAAGTCGGATATCAGATCCAGGACGTCATGGTTTCTGGCCCCATGATCGGCTGGCTGCGCGCGATCGGGCAGCAAGCCCCCCAGGCGGCCGGGGCTTTTGCGATGCTTGGGGGGCGTATGGGCGCGTTCATCCCCTGGATCGGCACAGCCATCGCGGTTGGTGCCGCCTTGGCGCCCATGTTCCTGGACTGGGGCGAAACGGCCGGCGAGGCGGCCGAGCGCGTATCAGCGCTTGCAGATGCCCAGAAAGCTCTGGTCGAGGCAGGTCGAGCTAAGCAGGTTGATATCGACAAGCTCCGATTGGGCGTCGACGAAGAATATCAGGTCGAGCTTCTTCGCGAGCAGATCAGGCTGCGCGGAGAGATCGAGGCGAAGGCAGCGGAGCAACGCCGGACCGCCGCACTTCTGGCCGATGACCAGCGCGCGCAATCTCAGTACATCGCCGACACCAATGCCGAAATGGCCGCCCTGGCCGATCGCTACAACGAGATCACCCAGGAACTCGCGGATCAGGAAAACCGCGAGACCCAGCTTGCGATCATGCAAGGTGTCAAGGTCCAGCGCGAGAACGAGATTGCCGACGCCGTTGCACGTGGCGGGGCTGCAAGAGCGCGGGATGCCGCACTGACGCAGCTGGCGGCCGAGCAGGCCGAGCGCATCGAGCGCGCGATCCGCGCCATAGATGGTTCGGTGGCGGCTGTCAGCATCCGGTTTCAGGCGCAGTTTGAAGGCTTCACCGGCGCGGCCGCAGAATGGGCGGGCAAGATCGGCGACACCATGTGGTCGATCGCGGAGGGCGGCTCGCCGGTCTTTGCGTCGCCTCGCCCTCGCAGGGCGCCGCCGCTGATCGACGAAGGCCCACTGTCGGGGGGACAGGGCGGCGGCGGCGGTGGCGGTGGCGCGGCGGACGAACGCGACGCCCTGGCCGATCTGATCGCCGAACAAGAGCGCCAGATCGCGGCCCTGCGCGACACTGACCCGGTTCAGCAGGAGATCCTGAAAAACCATGAGGCGCTGGCGAACGCCACGGATGCCGAACGGGAAAAGGTCGAGGGCCTGATCACCGAACGGCTCCGGCTGGAGCAGGTGCGCGACCGGCTGCAGGAGATCGAACAGGCGGGCAAGAACGCCTTCACCGGGCTGATCACCGGATCGATGAGCTTCTCCGACGCCCTGTCGAATGTGCTCATGAAGCTCGCCGAAATGGGGGCTTCGGACGCCTGGGACATTCTTTGGGGTGGCGGCGGCGGTTGGGGCGGCCTGGGCGGGTTGATCAGCGGCTGGCTGGGCGGCGGATCGGGTGGCGGCACCGGCACCATGGGCCTGCCCATGCCCTTCGCCGAAGGCGGCAAGGTCTTTGGGCCAGGTGGCCCGAGAGATGATGCCGTCGCGGCCTGGCTGTCGAACGGCGAGTTCGTGATGAACGCCGCCGCGACTGCGGCGAACCAGCCGCTCCTCGAGGCGCTGAATGCAGGCGTTCCCATTTCGTCGCTGATCCACTGGATCGGCGGCAGACACCTTGCTGCGATGGCCTCGGGTGGCTTGGTCGGCGACGGCACGGGCAGTTCGGCTCCGTCGGGCTGGCGGATCGGTGGCGGGAGCGCTGGCGGCGACCAGGGCGGCCTTGGGCGCCTCGGCCTCGATATCGCGGTGACCACTCGATACGACGGCCGAAGTGGCGAGTTCCGCTCTCAGGTCGAGGAAATCTCCCAGCGAGTCGCTTCAGAGACCACGGCCGAGGGCCTGCAGATCTTCCGCTCGCATCATCTCGCCGACGCCATGGCCGAGATCGATGCCAATCCGCGCGTGAGGGGCTGATGGCCGTCCTGACCTTCCCGCTCTCGCTCGCGACCTTCTTCGATCTATTGCCGATCGGGTCTTTCCGCATGGCACCGCAAGAGGCCGTCGAGCTCAGCGAAACGGCCAGCGGCGAAGTGCTGTCGGCCGATATCGGCACTTCGCTCTGGACCGGCGCGATCGATCTGTCGCTCGTCACCCATGCCGAGGCGGGCGACGTGACGCCCTTGATCAACCTGCTGCGGCGGCCGGGCACCTCCTTCCTCTGTTCCGATCCGACCCGGCCCTGGCCGCGCCTGGACCCGAACGGCACGATCCTGGGCGCCGCGACGCCGCAGATCCTCGCCGTCGGCGCATCAATGCGGGAACTCTCGTTCTCCGGCCTGCCCGCAAATTATGCGCTGTCGCGCGGCGACCGGGTCAGCTTCACCTATGGCTCGGCCCCGACCCGATATGCATTGCATGAGCTTGTGGCGGGCGCCGTCGCCAATGGCGCGGGCCAGACCGGGCTGATCGAGGTTTCACCACCGATCCGCCCCGGTGCCGCGGCCGGCGCCGCCGTGCAGTTCGTGTGGCCAAGGCTCAAGGCCCGCCTGATACCCGGTTCGGTCGATCTGGGGCAGGCCCGCCAGACCATCACCGACCAGATGACCTTCGGCTGGACCCAGACCCTCAGATGACCCGCTACAACCTCTCCCCGGCAGAGATCAGCCATGTGCAGGCCCGCAACGGCGTCCGTCCGCGGCTCCTGGTCTGGATCGTCGCCAAGAACCGCACGACCGGCATGCCGGAGCCCACAGGCTTCTGGAACGGCGACGACGACCAGGCCTTCACGGTTTCAGGCGGGAGCCGCACCTATCACGGCGCGGGCGGGCTTCTGGGCATGGACGACCTGGTGATCGAAGGCGGGCTGAAGGTGCGCCGGCTCAACATCTGGCTCTCGACGGCCGCGCCGGAAGTGATCGACGCGGTAAATGGGTATGATACCCGCCTGGCGCCGGTCGAAATTCACCGCGTCCTGACCGATCCGCAGAGCCATCTGCCGATCGCGAACCCGCATCGCATCTGGAAGGGCTGGGTCGACGGCGCCCCTCGCGTCACCCCGGCAAAGGGGCTGGCCTCGGGCCGGATCACCTTGACGGTCGCCTCGGCCGCCATGGCGCTGACCAAGGGCCTGACCGCGAAATACTCCGATGCGGCCATGCGGTTGCGCGGCGGCGACGACCGCATCGCGCGCTATGCCGATGTCTCGGGCGTGGTCCCGGTCTATTGGGGCGAACAGCGCCACAAGGCGGCGTCGGCCGCGCCGGGCAACCCTGTCACCCGCCGCGTGAAGGAAGAGAAATGACCCGGCTCCCGACCTGGCGCGAGGCCCTGCGCGATTTTCTCGCCGCCCATGCGAGGTGGGTCATCCGGCCGGGCAAACACGATTGCATCACCTGGTCGGCCGGCGCGCGGGCGGCCATGACTGGCGTCGACGTAATGGACGGCTGGCGCGGCAGCTACAGCAGCATCGAAGAGGGCCTTCAGCTCTGCCTTCAACATGGCTTTGAAGACCACGTGGCCTTTGTAACGCAGGGTCTGGAGGAGATCCCGGTGGCCTATGCCCAGGTCGGGGACCTGGTCGAGATGGAAGGCGCGGACGGCCTTGCGGCGATGGGCATCGTCGGCGGGGCCTTGGTCCACGTCCTGCATCTGCGCGGGGGCGGAATCGCTCCGCTGACCGATGCCAAGCGGGCATGGCGGGTCTGATGCGGATCCTCGTCCTTGCCCTTCTCGCCTTCCTGATCGCATCCCCGGCTGAGGCCGGGCCGGTCGTCGGAGCGATCCAGATGATCGCCGTGGCCATCAAGGGTTTTGCGGGACTCAACTGGTTCACGGCCTTCCTGGTCCGCACCGGCCTGTCGATCGGCTTCTCGCTGCTGGCGCAGGCCGTGCGTGGCAAGCCGCGCGCGCAGGGTATCACCGCCGACTCGACCACCACGGGCGGCACCACACCCTGGACCTTCGGAGTGGGCCTCTTCGCGACGGGCGGCCAGTTGATCGCGCCGCCGAACAGCTATGGCTCGGTCGGAGACACGCCCCGGGCCTATCTGGTCTATCCGCTGGCGCTGTCAGTGGTGCCCGGCTGCGCGCTGAACCGGCTGATCGTGAACGATGCCTATGTCCCGCTCGCGGCCGCGCCCTCGGCCACCTGGGGGCGCGCGGTCACCGGCGATCTCGCGGGCTTCATCCAGATCGACTACAAAGACGGTTCGCAGACCACCGCGCAGCCCGATATGCTGGCTGCCTTCGGCGCGGACCCTGATCGGCCCTGGACGGCGGACATGGTGGCGCCCGGCACCTGCATGGCCTATGTCCGCTTCCGCTACAGCCGCAAGCGCTTCAATGGCTTGCCCACAGTGCGTTTCGAGATGCTGGGCATCCCGCTTTACGACCCACGCGCGGACAGCACCGTCGGCGGCAGCGGCAGCCAACGCTGGGCCGACCGCGCGACCTGGGCCTGGTCGGCCAACCCCATGGTCATCATCTACAACATCTTGCGCGGTATCGATGTCGGCGGCGGGCTGATCGGGGGCGGCGAGACGGCGGCCGAGGATCTGCCACTGGCCGACTGGTTCGCCGCGATGAACGAATGCGATGTGGCGGTCGATGACGGCGCTGGCGGGACCGAACCGCAATATCGCTGCGGGATGCAGATCTCGGTGGATGATGAACCTGCCGCTGTCATCGAGGAACTGCTGAAGGCCTGCGCCGGCCAGCTTGTCGAGATCGGCGGCGTCTGGTACCCGCATGTCGGCGCGCCTGCCCTACCGAGCTATTTCCTGACGGATGACGACATCCTCGTCACCTCCGAGCAGAGCTTCGATCCGCATCCCGGCATGGCCGACACCTATAACGGCATCACCGGCGCCTATCCCGACCCCGATGGCCTGTGGGAGGCCAAGGACGCGCCGCCGCGCTACAACACGGAGTGGGAGGAAGAAGACGGATCGCTGGAATGGGATGATGGGCTGGGCGAGTTCGTAGTCCGACCGCGCCGCCTTGTCGCGGATGCCGAGCTGCGCGCCTGTCCCTGGAGCGGCCAGGTACAGCGCATCATGGCCCAGATCATCGCTGATCACCGCCGCATGCGCCGGCATCAGTTCGTTCTGCCGCCCGAGGCCGTCACTCTGCGCCCGTTCCAGACCGTCGGCTGGACCTCGGCCCGGCATGGCTACACCGCCAAGGTGTTCGAGATCACCGGCATCACCGATCAGCTGATGACCCTGAACCAGGGCCTTTCCCTGCGCGAGCGCGACAGCGGGGATTTCGCATGGAACCCCGTGACCGACCTGATCCCGGTCGTCCCGGCCGCGCCGGTGACGACGCCGCCCCCGGCACAGGTTTTGCCGGGCTGGAGCGTGGGGCCAGCGTCTCTGGTCGATGCGGCCAGTGAAGCGCGGATCCCGGCCATTCTGGCAGTGTGGTCGTCCGTAGAAGTTCAGGATGCGCGCGGTGTTCGAATCGCGATCCGCCTCAAAGGTGACGCCGGGGCTGGCCGCGAGCTGCCCGTGCTTGATGCGGCCGCAGGCAAGGCAACGATTTCGGACGGGATCCTCGCCGACACCGAATATCAGCTGCGCGGTCTGGCGGTGCTCGACCGCGAAACCAACTGGACCGGCTGGACCGACGTCAAGACATCCTATGCCGGGCCACCTCTTGCCGACCCTGAGAACCTGGTGCCGGACGGGATCTTCGAAAGCCAGAACCCGGCCTTGGTAACTTTCACGGCCGGAGGAGTGACGTTCGAGAACGCGACGACCGGGCCGGGCAAGAAGATGCTGCGCTGGACAGCCGCCGCCCCAGCCGCGAACTCGCAGATCTATCAGGCCTACAATCACCGTTTCCCCGCTGTTGCAGGTGCGCAGTACTTCGCCTCGCTCATGCTGGCCGCCGTAAGTGCGGGCGCAGCCGACAATCTCCAGATCCGCATCTACTGGTACAGTGCCGCGAACGCCTATCTGTCGGCCAGCACCGTCGCGGCCGCTTCAAGCTATGGTACCGGCTGGTCCACGCCGGGCGCCATCGTGATCGCTCCGCTCAATGCGTCCTACGGGGTCTGGGCTCTGGTGAGGGCGACGGGCGCAGGGCCGAACATCGACCTGCGCATCAAGCAGGCACTGGTGCGCCGGGCCAATGCGGCAAGCCTCATCGGAATCGGCGACATCAGAGGCCAGATGCTGGCCTTTGATGCAGTCACCGCGAATGTCATGGCGGTTGATTGGCTGGTCGGCGGGCGCCTTTCGGCGAACTTCCTCGATGTCAACGCCATGCTGGAAATCATGTCGGGCGCCGGTCTGCGCTACGGCAAGACCGGGGTGAATTCGGACGGGACGGACGGAATCTACTTCGGCCGAACGGACGACGACGAATTCGGCCTTGCCCTCTCGCGCACCGATGGTGGCAAGCGTCAATCGATCAAGCTGAGCAGCGAAACCGGCCTGCGCCTGCTCAACGCCCGGCACTATGTCACCG